>Ga0316223_1003595_pt1 | contig 11462 bp, 20 predicted proteins | sample TBH18009metaG_FD_206007 | JGI IMG/M metagenome (GOLD analysis project Ga0316223, IMG submission 206007) | Freshwater microbial communities from Trout Bog Lake, Wisconsin, USA - TBH18009 | ecosystem: Environmental > Aquatic > Freshwater > Lake > Hypolimnion/Profundal zone | place: USA: Wisconsin...
CTGTTTAGGTTGACCTGGGCATGACCAGCCGAGATCACCAATGGTGCTATAAGCTGCTGAGCCGTGCGCTGTCCGTGGAGGAGGAGTCAGATCTCATCACCTGGTGCGAGGAGAATTTTGGCAGAATCGATCAGCAGTGGACCGGCTATTTCCTTGGCAGATCGCCCGAGCGCTGCGCACTGGTGATGATCGACACACCAGCCGATGCCGTGCTGTTTACCATGGTGTGGCAGTAGCATGGCCTGGATCAATCCTGAAACTTTTCTCGTGCTGCCCCATGGTGTGGCCTGGCGCCCCAGCAGCATGGCCACGTGGGCGGCAGTGTGTGAATGGTGCGATGATCACATAGGCGAGCAAAATCTCCTCTGGGCGCAATCGGGTGCGGAAATGCAGATATCCAATGGTTGGTGGTTCAAACATGCCGAGCATGCCGTATTATTCCAGTTGACCTGGCTATAGCCTGTGGCAGCAATACCCGGACTAGGATGGTATCCGGTACAGGCAGGGCCTGGTGCCGGTGACACACGCAGTGATATTACAGCACGCAAGATGGCGATCCAGCATTGGTGCCAGGAGCAATTTGGCCCTGAAGGAATTCTTTGGCGGTCCGGGCCCTATCTGGTGTTTAGATTCCGGCATGAGGATGATTGTGTTTTGTTTAGGATGGTTTGGCAGTGAAAAGAAAACAATGCATTGGGCAACCAATCACCTGGTACGATGTTAGATGGCCGCGCAAACGCAAGTGTACAAGCGAGCTCGAGGATTGGTGCAGGCAAAACGTAGGTGTTGAGCGTGCGGACTGGGAATTCCACCAAGCATCGCGCTGTTTTAGGTTCAAGGACAAGTAAATGGCCGTGTGGTTCCGGCTGTCTTGGTGCTGACACATGGCCATAAACATCACCAAGCAAGGCCATATGATGCCTCTGCTGAGATATGGGGTCAGGGTGCCTGTCAGCAGGCTGCCCGATGCCAGTTGCGTGGGCATCGATCAATGGTGTGTGAATAATATTGGACCTCGAACGGAAACCTGGGAACGATTGTCGCCAAACATATGGATTTTTCTAAACGAGGATTCAGCCGTGTTTTTCAAGCTGGTATGGCCATGGGAATAGTCACGGAAATGGTCAGTGGTTGGAAGGTTGATCTCCAATGCTCTCCAAACTGGGACAGCCTGAGACACGCGGACTGGTGTGTTAATCAACAGGGTCTGAGCCAGCATGGTCAGTGGGATCGCCTGGCATCAGGAGTTTATTGGTTTGAAAGCCGTGAGACAGCGGTGTTGTTTGAGCTAACCTGGGGTTAACCTATCATTTTGTAGGCAGCGCTGCCGGTGCTGGCATGATCTGACCAGCCAGCCGCAGCCGAACGGCATGCCATCTTGCAGGATTGGTGAGGTAATTCAGCGCATTTTTGCGCAAAATGCTGTGGTCAATTGCCCGTACCACATTGACGTCCCTGCCTAGCTCGGCACCGCTGCGGCTGCTGCGCAGCGCTGCCACCAGCTGGCGCCGGAATTCCTCTGCATCACCGCTCTTCAGTTGGTATGTGACTTCAAGGCTTTGGTTGTTCCATTGTGTGTCCAGAGTTATGCTGGTAGGACCCGACACCGATACCTCCGCCCTTTGCAGACTGGCTAGGTGTTGCTTGATGCCTGGCATGATCTCTGCCAGCTCACCCATGCTGTAAATGGTTTCCAAAAGTTCATTAATGCGCATGATCATATTTATATTATATTCGTGCAGCTATAACCGCCAGACACTGACGTTTTTAGTTCTAGATTAATTGGTAGCTTATGGTAGACATTCGCATCTTTTATCACAACAACTTTGCTATTAAACAACATAGGAGACGCAAATGGCTACAAAAATGGAAAATCTGCCATTGGAATTGGCACATTTCCGCAATTTCATGACCAATCTTCCTGGATTTCATGGCAAGTGCATCGAAACAATTGAATGGATGCTGTGTGTACTGGGCTGTGTGGAGGTTTCCACGGCATTTGAGCAGGTTTTGGCCAACCTTGGCGGTCATGATCTTGTAAGCCAGGATCAAGGAGATCTCTATCGAGATGGAGCCTACAGTGATGCAAAGATCAGCAGCGTGCGCACATCAGGGTATGGGAAAAAGTACACCGCTCCAGTAACGGGCATCAGCAATAAATCAGGAAACCTGCGCGTGCAGGTTTACGAACGCAAGCAAAATAGATTTTATTATTTCGTCATCCCACATCATGCATATGTTGACATTCCGCCGAAAAGCAACATTGAAATACCATTTGAATGCGATGGAACCCCTCGACGCATACCCAAGGGTTGGAAAACCAGGGAAAATTGGTGGCGGTATGAAGTACCTTCGTTGGACGCGCTGTCAACACTATGAATCTCACACAATTGTCTGCAACATACCTTGACCATTAAGAGATGATGTGTTAATGTTACCATTAACACATCAAAGGACTGGTAAAATGACAACCGTTGAACTGCTTGGTTCTGAATTCACCCGTTGGCGCCTCAGCGACTTGCCTAACTATCAGCCGCATGAAGTACAGCATGCCGAACGGGTGACGGTGTCTGATCTATGCGATATCAGTTGCCAGCAACTTCTTGGCTGGGGTTTTAAAAACTGGGACGGACAAAACATGCTGGTGCCTTTGTGGGTGCTTGGGTTGATCAAAGACAACGAAGAACTTATTGATATCAATCGCCAAGTTTCAATAGTTGGAAAGGATCCAATTGACGATGACACACGCCAAGGTTTGCTTGCATATGGTTTTAACCATCCGATGCTAGCTACATACGCACAAAAGGACAACGTTGATGTTGCTTAATTCACTTGCTAAAAAGAATTTAATCCACCCTCCGCTTTTTCAGATCTATCATTGGTTGTGCTCAGCAATGACCTTGCACCAATGTATGAACTGATTTAGGTCCGTATCCTCATCGTAATGTATTTATCTAGTTGACTTATAGTCATCATGTTATATAATTCACTTATGCCATCTGTTGCAACATATTCTTCAGAACAGCATTATGGAAATCTTGATGCTGCCATAGCCAGGGCGCCTGAGCTGGATTCTCTGGTCAATGACATGGAGGCAGTGCTGAGCAGATATAGGATGAAATGAAATGCATAGGTGGTTACGTGTTAAATTTTTGCAACTGCGTGCGGCGATATTTGGCGGCGACGTTGTTTATCTTAAGATCTTAAAAGACCGGTATCAGATAGTCACAACCATAGCGCGACTACGTTGGGATCCGTTTGATCAGGATCCTAGACCCGTGGTTCAGATTGGCAAGGCAGAATACCAGTTAAATCCCAATGGTTCTTTTGGCCCCGTATACTCGCATCCATATCGAAACAACGACCGGGTTGATCGTTGGAAGTATGCCAGCAAAAGCCGACAGACTGAACATGTGTTGAAGAACGGGAGCTGAATCGTGGGCAAGGAAATTGAACGCAAGTTTTTGGTGAACCCGGATTTTGATACAAGCTCAACACCTGCGCTGGTACTTGACATATCGCAGGGTTATCTCAGCCTGGACATTGAACGTTCGGTTCGTGTGCGTGTCAGTCGTTGGCGCAGCTGGCACCAGCAGGCCTTCATCACCGTCAAAGGCCGGTCAGTTGGCGCTGCCAGACCGGAGTATGAGTTTGAGCTGGCCAATGTTGATGAAGCACAGGAAATGATTGATACGCTGTGCAAGTTTGTCATCAGAAAACAGCGCACCATCATCAAGCACGCAGGTTATGAATGGCATGTGGATCGATTCCAGGATGACAATACAGGACTGATCATTGCTGAAATTGAGCTGTCAACTGAGGATGAGCAGTTTGAGCTTCCTCCGTGGATTGGTGCTGAAGTGACCGACGATGCTCGCTACTATAATCTTGCTCTTGCCCAAAATCCTTACAACAAATGGGATGACAATAAATGAAAATTGGACTCAGCTATAGCAGGTGTTTGCTGGACATCATTGAAGGTAAGGTGGATATCGATGACGTGCTGGTGATCATATCTCGCACCAACTTCGATCCTCACAACGACATCCATTGGAAAAACATCTGGGAAGGTTACAGATATGGCGGCCTTTCTAACCCGGAATGGGCAGGATATAACAACGAGGATGCTGCCCGTTTCAGGGCGTTGACCATTGAGCTGCTGGAATCAGGCAAGCTACACCAACCTAGACAATTTGGTAAAGTCATACAAACTCGCTCGCATGCGATCTGGCTTGAAGCTGTGTTGCCAAATGATGAACTGGAGAAGAATCCCTCGGCCAAGGAAGCCTGGGAAAACTTCCAGGTGGTTGCTGCATTGGCGGATGTCAAGCTGGATAGGCGAGCAGGCTGATGGCAGATGGAATTTTTGATCTGGTGGAAGAAATAAAGAGTACCTGGCATTGTGTTACTGTACCACAGAAACGAGGTATTAACGAAATTACCACTTGGTTGGATGAGAATTGCACAGGCAGATATTACTTCAACACAATGACGCCAGGACCGTACGAGTTATCATGCGACGCATCCCAAGATATTGTATATATGTTTGGTCAAGCAATATTGCCGGTGTTGTATCTCGAAAGCACGGATGACATGGTTTTCTACAATCTGACATGGGAAAAATATGACTGATAAAGCTGGATTGGAATGGAAACTGCGCGGGTACCCTTACAAGGTAACCTTGAAGAATAAAAATGCGGTTGACACGCTTGATTGGTGTGCAGAGAATCTGACACACGGATCCTATGTCGGAATCAGCTACAACGAACTGGTCTTCAGCAGTCTAGAGTTCGCCGCCATGTACAAGCTCACCTGGGCCTATGACTAGGCGGCTTGTGGGTTCCCGGCAGACCGAGGAAATGGTCCGCGATACCTGGCATTGCGCTGAGGGACATTATCTGTATGGCATAGGTTCAGATGCGTGGAAATGGTTGGAAAGTGACGAGATGCAAGGACGTTGGTGTGCACCCGCCAGCGGTGTAGGTACAAAAGGGATAATGTTTGAACTACAGGAGGATCGCGTGATGTTCATGTTGAAGTGGGGTTAATTTGAGTTCAGTACAATTAAATCAGGTAATAATACCCGTGATACGCGGGGTGATGCCAAACATCATAGCCAGCCAAATACTTGGGGTATCTCCCATGGTGGGACCCGCAGGCAGCATATTTTCAATGCGGGTAAGATATTTCGAGCGCACGGCCAGACATAAGGTCAACCCTGCCATATACAACACCTTTTTGCGACTCAACAATCGGCGTAAAACGCAATGCGATGCTGATTTTGAATCTGCCGGATACCATTCAGTGGGCACCTTTCCTTGGGATGAAAGGCACGATGCAACGGTTTGGTGCAGTCAACAGTTTGGCGAACATGGATTTTATTTCAATGACGGATCCGCATGGTGGTTTGCCAGTGAGGCCGATGCTGTGCTTTTCCAAATGACCTGGTGTTAGAGCGTAGATGCTGAAGATCAAACCAATAAATGGCGCATGCTGGAAGTGGGAAATATCCAAACCAAATCTCTATTCCATTGACGTGTCTAGATGGTGCAAGCAGCAGTTTGGCCCTGAACCGGACCGGTGTTTATTGATGTCATTTGAGAGGATACTGTTTCAAACCCACGAAGACGCCGTGCTGTTCATGTTGGCTTGGGCATGAGCGTGTGGAGCACGGCGACGGTGCTGTCTGCAAAAGAACATGATGAGCACTATTCTTGGTGTAGACACAGCCTTGCTTCTTGCTGGCACTGCATTCACAATGGGACCATAGGAATTAGGATAACTGATAATCAGTTTATTTCACGATATGAATGGATCTTTACATCCGAAGAGGACTACATAATGTTTAAATTGACCTGGAGCTAAAATGCCAATCAAACGCCTGCATATTGAATTGTCGACCAGATGCCAGGCCAGTTGTCCTATGTGCCCAAGAAATCATGCAGGAGGTGCGGTGCGCGGATTTGTAGGCCTAGACGATATATCTTTCAAACAGTTTGAAAAGTGGTTCACGCCTGGATTTTTATCGCAATTGGAGTTTTTCCTGGCCTGTGGTAACTACGGCGATCCCATGATGAACAACGATGTGTTGCAGATACTTGGATATCTGAGAAGCCACAACCAGCAGTGCAAAATCAGCTTCCATACCAACGGCAGCGCCCGCAACACAGACTGGTGGCAGGGTCTGGCCAGCATCATCGGCAGCCAAGGACAGGTTGTGTTGGCAATTGACGGATTTGCCTCCACCCATTCGATCTATAGAATTGGAACCAATTGGGATCATGTGATGAAGACAGCGGATGCGCTGATTGCTGCTGGCATTGATGTCTGGGCAGAAACGTTAGTATTTGATCACAACAAAGATGAGATAGATGGTCTGAAGGACCATCTTTACCAGCGTGGCTTCAAGCATGTCAATATAAAATACACCAACAGATTTGCAGGATCGGTGGAATTTCCAGTGGTTAATGGAACCGTGTTGCAGTCTGCGAACATCACGGCAAAAAAGCCAATGCCTACCGACACTGAATTTGAACGCTGGCTTGCCACCGCCGTTATCGATCCCAAGTGCCAGCAGTATGGCGGAGAAATCTATGTAGACGTGGCAGGACGTGTATGGCCCTGCTGTTGGGTGTCCGACACCTACACACGGATCAAGGATCCGGACCGAGGAGACTTTTCCTGGGCATCATGGAGCAGCCTTCAAGGGCAAGAAATTAAGTATCTGGTTGAAACTCTACCACCGATTTATCTGGATGATGCTGGCATTGATGCAGCCTTGTTGGCATACAATGAACATCTATTGCTTTGGCAGAAGGCCTGGATGGCTACTCGCAAGCCTTGTGAGTGTGTGATACACTGTAAAAAACTCCACTAGCGTTGCAGATATGTTCGGGCCTTCATGGGATTGTTTTCGTCCCTAGGACCATCTTCACTGTCTGGATGATATACCATTAGACTCATGCTATCTATTGTGGTGACAAAACGATGCAGTGCGTGCCGGTGTAAAATAAACATTCGGCCAACCCTAAGCGGATATTGGTGTTCCATGCCAGATTCTTTTACACAGGCGTGTCCTGAGCCGGATATTACGTAGCCGATCCTGTAGCTAGGGTGTGTGTGCCAGGTTTGATCAATACCCGGAGGAAAATGCAGGTAATTTATGCATGGATCTCCATTACGCAAAGGATCTATGAGATTGGTATTGGAACATCCATCTATGTAACTCAGCTGTCCTGGTTTGGTTGGATCAACTGTTGCAAGTTTTGGTTCGGTTGTGGAATATCCTGTATTATCAATTATCAGTGCCGATCCTATTATCTTGGCAGCTTTATGCCCGCTCCTTGCCCTGTTGAAACCGTGGCGGATTGGTGGTGGTGGATCAATTTCAGCTGCAAATGGCATTCTGTTTACTTCCGCATGCTGATGTTTGTGCACGATACAGCCAACATCAATCAACAATATCTGGATGACCACTATTGCCAGTTTTATGGGGATGAAAATTTCCAACGCTGGAGCATGGTTGATCGTAAACACAAGATAGATGGCAGCCTGATCACCTACAAATGGCATGCAAGGCAGCTGGTTGCTGATATTTGTGGCAAAGAATATCTCAGCAAGGTCAAAAAAGGCAGCCTATGGAGGCTGCTGAGCTTTAAAAAGTCAGCTGACCTTCTTGATAACGATTACAATTACATTTTTAATGCGGTGCCAGATGACTGGTACGAGCCCGACAATAGCTTTGGTTATTTTGCAACGTCTTGACTAATGCGTGTTGAAACATTATAAATAACATTAGTGGTGCCGTATGGGCCACTACATTAGTTCTTGCTTATAAAAAGGAGACAATATATGAGCAGTATCATAGGTATCGACCTTGGGACCACCAATAGCTGCGTGGCTATAATGGAAGGTGGCTCAGCAAAAGTAATTGAAAATTCGGAAGGCGCCCGCACAACCCCGTCAATCGTGGCATGGACCGATAAGGAGCAGCTGGTTGGACAGCCAGCACGGCGCCAGGCGGTGACCAACCCAACTAACACGGTATTTGCCAGCAAGCGCCTGATCGGCCGCCGTTTCACGGATGAAAGCGTTGCCAAGGATGTTAAGACCCTGCCCTACAAGGTGGTCAAGGCCGACAACGGTGATGCATGGATCGAGGTCAACGGCAAGACACGCAGCCCATCTGAAATTGCAGCCCAGGTGCTGATAAAGATGAAGGATACTGCTGAGGCATACCTCGGTACACCTGTTACACAGGCGGTGATAACGGTTCCGGCATACTTCAACGACAGCCAGCGTCAGGCCACCAAGGACGCAGGAAAGATAGCGGGCCTTGAAGTGCTGCGCATCATCAACGAACCGACCGCTGCTGCGCTGGCATTTGGTGTGGACAAGGGTGGCACCGGCAAGGTGGTTGTGTTTGACTGCGGCGGCGGCACACACGACGTCAGCGTGCTGGATATAGGTGACGGGGTCGTTGAGGTGCTCAGCACCAACGGCGATACACATCTTGGCGGCGAGGATTTTGATGAGCGTTTGGTGAACTACATCGCCGATGAATTCAAAAAGAGCGACGGCATTGATGTGAGAAATGACAAACTTGCATTACAGCGCTTGCGCGAAGCCGCTGAAAAGGCCAAAATCGAGCTCAGCAGCACAACGGAGACGGATGTTAATATCCCTTACATTACGGCGGATGCGTCAGGACCAAAGCATTTGTTGGTGAAGATCACCAGGGCAAAATTTGAAAGCCTAACGGATGATCTTGTCAAACGCGCCATAACGCCATGCCGCGAAGCCTTGAAAGATGCAGGATTATCTGTTAATGATATCAAAGAGATAATCATGGTAGGCGGATCCACCCGCATCCCTGCTATCCGAAATGCGGTAAAGGCGTTTTTTGGCAAGGAACCAAGCAATGCTGTGAATCCCGATGAGGCAGTTGCTCTAGGTGCTGCCATACAGGGCGGAGTTCTTGCAGGAGATGTAAAGGACGTGCTGCTGCTAGACGTGACGCCTCTCAGCCTTGGTCTCGAAACGCTAGGTGGTGTGTTTACACGACTGATAGACCGTAACACCACCATTCCTACCAAGAAGAGCCAGACCTTCAGCACGGCAGCTGATAACCAGGATGCAGTGACGATACGTGTGTTCCAGGGTGAGAGAGAAATGGCAGCGGACAACAAGCTGCTGGGACAGTTTGATCTAACTGGCATCCCTCCTGCACGCCGCGGAGTTCCGCAGATTTCTGTCGAATTTGACATAGATTCCAATGGGATCGTGTCGGTTAGCGCCAAGGATACGGCAACTGGTAAGGAACAGAGCATTAGCATCAAGTCAAATGGTGGCCTATCAGATGACGAGATCAAGAACATGGTGGCGGATGCCGAAGCCAATCGTGAAGCTGATAAGGCCAAGCGAGAAATGGCAGATGCAAGGAATTCGGCACAGGCTGCCATGGGCGCTGCTGAACGGCAGCTAGAAGAAGGCACTGATCTCGATCAGGCATTGGCCGATGCCGTGTCTGCCGCCAAGGACGAGCTGCAAACACTGATTGATAATGTAGACACGTCAGTGGAAGACCTGCGTGCCGCAAATAAAAAGCTGATGGATGCAGCAATGGCCCTTGGCCAGAGCCAATATGCAAAGTCGGCATCAGCAACTGACGAAGGCACCGCAGAAGCTGCCTAAATTTCCATGGGCTACGGCAAAAAAACCGTAGCCCATTACTTTTTTACCACAACAAATCCAGCATTCCTCTCTCCAGCTGACGACAAGTGATCCGTTTGTTGGTCCTGTGATCGCAAATCTCATCATGCTGTAGTCTATATGTCCTGATCTTATCGCCGCGTTGCCCAGACCCAACCTGTGATTTTTTCTGTTGAGATAGTTCATCATGTTGGGCAGCAGCATGCATGGCCTTCAATCTCCCAACCAACGCGGTCCTAGCTTGTTGCAGGCTATTCTCCCTGCTGCGGGTTTGTGCCGTGACGGTTATGCCCGAAGGTACATGCGTCAATCTTGCGCAGTTGGCGTGCTTGTTCCTATGCTGTCCACCAGCACCGCTGCCGCTGTACCAGCTAAGTGATAGATCTTCATCACGCAGCTCAAAATCGCACACAGCATCCGGATCGGTCACGCTGACCGTCACGGTGCTGGTATGCACCCTGCCTCGTTTTTCAGTTGGTGGAATCCTTTGCCAGCGATGTCCTCCGGCTTCTCTGTCTAGGCAAGTCAAGTCCTTGCCCGCGATCAACAATGAGATGGCAAAATTGCCTTGCCCTGTTGTGCTGGGTCTCACATCTTCCCAGCGGCAGGTTCAACCAAAGCGGCCGAACAGTTTTGTGTAAATCGCTGCTAAATCCTGGACCAATAATTGGCTATCGGCCCCGCCTTCGGCAGCGTGTATTTCCAACATTCTACGCATTTCACGCTCCTTTGTTAGGGTTCATTTTATTTAACAATAGAAAACGCAATATGTCAACACGTGTAAGTTTGACCCTAACCAAATTAGTCCATGGACACCAAATTTTGATCAACACACAACAATGCATCACAACAAGCAAATAGAAAGAATCAAATGTCAACAACAGCCATTCTAACCTATACTGCACCAAATACACAGGCACCCACCAATAACGCGTCAACCTCAACTAACCGTCTCACACTGTATGCCGACAAGGTTAATTCACAGTTTGTTAAGAACCAGTCTCACTACTTTGGTGTTGCAGATAGGATCACGGAACAAACCAAAAATTCTGCCTCAAAGCAACAGGTTCTGTCTTCAGCCGTGGCTGAGTTCAAACGTCGCAACCCACATATTACCGCATGGTCAGACATCACGCTTTGCAATGCGGTCCGTGTGAACATGGACCTCATTGACATCGACTCCACCATGCAGAGGTTACTTGATGTTCCGCATGCTGCCAACATTCTCATGAATTTTGAGCAGATACTGGTCATGCCAATCTGTGTTTACGAAGATCCTTTGCGTCCAGGACGTTATATTTGCTGGGATGGACAGCACACGCTCATCGTCCTGTACCTAATCGCCGCAAAGGCATTTGGCTGCGACATTTCGCAGTGCCAAATACCAGTTGTGATTTATGCGAGCTCGCTGAAAAGCGAAATGCGTAATTGTTTCATCCGGCTGAACGGCGACGCTAAAAAACCTCTTGATCCAATTGACATCTATCAGCAGAAGGTTTTTGGTGTACGAATTGACAGCAGCAATAATCCAGACTGGCAGATAAATGAAAAGAAGCAGTCAATTCTTGAGAAATACAAGATGTTTGCAACCAACGATAAGTTTGGAGACGATACCATGCCTGGGGCACTAACCCGTGTCAAGGAACTTTTGGACAAAACCTATCCAATAGAGGTTACCAATCACTTCTGTAATTATTTTTACCATGTGTGTGGCAGCAGCCGTGCGGTGCAGTCCAAAGAACCGGAAATGC
>Ga0316223_1003596_pt1 | contig 11461 bp, 11 predicted proteins | sample TBH18009metaG_FD_206007 | JGI IMG/M metagenome (GOLD analysis project Ga0316223, IMG submission 206007) | Freshwater microbial communities from Trout Bog Lake, Wisconsin, USA - TBH18009 | ecosystem: Environmental > Aquatic > Freshwater > Lake > Hypolimnion/Profundal zone | place: USA: Wisconsin...
GGCAATTTGACTGGCAAGACGGCCCAACACGCGGTCTGTGGCATCAACCACAAACCAATCGCGTTCAACTTCGTGTGCCTTAGCGGAAAAGGTTTTCATGACAAATCTACATTCAGTGAAAAGAGCCGACGATTATAGCTGTGGCATGGCCGTGCTGTCAACGCGCTATTGGGGCACGGTGGCGGAGGGCTATAATGGCCATTTTGGCGATGAATTGGGGTTTTGGATATGAAGGCACGCATTAAATGGGTGGAGGGCATGTCCTTCCTGGGTGAGAGCGGCAGCGGGCATACCCTGTTGATGGACGGATCTCCCGAGGCAGGTGGGCGCAATCTGGGCATTCGCCCCATGGAGGCCATATTAATAGGCGCCGGGGGTTGTACCAGCTTTGATGTCATCCTCATCCTCAAACGCTCCAGGGCGGAGGTCACCGACTGCGTGGTGGAAATGGACTCCGAGCGGGCGGACACAGACCCCAAGGTGTTTACCAAAATACATCTGCATTTCATCGTTACCGGTAAAGCCTTAAAGCCTGAGTTGGTGGAGCGCGCCATTAAGCTGTCTGCTGAAAAGTACTGTTCCGCCAGCATCATGCTGGGCAAAACGGCCGTCATAACCCACGATTTCGAGATTAGAGAGGCTTGAGCAGCGTGACCCCGAAAGACGCCCTCAACACCCTCCTAGCGCGCAACGACCTGACACGTGAGCAAATGCTCACTGTCATGGGAAGTATTATGAATGGTGAGACAACCCCCATTCAAACCGCAGGACTTGTGGTGGCCCTGCGCGCCAAGGGCGAAACGGTGGTGGAGATTGCCGCCGCGGCGGAGGTGATGCGCAGCCTCTCTACCAAGGTGACGAGCGCCGGCTTAAAACATGTGGTGGACACCTGCGGTACCGGGGGTGATGGCTTGCACACCTTTAATATCTCGACTACCTCAGCCTTTGTGGCTGCCGCTGCTGGAGCCCATGTGGCCAAGCATGGTGGGCGCTCCGTATCTTCCACCAGTGGCAGTGCCGACGTACTGGAAGCCTTAGGCGTTCCGGTGACCACCAGCAACGCAGAGCAAGCCGGCCAGACCCTAAGCGAACTGGGGTTGGGGTTCATGTATGCCCCCAATCACCATGCCGCCATGCGCCATTGCGCCGGGGTGCGAAAGGAGCTCGGCGTGCGCACCTTGTTTAATATTCTGGGACCCCTCACCAATCCCGCAGACGCCCCTAACCAATTACTGGGTGTGTTCAGCCCCCACCTCACCAAAACATTGGCCCAAGTGTTGCAGGTGCTGGGCAGCCATCATGCCCTGGTGGTGCATGGCAGTGACGGTTTGGATGAAATAACGCTATCGGGCGATACCCGGGTGGCAGAGCTGAAAGATGGCGAAGTGACGGAATACACCCTTAACCCCCGGGACTTTGGTATTGCCCCGGCGCCGCTCAACAGCATGCTGGTGAAGAATGTGCAGGAATCCCGCGAGTTGTTGGAAATGGTATTGGATAACCGCGCGAGCCCGGCGCTGGATATTGTGGTACTAAATGCCGGTGCGGCTATCTATGTGGCGGGACTCACCACAGATCTCAAGCAAGGCGTTGAATTGGCCCGCGCCACCATTCAAAGCGGTGCCGCACGAGATAGGCTCAATGCATTCAGCGCTTGGAAACCCGCATGAGCGACATTCTGGGAAAAATTCTTGCCACCAAAGTGCGCGAGGTGGCAGCAGCGCGATTAAAGGTAACTGATGAGGAGATTAAAAAAGCGGCCTTGCAAGGACCGCCCCTGCGGGATTTTGTGGGGGCATTAAGAATTCGGCTGGATCGCGGCCTGCCCGCCGTGATTGCGGAAATCAAGAAAGCCAGCCCCAGCCGCGGTGTGTTGCGCGAAGATTTTAACCCCGCCGAAATTGCCAATAGTTACGCTCGTCATGGTGCAGCCTGTTTGTCAGTGCTCACTGACAGAGATTATTTTCAGGGGGCACCGGAATACTTGCAAGCGGCCCGCGCGGCCTGCGGCCTGCCGGTAATTCGCAAAGACTTCATCATTGATGCTTATCAGGTGTACGAAGCCCGAGCCATGGGAGCGGATGCCATCCTGCTTATTGTTGCGGCGCTGCAACAAACACAAATGAAACAATTGGAGCGGTTGGCTGAAACATTGGGAATGGCGGTATTAGTGGAATCGCACAATGAAGAAGAATTGCAGCGCGCACTGGAGCTCGATACCCCCTTGATGGGCATTAATAATCGCAACCTCAAGACGTTCGAAACGAGCCTTGAAACCACCTTAACCCTAAAACAGCAGATTCCCAAGAATCGCATCATCATTACCGAGAGCGGAATACAGTCCAAAACCGATGTGGCACGCATGCAACGGCAAGGGGTTAATGCTTTTCTGGTAGGGGAAGCGCTTATGAGAGCAGCAGATCCTGGTGAGGGTTTAAGTGCACTATTTTAGTGCATTAACTGTTCGAGAGTGCGCCAAAAAAGGTATGAAACTGTTGCGCGTAGGCAACAGATGGACCCAAAATACGCTATGCAACCCCAAAAAGCTTGGCGCATCTACCACCTTGGTGGGAGTATGAACGTTCCATAAACATGTTTGGAGTCATAAACTATGAATAAGAATATTATCGCCGCCGCTGCTCTGGCCCTGGTTTCAGGCGCCGCGATGGCTGATGCAACCCTGTACGGCATTTTGGACCTATCTGTTACCACTACCTCAAACGCAGGTCCCAATAAACAGACATTAAATGGTATGACTGATGGTGTTTATCAGCCTAGCCTCTGGGGCATCACGGGCAGCGAAGATTTGGGCAATGGCCTGAAGGCCAACTTCAATTTGCAAAGTAACATGCATTCCAATACAGGCCAGTCCGGTGATCCTGCCGGTGGCGCTACCAAGCTGTTTGATCGTTTCGCCACAGTGGGCGTATCCGGCGACTTTGGTTCAATCAATGCTGGTGAAATGATCGATCCCCTGTTCTTACAATCTTATTTGAATTCCGTACGTGTGGCGCACGCAGCCTCACTGGCGGTTGTTAGCCAGCTCACCTACGGCGGAACTCCCGGCGGCAGGGCCAACTCCACTGTCGTGGATGTCATGCAATCAAATTGGCTGACCTACAAGACCCCTGTGTTCAACAACTTCTCGGCGCAAGGTGGTTACGAGTTTGGCAACACCGCGGGCAACAATACCGCCAACTCTGGTCAGTATATTCAGGCTAACTACGATGCCAACGGACTTTCCCTCAGTGCGGGTTACGAGGTTCTGAATAACAACGCTCAGAACGACAAGCTGAAAAAAGCCCTGTTCGGTGCTAATTACACCACCGGTAACTGGAAATTTGCCGGTAATGTCAATACGTTCAAGTCTGACGCTTCAACCCAGGTGACTGATGCCAACGGTTATGAAGTTGGCGTGGAATACAAGTTCACTTCCAACTTTAAAGGTGACATTAGCCATGTATGGGTAAATGACAATGCCAACCATGCCACACCGAAGTTGTCAGCGATCAGCTTGCTGTATTCCTTCTCCAAGCGCACCAATGTGTGGTTGCTGGTTGACCGTGCAGACAGCGATAACCTGAACGCGAAGTCAGGAGCTGGTGTTTTATGGGAACCCTTGTATGCGCAAGGCGTGGGTTCGGGCTCGTCCCAAACCGGTGTTGCACTGGGTATTACGCACACCTTCTAATTCTCCGGGCCCAACAGGCTCGTTTGAACCTAGAATTAAAACGCCCCGCTTGCGGGGCGTTTTTTTTGACAACGCTTAGTCGCCTTTATAAAACCACGCAGACCAATGAGCGGCCAATACGGGTTTGGTGACGGGGGACCCCAGGCTTGAGAAGTAAAACTGTTGCGTACGTGCAACAAAATAGCCACTGGCGCTTAACTTAAGCCGTGATTAAGAAAAACGTAACAATACAACCTCATAATTAATGACATAAATAAAATCAAAAAATACGTTATTTTTTAAATTTATTTATAGATTTATATCATGTAAAACATATACATAGGTTTAAACCATAGAAAATTGTTGCTAAAAAGATACAGGCGAACCTGTATTACACGTCCCAATGGTGCATTGGTTACAATTAGACATAAATCCTGATAGATTAAACGCTGCAAAAGCCCGAACACATATGAAATATTGATTTTTGGTCTTAAGCCTGATTTCAGCATCACAAAATTTTACGTCCACGAGGAATATTAAAAATGAACAAGAAACTATTGGCCGCTTTGGCCCTTACCGCAGTAGCAGGTGCAGCTCAAGCTGATGTAACCCTGTACGGAGTTATAGATTTGGCTGTAGGCAATATTCAGCATTCATTAAGCGGCAGCCCCACATTCCCCGCAACCGTTGATCCAGTTGACCCCCTCAAGAACACGGTCGTGGGTGGCGTTAATGGCATGTTCAACGGCGGCTTATCTCCCTCTCGTTGGGGCATTAAAGGTACAGAAGATATCGGTGGTGGCGTGAAGGCTGTATTCACTCTGGAGTCTGGTATTGATGCAAACACGGGTAACGTTGCCAGTGCCGCTGCTGCAATAGCGGCCAACGCTCCAAACCCCAATCAAGCCGCTGCACCAAGTTCGATTAACGGCCAGTTGTTCAATCGTCAAGCATGGGCAGGCCTGTCGGATGCCAAGTTAGGACAGTTGATTTTTGGACGCATTTACGCGCCCGAATTTGATATTGTTGTGGCTTATGACCCTGTGCAAGCTGCTCAGTTGTTCTCACCCTTGGGCTTCTCAGGAAGCTTGGGCGGCGGCGGCGGTTACACAGAAGATTTGCGTAACGATAACACCGTACGATATTCCAATCAGATTGGTGCTGTGAACGTTGGTGGCATGTATAAGTTTGGCAACGTGTCGGGCAATAATTCAGCGCGTCAAGGTTGGGCCTTGAATGCAGGCTATGAAGCAGGTAAATTTGGCGTTCAGGCCGCGTACCAAAGCTTTAACGATGTACTGCATCCTGGCAACACCACTACCAGCACACCAAGCACTTTGGCTGCTGGAACCATTGCCGTTACCGAAGCCAATACACGCAACTACATGCTTGCTGCCAAGTACAAAGTTACTGATGCGGGCACTGTAAAGGCTGGATATGAGCACATCACCTATAGCACAGCTTCGGATATGTATACCACTGCTACTGTTGGCACATATTATGGTTTTCCCATTGCTAGCGTAGCTGATATAGGCGCAAGCAGAAACCAAGATCTTTATTGGGTTGGTGGTGATTACAATGTAACGCCTTCAATTAATCTGGCCGTAGCTTATTACGATTTAAATGTAAGCCAGTCGGCTGATAACAAGCAGCTTAATGGTGATCAACGGTACTATTCATTCTTGGCTGATTATTCATTCAGCAAGCGCACCGATGTTTATTTCGGTGTCATGCAAGCCAACTTTTCTGGCCCACAATATGCCGCTTATATGGGTAGCAACAACATCACCGCTATTGGCATGCGTCACCGCTTCTAATCCCTCGCTGGCCATAGCCAGTGCGTGATGAGTAAGCAACACCTAAAACCCACTGTGGCGACACAGTGGGTTTTTTTTCGCATTGATTTGGCTTAAACTGACTGTATGCTCACTATCGACTCTTTTATCACTCATTTCGATCGCGCCTTGCGTACGCTCGCAGCGCCTGCTCAAGCCCATCGCGTTTCTCCTGCGCGCGCCTTGCCGGATACGGAATTAACCCCTGAACAGAAAAAGCATACCGCGCGCCTCATGCGAATTAATCACACCGGTGAAGTGTGCGCGCAAGCCCTCTATCAAGGGCAAGCGTTGACGGCCCGTGTGGCAGCAAACCGTGAGGCCTTGGTGGCCGCTGCGCGCGAAGAAGGAGACCATCTGGCGTGGTGCGAAGAGCGCATTCAGGAATTGGGCGGGCGCACCAGTTTTTTAAATCCATTGTGGTATGCGGGCTCCTTGGCGCTGGGTGTGGCGGCGGGCATTGCGGGGGACAAATGGAATTTGGCTTTTTTGAAAGAAACCGAACGACAAGTTGAGAGCCATTTGGCCGGTCACTTAGAGAGCGTTCCCGAATCCGATCAGCGCACCCGTGCCATCGTCTCGCAGATGAAAACCGATGAAGCAGGGCATGCGGATTTGGCGCAGTCTTTAGGAGCCGCCGAGTTTCCGCAACTCATTAAAACTGCCATGCGGCTCAGTGCCAAGGCCATGACCCAAACAGTTTATTGGGTCTAGCGCCGTTTTCGCATAAAATGGGGATCAATTCACCGGAGCCCCCCATGACCTCTGCCGTTTCCCCCGAACATAAAACCGCCGTTCTCATTGAGGCGCTGCCCTACATTCAGCGCTTCCACGGCAAGACCATTGTCATTAAGTACGGCGGCAACGCCATGACGGACGTGGCCTTGCAGGAGGGCTTTGCCCGCGATGTGGTACTGCTCAAGCTGGTGGGCATGAACCCCGTGGTGGTGCATGGGGGTGGCCCGCAGATTGGGGAACTGTTAAGGCGTGTGGGTAAGCAGAGTGAATTCATTCAGGGCATGCGGGTGACCGATGAGGAAACCTTGGACGTGGTGGAGATGGTGTTGGGGGGTTTGGTGAACCAGGACATCGTCACCCTCATTAACCGCGCGGGAGGCAATGCGGTGGGTTTAACGGGTAAGGACGGTAACTTCATCCATGCCCGTAAACTCAAACTGCGCATCCCCGAGCAGTCCGATGAGGACATCGACATCGGTCAAGTGGGCGAGGTGGTGAGTATTGATCCGGGCATCGTTAACCTGCTGTGCAACCAAAACTTCATTCCTGTTATCGCCCCTTTAGGTGTGGGCGAGGAGGGCGAGGCCTACAACATCAATGCGGACTTGGTGGCGGGGAAGCTGGCTGTTACCCTGCAAGCGGAAAAGTTGCTCCTCATCACCAACACCAGCGGCGTGTTGGACAAAGACGGAGAGGTGCTCACGGGCCTCACGGCTGCTAAGGTGCATAGCCTCATCGCCGATGGCACTATTTCAGGGGGTATGTTGCCCAAAGTGAACTGCGCCTTGGATGCCGTGCAAAACGGGGTGAAGACCGCGCACATCATTGATGGCCGCGTGCAACATGCGGTGCTCTTGGAAGTGTTAACGGATGAGGGGATTGGTACGTTGATTCGCGGCGCTTCTGCTAACCGCGGGGGCAATACACCCGGTTAAGCGGGGTAGATGGCGCCCAGCAACACCGGCCCATGGGCGCCGGTAACCGCGGGCAAGTTGCCGGGTTGATGGTCCAGCAGCGCTTTCGCCAACCATGCGAAGGCGCTGGCTTCCACCAAGTGCACCGGAATACCCAGAACATCTGTGGTCAGTACTTTCACGCCGGGTAAAAGCGCCTGTATGCGCTCAACCACCACATTATTAAACGCGCCTCCACCGCAGCAGTACACTTCCAGCCCGGGCACTTGTTCAGCAGCAATACAAACTGCTGCCGCCTGTGCGCTCAGTTCCGCTAAGGTGGCCTGCACGTCTTCGGGTTTTAGCCCCTTTACCTCAGGCAAGGCATCCAACCAACGCAAATGAAACTCATCGCGCCCGGTACTCTTCGGTGCTGAGCGTTTAAAGTGGGGGTGAGCCAGTAACGCTTTTAGGAGCGGTTGCGACACCGCACCGCTGCGCGCCCAAGCTCCATCCGCATCAAAAGACAGTCCACGGTGGCGTTCAATCCAACCATCCAGCAACACATTGGCGGGCCCACAATCATAACCCCCGGTTTCGCGTCCGGGCAGCAACAGCGTGAGGTTAGAGAAACCGCCCAAATTGAGAATCATGCGCGGGATGGTCTCGCTGCGAAACACCGCATCGTGAAAAGCGGGCACCAAGGGCGCCCCTTGCCCGCCTGCTGCAATATCACGCGACCTAAAATCCGTCACCACGGTAATACCCGACAGCTCGGCCAATAACGCGCCATTACCCAGTTGAATGGTGTAACCCAGTTCCGGGTGGTGGCGTACGGTTTGACCGTGGCAACCAATGGCGGTGATTCGCCCAGGGCCTAAGCCTGAACGGGCGATGGCTTCGCGCGCCATGCGTGCGTAATGCTGCGCCAACTCTACGCCGGCGCGCGCGGCACGGTCCAATTCGTTTTTACCATCGGGGTCGTTTAGGTCCAGCAGCGCCACACGCAAACGTGGGGGCATGGGAAACGATGCTTCAGAGAGAACCTTGGGCTTTTTTTCGGAGAAGTCCACCACTACGGCATCAATGCCGTCTAAGCTGGTGCCGGACATGAGGCCAACAAAGCAGTCCGTCATGGCTTATTCAAACTTGGCGAGCGCTAATCCGCGGATGGCATTCAAAGACGTGATGTAGGGGGCGGTGGCGCTCATAAACTGTGCCTTGGCGCGCCCTGTTAAATTGGTGGACGCTACGCGCGGCACTTCAGGACCTTGGGGGTCGCGCTGAATGCCGGCGATCTTAAATTCGTAATGCAAATGCGGACCGGTGGCCAAACCGGTCATCCCCACATAACCAATCAAGTCGCCCTGGTGGATATGGGTGCCCGCGTGCAGGCCCGCAGCAAAGGCCGACAGATGTCCGTACACCGTATCAATACCCATGGCATGGTGCAATTCAATCACGTTGCCGTAGCCGTTGCGCCAACCCACAAAGGTCACTGTGGCATTGGCCACCGATACCACGGGCGTGCCCGTGGGGGCGGCCAAATCAATACCCTGATGGGCGCGCATGGTGTTGAGAATGGGGTGCAGGCGCATGGCCATGAAGCCGGAACTTACGCGCGAGAACTCAATGGGGGAGCGTAAAAAGGCGGTACGAGAACCAACTCCATCAGCGGTGTAATAGTCACCTCCCTCAGGGCCATCAAAGTACACCCGGCGCACCGGAATGCCTTTGTTCACAAACTCTGCAGCCAAGATTTTGCCGGGCTTCACTTGGTCGAAATCATCTTGGGTGGCTTCGTATACCACAGAGAAAGTATCGCCCGTGCGCAGGTCGTTGTGAAAATCGATATCCGTAGAAAAGAGTTTGCTCAGTTGATGGGTTACGTTGTCCGGCAACCCAGCGGCATCGGCTGCGGCAAAGAGCGAGCTTTCAATGGTGCCAGAGGCCTGTACCACACGGCGCAGGCTGCCCACGGCCACGCTAGCGGCTTGAAACTGATCGCCCAAGCGCTCCACCACCAGGGTGTGGCTGTCGGATTGAGGAAAACGTAAGGAGATGAGGTCGCCATTGGCGCGTTTCTGTACGCGAATGGGTTTGCCCGGAGACATTTGTTGGAAAATGGTTTTGGCGATGGCATTTGTGCGCATAAAGTCCAGCGCGGCGCGATCATCCACACCCATACGAAACAGCAAGGAGGCTAAGGTGTCGCCGCTGCGCACCAAGTCTTGTTGGGTATAGATGCCCGGTGTTTCCACGGGAGTGAGGTTGTCACGGGTAATGTCTTCAATCACAGCACTTACCGGTATGGGGCTTAAAGAAGTGCCCGGCGTGAGGCCAAAAGCAGTAGCCACACCAAAAGACAGGATCAGCAGGGTGGCCACCATGCCGTTGCGACGGGAATCGGAAGCCTTAACGGTGGATTTTTGCGTTAAAATCCAACGATTAAGCGCTTGCGCACAAATTTTGATCATTTTCATCAGGCACACTCTATCAGAAACCAGGACTCAAGACAAATTCCCATGAAATATCAAGTAGTAAGCAAAAACCATTGCATTTTTTGGAGCTCTACACAATGACGTTTGAGAGCACCTTTAACGAAATTAAACGGGGCGCAGAAGAGATTTTGCCCGAAGCCGAACTCATCTCTCGTCTTAAAACCGGCAAACCCTTGCGCGTAAAAGCGGGTTTTGACCCCACCGCACCCGATCTGCACTTAGGGCACACGGTGCTCATCAACAAGCTTAAAACAATGCAAGATCTGGGCCATGAGGTGACGTTCCTGATTGGCGACTTTACCGGCTTGATTGGCGACCCCACGGGGCGCAATGCCACACGCCCGCCTTTAACGCCGGAACAAATTGAGGCCAATGCCGCCACCTACACCGCCCAAGTATTCAAAATTCTGGATCCTCAACGCACCACCGTGGCCTTTAATTCCACCTGGATGAACCAATTGGGTGCGGCGGGCATGATTAAGCTGGCGGCCACCCATACGGTGGCGCGCATGCTGGAGCGCGACGATTTCTCTAAACGCTATAAGACCGAGCAGCCCATCGCCATCCACGAGTTTCTCTATCCTTTGGTGCAAGGCTATGATTCTGTGGCCTTGAAAGCCGACCTGGAATTGGGCGGTACGGACCAGAAATTCAATCTGCTCATGGGGCGCGAATTGCAGAAGCATTATGGCCAGACGCCTCAATGCATTCTGACCATGCCGCTTTTAGAGGGTACGGACGGCATCAACAAGATGTCGAAATCCATGAACAACTTCATCGGCATCAGTGAGGCCCCCACAGAACAGTTTGGCAAATTGATGTCCATATCCGATGAACTCATGTGGCGCTACTTGGAGCTGCTCTCCTTCGAGTCCTTAACCACTTTGAGCGCGTGGAAGAAGGAAGTGAATGAGGGGCGCAACCCCCGTGACATTAAGGTGGCGCTGGCGCAGGAAATCGTGACGCGCTTTCACGGCCAAGCGGCCAGTGTGGCGGCCTTGGAAGATTTTGAGGCGCGCTTTCGCGGCAACGCCATACCAGAAGATTTACCGGAATGTTCATTGGAAGCGGGGGCTGAGGGGTTGCCCATCGCGCAGGTGTTAAAGCTCTCGGGCCTATGCGCCAGTACATCCGAAGCGCTGCGCATGATTGAGGCGGCCGGCGTGCGCATAGATGGCGAGCGGGTTAGTGACAAAGCGCTTAAGCTTCACGCAGGGGCCAACGTAGTGTTGCAAGTGGGAAAGCGCAAATACGCCCGAGTGGTCTGCCATTGAACCTGTTACTGCAGCGGCGCTTCGGCCCGCTGTTCTTCACCCAATTCTGCGGCGCCTTCAACGACAACCTCTACAAAAATGCCCTCATCATTTTAATCGCCTTTGAGGGCCAGTCCTTTTTTGGGATGCCTCCTGCCTTACTGATTAACCTTGTGGCGGCCTTATTCATTCTGCCTTTCTTGCTGTTCTCGGTAAGCGCGGGCGAATGTGCCGATAAGTGGGATAAGGCGCGCCTGATGCGCCTGATTAAACTATTGGAAATTATCTTGATGGCGGTGGGGGCTTTGTCGCTCATCACGCATCAATTGATATTGGTGTTGTTGGTGATTTTTTTATTGGGCTGTCACTCGGCGTTCTTTGGTCCTTTAAAGTTCGCCATCTTGCCGCAGCATGTGCCGGCGGACCAATTGTTGCTGGCCAACGGTTGGGTGGAGATGGGCACCTTTGTGGCGATTTTATTGGGCACCAACGTGGGCGGCTTGCTCATGGGGGCGGGCGAGGCGGGCCGCATGGCTGTGGCGGTGCTGGTGTTATTGGTGGCCATTACAGG
>Ga0316223_1003599_pt1 | contig 11460 bp, 8 predicted proteins | sample TBH18009metaG_FD_206007 | JGI IMG/M metagenome (GOLD analysis project Ga0316223, IMG submission 206007) | Freshwater microbial communities from Trout Bog Lake, Wisconsin, USA - TBH18009 | ecosystem: Environmental > Aquatic > Freshwater > Lake > Hypolimnion/Profundal zone | place: USA: Wisconsin...
GGTTCTTCCCCCGGGAGGCGGCGCGTCATCCCGGTCCGCTCCGGTTTCCGGTTCACAAGGCGCCCGGCACGTTCCGCATTTTTATTTTGGGCGAGTCGGCGGCGATGGGGGATCCGGCACAGAGTTTCGCGCCGGATCGTTATCTGGAAATGCTGCTGCGGGAAAAGTACCCGGGCACGAAGTTCGAGCTGGTCAATGTGGCCTTCACCGCCATCAACTCGCACGTGATCCTCCCCATTGCCCGCGAGTGCGCCGCGCAGGAAGGGGATCTGTGGATTGTGTATATGGGCAACAACGAGATGGTGGGGCCGTACGGCGCGGCGACGGTTTTTGGCCGGCAGGCCCCGCCGTTGCCCTACGTGCGCCTGGTCCTGGCCTTGCAGCGGTGGCGCACCGGTCAGTGGCTCAGGGAGTTGGGGGACAAATGGGCTGGCCCAGGCGCCCACGCGACCACTTGGGGCGGGATGGAGATGTTCCTGCGGAATCAAATTGCCCCGGACAACCCGCGCAAGGAGGCCGTTTACCGGAATTTCCAAAGCAATTTGGATGACATCGTGCAGGCTGGGATTCATGCGGGCGCGAAGGTGCTGTTGAACACCGTGGCCGTGAATCTCAAGGACTGTCCGCCCTTTGCCTCGATGTCCAGTGCCTCGCTTTCATCGGCCGACCGCGCGCAGTATGACCAGCTTTACGCGAACGGGATCGAGGCGGCCGGAGCGATGGACTTTGCCAAAGCGGCGGACCTGTTCGAGCGCGCCGCCCGGCTGGACGCAAAGCCGGCCGAGTTGCAGTTTCATTGGGGTGAATGTCTGCTGGCGCAAACCAATGTGGCCGCCGCGCGGGAACATTTTGAACTCGCCTGCGACCGCGACGCCTTGCCCTTCCGGGCCGACTCGCGCATCAATGGGGTGATCCGGGCCGAGCGCGAAAAGGCCCGAGGCGGGGACTTGATGTGGTTCGATGCGGCCGCGGCGCTGGGGGCCGGCAATGGAACCGGACTTTGCGGCCAGGAAACCTTTGCTGAGCATGTCCATTTCGATCTGGATGGGCGTTACCGGCTGGGGCAAGCCTGGGCGGAACAAGTCGAGAGGCTGTTCCCGCGCAACACCAACGCCTGGGTTTCGCAGGCCGTCTGCAATCGGCTGCTGGGCTTGTCGGCGTGGAATCGGGCGCAGGTGCTCCATTTTATGGTCGAAGGGATGCAAAAGCCGCCGTTGAGCAGTCAGGCCAACAATCTGCGGCGCCGGGAGGCATTGGAGGCGCGGATAAACCGGTTGATGTCCCAAATGAATGCGGACAATGTGGTCAGTACGCGAAGGACGTTCATGAGGCTGCTGGAGCAGCGGCCGGAGGATTATTTCCTACATCAAGAATTTGCGGTGTTCCTCGAACTCGTGGGAGATCTGGCGGCGGCGGTGGGGGAATGGCAGAACTTTCGCGATCTGCTGCCGCAGGACTTTCTTGGGTACTCCGGGGCGGGGCGGCTGCTGCTGGCTCAGCAGCGGCCTGGGGAGGCCGAGGCTGCGCTCCGGATGGCTACGGCCATACGCCCCGGGCGCACGGATGGGTGGATTGAGCTCGGGGACGCCCTCGGGTTGCAGGGCAAATATCCTGAGGCGCTCGCCTGCTATGCCACCGCGCTGAAGCAGGATCCGCGGAACCTCCAGGCCCAGGAGAAGCGGGCCGCTTTACAGGCCAAGCGGCCCCGCCCCAACTGAAAGGCCGGGCCAAGGGCGGCGAGACCGCCCTTAAGCCCGGCCTAACTTGCTGAAGGATGAACTAGGGAGAGATGACCCGGTAATACCGCTGGGCTGAGGTTGCGGGATCGCTCACCGATTTGACCGTGCCGTCGCCGGCGACGGTGCTCAGCAGGGTCCAGGCGCCGCTGGTCAGGCTGGTGCTGGAGTAGACGCGACAGGTCACCCCGGGCTGAGTCGGGAAGGAGACGACCACATTGGCGCCCGACCGGGTCGCCGAGAGCGTGATGCCTTGGAGCGGCACGAGCATGAGGTAGTTGGCATTCACGTTGCCACCGGAAGTGACCCGCAGGTTGTTGGTCCCACCCAGGTTCACGATCACCGGCAGGCCGTTATTTTGCAGCGGGCACCAGTTCCAGTTCTGCCAGCCTTGATTAGCGGTGCTGGTCGGGCAGGTGCCGAGCGTTTGCAGGGTCTGGCTGGTCGTGCCCCAACCGGCGGTGACCAGTGACAGTGTCACACTGCCGGAGTAGCCGGCGAGGCGTCCGTAAATATAGTATTTACCGGCCGGGTAACTGCGGGTGTAATTAGCCCAATCCCCGCTGTTGAAGTACCCGATGTCGTAGTCATAGCCGGTGGCAAAACCGGGGAGGGGAACATCGGAGGTGGTTTCTCCGGCGAGACCCACGCCACGGTAAGGGTAGTTGCCCGAAGTAGCCAAGTGGGAGTAGTCAATATTGGTAACGGCGCCAAGGGTATCTCCCGGCACGGCGTCGGCCTGGTAGCCATTCGGGACCAGGCCATTGCCGATCGTATCATAGAGCCCACCGTTGAAGTCCCAGTCGATCAGTTTCACATAGAAGTTGGCCGTATTGATGGTGTCGAATTTGACGGTCCGAGTCGCGGTCGCGCCTACCGAGTTGGTCGCGTTAATGACCGCGGTATAGAGCGTGTTGGGCAGCAGATGCGGATAGGTCACGTTGATCGGGCCGGATCCGGAGAAAGTGAGACCGGAGGTCACATTGGCCCCGTTCAAGGCGAGCGAGATGCCGGAACTGCTCACCGTGGCGCCGCCGCCGCCGGTGCCAGCCGCGACCGTGAACGTCAGGCCACTGGCGGCCGGCGCGAACACGGTGCCGTTGATCGGGCTCATATTGTTGATCACCGGAGGCAGTCCCGTGCTGGGGAATGGGACGAAGACCATCACATACGGATTGATGCCCCCATCTACCGAGATCAATTGGAGGGTTTGGCGCCCGTCCGGGAGGTTCACGGGGATCAAATTGCCGTAGGAGTCGGTCAGCGGCACCCAATAGTATTTCTCCCAATCGTTGGCGCGCGGGCCGTTATAGAGATTCTGGTTGGGCATGTCAAACTCCCCAAGCCGGGTGGTCGTTTGGTTGGGCGTGCCATAGCCGCTGGTGACCAGGTTCAGGGCATGAATGCCCGACCCATTGCCGCCCGAGCAGCGCAGCCAGACTTCTTGATTGCCAGTCGGCCAGGGATTTTTGGTGTAATTGTACCAATTGCCCGCCCCGTCGTAATTGTGGTCGACATTATACACGCCGGAGTTAGTGGCTTCGACCGCGGCATAGAGCGGCAACTGGACGTCGGGCACCACTTCCCACGCCACGACAGCCGTGGAACTATTCCGGAAGGGATAATTGGGAAGCAGCGAGGGACCGCCATTCAAGGCAGAATTGAGATCGACTCCCTGGGTGCCTTCAGTACCCCAATAACTGTTGGCGGAAGGCGAGGTAGTCGGAATCGGGTTCTGGATGAACATTCCGTTCGTGTAGTCATAATTCTCAACCGGCACGATGACGGAGGGTTGGAGCGTATCAAAATTGACGGTGGTGGTAGTGGTCAACGTGGCGCTGTTGACGACCGTGATGATGACTTGATAAAGCGAGTTGGGAACCAGGCCGGGCAGGGCGACCGTTAAGGCCGTTGGCGTGCCGCCAAATTGCAGATTGGCCGACTGGTCAACTCCGTTCACCACGACTTTGACTCCACTTGGCGGATTGGTGGGCAGGGGCGCGCCGCCCTGGGACTGGGAGGTAATCGTGAAGGTCAAACTGGTGTTGGTATTAAAAAAGCTCAACCCGTTTGGACTCAGGTTGTTGATAGCCGAGGCCGACGGTCCGCCGAGTTGATTGAGGGTGCAATCATCCCAATAGCTGGCACCGGATTCATACAGGGCCTGGGCAATGCCCACAAAATATTTTACCGACGCGGTTCCAGCCGGGGCAGTCAGGATCCCATTGGGCACCGTACCCGTGCAGGTCTCGGTGGCGGGATCCGTATTCGGTCCGATGGTGGTGACGTCAAATTGATTGGTCACCTGGCAATGCACCCAGTTGAGCCAAGTGCAAGCGCCTACGCCAGGCACCGTGCCGCTGGTGGTGGGCAAGTTGTTGACGTTGATGGTCTGCACCCCCGCCGAGCCGGGCAGCGTCGTGCTGATGGGGCTGAGGATGGCCGACTTGTAATCCGCCAGGATATGATTATTGGCATCCAGGAATTGCACCTCGACCCAACCGTCTTGCACCCCGCTGCCATCACTCGTGAACAGACCCGAGCCGGCGCCGTTATCGCCCCCTTGATGGATCGGACAAACCGTATACTGGGAAAACCAGGCATCGGCGGTAAAGGTGGCTCCCGCGGAACAGGCGAAGGTCTGAACCGCGCCCATGTTATAATAGGGTGGGGCGCCGCCATTGCCATACACGCCCTGCATCCAGAGCGCGTTCCCTCCGCTGCGAATCAGGGACGCCGCCGCGGTGGCGCCATTCATGCTCCAACCTTCGGTGGTCTGGGCCGTCCACGCGTTGAAGATGGGCGTGGTTTCAAAGCCGGGGTTGCTGAGCAGGTTGCCGGCCTGCGCGGCGAGGCTGGCGAACAGGAAACCCGCCAGCACGGTGCCGCAGCGCTGCCAGGGTAATCTGCGGCGCCACGGAAGCTGCGCCGCCTGGCTCAGGCGTTCTGAGGAGTGGGGATGTTTTGTTTTCATATGGTGGTGTCTGTTTGATTGCTTTTGAGTTAAACGAACATTGTTTTGCGGAACCGTCTCATCTCCCGGGGATCGAGCGCAGGGGGCACACTTTCCCAGGCGAAGCCCGCCGATGAGTGGTGGCTGCCCAATCAGGGTGACGCACACCGACCACTCGCATGCGATAATTCCTTAATAGCGATCGCTTCTATCATGTTCTAATCTGGGCTTCTGTACCAAATATAATGACATATTGCGAAGATGTCAACAGACATCTTACACCGATCGCTACGTTCAAAGCCGCCGAGCCGGTCAAAATGCCGGTTTCCAAACGACCGGAGGATCGCCACTTTGCGCATCGGCCGGGCTCGGGAAGCCGACGCGACGGAGGGCCGGAGGGCCAGAGGGCCGGCAGGCTGGTAGGGTTGCGCTACCACGGGGCAGCCCGTTTTCCCCGGCGGACCCAAAAATCCCGTAATGGAGTCAATGGAGTCAATGGGAGGTTAGGGGATTTGCGCGGCCCATGCGAAAACAAGGGCATATGAATCAAATACCAACATGGTTCGAAGGGAAGAAAACGTATCTCACCTGCCTGGTGGCAGGCGCACTGCTCTTTGGCTCGTGGCAAGGGTGGTGGCGGCTGCCGGCGGAGATCTATGCGGGGCTGGCGACGCTGGCGACGGCGTGTTTGCGAGCCGGAATCAGTCGGGAATTGGGTCGCGTCGAGGTCCAGGACACCCCATCCACGTCGGGGAACGGCGGGCCGGCGACTCCCGGCAGCCCTCCTCCGGCGGGGCCGGGAGCGAAAGGAGCGGTCCAGGCGTTGCTGATCGCGGCGGGCCTGGGGATGACCGTGTTGACTGGCTGCGGCACCCTCGATCCGACCGGGGTCTACCATGGAGACAAGCTGCTCTACACGGCGGATGTGACGCTGGCGGATGCCTACGATGCGTTGCACGGCTTTGTGCAATGGGAATACGCAAACCGGGCGGCGTTGGCGAGTGATCCGGCGATCCGGGAGTCGGCCGATAGGGTCCGAGCGGAGGCTCCGCAATGGTTTGCCTCGGCGCTGGCGGTGCGCGACGCCTATGCCGCCGCACCCACCACGGCCAACCAGTCGGCCCTGGCAAGCGCCCTGGCTGTGATCCAAGCCGCCGTCACCCAGGCCGCCGCCTGGCAAGCCGGGGCGCCGCCCAGCGCGAAAGCCCCATCCGTCCCATCCGTCCGATAAAACCCACTCAACGAAGGAGCATACGACTATGGAAGCAGCAGCAATCTTGGCCATCGCAAACGGGGCCTTGACCATCCTGGAGCAGGCGGTGCCGGCCATCGCGGCGGCCGTCGGCAAAGGGGCCATCACGGCCGAACAACAACAGGCGGTCCACGAGCGGGTCAGCGCTCTGCGGGCCGGGGGCACGGCCTTTGTGGGACCGGAATGGGTCTCGACCGGAACCCAGCCGGCGGCGCAGTAAACGGCGCCCGCGCCAGACCAAGGAGTCCCATGCACCACTGGATACTGATGGGGCAATTCCTGCCGCCGGCGGAGCTCGCGGCGTGGCTCGCCTGCGCCACCTTCACGACCATGTTGTTTAACCAACTGGCCCAGGCGCGGGCGCACCTGTGGGAAAAAAAGAGCCGCCAGGAGATCTCTCCCGACCCGCTCAACATTCGCCCGGTGTCGGACGCCGTGACCGAGCGGGTCTGCCTGGGGCGGTACGGCGGTCTGGAGAAACAACTGGACGAATTGCGCCTGGACCGCAAGGCCGAGGCCAACGCCCTCCACGAAAAGGTCAACGGGGTCGCGCGGGAGGTCAGTGAACTGGCCGCCGCCGCCGGCCTGCAAAACCAACGCCTAGCCCAGATCGACGCCAAACTCGACCGGGTGATTGAGCGGCACACTATTCCTTAACCCCAACGCAGTGGCCAGCGGCCGGCGGCTATTGGCCCCACCGGTTACTTCATGGCAATCATCCTAAAGGAGGTTCTATGTCCCACCTCATACCATTAGCCGCTGCCCCCTGGACATTGCGTTGGGTAAACTTATGAAGGCCGAGCAGAAAGAGATCTTCCGGCTGGCGGTCCTGCGCGTGTTTGACGCGAACCGGACGCGGTTCGGGTTGGGGATCGAGGGGGCCCGCCACCTCGCGGGCCTCTTCGGGTTTGTCTTCCCCGACCGGGACGAGACGGGCGAGGCCATCGACTACCTCGCGCGCAAGCAGTTGATCGAGGAAGTCACGAAACGGATCAGTCCCGAGAACCGGGCCTGGCGCATCACCAGCGAGGGTATCGCCTTCCTGGACGATCAGGGGTTATGAGCCAGGCCAAGGCCGAAGGCCGGCGCTCCCGGGGTGGCCGCGAACCCCGCGGGAAAACCGGCGCGAAGAACGGGACGCAGCCGGGTGCGGCCAAGGCGCGCCGGGCACGGGAGCAGTTGCGGACCTGGTTTCGCGAGAACGCGTCCGCCACCGAGGCCTTGATCGATGAGGTCCGGGGACTCAGGCCAGACTGGACCGCCGGGGAGCTCGAAGTGGTGGGCCAGGCATTCTTCCTGGCCCTCGCGGTTCGTTCCGGGGATGCCACCACTTGGGTGACCACTCAGCGCCTCGCCCTGCAGCGCGAGAAGCTGGCCTTCGAGCGCGAGAAGTTCCAGCAGCAATCCCGCACCAAACTGGCGCTGGGCCTGGACGCCGTGGCCCAGGCCTTTATCCAGCACCCCGCGGCCCTGGCGTTGTTTAGACAGGCGCGCGCGCTGGTGGGTGAGGGAGCCCTCGAGCCGGTCTGCGGGAACGGTCAACTTGCCGGCGGCGCCCGGCCGGGGTGGCTCGCGTCGGACGCGCGCGCGTCTTCGGCCCCGGCCGCCTTAACGGCTCCGGCGGACGGAGTGGCGCAGCGCCTCGCCAACCGGCAGGCGGTGCGCGACGCGCCCGTGGACCGGACCTTCCACGAGTTCTTGTCGTGCCATGCGCAGGTGCTGGGCCGAGATGGCGCCGGGAGCCCGTTTTCGCTGGCGGGACGCGCGCCCCTCGCGCTGGTGGTCGAATGGCTGGACAAGATCCTGCGCAACACCCTGGACCACGAAGCGGTCGAGATCGACGGCGTGCCGTTCGAGCCGGGCGGCCTGAAAGGCGCGACCCTCGCGGTCGCGGGCGGCGCCCAGTTCGGCAAAACCGTGCTCGAACTCAACCTCATGGCCTATGCCACCGCCGTCCGGTTCCTCAGCGCCGGCAATTACCTGCCCGACCGCCTCAAGGTCGAGGAGATCGTCGACCAGAAATTCCGCCCCAACGTGCTCGATTTGTATCCCTGGATGGCGGCGATGATCCAACTCGGCAAGGTCCGCAACGCCAGCGGCAAGACCATCAACCGCAAGCAGAGTTACACCGTCACGAACGGGGAACGAAAAGCCTTCGGCAGCTTTTGTGGGATGCACAAACCCCCGACCTCGATCACGCTCGACCTGGCACTGCTGGATGAGGTGGACGACATCCAGGAGCGGAACATCGGTTACGTCGATGCCCGCATGACCAACTCCCCGGTGCATCTCACCGCCTTCATCGGCACCCAGCGCCTGGCCGACGCGGGCCAGAACGCACGCCTCCAGGCCAGTTCCTTTCACGTCAAGCTCGTCCCCTGTCCCGCCTGCCATGCCGAATGGTGCCTGGAAGAAGAGTTTCCCCGCTGCATCCGACTCCGCCGCCCCACTCCCCGTCCGACACCTCATCTTACTGCCACTCCTGTCGCCTGCGACCCCATCCTCGCGCCCGAACTCGGCTACGACCGCTCCGCCCGCTACTACGTTGCCTGCCCGGAATGTGGGACGGAACTGGACCGGGACACCGGGCGGTATGTGGCCAAACACCCGGAGCGAGTCGCGCAAGCCCGCCTGGGGGTGAGGGTATCGCAGCTCAACATCTCGGCGATCTCGATCGCGGAGATCGTCGGCGCCTGGTACGCCGCCTTCGAGGACCCGAGCGGCAACGCCATGGCGGCCTTCTGTTGTGATCGCATCGCTATCCCCAACGCGGGGGCGGCGCAACCCATCACGCAGGGCGTGCTGGACGACTGCCGCGCCCTCGGCCTCGCCGAGACCCCCGATTACCCCGCCCCTTACTCGATGTCCCTCGCCCATCCCGAGCCCCCGCGCCCGCCTCTGAGCCAGCCGCCCTGCCCCCGCGTCGCGGGGATGGACCTGGGGCCGCGTTGCTGGTTTTGGTGCGATGAAATCCGGAGCCCGCAGGTGAGCGCTTGCGTTTGGGCCGAGCTGATGGCCAGCGGCCAGGCGGCGACACGTCTGCCGTTGCTGATGGAGGCCCTGTCCGTGCGCTGTGTGCTCCTCGATGCCGGCGGCGAGCCCGATCTCACCAAACGCCTGGTCCTCGCGCTCAACGGGTTGGACCACTATGCCCCACCAGCGGTCCCCCGGGCCGAGCTCGTCAAGTGGCAACTCTACGACGTGGGACTCGGACTCTCGTGGGATGGCGACCGCGGCGAGTGGCGGGGCTTGCGCGCCGCCGCGGTGCTGTTTGTGGCGGGCGCCGCCCGGGGCCTCGAGCAAACCATCGGTTTCACCCAGGAGGGGCTCATCTACCCACTGCTCAAATGCCAGCGCTCGGAAACCATTCAAACCGCCGTCAACGACTTCCTCACCCCGAAACAAGGGGTGCTGGAACTCCTCCCCCTGCCGGGGTCGCCGCCGGGGTCGATTCCGGATGGCGGCAAACGCCCGCGAGAACTCCCGCGCGCGCGCCTGCCCCAAACCTGCGCCGGCCCGGGGGTTTCCCGGGCGGTGCTCGACAGCCACCTGCTCAACCTGCGCAAGGAGCGCCATCCCCGGTCCGGCCTGGAAGACTGGATCGAGGGTGTGGAGAACCATCTCGGCCTGGCCAAAGCCTACGCCCGCCTGGCGCAAAGGCTGATGGAAACCGACGGCCGGCCCGCCTATGGGGCGGTCACCAGCCCGGACCTGATCCGCTCGGGCGGAAACGCCGGGCCGCACCTGCCCCCGAGGCGGCGGTGAGGAGGCAGCGGCTGGCCGCTAATACCCCGCGGGGTAGATTGCGCGGGAGACGGAGGACAAGCCTGAATTGTTCCTGGGCGCTTCGAAGCGGCGCGGCATTGCCCTATGCGGCGACGCCAACGGCGTCGTTTCGACCAACCCGGGGCAACGCCCCGGGTCCACCTTCGGCTCCATCACCAGGTTTGAGTAGCCGTTTCAATGGTAACGGCCAAGGTGGCGCGTAGCCAACTGAACTTCTCTTTCATAAAATCAAAATCAGTGCCGGAGGTCACGAACCGGGCCTTTCCCTTGATCAAGAACCCAGCCCCCAATCCATGCAGGCCCTCGACCTTGCTGCTCCCTAACGTGATCAAAACATTCGGATTGTGGTTAATGTTGGCCTCCGTCTTGTGCATATAGCCGGCGGGGATAAATAGCCGTCCATCGGGCGATATTTTGAGGTAGCTATTCCAAGTGTTGACCAAGTGTGGTCCATCAGTCCCCAAGGTGGCGATAGCAACCACCCCGTCTTTTTCCATTATTTTCTGTAGTTTCTCCGGGATCATCGTGTATTCCATTTTTTTGGTGTGAATGTGGCCCAAGAGGCGTGCTCACTGGCGGGGGGCCGGTGGGCCAGGATGGTCAACAGAACCGGACTTCCGCCGCCCAGTGAAGCCGCCGAGTTGGGCCTTACGCGACGGGCCAGACCGACCGGGTTGAATGGCCGGGAAGCAAGCTCCAGAGGAGCGTCCTGTTTATAGTAGCGCGCCCGCTTCTGAACCCGTTTGAGCCCCAGCGGGGCGGCATGCGGCGGCGAGAAAGGGGAGGTGTCGTCCCGCTGGGGCTCGGAACGATTCTCGCTGAGGACGTTTTCTATAAACCTGGCGCTCCGCTGGAGCTTGGCTGGCGCCGAACGACCTCCCTCAGCCACAGCCGCTGGGGAGCCATCCCCCCACGGAGCCAAGGAGCAGCGGATTTCCCGCAACCACCCGAGGTGAAAGGGGAGGCGGCTGTTGGCTGCAGGGAGTGGGTTGGGCCGGGTCATGGCAGCTAAAAAGTCAACGTCAGCGTTCCGCTCGCGGTATTTGTTTCACCGCTCTGGGTCTTTGTCTGAAAAACTGCGTTGAATAGGGTCAGCGTCACAGATTTCTGAATCACAACGACCTTCACTCGGCTGCCGTTCTTCACATTAGTGGCGGGCGATTCGATGCTCCGCTTGGGACCTTCTGTGATCGTGCCGCTGTCGGCTGTGATCGTCGTTTTGCTTCCGTCAGGCTCTCTCCGCAATATTCGAACGCCCGCCAGTGAATTGCCCTCTCGCTTCTTAACGTTCAGAACACAATCAGGCAGAACAATATCCTTGCCTGCCACCACGTCAACCGTCGCATCAAGGTATGCCGTGTGCCTCTGCGAACATCCGCAGAGCAGCAACGTAGAGCAGAAAAAACTGAGGAGTGTTCTCATGAACGCGGAGTCGCCCAACCATTGATTATACGAACCGCCGGTTCGTTGTTCCATTGCCGGAAACCCGCCCCTCGGCTTAGCTGTAAGTGCCTCATAATCAGCCTGAACTACTCGAAGCGTAGTCTGGCTGGTTCGGTGATCCAAGCAAAAACGGATCCTCCGGTGGGGCACTTCCTGACCCCGAAACAAGGGGAAAAGGGGGGTGGTAGACTCCGGTGGCGCTGCAGAGGGCGAGTCAAAAAAGTTTCAAACAAAACTTGACAACCGAATCCGGAACCCCTATACCGAGTACGACCGGGTGTTACCTTCTG
>Ga0316223_1003600_pt1 | contig 11459 bp, 6 predicted proteins | sample TBH18009metaG_FD_206007 | JGI IMG/M metagenome (GOLD analysis project Ga0316223, IMG submission 206007) | Freshwater microbial communities from Trout Bog Lake, Wisconsin, USA - TBH18009 | ecosystem: Environmental > Aquatic > Freshwater > Lake > Hypolimnion/Profundal zone | place: USA: Wisconsin...
TACCTGACAAACTTCGCGCAGCACCGCATTGCCCCCTATTCCTTCTACGATCAGGCTCCGATCGACGTTCGCTTTCCCGGCGCGGGCCCCGATCAACACGCGGCCGTGGATTTCACCGCCTTCGACCGCGAGGCGGCGAAATGGTTGGGCGAGTTTCGATTCACCACGTTTATGCTCCCCTTGCGTGGCATGGGCGGCGGCACCTTTCAAAGCCGCAGCCTCGGTGAACTCGAAGGCTTCAAAGAGGGCACCCCGGAACATGCCCGCCTGTTCAAGGACTACCTCAACCAGGTGGAGACCCATCTGCGCGACCGTGGCTGGCTGGGCCAGGCCTACACCTATTGGTTCGACGAGCCGGACGCTAAAGATTTCCAATTCGTGGCCGACGGCATGCAGCGCATCCATGCCGCCGCCCCCGGGCTCCGCTGCATGCTGACCAAGGAACCGCATCCGGAACTGGAAGGCAAAGTCGACATCTGGTGCGCCCTGACGCCGCAATGGACGCCCGAAAAGGTCCAGGCGCGCCGCGCCGCCGGCCAGGAGGTGTGGTGGTACATCTGTTGCGGACCAACGGCCCCTTACCTGACGGAGTTCATCGATCACCCGGGCACGGAACTGCGGCTCTGGCCCTGGCAATCCTGGCAGTATGGCGTGCAAGGGCTGTTAATCTGGGCGACCACCTACTGGACGAGCGAGAGCGCTTTTCCCCCACCCAAACACCAGGACCCCTGGACCGACCCGATGAGTTATGTCTCCGGCTACGATTTTAAGCCGGGCCACATTGGCTACTGGGGCAACGGCGATGGCCGTTTCCTCTACCCGCCTCGCGCCGCGGCGGCCACGAACGCTCCTTGCCTCGAACCGCCCGTGACCTCCTTCCGCTGGGAGAATCTGCGCGACGGCATGCAGGATTACGAGTACCTCTGGCTCCTGCGGCAAGCCATTGAAAGAAACCGCACCTCAAACCCGCGCACAACTGCGGTCGCAGCCGCCGAGAAGCTCCTAAACATCCCGGTCGAGGTTTCGGAGGACACTCGTCACTTCACCACCGACCCTCGCCGGATCCTGGAGCATCGCGACCGCGTCGCCCGCCTGATCGAAGATCTGAGCCGATGAAGCCAGCATCCCCTTTTGTTCTTTCCACGCCGGGGGCTTTCACGCTACTCCTATGCTTATGAAATCGATATTCGTGCTCTCCTGCGCGGCTTCGCTGGCCGCTCTCGTATGCCATCCCGCTCCAGCTTCCGCCGCCGAAGCCGGCATCGGCCCCAGCTTCAAAGGGCGGATTGGTCTGCAACTCTACAGCCTGCGTGACCAGTTCCCGAAAAACGTGAAAGGCACCTTCGACGAAGTGCAAGGGTGGGGCATCCAATACGCTGAAGTGGCCGGCACCTATGGCCTGTCCGCCGCCGATTTCAAAAAGGAGTTAGCCGCGCGCGGCATTGAGCCCATCGGCGCCCATTTCGACTTTAACCGCTACAAGGACGATCCGGAAGGCGTTGCTCGCGAGGCCAAGGAATTGGGGCTCAAGTATGCCGGCGTCGCCTGGATCCCGCACCAGGGCGACTTTGACGAAAAGACCTGCCGCGAGGCGGCGGCGGTTTTCAACAAGGCCGGCCAGGTCATGGCCAAACACGGCTTGAAATTCTTCTACCACTGCCACGGCTATGAATTCCAACCGCATGGCCAAGGCACCCTGTTCGATCTCCTCATGCAGGAAACCGATCCCAAGCTGGTCAGTTTCGAGATGGACATCTTCTGGGTGGTCTTTCCCAATCAAGACCCGGTCAAGCTCTTTCAACAGTACGGCCGTCGCTGGGAGTTGGTCCACCTCAAGGACATGAAGAAAGGAACCGCGCGCGGCTCCCTTTCCGGCGGCACCGACGTGAAGAATGACGCCGCGCTGGGCGAGGGCTTGATGGACCTGCCCGCCATCCTGAAGGCAGCTAAAGCCGCCGGGGTGAAATATTATTTTATCGAGGACGAATCTCCCTGGTCCGAGCAACAGATCCCTAAGAGCCTCCGCTACCTGGAACAGGTGAAGTTCTAGTTTTGGTCCGCGCCTTGCCTGGCCTCGGGTGCCTTTCGAGGTCCGCCGGCGCGGCGCGGCCTCGGCGGCTGATCCTGCCGAGTTCTTTTTTCCGCTGCTGATCCGGCTGAGGCTGCGTGAATCGGCGGGCCTCGCCACGCCCAGCCGAAAACGATGCGGAACCTCCGAAGGCGCCATTCTCCGGATGGCCGCTTCGCTGGCGGGCATCTGCCTGGTTTTCGGCAGATCCTGCGTGTTCTTCGGGCTTCCCCGCATTCTCAAATCGGTCTAGGGCCGGCAGGCCGCCTTTGTGGCGTCTGGCACCGTGCTGGCTTCGGGCGCGATCGCCCTCACAGTCAAGCTAACCTTCCCCATCCTCCCCCTTTTGGGGCCATGCTGGCCTTCCCGAGCCCTGGTCCGGCCCATCGAGGCAGGCTTTCGGTTTGACAGACAGTAGGGCATGTCTTATGTATAGAAACAGATAGAATAATCTGAGAACTGGCTTTTATGACAGCACGACCCGGCGGTTCAGGCTATAGTGTTTCAGCAGCAGCGGTACTGGTGGCCGCGTTTCTGGATGGCACGCCCAGGGTGATGGGAGCCGACGTGGTGAAGACGGTTTCCGGCGGCCACTACCACGCGCAGTTAGCGGGTTACACTTGCACCGTCGCCAGCATGGAAATGGTGCTCGATTGCACGGCTGTCACCAGTTCCAATGCCTTCGTGCGGACGATGCTCAGCGGCGCAAATCCGGACGGGACGGTGTTCGAGCCGTTTCCCAATCTCCCGCGGATCCGGACGCCGCAGGGGGTTTGGGTGGCCAACCCGAACTATGTTGCCGTCCCCGGACCGACCTACGACCGCAACGGCAACGTGACTGCGAACGCGCAAGCCTACGTTTATGGGCTGACTCATGCACAGGTTACCTTTCCCGCCGGGCAGGCCCTCAATCCGCCGGTTAATTGCTACCGCAACGCCGCTTTCGGGTTGGGAACCGAGTTCCTGGGCGCTCAAACCGGCTTGAATCTGCTGGACACCAACCACCTTTACCGGGCCTACGTTTTTCCTTCGGGCGGGTCCACGGCGACGTCCCCCGCCGGACTCAAGGATGGCGACCAAGCCAGCCGCACGATTGCCCGGGCGCTCTGGAATTACGACATCCCGGCCATCATTGGCATCGACAATGGCCGGCACGCGGTTTGTGTTTATGGCGTGCGAACCGACGTCAGTCCGTCGACCAACCTGAACTTCGAGATTCTGGGATTCTATGTCCACGATCCCTGGGCGGGTTATCAGGCCCACTTTCCCAATTACGATGCTGCCGTGTGGCAGGAGAACGAATACGTGCGCTACGGCTGGGACACCCCGCGGACCGGCGGCATCCGCACGCGACTGCCCGATGGCACTACCAATTCCATAACCCTTCGAGGCTGGTTTCAGCATTTCAACCCCAGGACGACCCGCGATGCCGGAGTGGCTGGTGCCGTGGGTGCCCCTGGCTACAAAATCCTGGTCGAACCCGCGGGACCGGAAGCGCCCGACAATGGCGCCTACCTCAGCGTTCCCCCTCCCCCCTCGGAATTGTCCAGTCTCTTGGACGCCAGTCATGCACTCCTATACGCCACGAACGAGTTGGCGGCGGATCCCTACCTGATCGCCCAGCCAGGCTTCATGAACGGCGCTTTTGACCCGGCTAACGCCGTTTTGCTCAGCCTCCCGGCCGACGCCAGCGGGTACGGGGATTGGCTGATCCCGTATGAAGGCCCGGGCGGGGTGGCCCAGGTGACGGGCTACTTGCTGGTCGACGCTTCCACCGGGGTGATCGACGAGGCGGTGTGGATGAACCCTGGCGACATGGTCGAGTCTATGGCCTGGCCGGAGGTGATCGCGGTCGAGACCAGCAACTTCGCCGGGAACACCATCAACGACAATGACCTGCCCGCGCCGCAGTTGTCCCTGAGCGTAACTACCCCCAGGAACCTGCTTCTCTCCTGGCCGGTCAGTCCCGTCGTCCCGTACCTGCTCGAGCAAAACAACTCGCTCTCCACCACGAATTGGGTGCTGGTTACCAACCTGACCACGGTCGTTGGGGGGCAAAACCAGGTCGTGCTCCCCCTGGCTCAGACCACCAACAGCTTCTTTAGGCTTTCGGCATCGCCGGGGTTCTAACCGACCGAGCCCGACCGGTGCAACCGAGAGCACGAACCTGCGGGCCGCCGATAAGAGGAGGCCGACAGTGGGCGGGCAGTGCGAACTGCTGGCCAAGGCCCGGCGGGCGGTCAACCAGCCGACACGGTTGCCTTGACTTCGGGAAAGCACCCGCCATGATTTTGCCGCCGAATGCCTTGTGTTTTCCCGACCGACCCACTAATAGTAGACCCCGTTTATGAACGAGTGTATTCGCCGTGCAACCTTGGCCGCCGTTATTTGCCTCTTCGCGCTCTCCTCGCGCGCCGCGGCGCGAGTCGAGCATGTCTTCATCATCAGCATTGACGGAGGCAAACCCGCCGTCATCCAGCAGAGCCAGATGCCCGTGTTGGAACGAATGGTCGGGGAGGGTGCCTGCACCTGGACGGCCAATACCATCTTCCCCAGCATCACCCTGCCCTCGCATACCTCGATGCTCAGCGGCGTCGGCCCCAAGAAGCATAAAATCCTCTGGAACAAGTGGCTGCCCACCAACGGCATTGTCCGGGTCCCCACCGTCTTTTCGCTGGCCAAACAGGCCGGCTATTCGACAGCCATGTTCGTCGGCAAGGAGAAGTTTCGCCACCTGCTCCTGCCGGGGTCCGTGGACCAATTCGAGTACAGCCACTTGCAGGCCCAGGAAGTGATCAAGACCGCCAACGGTGGCACCCAGGATAAGGAGGGCACGGTGTTGGCGGATGAAGTCGCTCGCGAGGCAGCCGCCTACATCCTGCGGCAGAAGCCCAACCTCTGCTTTATCCACTTCGCCGATCCCGACGTCGCCGGTCACAAATACGGTTGGGGCTCGCCCCAACAAATCAAGTCCTTGGCCTCCACCGATGCCGCCCTCGGCCTCCTCATGAAGGCCATCGACCAGGCCGGCATAGCCGACCAGACCGTGATCCTCCTCAGCGCCGACCATGGAGGCCACGCCAAAACCCACGGGGGAAAAAGCGACGATGACATGCACATCCCCTGGATCGCCTGGGGCAAAGGCGTCAAGCATGGCTTTGCCCTTACGGATCCGGTCACCACTTTTGACACGGCGGCCACCGCCCTCTGGCTCCTGGATGTGCCCCGTCCCGCATCGTTTGACGGCCATGCGGTCACCAGTTCCTTCGAACCCAGCCCCCTGGATGTCAAACCGATCCGTTCCTTCTCGTCGGCCGTCCCGGCAAAGGCCAAGGAGTGACGTTTTGCATGCCTGGGCCAACCGCAATCTGCACCGCTGCCTGCGCGCGAACCGACCGCTCGGCGGGAGTGCGGAGCCTGCGGGCGGAAAGCCAAATGAAGGGGTCCTGGAATCATGACACCGGGCAATGCTCACGGCGCCTCCTGGTCGAGCGATCGCTGTAATCGGTCGCGAATTTGAGCCACCCGCCGCGACGGGCAGCGCTCGACCCGCCCAAAGCCATTGGGGTCTTGTCTTATAGACCATTAATCTTCGATGGCAGCCAGTTGGCCGGACAAGGCAAAGTCCCGAGCCAGCCGGTGCGCGAGGCGCGCCAGGGCCTGGCTCAGCACCGCTTAGTCCAGTCCACGGGCCAACTGGGCCAACTCGAATAATCTCAGCCCTCCGGCTCCCCCCCGAGCGACGAGGCAGCGTCCCGCCTCCCGTCCCCATGGCACTTCACTACGCCCACCCGGTTCTCCCTGCCGACCTGTTCCACGAAGTGGAAACCATCGGTGTCCCCGTGGGAGGTCTCCTCGCGTTCGTTCCCGCGGCCCGTGGCGTGACCGCGCCCGCCGGGGCGTGCCATGCTTAGCGCCCGTGCCATGAGTCCATTAACACCGCGACGCCCGATCCATTCCAGCCCCAAAGTGTCCACCCCACGATTTCTATTGCGAGGGGCCAAGGCACTCCCTAGATTTCCGCGTGCTGATGGCACGAGAACCCGCGCAGGGGCTGAATGGTCGGCTGCCTGGCGCGGGCAGCAGTATGACCCTTGCGCGTTTCAAGTTCTGGACGATTATCGGCATGGCGACAACGGTAGCCCTGTTGTTGGTCGGGTGTGTTCATTTCAAACCCCAACCCCTCTCGCCGGCGAAGATTACCTCGGATTTCGCCGCTCGATCCCTCGACAACCCGGAGTTGGAAGAGTTCCTGGAACGAAACCTGAACGACGAATGCCCCGCCTGGCCGCTGCCATCGTGGGATCTGACAAACCTGGTGCTGGCCGCGTTTTTTTATCACCCCGACCTCGACGTAGCGCGAGCGACCTGGGCGGTGGCCCAGGCGGGCAAGCAGACGGCCGGCGAACGCCCGAATCCGACGGTGGGCGTGTCACCGGCCTACAACACCACCACGACCATCCCTTCGCCTTGGGTGGTGACGGCGACGCTCGACATCCCCATAGAAACGGCCGGGAAGCGCGGGTATCGGCTCGCCCAGGCCACCCAACTCTCGGAGGCGGCGCGGCTAAACCTGGCGTCGGTGGCTTGGGCTGTCCGAAGCCGAGTGCGACAACGGTTGTTAGACCTTTACACGGCCCATGAAATGGAATCGCTGTTGAAGGAACAACAGTCGCTCCAAACCGAGAGCCTCCGGCTGCTCGAGAGCCAGTACCAGGCGGGGGCCATTTCCGCCTTTGAACTCACCCAAGCTCGCATGGCCGCCGATAGCACGCGGATCGCCTTGCGGGACGCCGAACAGCAGAGTGCGGAATCGCGGGTGCAATTAGCCGATGGCCTCGGGGTACCCGTGGGAGCCCTGGAAGGCGTGCCGCTCTCCTTTGCCGGCTTGAACGAGTTACCCACCGAGCTTCCTTCCAGCGAGGTCCGGCGATTGGCGTTGCTCGGGCGAGCCGACATTTTGGCCGCAGTGGCTCAATATGCCGCCAGCCAGTCCGCGCTCCAGATCGAGATCGCCAAGCAGTATCCGGATGTACATCTCGGTCCCGGCTATGAATTTGATCAAGGCGACAACAAATGGTCGCTGGGCCTGTCCGTGACCTTGCCGGTGTTGAGCCAGAACCAGGGTCCCATCGCCGAGGCGGCGGCCAAGCGGGCCGAATCCGCCGCCCTCTTCAATGCCCTCCAAGCCCATGTCCTGGCCGACATCGATCGGGCGGTGGCGGGGTATCGCGTGGCCCTGAAGAAGATCGGCGACACCGATGCCCTCCGAACGAACCTGCTGAAGCAGGAAAAAGCGGCCCAAGCGATGCTCGAGGCCGGCGAGATTTCCAAGGCCGACCTGGCGGGGTTGCGGCTGCAGCTCAGCGCCTCGGCCTTGGCGCGCCTGGATGCCCTGGCCAAATCCCAGCAGGCGCTGGGCCTGCTCGAAGACGCCCTGCAAAGGCCGTTCGGGGTATCTGCCTCCGCCTGGCAGGCCGCTCCCCGGCCCCCCGGCGCCAGCAAAGCCATCGCTCGCCCATGAAGAAATCCCTGCTCCTGGCCCTGTTCCTCAGCGTGTCGGCTGGCCTGGTCTGGCTCGTGTGGTTTCGCCCCGTGAAAGCCCCGGAGGAAGAGAAGAAACCGGAGGCCGAGGTGCCGGTCCATGTTGGCAAGATCACTCGCGCCACCCTCCGAAGCTATGTGACCGCCTACGGAACGGTAGAACCGGAACCCACGGCCGGCGCTCGCCTGGGGGTAGGCTCGCCGGGCCTGGTCACCGCGGTCAAGTGCGTGGAAGGGCAACCCGTGGAACCGGGGACGCTGCTGTTCGAGTTGGACCACCGCGCGGCTGAAGTCGCGGTGAAATTCGCGGAGAAAACCCTCGAGCGGCAAGAAAAACTGGCTCAAGCCGAGGGCACCTCGCAGAAGCTCCTGCAAGACGCCGAACTGCAACTGGCTTCGGCCCGCGCCCAGCAGGAGTTGCTGCAAATCCGCTCCCCCATCGCCGGGGTGGTGACCCGATTGAACGTCAAGGTGGGCGAGGCCGCGGACTTGACCACGATCTTAGGGGAAGTGGCGGACCTCCAGCGGTTGGTGGCGAATATGAACGTTCCGGGTGCGGAGTTGGCCGGGCTCAAGGCCGGCCAACCGGTTGAAATCACGAGCCCGGACTCGACGAACCTCGTGACCACCTCACTGGTGTACACCAGTCCGCAGGTTGACCCCAAGACCGGTTCGGGCCTGGTGCGCGCCGGCCTGCCGGCCAACTCGGGGTTGCGGCCCGGCCAATTCGTTAAGGCCCGGGTGACGAGCGAGGAGCGCAAGGACTGCCTGGCCGTGCCCGTCACCAGCGTGGCGAAAGACGCCACGGGCGCCACTTTCATCGCGTTGGTCGACGGCGAGAAGGCGGTCCTCAAACCGGTTAAGGCCGGGGTGCGCGATGGGGACCTGGTCGAGGTGGAGGGCGATGGGGTCGAGGCGGACAAGACCGTGGTGACCGACGGCGCTTATGGGCTGATCATGACGCAGCAATTTGCCACGAAGATCCGCGTGGTGAGCGAGTAGCGCCGAGCACCTCATGGCAATTCAGGCGTCATCCGCGGTTGGCCAGTTCGCGATCCGACATCGTCTGGCGATTGCTTTTGTGAGCGTCGCCTTATGCCTCGGGGGCATTTACGCCGCCCTTCACCTCCCCTCGTCGGTCTTTCCACAGACCAATTTCCCCCGGGTCGTGATCATGGTGGACAACGGGGTGATGCCCGCGGACGAAATGATGGCGACGGTGACGCGGCCCATCGAGGAAGCGCTGAAGGATATTCCCGGCGCGGTGCGCATCCGCTCCGCAACGGGCCGCGGCTCCGCCGAGGTCAGCGTCTTCTTCACCTGGAACGTGGACATGGTGGAGGCGGAACTCCATGTGGAAGCGCGCCTGAGCCAGATTCGATCCTCGCTCCCCCCCACGGTGACGACTACGTCTCGGCGGTTGACCTTCTCGGCGTTCCCGATCCTCGGGGTGAGTCTGACCAGCCCCACCCGAACCGGCATGGAGTTGTGGGAGATGGCGCGCTACGAGATCAAGCCTCGCTTCCTGCGCATTCCCGGCGTCGCCCGCGTGGACCTAGTGGGCGGGCGCACCCCCGAGTACCATGTGGTGGTGGATCTGCTGCGTCTGCAGGCGGCCAATCTCACCATGACCCAGGTCACCGACGCCCTGTCAAAGAACAACCAGGTCACCCCGACCGGCATGCACGAGGAGAATCACACCCTCTACCTGGCGGTGGTCGATAGCCGGGTTCACAATATCCCGGAGATCGGGAACCTGATCGTGGGAGTGGCGGGCGGACGCCCAATCCGGATTCAGGATTTCGCCCGGGTCGAGCGCGCTCCGGAGCCGGCTTTCCAGGTGGTGACCGCCGAGGGGGTGCCGGCGGTCTTGCTCAACGTGCGCAGCCAACCCGATGGCAGCACGTTGGAGATCGCCACCGGCCTCAAGCAGGTAATCGAGGAGTTGAAACAGGAACTCCCTGCCGACGTGAAGATCGTCTCATTCTATGATCAGTCCCTGCTCGTGCGATCCTCAGCCGGCAGTGTGCGGGATGCTATCCTCTTCGGGCTCATTCTTTCGGTGGTCATCATCTACTTTTTCCTGAAGAACTGGGGCACGACCCTCACCGCCATCGTGGTGATCCCGGTAACGGTGCTCGTCACCCTCCTGGCCATGAAGGCGGCCGGGCTCAGCCTGAATATCATGACGCTGGGGGGCATCGCCGCCGCAATCGGGCTGGTCATTGACGATGCCATCGTGGTGGTCGAGGCCATCTATGCCAAAATGATGAGCGGGTTGCCTCGGCTGGAGGCGGTGCAAACGGGGATTGGGGAAATCCTCCTGCCGCTGATCGGCTCGACCCTGACCCCGGTGGTGGTGTTCGTCCCGTTGGCCTTTCTCGACGGCATCACGGGGGTGTTCTTCCGGGCGCTGGCGCTGACGATGGTGGTGGCCCTGCTCACCTCCCTGGCGCTGGCGATCAGCTTGACGCCGTCGTTGGCGGCCTGGCTCTTACGCGATCGCGAGCATGCCGTTCACGGCCACGCCCCCAAGAATGTCGAGGGGGGATTCCTCCTCACGCGGGTGCTCCGTCTTTACGAATTGGTTTTGCGCGCTGCCCTGCGGTATCGCTGGTTCACACTCGCCGCCTGTGGGGTGGTCCTGGCCCTCGGGGTCGGGATCTACCAGCGCCTGGAGAGCGAGTTCCTGCCGCCGATGGATGAGGGCGGGTTCGTCATCGACTACGTGGCGCCCTGGGGGACGAGCCTGGCCGAGACCCACCGGCAGCTCCTCATCGCGGAGAAGATCATCACCGCGCACCCGGATATCGAGAGCTACTCCCGCCGCACCGGCGCGGCCCTGGGTTTCGAGGTCGTGGAACCGAACACCGGGGACTTCCTCATCAAACTCAAGCCGCACCGCAAGCTCTCCACCCAGGAAGTGATCGCCGACCTCCGGACCAAATTCAATGCCGCCATGCCCGACATCGAGTGGGAGTTCCCGGGGATTCTGGGAGATTTGATTGGCGACCTGACTTCCGAGCCGCAGCCCATCGAGGTTAAACTCTTCTCGACCGATATCGAGTTTCTCAAAAAGAAGGCGCCCGAGATCGAGGAGCAGATCGGCAAAGTCAAGGGGGTGGTGGATACCAAGAGTGGACTGGTCTATGCTGGACCCAGCCTGAGCTTCAGGCCCAAGTATGCCGAACTGGAACGGTTTGGACTGACCGCCAGTGACGTGGCCGCCGCCGTGAGCACTGCCATGCTGGGAGCGACGGCCTCCTCCGTGCTGGAAGGCGACCGGGTTATCGCCATCCGCGTCCTGGCCGATCGCCGGCAGGTCGCCCAGGTGGCCAACCTGCGCGACCTGGCTTTGCGCACCGCCGACGGAGGCGTGGTGAAACTCTCGCAGATCGCGACCATCGAGGAGTCCCCGGGCCAACTGGAATTGCACCGGGAAGACCTGCGCCAGAAGGTGTCGATCACCGCCCGGCTCGAAGGCCGGGATCTGGGCAGCGCCGTGGCCGATATCCAAAAGAAGCTGAGCCTGGATAAATCCATTCCGGCCGGCGCCATCGAATACGGCGGTTTGTTCCGCCAGCAGCAGGACTCTTTCCGCAACCTGGTGTTGGTGCTGGCGCTGGCGATCTTCCTGGTCTTCACCGTCCTGTTGATGGAGTTCGGTTCCTTCTACGAACCGCTGGCCATTGTCTTTGGCGCGGTGTTGGCGATGTTCGGCACCGTGCTGGGCCTCTGGATCACTGGCACCTCGTTGAACGTGGTTTCGTTCCTGGGCGCTATTATTGGCGTCGGCATCGTGGCCAAAAACGGCATTCTCATGCTGGATTTTGTCGAACACCTCCGC
>Ga0316223_1003616_pt1 | contig 11425 bp, 11 predicted proteins | sample TBH18009metaG_FD_206007 | JGI IMG/M metagenome (GOLD analysis project Ga0316223, IMG submission 206007) | Freshwater microbial communities from Trout Bog Lake, Wisconsin, USA - TBH18009 | ecosystem: Environmental > Aquatic > Freshwater > Lake > Hypolimnion/Profundal zone | place: USA: Wisconsin...
ATGGGCGCTTTTGGCCATGGCGGTGAAACTTGCGCTCTCTGGGGAGCCTTCCGATGTCTCTGAATGCCAAGATCATTGCCACTCTGGCTGCTATCCTAGGAATCTGCGGGCTTGCTACGCTGATGGTGGTCGCCACTCTGTTGCTCGCGAAGCCAAAGGTTGCCGAAATGCGGGTAGGTGTCGGAGGGCTTGCCGAGACGGTCATTCCACTAACGGAGAGGGTCAAAGACATCAAGCTGGATGTGGTGCAGGTGCAACAGTTCTTGACTGACATCTCTGCGACCCGGGGACAAGACGGTCTCGACGATGGCTTCAAGGAGGCGGAGAAATACGCCAAGCGCTTCAACGCAGACATGGCCGAGGCGCGCACTTTTGCCGCACGATTGGAACTCAACGGCGTAGCGGCGGAAATAGATCGCTTGGCTACTGTCTTCCCGCCCTATTACGAGGCAGGCAAGGCAATGGCGACGGCCTACGTGGCTGGCGGGCCGTCGTCTGGAAACGCGATGATGGCGGGATTCGACAAGACGACGGACGAAGTTACCGGATCCATGGATCGCCTGAGTGAGAATGTTGAGGCCGTCAATCGCCAGCAACTTGCCTCGCTTCAGTCTCTCAGCGAGACGCTTGATAGCGGGGCGACCAAGCTGCTCGTAATGCTCCTCATCCTGGCCATGGTAGCCAGCGTCATCGGTCTTGGCGGTGGCTGGTATCTGTTTTCCTTCATCAAGCACAGCGTCAAGGACATCGAGAGCGATGTCGAGACGGTAACCCGCGCCCTCGACCGCCCCCTGATGCTCGACAGCACGCGCACCGACGAATTTGGCCAAATTGCCCAGGTGCTGGTCAGCTTTCAAGAGAACAAGAAACAGCTTGATACCGCTGTCACCGAGCAGGAGGCCCAGCGAGAGCAGGCCGCCGCGAATCGGAAAACAACGATGGCCCAGTTGGCGAATAACTTTGAAAGCGGCATCAAGGGGGTGGTTCAGTCGGTGGCGGCGGCGGCTATCGAAATGCGGGCCACCGCCCAGTCCCTGAACGGAGTTGCCGACGACGCCAACCATCAGGCCTACGCCGTCGCCGCCGCCTCGGAGAGGGCCTCCAACAATGTGCAGACGGTCGCAGCGGCAGCCGAAGAGCTGTCGTCCTCCATCGCCGAAATCAGCCGACAGGTAAACACGGCGGCCACCGTGGCCAGCAATGCCGTGTCCCAGGTCGCGCGCACCAACGAGATTGTCAACGGGCTGGCCGCCGCCGCGCAAAGGATCGGCGAGGTTGTCGGACTGATCAACGACATCGCCAGTCAAACAAACCTGCTGGCGCTCAACGCCACCATCGAGGCGGCTCGAGCTGGGGAGGCGGGCAAGGGGTTCGCGGTGGTCGCCAATGAGGTCAAGAACCTGGCCAACCAGACTGCTCGCGCCACGGAGGAAATTGGCCACCAGATCACTGGAGTGCAGAGCGCCACAGGCGAAGCGGTGAACGCCATCAAAACGATTTCCGCCACCATCGTCGAAATCAGCCAGATTTCGGCAGCCATCGCCTCGGCGGTGGAAGAACAGGGGGCCGCGACCAAGGAAATCGCCCGCAATGTCGATCAGGCTGCCATAGGCACCCGTGAGGTCTCCGACACCATAGTCAACGTCACCCAAGCCGCCGGCGAGGCTGGTGCGGGCGCCGGACAGGTACTGAGCGCCGCGACCGAATTGTCGCGTCAATCCGACCAACTGGGTAGCCAGGTTGATGGCTTCATCGCCCGAATACGCTCGGCCTAGCCGATCACTGAAGATGCCGCCCTTCAGGTCGTCAGGAGAGTGCCGATGTCAGAAGCGGCTTTTTTCCGAGGATCCTTCGATGAGACGCTGAACCTGCTGATTGAGGCCATGAACTCCTACGAAGTAACCGACACGGTGGCAATGGCACTCGCGCCCGTCAGAAACGAGGTGACCGTCTCCAGAAAGTGCGTGACCGAAATCGGCTTTGAAACGTAGGCATCGAACCCCATCGCCAGAAACTGCGCCTCGTCGCCTCGCATGGCATGGGCGGTCACCGCGATGACAGGCGTGTGCATCAATTCGGGATCGGCGCACAACGCCTTGACCACCTCCGTCCCCGACATCTCTGGCAGACCGATGTCCAAGGCAATCAGGTGGGGTCGGTGCTCCCTGGCGAGTTCAAGCGCATCCTTGCCGTTCGTGGCCACCACATGGCGGCAGCCAAGAAGACTCAGCAATTCAGTGAACAGCTTGCGGCTGATCTCGTGGTCTTCGCAGACGAGTACCGTCTTATCTTTCAAAGCCCAAGCCTTCCCGCAAGCTCCCTGTGTGCTGGTTATAACGTTTGAAATAGCTGGCCGTCGACCTGGACAAACGCATAGGTAGCGCGACGCACTGGCTGTGCGCATTTCAGATGGCGTCTCCAGCGAACACATCTCCGCTACGAATCGCGACGATGTTCACTCCAAACTGTACTCCACCGCCAAGTGAAATCTGATGGGTACAGGTGGCGCAAACTTGCGCGTGACGTGGCGCTCAGCCCCCAATCCGCTGGGCGCGCTTCCTCGCCGCCTCGTCCTCGGCGGCGCAATCACGGCACAGGCGGGCCGCTGGATTGGCGCGCAGGCGTTCGGCCTCGATCACGTCGCTACAGGATTGGCAGACACCGCAGGAAGGCGCGCGGTCGACCCTGGCGAGGGCCGCGCGCACGGCCTCGGCGGTGAATAGCTCGGCCCTGTCGTTCGCCATATCAGCTTCGTCCATTGGCCTCCACCTCGGTCAACTCAATCCCACCGCCGCCGCCTCACAGCCAATCTCGTCCGCCTATGCGGCGGGCTTCCGTCCAAGGCCGATGCTGATGGCCAGTTGCGACCGATGTGCGGCGTAGTCTGGGGCGACGACGGGGTAATCCCGAGGCAACGTCCACTTGGCGCGGTATTCGTCGACCGACAAGTCGTGGGCCGTACTGAGATGGCGCTTAAGCATCTTGAGGGGGGCGCCGCACTCCAAGCAAATGATGGCCGACGGCGTCACCGATTTCTTGATGGAAACCGCAGGCTCCTGCTGCGGGACGGGGGCCGACATCGGCGATGCGGTGCCGACCAAGGCCGCATAGGTGGCCCTGATCAGGTCGGGAACCGCGTCAACGGCGATGGTGTTGCTCGCCAGATAGGCGGCCACGATCTTGGCCGTGTATTCCGTCGTGTCGTCAGCCATTGACCACATCCTTCAGAGCCTTGCCCGCAGAGAACTTCGCGGCCTTACTGGCGGCAATGGTCAGCGTCTCGCCAGTGCGAGGATTTTTGCCCTCGCGTGCGGGACGGGCGGATACCGAGAAATTGCCGAAGCCGATCAGACGCACGTCATCGCCGGATTTCAGCGCGCTGGTAATCGCTTCGACCACGGCGTCGACGGCTTTGTCGGAATCGCTTTTGGACAGACCAGAAAGTTCGGAGACCGTGGCGACGAGATCGGACTTGTTCATTGTTATCCCCCTTGCGATTGTTGAGGTACCGATGCCATGGGCGGCGGGCGGGGTCAATGGCGACAGTCACCACGGCAGAGCGTTCGGCGAACTTTTACTGTCGGCGCGCCACCGACGAAAGGCAGATCGTCAAATCGCAGTTACCCTGGCAAAGTTGCCGGATTTCTCCCACTTGCCGCTGAGCCGAGCGATATCCCTTCTACCGCCCCTTGGATTACGCTATACACGGTGCCCATCTCATGAAATCGAATGAGGCCCGTCGGTGAATCCGCCTACACGCTTGGAACGCCGCTCCCTGTCCCGCGTAGTCAGGGGAGCGATAGCCGACGCCGTCACGGCCGGTCTGGACGATCTGGCGGCGACGAACCAGGCCATCGTCGCGGTACGTTCCGCTCGGCGAGACATGACGGCGAGCGACGCGATCAAGGCCGTCGAGCGGTTGCGGGCCGATTAGCTACGGAGAATGAGTAGCTGTATCGGGGGCGCAATTTGACGAAGCGCCCTACAGATCGCGCGGAAGTTCACTACGAACAGCACTTCGGCGCCGAGTGAACTTCGATGGTGACGACCGATTGCTCCGCCCCCTCGGCTCCAAGGTCGCCGCCCCATTGCGGCGCCCCTTCGGATAATCGTCTGTCCGTTTGGCAGTGCCGCCCGCCATTGCGGTCAGAATTCCCCGAGGAGCATCACGCGGCGCCGATGGTGAAGAAGAAGATCGCCCCTTCCCCAGGGATTGATTCGACCAGAATCTCGCCGCCGAAGCGATGAACGATGCGCTGGCATACCGCCAGCCCGATTCCAGTCCCGCCAGAGTTGGCGTCCGGCGCCAGGCGCTGGAAAATTTCGAAGATCTTGCCGAAATAGGCGTGCTCAATGCCGATGCCGTTGTCGGCCACCGCGATCCGCCATTGGGTCGGCGACTGGCGTTCAGCCGTGATCTCGACCTTCGGCACCCGATCATGATGGCGGTATTTCAGGGCGTTGCCGATCAGGTTCTGAAACAGGCTGACCAATTGGGTCTTGTCGGCCAGCACGTCGGGAAGATCACCCGCCGATATTTCTGCTTCCGTCTCGGCAATGGCGGACTTGAGGTTGGCCAAGGCTCCGTCGAGGGCCTGGCGGGCGGAGATCGGCACCAATGGCTGGCCCTGGCTGGTGTCCCGCGCATAGTCGAGCAGGTCGGTGATCAACCGCGCCATTTGCTTGGCGCCGCCGACGATGAATGAGACGAACTCATCCGCATCGGCACCAAGCTGTCCTCGATAGCGGCGCTCCAGCAATTGGGTGTAGCTGATGATATTGCGCAACGGCGTCTGAAGGTCGTGCGAGGCGACATAGGCGAACCGTTCCAGGTCGGCGTTGGAGCGCTCCAGTTCCTGCGTACGATCATCCAGGGCACGCGTCCGATCGGCCACCCGCTGTTCCAGGTCGTCGTAGGCCTGACGCAAGGACTGATGGACGCTCTGGAGTTCCTCGGCCTTCTCGCTCATCTCGGCGCGGAGCCGCTGATTCTCGATGGCCACCAGGGCCGTCTGAGACAGGCTGTCGCCGATGACCAGGGCGGAAATGGCGCCGTTATTGTGGCGACTGACCCCGTCATCGGCCACACCCTGCTCGCCGAAACTGCAAAAGCCCAGCAGCGGGGCATCGCCAAGTAGGTCGACCATGCCGTCCAGGTCACGCGCCGCCGCATCTTCGCCGATGATCCTGGGCCGCAGGGCGCAATAGGCCACCAGGGCAACCGCTGGGCGGGCGATACCGCCACGCAACAGCGCCTTGCGAATCACCTCTCGCCCCGCCGAGACCATGGCCTGTGGCTCAGCCGCCATTACCGTCACCGTGGTGCCGACAGCGAGCGGCTGGGTAAAGCGAACGCCGCCGCGCTCGGTGAAAAAGCTGACGACGTTGACGCTATACTGCCCCATGGGATCGGCGGTGCCTGCCATCCGCCCAGTGGTCAGCGTGATATGCCGACCACTCAACTGGTCTGGCGCCTGGCCGAGCAAACCGCTCAACGCCTCAGCTGCCGCCCGCCCATCCAAGGTCAGCACCTCGTGGTCATCGGCGGCGGTGACCACCGTCCGCGTCGTCGTCGGCTGGAAGCCGTGGCCAAGGGCCAGGCCGCATTGCAACTGGGTTTCGAACACCGCCAGCAACAGGCTGTCGGGGTAGACATCGTTGCCCAACAGCACGGAGTTGCTTTCCATTCTCCAGTCGTCGGCGGACGCGCCGCCGATGATGGGCATCAGCGACAGCGTGCTGGCTTTGAGAAACTCGGTGATTTCGTAGCTCTTGGAATCGGCGCCGCGACGATTGCCCGGCGAGAACAGCATGGTGAAGACCGTCTTGCCCTCGCTGGTTCGCCGCCATTGGCCGTCGGGGTCGGAATCGAAGTACGGACGCACCGCAGGATCCGCCATCGCCGTCTCGGTCGCCCGCCGCCAATCCTGAGCCACGTCGCGCCCGATGGCGCAACGCACCGTCAAATAGGTCGACGCCAGCACACAGACGACAACGCCGCCGTGATACAGGCCGCCACGGATTTCTCCAGCCGTGGTGGTACCGAATACCAGGGCATCGCCGACCACCTGGCGGACGCCGCGGAGCAATTCTCTTAGGTCGTAGGAGGCAGACGCATAGACAATGACCGCCGCGACGGGTTGTCGCGAGACGGTCGACATGGCCATGCCCGCCGCACCGCGGCCAGCCGTAAAGGCATCCTCCTCGCGGCTGATGCCTTGTCCGACCTCAAGGATGGAATCGGGTCGCAACTCTACGGCGCTCCCTTTGAGCCTATGGCAGAGACGGATCTATGGTCATAACGATGGCATTCCGACCATCCTCAAATAAGGATGCGAAGTTCCCGCCATCACAATAGCAGGCAATGCGTCGGCAAGCAAGTTGTTTTTTGTTTCGCTCACCCGCCTCGCTACGCTGGTGGTGCGGCGAGGCTTTCCGGGCTGTGGTCTGGGGTGAAGGGCATCGCTTCGTCCCGAGAACGACGCGGTCTCTCTCCAATGGTAGCCGCATCCGCGAGGCCGCCCTCACCCAGAGCCAGCGTTCAGCTCCATGGCCGCCGCCCAGTTCCCCCTGCTTTCCTTCCGCACACTGACGGCGAAGCCCGCCTCGCCGCCACCGCCACCATGGCCGACGACGACCTGGTCGCCGCCATCGCCGACGCCAGAATGGCCGACACCGTCGCGCTGGCCGAGGAAGCTGGACGGTGGAAGCTGGCGGCGGCGGTGCCTGGCCTGGCCGCCGTATGCCGACGACTGACGGGCTTCGGCTTGGATGCCCCCGTCCGCGAGCAGGTTGCCGAGATCGGCGCCATGGTGGCAATCTGCGGATCGAGCGGCGGGAATTCGGCGGGCGGACGGTGGCGACTGCGATCTGGGCCGCAGCACGGTTGAAGCGAGCCTGCCAATCGCCGTCATCGTCGAGCTGTTGCGGTACGCCGACCCAGCCGTCTGCGCCGACGCCTGCCGATGGGCTCGGACAGATCCCGCCGTCATCGCGGTGCTGGTCGACCTACTCGACGACCTCAACGCCGCTGTCCATGCCTCCGCCGCCTGCGCGCTCGGGCGGATGGGCCAGGCAGCGGCGCTCCCAGTGCTGATGCGACTACTCCAGAAGATGGCGACGATTGAGGTGGTCGAGGCGGCGGCGATGGTCGCCGACGGTGACATCATCGTGTTGCTCGGCAGGCTGGCGCGTAGCAGGCGAGATTTAGCCGACACAGTGCTCGACGCGCTGGATGCCTGCGAGGACACGCTGGCGGCAAGGGTGGCCAGCGGATTGCGGGCTGAACGGTGAAGGCGGGCGGCGAGCGTTAATCATCGACGATTATCCAATCGCCTGCCCTGTCGCTGGCGAAGCTGGCGGCGCGCCGAGTGATCTGTAATTGGGCTACCGAATTGCTGTTCAGCGGGCACCTACCTTGACGGCCTCAGGCGTCGCCAGGACAATGACGCCGCCGTCGCCAGCGAGCTTGTAGCAGATTCGGTGGGTTGACGCTTTGCGCCGATGACGGGAGAGACCATGGCGATATCGGATGTTGGACGAACTGAGATTAGACGCCGCAAGGCCGCGTCGCGGCTCCTGGCACTCGACGACATGGGCCGTGTCGTCAGTAGCCGCGGCGGTGCGGTGACCCCGATGCAGATCAACTTTATCGCCGTGGTCATGTCGCATGTCATCCCCGCCGACGACCTGGTCGGGACGCTGGTCGGCTGGTTTTCCGCCAACGGTATCGCCGACGACACCGCACAGGCATACCTGGAATCGCCGACGTGGCAGAAACTGCTCGCGGCGACGCAGGCGGCGGATCGCGGCGAGGAGGACACCCGCCTGGATCCGTCCATCCCCACGTTGGTTCGGACGTTTGCTATCGATGAGACGACCGAGGAGGAGCTGAATCTCGGAACGCTGATGTCCGCCGCGCGGAAGAAGAGGCTGGCCCGCCGAGCGGAAGGCATTCCCTCCCGAGCGGAAATGACGAAGTCAGAGCCGTGGAAAGACATGGATCCGCCGATGAGCAAAGCCACCTACTATCGGAACGAGGCTCGGCGGAAGGCTGCGGAAAGGGCGGCGCTGGCGGCGAGGCTGGCCGAGCCAGTCGAAACCAGCCCGGCCGCTGGCGGTGAGACTTCTCGCGTCTCTATCGCGCGCGAGCCTTCCCCCTCTTTCTTTATAGGGTATAGAGACGCGAAACGTCTCACGCCCCAGCGGCCGACCGAGGCGAGCATCTTCGGCACGACGGAGGCCAAGCAACTCGCTTTGCTCGCGGATACCTTGGGCATGGAATGGGCGGCTGGCGACCGTTTCTCGAGCGATCCTGGCAAATGGTGGACTCGCCCGTTCGGGGCGGCGGCACTGACCGACAAGCAACAGGTGCAATGGACGGTCGCCGTGGCCGCCGCTCGACGCGGCGAGGCGCGGGCACGCAATCTCGCGGCGGCGAACGCCCGCAAAGCCGCAGAAGCCGACAAGCGAACCGATGCGGAGAAATCGGCCGCCTTCTATGCCAAGCTCGCCGCAGACGAGGCGAGGATGGCCGATACCGACACCTGTCCGCCGCAGGTTTCCCCGACGGTGTGGGATATCGTCCCTTGTGATATCCGTTCGCGGGTGATTGACGTTGCCGCGCGGCTGTTCATTCTGGGCGGGACGCGCGACGACGCGGTCATCGCGGCGGCAGAGGAGATCCGCCGATTGGATGCGTTGCCTCCCGTCTATGTCGACGCGGCACCCGTCCCGCAGTTGGCTGCGGCGCCTGCTCCAGAGGCGCCCGCGCCAGCCGCGCCAGAGCCGCTGGCTGGGGCGGAACTGATCGCGGCGATGGACGCGGAGCATGCATACAATAAGGAGCGGAATGCGAAACGGGCGGCGGCGGCGGGGCTGATGATCGCGGCGGAAATTGCCGCTTATATTCCACCGATTCCCGAGTGTCAGCGGGATGAAGTGCATCGCATGGCCGTCGAGAACATCCGCAACGGCGTGCCCCAGGATTTCGCTGTCGGCAACGCCGTTGGCGCGATACAGCGGCGAGCCGCCGCCGCTGGCGAGTCTTGAGGCCACCCCGAGCGGGATGAATGCGGCGCTGGGGTCGGCAGAATGGCTATGACGGAGTGGAATTCGACTGCGGTGAACGGCACCTCATGCCAGCCGATTTCACCCGCGACCGCCACAGCCAACCACATGCGACCAGGAAGCGGTCAACCAGTGGCGTGTCGCAGTCTGCCAGGCGATCGATGCCCCGCGCACTGCTGATGGAGGCGCTGGCGGCGGTCGAGGCGGTCGAGGCGGTCGATGAGGAAGCCACATAGCTACGGCGGCTAATCCCGACGCGGATGGGCGAACAATCCGCTGAACACCACCTTGTCCAACCACGGCTTCAGCACCTCAGGGCGGAACGCCTCAGAGCCGTAATTGATTTCCGCCGAGCCGCCGACGCTCCACCCGCCGATGGCTTCGCGGATCTGCTGTGCCTCGGGAGCAACCTGCCGAAGTGCCAACGCGAACGTATGGCGAAATGAGTGTAGCGTCGTCTCTGGCGAATAGACCCCTGCATCGACGAGCAACGGCACCAATTGCTTGCGCGCCGATTCGTAGTACCCCCATTCTCCGTATTTTGTAACGTTGAACATCTTCCGCGCCCCGGCCGCAACACGGGCGCGGGCGTATTCGACGAACCCCAACTCCACCAACTTGGAGTGGATTGGGATGGTGCGGCGACTCATCGCGTTTTTGACCGACTTGTCGGCCACCTCCCCTCGCCGCAGACGATCGTCCGTGGCGCGATTGCGATCCTCCACGGCGATACGCAAGCATGGGATTGCACTGGATTCGGACAGCACCAAGTCGGCGGCGTCGAGCTGAGCGCACTCGCCAGGCCGAAATCCCTGGTGCAGGCAGACAAGTAGCATCCACGATACCGAGTTGAGCGGAAAATCTCGGTGAAACAACTTTTGCAGTTCATCCTCAGTGAACTCCCTCCTCCGCCGCTCGGCGGTATTCGGGAGCTTCAGGCGGGCGGCGGGCGTTCCTGCGATAATGTTCTCGTCCGTCGCCCATTGAAACAATTGGCTGATATTGCCAAGATATTTATTGACCGCCGTCCGCATCAGGAATCTCGGCACGCCATACTCGTCCAACTGAGCGTCGGTGGGGGCATCAATGCCTGCGGCATCGAGGCGTCTCAGGCTATCCTCATGGCGCTCCTTCGTGATGCCCGCAATTTCGCGATAGCTCAACGCTCCGAATTCCGGCTTCTTCTTGGCATAGAGCGGTAGCCACAGTAGAATTTCTCGCAACTCTTTGAGGTCATCGCGACCGATGCGCCGAACATCAGTGTCGGCGCCGACGACGTCCTTGATGACATCAAATGCGGCGGCATGATTGCCTCGCGTGGTAACTTTTAGTTCCTGGCGCGAGCGATCCCCCGTGAATTTTTCGATGAGGCTATCCAGCGTCACCACCTTACCGCGGACGGGCTGATACGACGGCGTCGCCGTGGCCGCGATTTTCTGATTTTCAACGACGGCGGATTTCAACACCTTGTTGACAAGCCGCCAGTCCTCACTTTTGAAATGCGGGTTTTTGAGGCTTTCCGTCATATACCCAAATCTATTCCGCAAATCTTCGTCAAGCTCGTCAGTGAACTTCCATCCATTGCGACGCTCAATGGCGCGAAGAGCGAAGTCAAAGAATTTGTTTGGATCCAGCGGCTTGTGGCGCGCAAGAGCGGTTTCTCCGATTTCCACCATTCTCCCGCGAAGAGGAATCCCTGCGTATTCGACTTGTCGGGCCTGGAGTTGCCAGGCGATTTGCTCGTCGGCGATCTCACTGACCACCGTTGGCTCGACGACCCGCGGTGTAACTGCCTCGGTGAACATCGCCTCGACGTCGGCGTTGACCGTAGCCCACCGCTTCGCCGCCTCAGCTCGGTCGCTGGTGTTCAGCGCCCTTTTGAGCCATTTGCCGAACAGGTGCTCGATTTCCTGTGGAACGCGGCGGCGGTAAAAATAGCGGTCTCGCTGAATGAGAATGTAGGGAAGGCTCGGCCTGGCCATGTCAGCATCCTTGGCACCCGTGTGACCAACAATGTGACCAACAAATGTGCCGCAACGCAAGGCAAATCAACGGTTCTGCGGACTACAGCACCATCAATCAGGTTCTCCCTAAACTTGGGCCGCAGAGCAATCTGCGGCCTCTTTCTTTTTGTATCAATGGGTTAGCGCCCATTGTCCGGACGGCGAATCGCGTCATGTTAAGGACGCATGTTAAGGACGTTTGTTAAGGACAATCCGACCCCCGGCATGCCGTGCCGCATGACGCGCAACTGCACGTCCCCGCGCGCCATCGCGGTTAGGTCTGCGATCTGAGCGTGGCCAAGTCGGCCTCGGCCTTGGCCAGCGCCGCCTCGGCCAAGGCCGCCCGCCGAGCC
>Ga0316223_1003635_pt1 | contig 11385 bp, 9 predicted proteins | sample TBH18009metaG_FD_206007 | JGI IMG/M metagenome (GOLD analysis project Ga0316223, IMG submission 206007) | Freshwater microbial communities from Trout Bog Lake, Wisconsin, USA - TBH18009 | ecosystem: Environmental > Aquatic > Freshwater > Lake > Hypolimnion/Profundal zone | place: USA: Wisconsin...
CGTGATCATCCCACCGAAGGACCCTCACGCGCTCAGCCGGGCATTGCTCGATTTGTTGCGTTCGGCCCCGAGGCGCGAGACGCTGGGCCGGCGGCTCCAGCAGAGGGTGAGACAAAAATACAGTGAAAGCGCCATCCTGGGCCAAATCCTCCGTATCTACGCCACAGTCCTGCGGGGGAGCTGATCGATGATTCGTGGATTACCAGAAAACGGCAGGTCTCCAACGGCCGAACGCCTCGGAAGGATGTCCCCCCTGCCCCAACGCATTCGACCCAGCCAGCGCGTGCGGATGGGCTGGTTCCTCGCTTTGGCTGCAGCCCACGCCCTGCTCGGGGTGCTCTGCGCCCACAACGCGTGGATCGCGTTCGGTCACGCCTCCGGGACACTGGCCATTGGACTTTGCCTCGTTCTGGCTGGGCGCCCCAGGATTCAACTCGCTTACTGGGGAGCCTACGTCGTCGGGGCCGAGGTGCTGTGGCGGATGGCTCGGGCACCCCTGCCTTGGGAGTTTGCAAAATATGCGCTCTCGCTCGTGCTGCTGCTCGGGTTCCGACGGAGTTGGACGAGAAACTTCCCCTGGCTGCCGGTGGGCTATTTCCTCCTGCTTTTGCCAGCCACGGTGCAGACGCTCTACGAGCAACCGCTTGGCTTGGCCAAAGATCTCATCAGTTTTAACCTCTCGGGGCCATTCAGCCTCGCGGTGTGCGCCCTCTTCTTCAGCCAGGTTGAGATGGATAGCGCCCGTATCCAGCGATTGCTAAGCTGGCTGGTTTTTCCCATCGCCAGCATCGCGGCTGCCGCCTTGTTCGGCCTCACCACCCTCGATCGCGTGGAGTTCGGATCGGGTTCTAACTTCGCTGCGACGGGCGGATTCGGTCCGAACCAGGTATCCGCGATTCTTGGTCTCGGATCGCTATGCCTGGTGCTGATGGTGACGAGTTTGCGGGTGGGAAACGGGCTGCGTTTGGCATTTGTGCTCTTAGCCGGATGGTTTTGTGCCCATGCAGTCCTCTCGTTTTCACGGACGGGGATATATCTCCTCGGCGCCAGCCTGCTGACAGCCGTCCCCTCCCTGTCCTTCAAGCGCCTTTTTCATCCGATGACCCTCATTGCGGGCGGCTTGACCATCCTCCTCGGCCTGGGCGGTTGGCAGTATCTCGATCAGTTCACCGGCGGCAAGCTCGGCGAGCGCTTTTCCAACCTAAGCCTCACCGGCCGCAATCGCATCGCCAACGAAGACCTGGCCATCTGGCAAGAACACTTCCTCCTCGGGGCGGGCATTGGCAGGTCGAGCCTCGAACGGGAGGCGCCGGGGGCCGAACGAATCGCGGCTCACACCGAATACACTCGGTTGCTCTCCGACCACGGTCTCTTGGGGGTCCTCTCTTTACTGCTTTTGATCGGTGTCGTGGTAGATAACCTGCTGAGCCGGCGGCCCCGCTTTGCAAAACCGGTGGTCATCGCCAGCACCACCTGGGCCTTGCTCTACTTGGGCGTAAGCGGGATGCGGACCGCGGCCCCGGCCTTGCTTTTCGGTTTAGGTCTGGCCCGGATGACAGCGCTGCCCGGCTTGCCATGGGTTGGCAAGAGACTGGATTTGCGAGCCGCCGGTGTTGCCGCCCCTGCCCCCGTAGGCCATGGGGTATGAACCGTTCGGTCCTGATCATTGGGAACTTCCTCTCGGGCGCCGAAAACTCTCGTGGCGTCTGTGAAGGGTTGGCTGAACGGCTGGCCGGCAACGGCTGGAGGGTGTTGACCGCATCGCATAAACGGCCCCGGCTTCTGAGGCTGGCGGATATGATTTTGACCACCCTGAGGCACCGGCAACAGTACTCCGTGGCCCAAATCGATGTCTTCAGCGGGCCGGCATTCTTCTGGGCTGAGGCCGTCGGTTGGACGTTGCGGAGGCTGGGGAAACCTTTCGTGCTCACGCTTCACGGCGGGAATCTGCCGCAGTTTGCGGCGCGTTGGCCTGGACGTGTTAGCAGGCTCTTGGCTTCCGCCGATGCGGTCACCGCGCCGTCGAGATACTTGAAAGAAGGGCTGGAGGAGCATCGCGCGGACATTCGGGTAACCCCAAACCCTATCGACCTGAATCTCTATCCCTATCGCGAGCACCAAACTGCGGGACCGCGGCTGATGTGGCTCCGGGCGTTCCATGAGATTTACAATCCTTCGATGGCGGTCAAGGTGGTCGCCGCCTTGATGGAACGCTTCCCAGAGGTTCAGCTCACTATGGTCGGACCTGACAAGCACGATGGCAGTCTCGAGCGAAGCCGGACTGAACTGAGGAATCTCGGCGTCAATGGCCGAATCCGGTTCCTAGGCCAGGTGCCCAAGAAAGACGTGCCTCGGGTCCTGTCCGCGGCGGACATCTTCTTGAACACCAGCAACGTGGATAATGCGCCGGTCAGCCTCATTGAAGCGATGGCGTGCGGACTCTGCATCGTGAGCACCAACGTCGGCGGCATCACCTACCTCTGTAAACACGGCAGCGATGCCTTGTTGGTTGCGCCAAATGATGCTCAGGGCATGGTCCTCGCGGTTACACGGATTCTGCTCGATCCCGTACTGAGTGCGGGCTTGTCACGGAATGCGAGGGCAAAGGCGGAACAGTTCGGCTGGCTCGAGGTGCTGCCGGAATGGGATCGTCTCCTGACCACGACAGCCAGTAACCACCGCGCCTCGCGCGCTGAGCAGAAACCCACCCACGAGTGACGACAGCCGATCACCCTCCCCTTGTCAGCGTAATCATCGCCTGCCGGAATGAGGCCGGCGGGATAGAGGCGTGCCTTGGCTCGATCCTCGCCCAGGAGGCACCGGAGCGCGGCTTCGAGGTGGTTATCGCCGATGGGATGTCCGAGGACGGGACGAGGGAGGCGATTCAGAAGACGGAGGACGGCAGCGGGAAAAGCGGAGGAACCGGTCCGCGGCCAGAGATGCGGGTGATCGAGAATCCCGGGAGGATGGTTTCGACCGGGCTGAACGCGGCGATCCGGGCGGCACGGGGTGGGATTATCATCCGCATGGATGCTCACACCGAGTATGCGCCCGATTACCTCGTGCGGTGCCTCAAGCTGCTGGAAACGACGGGCGCCGACAGCGTGGGTGGCCCCGCGCGAACCAGGGCGCGAACTTATATGCAGAAGGCTGTCGCGGCCGCTTATCACTCCCCGTTTTCGGTCGGCGGGGCCCGGTTCCACGATGTCGATTACGAGGGATGGGTGGATACGGTCACCTATGGCTGTTGGCGGCGCGAAACTTTCGAAACGTTTGGCTTCTTTGATGAAGAATTGGTTCGCAACCAGGATGACGAACATAACCTCCGGATCGTCCGCGGTGGCGGGAAGATCTGGCAAAGCCCTAAAATCAGAAGCTGGTATCGACCGCGCGGTTCCCTATCAGCGCTTTTCGACCAGTATCGGCAATATGGCTACTGGAAGGTGCGTGTCATCCAGAAACACAAACTCCCGGCCTCCTGGCGCCACTTGGTCCCCGGTGCCTTCCTCCTTGCGTTGCTCATCCTATTCCTGGTTCTCACGGTGACTTTTGTGTTTTCAGTTCCCAGGTTTCAGCTTTCGGCGTTCATCCCGCATCCCTTGCTTTCACCGTTCAGTTACCACTTCCCAGCACTCGCCGCCACCTTTCGGGTCTCACCGCTCCTCATTTTATTTCAGCTTTCATTCCTCACTTTCGCGTCCCTGTGTGCCCTTTACGGCCTTGCTGTGGGGCTGGCATCGGCGCTTGCTGCCGCCAAGTCTGAACCGAAGTCGCTGCCCGTGTTGCCCCTCGTATTTGCCTGCTATCATTTCGGTTACGGCTGGGGCTTTTTGCGAGGCATCGTGGATTTCATGGTCCTCAGGCGACGTGCCGGGGGTGCGTTTAGTAGTTTAACCCGCGAGAGCAAAGTGAAAGCTACGCCGGTCTGACCCCATCCACCATTCGCTGAGAGCAAGTCCTCCCTGACCATTCCTATGGCCGCATTTGACCAGGAACTGCCCCCGTGAATACAGGCTGAGGGGTAGGAGTAGTAAGCGATTTCCGGCGCCGGTTCCTGCCTGTCCCATGCGCATTCCCTTCTACAAACCTTCCGTCGGTACCGACGAAATCAACGAGGTCGTCGATACCCTGCGGAGCGGGTGGTTGACCACCGGGCCGAAGACCAGGCAGTTCGAGCAGGACTTTGCCGCCTACTTGCGGCAGAAACACGCGGTGGCCGTCAACTCCTGCACGGCTGCGCTGCATTTGGCCCTCGAGGCCATCGGCCTCAAAGCTGGGCAAGGCGTGGTCCTGCCCACCATGACCTTCGCCGCGACGGCCGAAGTGGTTCGTTATTTCGGGGCGCGCCCGCTCCTGGCGGATTGCCGCGTTGTGGATCTCAACCTAGACACCGTGGATGCGGAGCGGAAGATCCAATCAGCCCTGGCCCAAGGCCTCCAAGTCGCGGGCATCATCCCGATGCATTATGGCGGACAGATCGGGGACGTCGCCGGGGTCCAATCCCTGGCCCGCCGCTACCACCTCAAAATCATTGAGGATGCGGCTCATGCCTGCCCGGCGTTCTATCGGGACGGCCTGACCGGCGGGAACGGAGGAACCGGCCCTAACCCGTTGTCCGCGGCCATCTGTCCTGCAGGCGATGGTGGGTGGTTGCCGGTCGGCTCCGCCGCCAACATCAGTTGCTACTCGTTTTATGCCAATAAGACCCTGACCACCGGCGAAGGCGGCATGGCCTGCACGAATAATGACGAATATGCCGACCGCATGCGGGTCATGTCGCTCCATGGCATTTCCCGCGATGCCTGGAAACGCTACACCACCCAAGGCTCGTGGTACTATGAAATCGTCGCCCCCGGTTTCAAATATAACCTCACCGACATCGCCTCGGCCATTGGCCTGCACCAGGTGCGGAAAGCCGACGCCCTGCACCGCCGCCGAACCGAACTGGCCCAATATTACACCCAACGACTGGGTGACATCGAGGAGATCATCCTGCCGCAAGCCCAGCCGGATCGGGTTCATTCCTGGCATCTTTACCCCATTCGGCTCGTGCTCGAACGACTCCGCATTGACCGCGGGCAATTCATCGCCGAACTGCAAGCGCGCGCCATTGGCACTTCCGTCCATTGGATGCCCTTGCACATGCACCCCTTCTACCGGGAAACCTACGGCTACTCTCCCCACGACCTGCCGGTGGCGGCCGGTCTGTATCCGCAACTCATCACCCTGCCCCTTTATCCCGGCATGACCCAGGAGGAAGCCGATTACGTCTGCGATTCCGTCAAGGAAGTGGTTTGCAGGCAAAAGTCGAGTGGCCAGCGTGCGCCATCCGCCACCCATGGAACGGCCCTTTGACATCCTGTTAGCCGTCCTCGGACTCGTGGTGCTCGCACCACTGGGCCTCCTCCTGGCGCTCGCGGTCAAGGTCGCCGACGGCGGCCCGGTGCTCTATGGCCAGGTTCGCATCGGCCAATTTGGCAAACCCTTCCGCATCTGGAAATTTCGGTCCATGGTCGTCAACGCCGACCAACTCGGCCTGCCGCTGACGCCCGAAGCGGACCGCCGCATCACTCCCGTGGGCCGGTGTCTGCGCCGATTCAAGCTCGATGAATTACCCCAGCTCTGGAATGTGCTCGTTGGCGAAATGCGTTTCGTCGGGCCGCGCCCCGAGGTCCCGCGCTTTGTCGCCTGCTACACCCCGGAGCAGCGCGAGATCCTGCGCTACAAACCCGGCATCACCGATGTCGCTTCCCTGCTGTTTCGCAACGAACCAGCCCTCTTGCAGGGTTCCGGAAATGTGGAGGCATTCTACCTCCACTATTGCCTCCCCAAGAAAATCGCACTCCATCGCCAATACGCGGCCCGCGACAGTCTCCGGCAGGACCTCTGGATCATCTTCCAGACCCTCTGCCCCTATTGGGTCAGCGTGCTGTTCGCTTACACCAGCGCGCTCGTGTTCAGTTTTTGGGCCGCGTACCTGTTGCGCTTTGACCTCTACGTCCCCGTTCCCGCCCACGCCGAGTTCCTGCGATTTCTGCCGTGGGTCGTCGGTCCGCAACTCCTCCTGCTCGGCTGGCGCGGCCAGTTCCGCGGTCTCCTCAGCTATTGCGGGCCCGCCGAGCTATCACAAACCCTCCTCGCCCTGGCGTTGGCCTTTTGCTTTCAGCTCGGTGCCCTGGGTGTTTCCGCCGGAAGTCTGGCCCCACGCCTGAGCCTGTTGCTGCTGGATTTGGTGCTTTCGTGCGGCGCCCTGGGTGGAATACGCGTGGGCTTGCGTTGGCACCGGGAACGCTTCTCCCAGGCGAGGGACGCCACCGGTCCCCGCCCCAAACCGCGCCGCGTCGCGATCATCGGTGCCGGCAAAGCGGGCATGCGGCTGGCCCGCGAGTTCAGCGCTGATGAACAAGCCGGCGTCCAGGTGGTGGCTTTCTTCGATGACGATCCCCATTTCTGGAATAAGCGCCCCTACGGTGTGCCGGTCGTGGGCATGCCCGAATGCCTCTTAAACCAGCAGTGGCGCCATCAAATCGACGGAGTCGTCGTTGCGCTACCCCACGATGACCGGGCCAGGGCGCGCGAACTGGGACACTTGCTGCAACAGGCGTCCGTCAGGGTGTCGTTCGCTTCCGCCTGGCCGCCCTTGAAACCGTCAGGGGTGAAAACCACCCAGCACGTGTTCCCGAAGTCGTCTGTGACCTCCACGCCGCGCCCAGCCATGGTCGCGAAGAACTCGGCGAGGAGATGCAGGCGGGCGACGTGGTCTCCGGTGAAGAAACGCCGATAAACACTGGTCGAGACCGAGGCATTGATCGCCGCCGACGTGTCTCAGTAGGTTCTGACGAGCGGCTTTCCCGTTCCGCCGCCACCGCCCTGCCGATCGCATCCCCATCAAGGCTGTATCCGCTAAGGATCTCGATTACTTGGAGGCGACGCAGTGCTTTTTAAATGGCTCGGGAAGTTCGGGCGGGCGGGTTCAAATCCCCTCCTAGGCGTCTAAAAAGCCAAGACGCAAGGCGCGCAAACCTCTGTAAAACATTGGGATTGTCGCGCGTTGGCATTCTGCGTCACGACTAGACAGAATGCGGAGAATGGCGGGAGCGGCGGGGCTCGAACCCGTAACCTCTGCCGTGACAGGGCAGCGCTCTAACCAATTGAGCTACGCCCCCGCTAAGGGCAGGAGAATCTATGAAAACTAACCGCTAACGTCAAGCGGAAGGTGAAAATATCTCGCAGGCTGCTAAAAAAACTTTCGCACGCCGCGGATGCCGACCGGTGCCGTATTTCGAAGTCGGGCAGCGGACGTCAAGGAGGAGGGGGTGGGGGACCCCACAGAAGAAACGTCTCGCTACCCGAACATAGCAATGTCGGCCTCGCCCGGATTTTGTCAAACCCGCGGCTGCCACCCCACGCTTCCACGGTTGCCAATCGTCCGGCAGATGCTCTAGGATAGGTGTGCCCGGCGCGGCAGTGACGCCGGTCGCAATGGCTGACTATCAGGTAAAATTTGAGGTCTTTGAAGGCCCGCTCGATCTGCTCCTTTATCTTATCAAAAAGGAGGAGGTTGATATTTACCAGATCAACCTCACGCGGCTGGCCACGCAGTTTATCGAGTACATCGAGACCATGCGGCTGCTGGACCTGGAGATTGCGGGCGAGTTCCTGGTCATGGCCGCGACCCTGATGTTCATCAAGAGCCGCGAACTGCTCCCCGTGGAACAGCAGGTCCAAACGGAGGAGGAAGACGACGGCGAGGACCCGCGCTGGGAACTCATCCGCCAATTGGTGGAATACAAGAAGTTCAAGGACGCCGCGGCGCAACTGCAGGCACTGGAGGCGCGACAGGAGAACATCTTCCCCCGCCTGCCTCCCAAACCCGAGTTCGCCCCGGAAGCGACCGGACGCCCTGAGGTCTCGATCTTCGACCTCGTCAACGCCGTCAACGCCGTCCTCCAACGCTTTATCCAGCGCACGGACCAACGGGACATCTTCGAGGACAAATGGTCCGTCAGCGAAAAAATCCAGCAACTGATGCAGGCCGTCACGGAGCGGACGTCAGTGCGGTTTGCGGACCTGTTCGCCGGAGCCGCCAGCCGCTCCGAGGTGATCGTGACTTTCCTGGCCCTGCTGGAATTGATCCGCCTCAAACAGCTCGCCGCCGAGCAGAACGAACCGTTCGCCCAGATCGAGATCCGCCGGTTGGCCTCGACCGAGCCCGAGCCCGGCACTGAGCCCGTCCCCTCCGGCGAAACGGCAGGTCCGGCGATCGCGCCGCCCGAGCCAACGGAAGCCACCGCAGCCCCATCCGCCGCGCCAGCCACGGTACCCATCGACACCAACACGGACTCCGCCTGAGCGCCGGCTGCAACCCGTAATTTTCATAAGCATGGAACTCAAGTTCATTTTGGAAGCCATCCTGTTCTCGGCGCAAAAGCCGCTGAGCCTCAAGGAGATTCGCGACGTGTTCTCGGGCGCGCCCGAGCACGCTGAGGCGGACGAGACAGTGCGCGGGCTCCGTAAGATCAAGGAAGAGGAGCTGGCCGCGGCACTCGAACAGTTGGCCACCGAGCACGAGGCTGCGGGCCGGAGTTATCGCCTGGCGTGTGTGGCCGGCGCCTGGCAGTTTGTGACCGAACCGGCCTACGCGCCTTGGCTTAAGGCCCTGGTCGGCCACAAAGCACGGCCTCCCCGCCTCTCCCAGCCTGCGCTCGAAACCCTCGCCATCATTGCCTACCGCCAGCCGGTCACCCGCACCGAGGTCGAGCAGGTCCGCGGCGTCGCGGTGGATGGCGTGATGCAAACCCTCCTCGAACGCGGCCTAGTCAGCCACGTCGGCCGTGCCGAGGTGGTCGGTCGCCCTATGATGTACGGAACCACCCCCGCCTTCCTCGAATACTTCGGCCTGCGGGGGCTCGATGGCTTGCCGGACGCCGGGGAATTGCGCCGGCTGCCCATCGAGCATCCGCATACCCTGGCCACGGCCGACGGCCTGGCAACTCCACCACCGGAGCAATTGAGCCTCTCCGCCGAAGCACTGACGGGGGAAACCGGGGACGCGGGCGGGCTGCCCGCGCCGCTCTTGGCGCCGCCGGCCGAAGCCACCGCCGAGCCGCCGGTTGACCCCGATGCCGCTCCTTCCCCAGCCCCGGCCCAGCCGGAAAACCCTCAAACCACGGCCACCGAACCCGAAACCGAACATGAGCATCCTGGAACATCGGAAGGCAATTGACAAATACGACGGGCAGATCATCAAGCTGCTGAACGAGCGGACGCGCCACGTCCTGGCCATTGGCGAAATCAAGGTCAAGGCCGGCGAGGAGATCTACGCGCCCCACCGCGAGCGGGCGGTGCTCAAACGCCTGGCCCGCCTCAACCAGGGACCGATCACCGATGAATCGCTGCGGGCCATCTATCGCGAGATCATGTCCTCCGCCCTGTCCTTGGAAAAATCCCTCACCATCGCTTATCTGGGACCGGAAGCCACCTTCACCAACCAGGCGGCCATTCAGAAGTTCGGCTCCAGCCTCCGTTACGCCCCGCTCAAGACCATCAGCGACGTCTTCACCGAGGTCAGCAAAGGCCGCGCCGACTACGGCGTGGTTCCGGTGGAAAACTCCACCGAGGGGGTGGTCACGCACACCCTCGACATGTTCGTGGACAGTGACCTCAAGATCGTGTCGCAGATTGTCCTCCCGGTGCAACACTGCCTGGTGAGCCAATGCCGGCGGCGCACGGACATCAAAAAGCTTTTCGTCCATCCCCAGACCCTGGGCCAATGCCGGCTCTGGGTTCAAACCAATCTCCCCCACGCCGAGATCATCGAAACCTCCTCCAACGCGCGCTCCGTCGAGATGTCGGCCAAGGAAAAAAACACCGGCGCCATCGCCGGCGTGCTCGCATCCGAAAAATACCGCGTCCCAGTGCTCGAATTCGACATTCAGGACAATGCCTCCAACGCCACGCGGTTCCTGGTGTTGGGCCGCCAGGGCAACCCGCCCAGCGGCAATGACCGCACCAGCCTCATGTTCAGCATCGTCGATCGCGTCGGCGCCCTCTACCTCGCCCTGGCTCCGTTCCGCCGCTTTCGCATCAACATGACCAAGATCGAGTCTCGGCCCAGCAAACGCAAAGCCTGGGAGTACTTCTTTTTCGTGGATTGTGATGGCCACCTGACCGACACCCGGGTCGCCAAAGCCCTCACGATGCTGGCCGAGCATTGCAGTTACATCAAGGTGCTCGGCTCCTACCCCAACACGGAATAGCCCCATGACATATCTACCCCAGGCACGCGAAGTCTTTGATATCGAACTGGCCGCCCTGAAGGCGGTCCGCGACCAATTGGATGGCGCGTTCGACCAGGCGGTGAACCTGATCGTCGACACCCTCCGCCAGCGCGGAAAACTGGTCGTGGTCGGGATTGGCAAGTCGGGCATCATCGGCCACAAGATCGCCGCCACCCTCACCAGCACCGGCGCCACCAGCGTCGTCCTCAACAGCGTGGACGCCATGCACGGCGACCTGGGCCTCGTGAGCGACGGCGACGTCATCCTCGCGCTGAGCTACTCCGGCGAGTCCGAGGAACTGCTCAACCTGATGCCCGCGCTCAAGCGCTTCCTGGTTAAGATTATCGCCATCACCGGCGCTCCCAAGTCGGCCCTCGGGCGCTTCGGAGACATCGTCTTGAACGTCCGCGTGCCGCGGGAAGCCTGCCCCTTCAATCTCGCTCCCACCGCCAGCACCACCGCCACGCTCGTGATGGGCGACGCCCTGGCCATGGCCGTCCTCCAGGCTCGCGGCTTTCAGAAACAGGATTTTGCCAAATTCCACCCCTCGGGGGCCATCGGCCGAGCCATTCTCTCCCGCGTGAGCGACATCATGCGGACGGGCCCGCGCAATGCCGTTGCCCCCCAAGCCACCTCGGTAAAGGAAGCCCTGCTAGTCATGACCCACGCCAAGTCCGGCAGCTTGAGCGTGGTCGATGGACGCGGCAAGCTCGTCGGCGTCTTCACCGACGGCGATTTCCGCCGCCAGATCGCCGAGGACCCCGAACTGCTGACCCGCAGCCTCAGCTCGGTCATGACTCGCAAACCCATTTGCATCCGTGAAGCCGCCCTCGCCGTCGAGGCCCTGAAGATCTTCAACGAGCGGAACATCGATGACCTAATCGTCGTCAACGCCAAAAACGAACCCGTCGGCCTGGTCGATTCGCAGGACCTGCCGAAGCTCAAGCTCATGTGAGGCTCGGCCGACCGCGAAATCGCAATGAAGGTTGCCTTTCGCAGCGGGCTTGGCACAATGAGCAGAGTATGTTCAAACTTCGGTCCTTCTTCGGCGCAGCCGCCCTCCTGGCCTGGCCTGCGATACTCTCAGCGCAAACCAGCGTTTCGC
>Ga0316223_1003637_pt1 | contig 11382 bp, 13 predicted proteins | sample TBH18009metaG_FD_206007 | JGI IMG/M metagenome (GOLD analysis project Ga0316223, IMG submission 206007) | Freshwater microbial communities from Trout Bog Lake, Wisconsin, USA - TBH18009 | ecosystem: Environmental > Aquatic > Freshwater > Lake > Hypolimnion/Profundal zone | place: USA: Wisconsin...
TTATCGGTGCGGCAAATTTATGACTATTATAAAACCTATGCTTACCCAACCATCGTCATGGGAGCTTCGTTCCGTAACATGGGAGAAATTCTGGCGCTGGCAGGGTGTGACCGTTTGACCATTTCACCTTCTTTACTGGAAGAGCTTAATGCAACGCAGGGACAGCTGGTTCGTCGCCTGTTGGATTCGGGTGTGCACCAACCCCATCCTGCCCGTTTGACCGAAGCCGAATTCCGTTGGCAAATGAACGAGGATGCGATGGCAACTGAGAAACTGGCAGAAGGAATACGCGGCTTTACTGCAGATCAAATCAAACTCGAAAAGTTGCTGGCAACCAAACTCTGATCTACCTGTCTGTGTAAATCAATCCGGTTGGATTAAGAGCCGGCAACACGGACAGGCTGATGGTCAGGTTTGTCCCGGTTAACCGAGACCATGACATGTTGGTACAAGTTCACCATGCGCTCAGCTTGTTTTCCGGCTGACCATCCATGCGCGTACTTTCGCCCGGCTTCGCCCAGTCTTGCCCTGATGCCGGCGTCGCCAAGCATTGCGACGACCTTGCCCGAAAAATCTTCCACTTCCTCTTGGGCGATCCAGACTCCGGCTCCCTCGCGCAAGACATCACGAGTGCCCATTTCTGCAGTCGACACCACCGGTATGCCTTGCGCCATCGCTTCAAGCAACACCAAGCCCTGGGTTTCTGTGCGTGAGGAGAATACAAAAATATCCGCCGAGTGATAACAGCTATTCAGTTCGGTATGACGATCCAGGTATCCGATGAACGAAATGTGATTGGATAATCCCATTTTTTGGACCTCATGTTCCAATGCTGTGCGCGCCGGACCTTCTCCTGCAATCAACAGCAGGATCTGTGGAATATCCTGTTTTGCCCGGTTCACCACCTGAAGCAGAAATTGAATGTTCTTTTCGTGTGCCACGCGCCCCACAAAAAGCAACATGGGGCGATCCGGTGCAATATTATATTTTTTGCGGAAATCGTCCCTGTTGCCAGTCACGAAACTTTCCGGTTCCAGGCCGGTTGGAATGACTTCCGCATGAGTGGTAACACCGTAGTCGCGTAGTACCTCCATCATCGGACGGGAGGGGATGACCATGCCATCCAGGCTATTTCCCTGATGCCGGGAAAATCGTCTGGCTACTGAACTCATAATAGTTTTAGGCACGAATGGAATGTAGTGATGAAGATATTCCTCAAAAAAAGTGTGATACGTTTCAATGCAGGGGATACTCAGCAAACGGGATAATTTGATGCCGAGATAGTGGGCTACGAAGGGCGTCTGAATATGAATGACATCGTAGTGCTCGTTGCGTAGTTTTTCAATATGATCGATTACCCAGCTGAATTTCATCAGCCGGTCTTCCGGATCGAAAGGTAATTGCCGTGAAGGGACGCGCATGATGTCACTTTCATCGGAGCTGGCTGTTGGATATTCCGGCGCAATCAGATGCACGGTATGCCCCAGTTCACGGAGTTCATGGCGAAAGGTTTCAATGGAAGTTGAGACACCATTGATACGCGGAAAATAGACGTCAGAAATATATAGTATTTTCATCTCGACTTTCCATTAGTTGGGTTGAGTGGTTTCATCCAAACAAGACCAGGATCCAGACAACCATCAGATTAATTATGGTTATAAGTACAGCGGCACTACCGATATCCTTGGCTCGTTTGGCGAGTCTGTGGTCGTCCAGTGAAATGCGATCCACTGTGGCCTCGATCGCCGAGTTGAGTAGTTCGACGATAAGCAGTAGCAGCACGCTTCCTATCATCATGATGCGGTCTATTGTGCTTACATGAATCAATAGCGCCGCAGGTATCAGGATCGCTGTCAGAAGGACTTCCTGGCGGAATGCATCCTCGTTCCGATACGCTTCCTGAATACCTGCGCAGGAATATTTAAATGCGTTAAGTAAACGTTTGATTCCGGTTTTTCCTTTGTAGGGGCTTTCCATATTCTTTCTTTAAATGAGTGTTAAGCCGACACCTGAACTTGATTCCAGGCAATTAACTCCATGCGTCCGTCAAAATGCTCGACTATGGCCGAGCAGCTATCTACCCAGTCGCCGCAATTCAAATAAGTCAGGCCATCAATTTCTTTGATCATCGGCCAATGAATATGCCCGCAAATTGCACCATCCAGTTTGCGCTCCCGCACATGACGGATTACCGAGTCTTCAAAACTGAAGATAAAACTGACGGCCGTTTTGATTTTGCGCTTGGCATAACCGGCAAGCGACCAATAACCGGGGCAGCGTAATGTTCTGCGCAACCAAGATAAATAAATGTTCAGGTTTACCAGCATGTCGTACGATTTGTCACCCAGCATCGCAACCCATCTGTGATGCCGTGTTACCTGATCGAATTCATCACCATGCAGCAATAAATAACGTCGTCCGTCCGCAGCGGTGTGAATAATTTCGTGTGCTACGGAAACATCGCCAAAAGAAGTTCCCACATATTCACGCAGGGCTTCGTCATGGTTGCCGGGAATGAAAAAGATTTTGTCGCCGTGTCTGGCACGTCGCAGCAATTTTTGCACAACCGTATTTTGGGCTGCGGTCCAGTGCACCGCGCCTCTGCTCATCGCCCATAAATCGACAATATCCCCCAGCAGGAATACATTTTCTGCGGGATAAAGTTTAAGGAATTCAAGCAATCGATCTGCCTGACAGGCTTTGGTTCCGAGATGAATATCGGAAAGAAATATTGAGCGGACTTGCGTCATTTTATCCATAAGAAAAATGACAACTGGCGAAGTGCCATCCTTGATGATGCTTCGCTGAAATTTATTGGGAGAAAACTTAACTGACTTCTGACATTTTGCCGAGCTGCAATCAAATGAAAAGAATTTATGTGTTTCATGTCTACAGCATGGCAGAAAAATATTTAGCCATTATTAAGCTATTGTTTAAGAAATATTACATGACAACACTTTTGATCAAAATACTTGTAAAGCTAAAAGTGCACGGTTCTATGCGTGCACCTTTTCGCTTCAAATAGCAACCCCTACCTATTTAGCGCATGAAATGTTTGGCATATCTTTCATTGAGTCTTGAAATGGGCAACATGATAAAAAGATCGGCGGTGTTGAAGTCAGGGTCCCACGCCGGTTCACCGCCGATGTAGGCGCCCAACCGCAGATATCCTTTGATCAAAGGAGGTATGGTTACATCCAGGGTTTTGTTCAATGCTTCAAGCGGTAACGGACAGCGTGGAAAAACACGATATTCGGCCGGAGCTGCATATAGCTTATGGACTTTGTTGTAAACGCTTGCAGCGTAATGTCCGCCATCCTTCATACTGATACTGGCACAACCAATCAGGTACTCATGCTTGTTTTTAACCATGTATTCGGCAAGCCCCCCCCAGAGCCGCGCGATCGTTGAACCATCGCGATAATCCATGTGTACGCAAGAGCGCCCCACCTCTACCATACGATCCCGCAGATGGTTTAGCCGGGTCATATCGAATTCAGTTTCCGAATAATAGCTGCCGACCGTTCTGGCAGCATCGGGCGCCAAAATACGGTAGGTACCGATCACTTTGCTACTGTCATTATCCCGTACCAATAAGTGTTCACAATAGCTGTCAAAAATGTCACGATCAATTCCTTCATTGGCACTAATCAGGCTGGCACCCATTTCTTCAGCAAAAACCTTGAATCTCAGACGCTGGGCTTCCTCAATTTCTGACACGGTTCTCGCCATGCTGACAGTCAATTTATTATGCTGTTGATGGGATTGTTTCAGTAGATTTAGCATCGTCGCCTTCCTGTGTTTTAATGATTGCGTCAGGTTAGCGATGTTCTGTTGCTGTTAAATGACAGAAAGTTTAAGAATTGATGAAGCACAGCATTTGAATGGTTCACGGTATTGCAAAATAAACACTTTAGCTAAACGATCCAGGCGACATGCTAGATAGCTGAAGAAGCGATCTCCAATTCAGGGGAGATGATGCCGCAGGTAAGGTTCTCCGAATAAGGCAGGCAAATCTGTGTTAATTTTATATGAATACTTTGTTGAGCCTCAGTGGCCAAAAGTCGCCGGCTTTTCCCCTCGCAGGATAGGAGGGGAAGATAATACAGCGTAACCTGCAACGACGGGCTACACATGATTTTCCATAATGATTGGATAAAGCTCATATCGCCCACAAACGCGGCATCGCTATTGGAGTTCCCATGGTTATCGTGATAGCGAATTGCGACCGGACGAATACCGACATTGAGGTCAACAGCAGCTTGTAAAAGCGAAGAATGAAAATGGCCTGGAAACCCAGTGTCGGAAGAGGTACCCTCAGGAAATAAAGCAATACTGTCACCGCGCGTAAGTACGCCCGAAATTTCATGGTTGATGCGCGCTGTGTCACGTCTGACAGTCCGTCTGATGAAAAGAGTACCTGCACGATGGCACAACCAGCCCAGTAGCGGCCAATCTCCCACTTCGGATTTTGCAACAAAATAGGATGGAAAAACTGCGTTTAATGCGAACACGTCCAGCCAGGAAATATGGTTGGAAACCAGAATGGGGCCATTCATGATTGCGCGTTTACCATAACCCTGTACGTTGAGCTTTATATTCAAAATGGCAAGCAGGCTGCATGACCAATTCTTGATAATATGTTGACGTATGTTACGATTCAATGACGGGAAAAAGCAGCCCAGAATGATCCCGTAAAAAATATGGCATGCCACACGACACCCGCGAAAGCAGCCCACAAGCCGGGGTGATCTAATCATAATACGTTTCCAAAATTCCCCCATTAAACCTGATATTACTTTCCCGTATGAAACACTACTCAATGCTATAAAAGATCATTTCCCTATCCAGGGACTCCACAAATGATTTCCATTGCAATTCGCTGAAAATAAGCAGTACGCCAATTGATGCGCACAACCAAAATAATACTGCCATGACGGCATCAAGTAATATCAAGTTCATACAGTGTACTCCCAGCTTGATCAACCAATCATTTGGCGGCTACTGAACCCGATTTGATCTTGGCTTGTCATTGGCTATTCAACAAATTTTTCGACCTCAAGATTAACTGCAAGTTATGACAATTTTATTTAAAACGAAAGATTGATATCGAATTCTGGCCGGTTTGCGGCTGTTCTCAATAATTGGAGCCCGAGGGCTGAATGATGGAGGCTGGAACTTTGTCCAATTTTAGGCGCAGGTCTGATTGTGTCTTGCTGTCTTGTGGCAAGACTGTGCTTTTTGCATCTGTCTTGATCGCTGCAGTTGCAGTACTTTCCCCTGATTTTCTTTCGGTTGTTTTAGCTTTTTCATTTACCTTGGCCTGTTCTTCAGCTTCTGCCTTGGCTTGTTCCTCGGCTTCTTGCTTGGCCTGCGCGGACATTTTTTGATACCACGACTCAAGTTGCTGATAGACTTCGGGATCTCCCAATTTGAGCCGATACATCTCCACCAGATCACGTTGCGCTTCAGCACTGCCTAATTGAGATGCCTTGAAGTACCAGGACACGGCTATTTTATAATCCTGCCTGACTCCTTTTCCGATACGATATAAATGTCCCAGCTGATAATGTGCATCGATATTTCCGTGTTCGGCCGCTTTGAGATACCACGAAACGGCTTGCCGCTCATTCTTGGGTATTCCCAGCCCAAAAGCATTCATGACGCCCAGCCGGTATTGAGCCAACGCAGAACCCTGCTCTGCGGCTTTTAGATACCATGTTGCAGCCTGGGCGTAATCTTGTGGTACGCCATACCCTTTGTCGTACATTTCCGCGATGGAAGAGATGGCTTCGGCATGGCCCTGGGCAGCAGCTTTGGTGTACCACGACATAGCCAGAGCATAGTTTTGCAACATGCCACTGCCCTCGCTGGCCATCCACCCCATCCAGAATTCAGCCGCTGCATTTCCCTTGGTAGCTAATGCGTTAAACTCTTTTAGTGCGACCGGATAATTGCCGCTCATATAGGCTTTCATACCCTCTTCAAAGCCGGCCTGAACACCCGAACTGAACAAGACAAACAGGAGGGACAGAGTTAATCCGGAAAGATTCTTAATCATTGCATGGTTCATAATGGGATTGCTCATTGGTGATCAAATCAAGCTTTTACACGGCAAACCCAAATCCTACACTGCCGGTAATAAAACAGAAAGATGATTATCGCATCGTTCGCCTGCTTGATATGTTCTTGATGGCTTCAAGATATGATCGGCGGTGCGAGGTGTGCAAACAGGCTGAGTTGTTCGGCTACTTTTTCAATCACTGTTTTCCATTCGCCAGGCGAGGGCTGTCTAAAGAGTCTGGCAGAAGGATACCAGGGACTATCCTCCCGCTCCCGAAACCAGCGCCAACAAGAATCGAAGCGATTCAGTATCCATACTGGCTTGCCTAGTGCACCTGCCAGATGCGCAACGGCGGTATCGACTGTGATCACAAGATCGAGATTGGCAATTAAGGCGGCGGTATCCGAGAAGTCTTTCATCTCGTTCATAAAATCGATGATGGGTAAATTATCAGGCGCTTCCTTTCCTTCTTTTTGTAAACTGAAGAAAGCGAATACTGGAAGTGACAATACGGGTACTAACTGTTCAGGAGAGATTGAGCGTTGCCGGTCAATGAGAGCTGCCTGAGGCCAATGTGTGTGGGAGTTTCCCGACCATACAAGACCCACTCGATAACCGTGGTTGGGTAAAGCCGCGAGACGTATCTGCCATTCTTTGATTTGTGCTATGTCAGCCTGCAGATAGGCCGTGGCGGAGGGGATAGTTTCCAGGGAAGTTTTTAAGGCCAGCGGCAAACTCAGCATGGGGCAATGCAGATCGAAGGGAGGTAACGTTTCGTCACGGGTAATTACCTGATCCACTCCGTTTAAACTTCGAAGGAGTTTAACTAGCGGAGCCTGCACTTCGAGAATGACCTTTAGTCCGGATTCTGCTGCAAGAGAAGCATAGCGACAGAATTGCAAAGTGTCGCCCAATCCCTGCTCGGCATGTATTAGCAGGGTCTTCCCTCTTGCTTCCTCACCGCGCCATTGCGGTTGTGAAAAGTGACGCCAACCGGATGTCAATTGAGGGGTTTTCCAGCGCCACTCCATTTCCTCCCAACCTGCCATCAACATTCCCCGCGTCAGCAAGGTAATCGCCAGATTGCTGTGTGCTTCGGCATAGTCCGGCTGGATTTGTAACGCGGTGCGATAGCATTCTTCTGCCTTAAGCAGGCTGCCTGATTCCTTGTGGATAATTCCCAGATTGTTGTGCGCTCCGGCAAAATCCGGATTAATTTTCAGTGCCTGCAGACAACATGCCTCTGCTTCCTCAAAACGGCCCAGATCTTTGAGAACGACCCCCAGATTCGAGTGAAGATCGGATGAATCTGGATTGCCATGGAGAGCCTGCCGGTAGTATATTTCGGCCTCAAGCAATCGCCCCGACTCTTTGAGCGTGTTGGCCAGATTACTGCTGGCTTCGGTAAAATCGGGTTTGATTTGAAGTGCATGCTGATAGCTGATTTCGGCTTCATCCAGCCGGCTTGCCTCTTGCAGCAAGGCGCCCAAATTAAAGTGAACCACAGCTAAATGGGGTGCGATGTTCAACGCCATCCGATAGCACGACTCAGCTTCATTCAGTCGGGCTGAATCCTTCAAAATATTCCCCAGATTGGCGTAAGCTTCCGCACAATCCGGTTTTATTCCGATTAAACGTCGATAGCAATCTTCTGACTCACTCAGTCGCAGCATTTGTTTGAGTGCCATTCCCCTACTGAACAGCTCTTCGATTGTATTGACTGTGTTCATCTTGTGATGGCGGCATTTATACCAAAGCCGTTACAAAAAATATTTTCTTTATACAAAGTCGACATACCGTGGTTACATGAAAATAATAAATTGCAACTAACGTTTAAAAGCTGCAATTGAATCATCATTCATGTGGCTTTGAAAAGCAACGGAGAATTAACAGTGTATTAACTTTGGAGATCAACATGAATACATCAAAAATTAAATTGATACTGGGCACAATGACACTCGGGGCTTTTTTGGTTGGCAATTGTAGTTCAGTAGTTCTGGCCAGTCCTGGCGAACAGTGCGATGCCAGGCAAATGAATGCTGAATCAATGCATGAGCACATTAAGAACCGGCTTAATAAATTATCGGAACGCCTGGAAATTAAATCTTCACAACTGGCCGCGTGGGATGAATATTCCAGATCTGTTGAGAGTCTGGTGGAACCCAACTCAAATAAGCCCAAGGAGGATGCTGATGCGCAAACTATCGCCCGTTATCGAGCCGACAGGGCAACCGGGATGGCAAAAAAATTGAGCGTGATCGCGGATACAACAGCCAAATTACAATCTGTTCTTACAGAAGATCAACGAAAAATATTCAATCAAGTATCACGCCAGTTTTCTCACCAACACCAATTCTGGCATGGCAACAATCACTGGTCGGACCACCAGGGCCATGAAGCTAATTCGCACGGAATGGAGCGATAGAGATATAGGGCATAAGGGAACTCTGGAGTTGAGTGTTAATCAGAGTAGAATATAGCGTATAAATTTAATGTGTTGGGCTAAGCTATTTGTTTTTGGAAATTAGCTGGGAGTCATACCATGAATAAACTGTTTATTATCATTCTTGCCATTTTCTCGATTAACCCGGCCTACGCTGAGCGGGGCTGGGGGTGGCGCGGAGGATGGGTAGGGCCGGCGTTGGTTGGAGGTGTGATTGCTTATGATATGGCCTATCCTTATCGATATTCTTACCCATATCCTTATCCCGTGTACGAACAACCGTACCCTGTTTACGTGCAACCTGCCACGGTTCAAGCTCAAGTGCAACCTACGATTCCGACTTGGTATTATTGTAATTCGGCCAAAGCCTACTATCCCTATGTGCCAAGTTGTCCGGAGGGATGGCAAGCCGTAGCAGCGCAGCCTCCACAGGTTGGGCCGCATTAGATTGAGAGGCAAGAAACATAATTTGTGTGATATTTATTAACAGCTTGGAGGGTGTAATCATGAAATATTCTATTCTCACATTGGCTTTCCTGGGAGCTCTTGCGGGATGTGCAACGATTCCTAATGGTCCCAGTGTTGCCGTGATGCCCGGGCAGGGAAAGTCGTTCGAACAATTTAATGCCGATGATGATGTCTGTAGGCAATATGCCCAAAAATCCATTGGTACGACTGCAGCACAGAATGCAAATAATGCAGAAGTCACGAGCATTGCTGCCGGGACAGCTTTGGGTGCCGTGGCGGGTGCATTGGTAGGTGGCCATCAAGGTGCCGGAACCGGCGCTGCAATTGGGATGGTGGGGGGGGCCTCAATTGGATCCGGCGAGGCTCAGTATAGTGGTCGCGAAACTCAGCGGCGTTATGATATTGCGTATGAACAATGTATGTATGCCAAAGGTAATCAGCTGCCGCAGGCATCTGCCTACAGGCCACGGGTAATGTATGCACAGCCGCCTGCACCCGCGCCTGCTCCCGTTCAATCCCCTGCGTACTACCCGCCTCCCCCGCCTCCACCGGGGCGTTAGCCTAAGTGAGCTAAGTGAGTTGGTGTAGCAGAACCTTATCCCTCCACGAAGAGGGATAAGTGAGTGGAGCGTTCAATTTGAGTTAGAGCATATTTCAGATAAACTGCTGCTTGGCTTAAATTTGAACTCGGTTTATGAAAAAGGAAACGATGAAAAGGCTGCTGGCCCTGCCCAAGGAGAGCCAAGACAAAGTTTGGAAATTAGCTCTGGATCGACTGGAATTGGAGCGAAAACTGAAAAATGGTGAATTGCATCCAGTGGTTAAGCAAGTCAAGAAATAGTCGGTTTGAATCGTTACAGTGATGGTGCGTTGGGAAAATTGTGTGCCCGGACTTTTTTCATGGCAAGTGCAATTCAACGTTCAAACGGGTTAATTGGTTTTTCTGTTAATTTACAAGCTCGATTCGATTCCGTCCCCGGTTCTTTGCCAGGTAAAGCGCAGCGTCGGCATCACGGAACATTTTGACCACTTCGCCCGAAGACACTTCTTGACGGCACCCGCCAATAGAAACCGTTACAATCCCCCATTCTCCATTTTGTTCATGCGGAATCGAAAGATTGCGCACAGACTCAACGCAAGCGGATCCACATCGTGTGTAGCCGGTAGCTGTTGCATCAGGAATGATGACAGCAAATTCCTCTCCGCCGTAGCGAGCCGCGAACGCATCTTTAGTCAAACCCGAGGTATTCATTTCATTAACTGCGGCATCAACTGCGTTGGCAACACCGCGCAGACAATCATCCCCCGTTTGATGTCCATAGCGGTCATTGTATTTTTTGAAGTTGTCTACATCCATCATCAATATGGCGAAAGAAGAGCCGTGGAGTTTGGCCTGGTCCCACGACCGGTCCACATTTTGATCCATCCAGCGACGATTGAATAAGCCTGTTAATCCGTCACGACTGGCCTGTTGCTCCAGTTTTTGATTGGCTACAGAAAGCTGCTTGCGCATCTCGGCAATGCGGACCATGGCTTTCATCTTTGCGTGAAGAACTTCTTCTGACAAGCCTTTTGTCAGAAAGTCATCGCCACCGGCTTCAATCGCTGTAATCAAGTTATCTTGAGTATCCGATGCGGTCAAGAAAATTATGGGAGTCCATGCCCACTTTTGGGTGGTTTCAAATGCACGGATCAGGTTAGTGGCCTGAAATCCATTCATTACCGGCATTTCAATATCCATCAATACCAAATCGGGAGTCAATTCGCAGAATTTATCAAATCCGATCTGGCCGTTCTCGGCAATGTTCACTTCATACCCAAACGATGTCAAACGTGCTGCCATAATGGCTGCAACAGTACGCATATCTTCGACAAGCAGAATTTTCATTTGGCTATAAAAAGTTATATTAATCAATATTTATTCACTATATCAGAAAAAAACAAAAGTCGGGCTGTCTGATAGGGAATTAGGAAGAATGCCGATATGTAAGGCTGTTAGATATGGATAGACAAAAATCGTTTTTCCTTAGAATAAAACGATTTTTCAGGTTGGGACGCTAAGCGATTTTGAGACGGTTGACTAGGCGCCCGTTTATTAAATGTTCTTCAATGATTTCATCAATGTCGCTTTCATCAACATAGGTGTACCACACTGCTTCCGGATAAACTACCAATACGGGGCCGTTATCACACCTTCCCAGGCAGCCAGCAGAGTTGATGCGGAGAGGGTGTTCAGCAGTGGAAATGCCCAGCGTTTTCACTTTTTGCTTGGCATAGTCGCGCATTTCGCTTGCGCAGGAATTATTGCAGCAACTTTCACCCGGGGCGCGTTGATTCGTACAAAAAAACACGTGCTTGCTGTAATAGCTCATGGCAACTTTCTAACAAGTATAAATCTGAGAAGTGT
>Ga0316223_1003644_pt1 | contig 11367 bp, 6 predicted proteins | sample TBH18009metaG_FD_206007 | JGI IMG/M metagenome (GOLD analysis project Ga0316223, IMG submission 206007) | Freshwater microbial communities from Trout Bog Lake, Wisconsin, USA - TBH18009 | ecosystem: Environmental > Aquatic > Freshwater > Lake > Hypolimnion/Profundal zone | place: USA: Wisconsin...
AATCGGGCAGTGCATGAAGAATTGACGCGGCTCATGGCCTACCTAGAGCCGTCCAATGACCCGAGCTGCAATAACGAGGACTGTGTTCTTTTTGACGTGCCGGCACCACTTGCGGGCGACCTCTACGTTCAGTTTGGGAAAACCGCTGCTGGCACTCCCCGATTTCGGTGCGGTGCTTGCCTAAAGACCTTTACAGGCATCGGTAAGGCGGCGAAGCGACATCGCATGCCCCACAAGAACCGAGAAGTCTTCTCCCTGCTCATCAACAAGTCTCCCTTCCGCCGGATGGCGGAAGTCACAGGATTGAGCCCGCAAACGCTGTATGACAAGCTGGACTTCATCTACCACCAATGCATGTGGTTTCAGGGCGCACGGGAGCGTCCGTTGCTCGAAGGCATCAAGTTGCCAAAGCTCTACCTGGCGACGGACCGCCAAACGCTGGCCGTCAATTGGAGCAATCGCAAGGACAAACGAAACATTACCCTGCAGGCGATAGCCACGGCGGACCTCAAAAGCGGCTACGTGTTTGGCATGAACCTGAACTTTGATGCGAGCATGAACTTGGACGAAGTTGAGGCCGAGGTGCATATCAATGGTGACGAGTATCTTGCCCAGCCTTATCGTCGGTTTGCCCGCCTATGGCTTCGTGCGGACTACGCCGAAGCGGTTGCCGAGGCAATGGGGCGCAAGGCCATTAAAAAGTCGAAGGCAAAGAAAAAAGCGGAAGACGCGCTGACAGCCAAGATTGAGGCAGGCTACGACGATGCCGAGGCCCGCGAGGACGTCGAAGAAGTCCACTTGTTCGGGCCTGACGAGGCGCTTCCGACCACAGGGGTAGAAGTTCGAGACCAATACACGGTCTATGCCCATTTCCTGATGATGGAGCGCTTGATTGGGCACGCACCAAAAGTTCGTTTCTACATGGACCAGGATTCTGGGTTCCGTGCCGCGTTCATGTCCGCATTCCACAGACAAATCAAGTCTCGTCGTGCCGACGGCTGGTTCGTCAGCATTCTCAAAGAGACCACTGTGGAGCAAAAGCGGCGTGCCGTCAAAAATGCCAAGAAACGGCTTCATGCAGCTATGGCCGCACGCCCCGGCCTGACGCAGCGAGAAGTCGAAATCGAAATGACGCTGGAAGAAATGTCGCGTATGGCCACCATTGGCAAGTGGGGCGACCGGTGGCTGACGCACCCTGTGCCCACCAAAGCGGAACCCGACAAGCGACTTTGCTGGCTCACCAATATCGGGCTTTTGGCAGACGAGGGAGAAACACAGGCTGATGTGCAGCGCCATGCCGCTCATCTGTTTCTGAAAGGTTCTCTCCACGCAATTGACCGGTTCTTCATGCAGACCCGACGACGCTTGAGCCTTGCGGAGCGTGCCTACCCCTCGTCAAGCACGGAACGGCGCATGTGGCACGGGTATGCCGCGTATCAACCGCACAATTTGTCTAGGGCATTGACCATATACAAAGTTGCTCACAACTATGCGTTGACCGACGATGACGGCAGGACACCTGCGATGAAGTTGGGGCTGGCGCAGGCGCCAATCCCCTTACAGGACATCCTTTACTACAATAAATAGTTAAGGCCCATCAGTTGCCAGACTGATGGGCCTTAACTGCTGGCTATTAGCCTACCGACGGCTCTTGCGGGTTACAGACCGCCGTCGCCATTGCCACCAGCTTTGCCCTTTTGCTTTTCAGGGGCCGTAGCAGCTTCACGAATGGGGTCGTAGAACACACCTGAATTGTTCAGCTTGGCCACAACCGCCGCCTGTATTCCCTCAATCGAGGTGGCTGGCTCCTTGAAACGCAGCGTGAACGTGCCGTCGTGTTCCGGGGTGGCTCCCATGAGCGGGCCCAGTTCAGCTCCGAGTAGCGCGCTAGACTGTCCTGCGCTGGATAACTTAATTTCTGCGGTCTTGCCCGTAGGGGATAGCTTGGACACTTCAACGGATATACCGTTCTTTTCAACAGAAGCTAATGCCTGCCCCGTGTTCCATGCGCTTTCTACGAGCCCTTGAACGTGCCCATGCTTGCTAAAGCCCCACCCGTCCACGTGGATGCCCTCATACCGAGCACCTTTTTCCAGAATATCGGTAGCGTCGCCACGGGCGGGGTTGTAGTTTTTGTAGGAGACATGCACGCCGTCTCGGGCGTTTCCGATATAGCGAGCCACCATCCCCGTGAGGTCCGGGCTATGGCCGTCCTTCAAGGGGGCTCTAACGTTAAACCAGGCACTGTTCCCGTGACGTTCGTTGGCGTTCCAGTTGAGCTCAATGATTTTCACGTCGGAGAGCGTTGGCAGCATCCGCACTAGCCGGCGGGCACTGTGGAGCTTAGTTTCTTGAGCTTCGGACTTTGCGGACATTTTGTTTCCAATCACTTTTGTGGGCAATGCCCGGTTGTTGATACCCAGTGAGACGTGCGGGCACTAAGAACCTGTCAAAACTTGAAAATTTATTTTTGCAATTGATTTTGGAGCAGCAAGCGCTGAGGCTAGCCGCAAGCAAAACAGGCTAGACTTTCCAACGGGCAAAAGAGAGCAAGAGCCATGTGCCCCGGTAACAACAGGGAGTTCAATATGCAGACACAGATTTCTTTTAGGCAAGGGCTGTCAGCACTTGTTATTGCGAGCACATGTGTGCTGCCCCACAGCGCCCGAGCCGACGAGGTGGCCGACATCCCCCTTGCGAAGTGCAACAGCCAGCAAGTCGCCATGACCATTCACTTTGCTGCGTTGAGGCGTGAGGCTAAACCGTCAGACACCGTGATACAAAACGCCCAATGGATGGGAAACCTGGCCAAGAAATACCATGGCATTGCCAAGCCAAACCACCCGCTCAGTGAATACATGACTGTTGGCGAATCCGCAGAATTCGCCCAACGCCGCGCTCAAAACGTGACCATCAGTTATTCCCAACTTGCGGAAAGCCGCTTACAACGCGACATGACGCAGTTGTCCAAGATGCAGGAATTGGCGGAGTTGGGCTGGACCAAGGGGAAATCGCTCACATCGGAAAGCGACCCCGACTTAAGGCAATACGTCTACATGTATGGGGTTCAGAAGTTGTTCCCCGACACAGAGCACCCAGCTCCGAAAAATACGCAGGAGTGTTCTTTGGACCTTGCGTTTGAACGGGACGCGGCGGCAGCCTTCGAGCAGTTCAAGGTTAAGTTTCAGTCCTCACCAGAGGTCTCTGAGTTGCTCGCCATGCGCAAGAAATACAGTGTCCCTGACGGAGCCGATTTCAACCCTGACGCAATGACACCCCAAGACAAGGCCAGAGCTCCGGCACTGAAAGCGGCTTTCGGCAAGATAATGGGTGCCCAACAGGAATATCAGGCGAACATTAACGCGCTTCGCTACTTCGCGGACGTGATGCTAATGAAATACCAGTGGCAACGTGAAGAAATCTTGGAGCTGGGTGCCGCAGCGGGCACAGCGGTTTACGACAAGGCGGATGCAGAGCGTTATGCGAAATTGAGTCCGCAGATGCAACAGGTTGTGAACTTTTGGCAAAACCTGGATAACGAGTTCCCGTCCCAGGCGACAAAGAATGCCCAATACATCGTTGACGAGATAAAAAAGACCGGAACCACCGTGAAGTAGGCTGCCCGGGTCACTTGGCTCCCGCTTTTACGCCCTAAATGAAATAGCCGCGTCATCTTTCGAGGACGCGGCTACCAGGAAAATCCCTTGGATTAAGCTGTCAACACGTTAAGCGAACGGCTTGCCCTAAGGATGGAGTTTGACTCGAAGAAGCTGGCGTTCGCCTACGATATTTAAGGCAGCCCGGGTGCGAGCGGATCCCGCAGACATTATCAATTCGGCGATCGATGTACTCATTCGGCATGGCTTCGAACCGTCGCCATCCACCGCGCCGAAATGCGCGATATCCACGGCTCGCTGTCCTGCAAGGATGGCGACTGGCCGGTCGCCATCCGTCGCGGTGCGGCGCAAACCAGTGTTTGGGGCGCTGAACGCATCTTTGTTGCGCTGACAGGGGCTCCCGCGCAGGGTAAATGCCTTACAGTGCGCCAACAGAAGGATGCAATGACCCATTCATTGGCGTTTGACGCGCTCGACGTCAACATTGCGCGCGAGGCAAACCTCCCGGATATATCCAGCTGCGAGTGTGAACCCATAGCGTTTCCGGGCGCCATCCAACCGCACGGCGCCTTGCTGGTGGTGCATGCGTCCTCGGGCGTGGTGGAGGGCGCCAGCACCTCCTGCCTGTCCCTGCTGGGGTGGGAGCCTGCTGCCCTGCTGGGTCAGCCTGTGGGCAGTCTGCTGGGTGCGCAGGCGGCCCAAACACTGCTGGCAGAGGACAGCGAGAAACTGGGGACGCTGGTGGCCCTCACGCTGGGCCGGGTGCCGCTGGGCGCCAGGGCGCAACGCAATGCCAGTGGTCAATGGCTGATTGATATCGAACCGACCAGCCCTCCGGACAGCGCGGACCGGTTTGTGCGCCGTTGTCGCCAGATCATGGCCGCGCAGCGCCTGCTGCCCGACCCGGAATCGATGGCCAACCATCTGGTGGCAGCGCTGCGCGCGCTCACCGGGCTCGATCGCGTCATGCTGTACCGCTTCGATGCCGACTGGAACGGCGAAGTGATTGCCGAGGCCCGCGCCGAGCACATGGAGCCCTACCTGGGACTGCACTTTCCGGCCTCCGACATTCCCGCGCAGGCGCGCGCGCTTTTCAAGTCCAGCGGGGTACGTCAAATTTCCGATGTGCTGTATCAACCCTCGGCCCTGCTGTGCGCCGGCAGCGCGAAAGCGATCGACCTTGGAAAGTCCAGCCTGCGCAGCGTATCGCCCATGCACATTGAGTACCTGGCCCATATGCAGGTGCGCTCCACCCTGGTGGGCTCGCTGATCGTGGACGGTGAATTGTGGGGCTTGGTCTCCTGCCAGCATCGGGCGGGGCCGCGGTACTTTGCCGCGTTGGAGCGCGATGCCCTGGGCGGGCTGTGTGAAGACGTGGGCACGCTAATGGAGGGACGGCTGCTGCGCCAGCGCCGCGAACGGGAACTGGACCTGGCAATGCGCCGCAGGCGCCTGGTCGAGAAGATGCGTGCCTGCGATTTCAAAACCCTGATGCAGCAGGCCGACCAGCGCGATTTGCTCAGCGTGGTCAACGCCGATGGCTTTGCCCTGCAAATCGATGACGTGATGCAGGCCACCCACTGCACGCCCACGGCCGCGCAGATGGTGGAAATACACAGGCGCTGGCGGGCGCGCGTGAGCGACTCCGCTCTGTTTTCCTCCAGCGCCCTGCAGCACGACCTGGCCATGGAGGCCATCGATGGCGATGTGGCCGGTGTGCTGTGCGTGTCGCTTCCCGGCAAGCCCGAAATGACCCTGTGCTGGTTCCGTCGGGAACAGGCGCGTGTCACGGTCTGGGGTGGTAACGCCGACCAGCCCCATGACCAGGACGACCAGGGCCGCATCTCCCCGCGCAAATCGTTTGCGCAGTACCTGACCACCATCCGAGGCAAATGCCTGCCGTGGACGCCGGAGGAACTCAGCTCGGCCGCGGAACTGGGCTCGCTGATTGAAATTGAGTTGCTGCGGGAGCGCGAAGCCTTTGCGCAGACCATCCTGAACTCCATGCCTGCACACATGGCGGTGCTCGACCGCGGCAGCCTGTGGCAGGGTGCCGTGGCGGCCCACGAAGACATCAGCACGCGCAAGCAGGCGGAAGGTTGGCTGACGCAGCGGCTGGATGAGCAAATAGCCATCCTGGCCAGTGACCTGGTCGGGTTTGTGAAGATCCGGGACCGTGTGATTCTCTGGAGCAACCATGCGTTCAACGCCATGCTGGGCTACGCGGACGGGGAGTTGAAAGGCGCAACAACCCGGCGCTTCTTTGCCAGCCAGGACGCCTACGACCGTTTCGCGGCCACGGCCTATGCGGCCATGCAATCCACCGGGACCTACCGCGTGCGCACCCAGATGCTGCGCAAGGATGGCCGCATGGCCTGGTTCGCCTTGCACTATGGTCCATTGCCTTCACATGGGGGTGAATTCATTGGCGTGTTGATTGACATTTCGGAGCAGATCAAGGCCGAAATGGAGCAACAGGAACTGATGACCCGCCTGCACCAGATTGCCAACTTGGTGCCGGGCATGCTGTTCAAATACCAGGTGCGCGCCGATGGCAAATCGGCCTTTGCCTATGCCAGCGGGGCCATACAGGACATCTACCGGCTCAGACCCGATGATGTGCGGGACGACGCCAGCCCCGCCAGGGAGCGCATCCATCCGGACGACCTGGCGGCCTTTGAAGCCAGCATCCAGGCATCCGCCAGAGACCTCACGCTGTGGGTGCACGAGTACCGCTTGGCTTTTGTGGATGGCACGCAGCGCTGGTTGCGTGGCAATGCCATGCCACAGCAGGAGGCGGATGGCTCGGTTGTCTGGCACGGCTTCATCAGCGACATCACGGAGCGCAAGCAGGTGGAAGAAGAACTGGCCATCCACCGGGCGGATGTGGAGCTGGGCGTGTCGCGCCAGCGCCTGCGGGAGCTGGTGGTGCAAAACGAACGCGAGCGTGAACTCGAGCGCAAAAGCGTTGCACGCGAAATCCACGACGAGCTGGGGCAGGTGCTGACCGGGCTGCGCATGCGGCTGCTGCTGATGGAGCTGCGCTATTGCGCGCTGGACCCCGGGCTGCCCCAACTGGTGGCCGACATGAAGGGATTGCTGGACCGGGGCATACGTGGTGTGCGTGATGTGGTCATGCACCTGCGTCCCACCACCCTGGATCTGGGTTTGCGCCATGCCATCGAAGCCCTGTGCACCGAATGCGCCAGCTCCAGTGGCATGACCTTCACCCTGGACCTGACGGAATGCGACTGCGCCCTGGATGAAATGCGCGCGGTCGTGGTCTACCGCATTGCCCAGGAGTCCATCACCAATGCCATCCGTCACGCCCGGGCTTCCACCATCAGCGTCACGCTGGGCGCTGACAACGCCATGGTGCTCGAGGTGGGCGACAACGGCAGGGGTTTTGAAGCCGGCTCTGCCCGGCTCGCGCATTCCTTTGGGCTGCTGGGCATGCGCGAGCGGGCCATCGCGCTCGGCGGCCAACTGGAGATCGAAAGCGCCCCGCAGCAAGGCACCACCGTGCGCCTGACGATTCCCTGCAGCCATAGCGTGGAGGCGGTGGCACCATGATCCGCATACTTATCACCGACGACCATGCCATTGTGCGCAGTGGCCTGAAACTGATTTTTGAACAGGTGTCCGATTTTGAGGTGGTGGGCGATGCGGCCAACGGCAGCGAGCTGATGGAGTGCCTTCGTCGGGGCCTTCCCGACATCGTGTTGCTGGACATGGACATGCCCGGCGTGAGCGGAGCGGACCTGATCGCACGCCTCCAATCCAGCTGGCCCAGGCTGCCGCTGCTGGTGCTCAGCATGCACAATGAACCCAAGATCGCGCTGCAGGCACTCAAGGCCGGGGCCTCGGGCTACATCACCAAGGACTGCGATCTGAACATCCTGTTGCCTGCCGTGCGGGCGGTTGCCGAACATCGCAAGTTCATCTCGCCGGGGCTGGCCGAGAAAATGGTTTTCGAAGACGCGCCTGCCACGCACAACGGGCTTTTGTCCCTGCTGACCGATCGGGAGATGCAGGTTTTCAGCCTGCTGGTCAATGGCACCAGCATCAACGAAATCGCCTTTCAGCTGGCCATCAGCAACAAAACGGTGAGCAGCCACAAGGCCAAGATGATGGAGAAACTCAACCAGGGCAGCATGGCCGATCTCATGCGTTACGCCCTGCGCAGCGGGCTGCTCACCTGAGGGCCCTGCATGCCCTGCATCTAGGAAAGTGCTGAGTCGGAACAAGGATTTCCTAGGATCGCCTCGGGTCTGGCCGATTGTGCAGTTTTGTGCGATACCGCACCATAGCGCAACCGAATGGAAATGTGGTGGATACGATGGTTGCGATGGCTTCAGTTTTGCAGACTGCCCTCACTGGGCAGCAAAGCCATGGACATTGATTTCAGACGGCCCTTGCGTGTGCCTCCCTTGCGGCCCCGGGGACTCTTGCCGGAAATGGTGGCCGCCAACGTACACCGCGCGCCCTCGGTTGCGCCGGCTCTGGGGCCTTGATGGTCCACTCCATGCTCACAACACATTACAAAATCTGGGTTCAATTGCTGGCCACCATGGGCGTGGCGCTGCTGGTGGTGTGGAGCGGCGTGATTGTCTGGCAGAGCCACGTGACGCGCGTGGCCGCACTGGAACAGGCCGCCGATTTTTCCAGCAGCATGCACGATGCCACCATGGCCGGACTCACCGGCATGATGGTGACCGGCACGGTGGCACAGCGCGCTGTGTTTCTGGACCAGATGAAGCAACTGGGCTCGATCCGGGACGTGCGCGTGCTGCGGGGCGCGCCGGTCACCCGCCTGTTCGGTGCCGGTCTGGCCGGTGACGACACCCAACCTGACGCGCTCGAGCAGCAGGTGCTGCAAAGCGGCCAGGCGCTGTCCCTGATCGAGTCCGATGCCGGCGGCGAGTATCTGCGCTCCATACGCCCGGCCATTGCCATGAAGAACTACCTGGGCAAGGATTGCACCAGCTGCCACCAGGTCCCGGAGGGAACGCCGCTGGGTGTGGTCAGCATGAAGGTTTCGCTGGACAAGGTCAATGCCAGCCTGAGCAGCCAGCGCATCAAATCCATACTGGCTGCGCTGTTCACCTGCATACCGGTGTTGATGCTGATCTATCCCTTTATTCACCGCGTCGTGACCCAGCCCCTGGAGTACTGCGTCAAGGTGGCCCGTGGCATTGCCGCCGGTGACTTGACCCAGCAGGTCGAAGTGCGCAGCCACAACGAGATGGGCGAGATGCAGCAGGCGCTGCTGGACATGAATCGCAGCTTGGCAAAGATTGTGCAGGAGGTGCGTGTCAGCACCGACACCATCTTCAGCGCGTCCCATGGCATTGCCGAAGGCAACCAGGATTTGTCGGACCGCACGGAACGCCAGGTCTGCGCGCTGGAAAGCACGGCCGGCTCCATGGCCGAGGTCATGGCAGCGGTCAACCTGAGTGCGGAGCAGGCCGGCCAGGCCAGCCAGCTGGCACAGTCGGCCGCCGATGTGGCCCTGCGTGGCGGCCAGGTGGTGGCAGGAGTGATTGACACCATGGCCACCATCCATGCGTCGTCCAAGCGGATTGTGGACATCATCGGCGTGATCGATGGCATCTCGTTTCAGACCAACATCCTGGCCCTCAACGCCGCTGTGGAAGCCGCACGTGCCGGCGAGCAGGGGCGCGGTTTTGCGGTGGTGGCCTCTGAAGTGCGTCTGCTGGCCAAGCGCTCGGCCGAGTCCGCAAAGGAGATCAAGCAACTGATAGGGGACTCGGTGATCCAGGTCGAGACCGGCAGCGCCCATGTCCAGCGTGCGGGGGACGCCATGCATGACATCGTGTCCAGTATCGGCAAGGTCACCGACATCATGGGCGAGATTGCCGGCGCCAGCGCAGGCCAGACCTCCGACATTGAACGCGTGCATGTGGCCATTGACGACATGCACCTGGTCATCCAGCAAAACGCCGCATTGGTGGAGCAAGCCGCAGCGGCGGCGCAATCCCTGCAGGACCAGGCCGAACATCTCGAAGACGTGGTCAAGGCCTTCACCCTCCAGCCGGAGGACGCAAGGCCTCCCCAAACTCTGATGGAACTGACATGAACACCGAACTGGCCAGCAGCGGCCTTGCCGCACCCCACCCAGCGCGTCACGCGCGTTCCGAGATTCGCCAGCGTCTGCGCAGCGCCACCCACGGCCTGCACATCCGACTGGACCACCATCCGCTGCTGGCGGGCATCACCCAGGCCCGCTACCCCTTGTCTTCATATGGGCAGGTGTTGCTGGGGTACTTCCATCTCTATGCCTGGCTGGAGGCGGGCATCACGGCAGCCATTCAGGGAGTCCCCATCGACTTTGATTACCAGGAGCGCCTGAAGCTGCCCTGGCTGCGCGCTGACCTCGATTTCCTGGGCCTGGATCCGCTGGCTGCAGCCCATCTTCCTGTGCACGCCACAAGCCCCTTGGCCATCCGCAATGCGGCCCAGCTGGCGGGCACGCTGTATGCCATCGAAGGCGCCACCTTGGGTGGCCAGGTGATTGCCCGCCAGGTGGGAAAAAACCGGGGCTTTACCAGCCACACCGGCGCGCGCTTCTTTAACGGTTACGGGGCAGAGACCGCGCAGCGCTGGAACGCCTTCGAAGCCTTTATGCAGCGCAGCTGCGGCGACGAGAGCAGCCAGCAGCAGGCCTGTGCTGCGGCCATTGCCAGCTTTCTGGCGGTGGAAGCAACACTCGATGCGTCCCACGCAAAAGTACAACCCGCCGGAGAAGCCCCATGAACCACCTCAAAATCTCGACCCGCCTGAGCATCCTGATCGGCCTGCTGTCGGCGCTGCTGCTGGCCATCGGCGCCATGGGGCTGTTCGGCATCAACCGATCCAACAATTCCCTGAAGACGGTCTATGAAGACCGCGTGGTGGCGCTGGACCAACTCGGCGAGGTCAGCTATTTATTGCAGCGCAACCGCGTTCTGGTCATGGATATGCTGGTGCAGCCAGAGCCTGCCAACCTGGAGAAGCGCAACAAGGAATTGCGCGGCAACATCCAGAAGGTCAACGCCACCTGGGACGCCTATATGGCCACCTACCTGACGCCGGACGAAGCCCGGCTGGCGCAGGATTTCGTCCAGGCCAGAATGCCCTATGTGCAGCAAGGCCTGATTCCGGCGGCAGACGCTCTGGTGGCGGGCCAGACCGAGGTGGCCTTGGGCATTTACAAGGACCGGATATCCGCGCTCGCTCCGGCAACGCATGCCGCGCTGGCCAAGCTCAACCAACTGCAACTCGATGTCGCCAAGCAGGAGTTTGAAGACGCCGCGGACCGGTTTCATCAGGCGCTGATCGCGTCCATCCTGTCAATTTCTGCGGGGGTTATTTTTGCCCTGGCCTTTGGCTATGCCCTGGTGCGCGGCATTGGCCGCCAGCTGGGTGGCGAACCGGGTGACGCGGCCAGTGTGGCGCAGAGTGTGGCCGGGGGTGACCTCAGCACACAGATACCGATCCGGCCGGGCGACACCAGCAGCCTGATGGTGCAACTCAAGTCCATGCAGACCAGTCTGGCCGGTGTGGTCTCCACGGTGCGCCAGGGCTCCGAAGCGGTGGCGGCAGCGAGTGCGCAAATCGCCCAGGGCAACAACGACCTGTCGGCGCGCACCGAGCAGCAGGCCAGTGCACTGGAGCAAACGGCGGCCTCGATGGAAGAACTGGCCTCGGCCGTTCAGCAAAATGCCGACAGCTCCCGCCGGGCCGACCA
>Ga0316223_1003658_pt1 | contig 11343 bp, 9 predicted proteins | sample TBH18009metaG_FD_206007 | JGI IMG/M metagenome (GOLD analysis project Ga0316223, IMG submission 206007) | Freshwater microbial communities from Trout Bog Lake, Wisconsin, USA - TBH18009 | ecosystem: Environmental > Aquatic > Freshwater > Lake > Hypolimnion/Profundal zone | place: USA: Wisconsin...
TCGGCGCAATTTATTACAAGACCAACAAACCCGCCATCGATGCCTGGCTCAACCAGTGGCGGCGCCGGTTTCACGCCTGGGAATAATGGACGAAATCACCTATTGACAGGAAAGGATTACCGTTGTCATCTTGCAACGATTACAGACGTAGTCATAAATGATCGCGTATGAAAACCTGTGCTCGGCCCAGACCTTGGGTGCTCATCCCAGGCACCGGCGCGGGCTGTGGGCCAGGAAGCAAACTCATCGTTGAAAGGGTCACTATGAACACTCAATCCCACACCCACCATCGGCCGTCCCTCGCGGGGTATTTCGGCGCCTGGGTTTTCCTGGCTACGGTCGGAGGGGTTTGGCCAGGCGGGGCAAGCTGTGCGCTGGCCCAAGGCGCGCCCCGCATCGTCGCCACCTCTCCCAAGAATGGAGCCACCGATGTGGATCCCGGGCTGACCGAGATAACGGTCACCTTTGACCAGGACATGGAGGAGGGAATGTCGTGGACGGGCGGGGGCGCGCTTTTCCCGGTGATCCCGAACGGAAAACAGGCCGCCTGGCGGGACAAGCGCACGTGTGTCCTGCCGGTGAAGTTAGTCGCCGGACACCGCTACCGGGTTGGAATCAACGCCCCCAGCTACCGCAGTTTTCGGAGTTCGGGAGGGGTGGAGGTCACGCCCACCGCCATCGTGTTCACGACCGCGGGTGCGACGAGTGGGACGCCGCAGGCAGGGGGCTCACCGAAGGTCGTCAGCACGAACCCGGCCAACGGTGCTCAGGATGTGAGCCCGTCACTGACGATGCTCAGTGTCACCTTCAATGTGGTCATGAACGAAGGTTGCTCCTGGACGGGTGGCGGGCCTGAGTTCCCGACGATTCCGGACGGGCGCCGAGCGTATTGGACCAAGGACCATAAGACCTGCGTGCTCCCGGTGTCGCTCAAACCCGATTCCAACTACCGATTGGGCCTCAACAGCGTATCGTTTAAGAATTTCCAAAGCGCGGAGGGTGTGCCGCTGGACCCGGTCGCTTACACTTTCAAAACCGCTGCTCAATAACCATGACATCCATCCCTCGAATCTCCGAAACCGAGTGGCAGGTCATGCGCGTGGTCTGGTCACAGGCACCTTGCTCGGCCGGACACATTATTGAGACGCTGACCCGGGAGGACCCCACGTGGCATCCCCGGACGGTAAAGGCCTTTCTCAACCGGTTGGTGAAAAAGAAGGCGCTAGGATTCGAGAAGGAGGGGCGCGCTTACCTCTACCGCGCGCTGGTGCGCGAAAGCGAGTGTGTGGCTGCGGTCAGCGATTCGTTCCTCGGACGTGTCTTCGGCGGCTCACTGCGGCCGATGCTCGCCCATTTTGTCGAGCGCAAGAAGCTCTCGCCCGCCGAGATGAGCGAGTTGAAGCGGTTGCTCGACGAGCATGATCCAGAAGACCGCAGATGCTCAACCTAGAGGCGCCCCATGCAAACCCTGGTCGAATGGCCCCGCGTGCTTTCGTTGCTCCAGGCCTCCTGGCAGGCGGCGGTGTTGATTGTCTTGGTCCTGGCGGTCCAGTGGACCTTGGGGCGACGGCTCAGCCCTCACTGGCGCTACGCCCTGTGGCTGCTCGTCCTGGTCCGGCTGGCCGTGCCGCTAACCGTCCCCTCCTCCCTGAGCCTGTTCAACTGGTTCCAGGTGCCCCAGGGAGCCGCGCCCCTATCAGTGGTGTCAGCCCGCCCAGAGCATCTCGCCGCGGACCCGTTGTGGCCGAGCACGGTCGTTGCCGAACCAGCCTCCTCCCCGGCGGCAAGCGCGACACCGGCGCTCCATCGGTCGCTCTCGTGGTGGCTGCGGATCTGGGCTTTCGGCGCATTGACGCTGAGTTCCTGCCTGGGGCTGTCGTGCTACCGGATCTTCCGGAAGGTGACCCCTCGCCGGCCGCTCATCGATGCCCCGGTGATGAACGTGCTGGAAGACTGCAAGGAGCGAATGGGGGTGCATACTCCGGTCACGCTGGTCGAGACCGCCCAGATAGGCTGTCCGGCGCTCTTCGGCTTCATCCGCCCCCGGCTGCTGCTGCCGGCGGGGCTGACGCGGAGTTTCTCGCCTGAGGAACTGCGGTTCATTTTCCTGCACGAATTGAGCCACCTCAAGCGCCATGACATCTTCGTCGCCTGGCTGATGACCGCGGTGCAAATCGTGCATTGGTTCAACCCGCTGGTGTGGCTGGCCTTTTACCGGATGCGCGTGGACCGCGAGTTGGCGTGCGACGCGCTGGCGCTCTCGTACGCCAGGGAAGACGACCACCTACCCTATGGCCGAACCATCATTAAATTGCTCGAAGGATATCGCCGCTCGGCCTGGGCGCCGGGCCTGGCGGGGACTTTGGAAAATAAACACCAACTGAAAGAGAGGATCGGTATGATCGCCACCTTCAACCAAATCCATCGTAGACCGGCGCTCGCCGTGGCGCTGATGGTCGGCTTGGGCCTCATCACCCTCACCGACGCCCGATCGGGCGGCAGTTCGGCCGCACCCGCAACCGCCGCACCGCCGCCACCGAATATCCTTTCCACGTTCCCCGCGGTCGGGGCAACCGGCATCGACCCGGCAGTGGCCCAGATCGAAGTCACCTTCGACCAGGACATGGAAGGGGGCATGTCGTGGACCGGCGGCGGACCGGAATTCCCCGCCGCGCCGGAGGACCAGAAAGCCCAGTGGCGCACTCCACGAACCTGCGTGCTGCCGGTCAAACTCGAAGCGGCACACTACTATCGTGTTGGCATCAACTCGACCAGCTACCGGAATTTCCGCAGCGCCGCCGGAGTGTCCGCCATCCCGTCAGCTATCTATTTCACCACCCAGGGCGCGAGCGATGAGCTGAATGACCAAATGCACGAGCCGCGCGTGGTTACCACCTCGCCCCCGATCGGTGCCACCGACGTGTATCCCGCGCTCACCGAGATCACGGTGACCTTCGACCAGGACATGGGAGGGGGGATGTCGTGGACTGGCGGCGGACCGGAATTCCCCGCCGCGCCGGAGGACCAGAAAGCTCAGTGGCGCACTCCACGAACCTGCGTGCTGCCGGTCAAACTCGAAGCGGCACACTACTATCGTGTTGGCATCAACTCGACCAGCTACCAGAACTTCGCCAACGCCCACGGCGTAGCCGCCCTGCCCTCGGCGATCTTCTTCACCACACTGGGCGCTAGCGACGACCTCAAAGCCAAGGTGCGCCTGCCCAAGATCGTGAACCTGAGTCCAGCCAACGGCGCACAGGACGTCGACGCCGGGTTGACCCAGGTGCAGGTCACTTTCGACGTTCCCATGGGTGGCGGCTTCTCCTGGACGGGCGGCGGCCCGACCTTCCCCAACGGACCCCAAGGCAAGCGGCCCTACTGGAGCGAAGACCACCTCACCTGTGTGCTGCCCGTGGCACTGGCGCCGGGCACGACCTACAATATTGGTCTCAACAGCCCCTGGCATAAGAACTTCCAGAGCGCCGCCGGTGTGCCGCTGGAGCCGGTGAATTACACGTTCACCACCACGAAGTGAACCGCACGTATTCGAGGCCACGCCCCAGACCCGTCCTCCATCGCGCGCCGATTGGTCCTGCAGTCGGGTTAGCCGATCGCTTCGCCACGGGCCAAGGAGCATTCGCCGCCGTCGACTAAAGCCTCAGCATTTCCGCTGGTGTGAGGAGTCTCAGCCCCTCGGCTTCGAGCACCTGCCGAGCTTGGGCCAGTTCCTGGACTTCGAGGATGAGGATGGCGCGGTTGTTGGCCACGAACCCGGAACAGTTGCCCAGGTTGACGTCGTGGCGCCCCAAGCATTCCGCCACCGCCTGCAAGGCGCCCGGCTTGTCGGTCACCTCGACGGCGACCACCTCCAGGAGCGACACCATGAGGCCCTTCCCCTTGAGTTGCTGGACCGCCAGGTCGAGATTATCCACCAAGAACTTCATGACCCCAAAGCTCCCGCTGTGGGCGATGGTGACCCAGCAGATGTTCACCCCGGCCTCGGCCAGGATCTTAGTGATGCGCGCGGTTTGACCGGGCTTGTTCTCGACAAAGACAGCGACGAGGTTCATAGGGAGAGATGGGGGTTCGTGCGCGGCATGGTCTTTTCAGGTTCCTGCCGGGGGCGCTACATCGACCTCCGGTCAATCACCCGTCGCGCCTTCCCGTCGCAAACGGGCAGCGAACCGGCGGGGACGAGGTTGACCTTGGGCCGGACCCAGAGCTCGGCCTTGAGCTTTTCAGTAAGCTGGTGCTGAAGGCTCGCCACGTGCTCGACCTCGCCGTCGAAGCCGGTGGCGGCGAGTTCGACCTCGAGGGTCAGGTCGTCCAACCCCTCGAGCTGGATAACATAATTGCGACCCACCTGCGGATGGGCCATGAGGACCCGCTCGATCTGCTGCGGGAAAATATTCACACCGCGCACGATGAGCATGTCGTCAGACCGGCCCATGATGCGGTCAAGCCGCCGGTGCGTCCGCCCGCAAGGACAAGGCCCGGGGAGGATGCGGGTAATGTCGCGCGTGCGATAGCGGAGGATGGGCATCGCCTCGCGCCGGAGCGTGGTGAGCACCAGTTCGCCGCGCTCTCCTTCCGGGAGCGGCTCGCCCGTTTGCGGATCGATGATTTCGAGGAGGAAATTGTCTTCCCACAGGTGCATCCCGCATCGCTCGCGGCACTCGAAAGCGACCCCGGGACCGTTCATTTCGGTGAGGCCGTAGGAGTTGAAGACTTCGAGGCCGAGGGCCTCCTCGATCTTCCGGCGGGTCTCCTCGGTGTAGGGCTCGGCGCCGATAAAGGCCTTGCGCCACGCCAAATCCCGGCGCGAATCGATGCCGCGCTGCTCGAGAAAGCCGGCAAAATAGAGGGCGTAGCTCGGCAAAATGTGCGTTGCCGTGGTGCGGAAATCCTGCATGAGCATCAACTGCCGCTCGGAAGTCCCCGGTCCGGAGGGGATCACCAGGCAGCCGACCTTCTCGGCGCCGTAATGCATCATCAACCCCCCCGTGAACAGGCCATAGCTCATCATGTTCTGGAAGACGTCGCGGTGGGTGACCCCGGTCATGACCAGCGAGCGCGCCACCAATTCGGCGGCGCAATGGAGGTCATTCCGGGAGAAAAGCAAGGCCTTGGGCTTGCCGGTGGTTCCGCTCGAAGTGTGCAGGCGCACTGGTTCCTCGGCCGACACCGCCAGCAGGCCATTCGGATAATGGGCCCGCAGATCGTCGCTCGTGGTGAAGGGCAACCGCCGAACGTCGGCTAAGGAGCGGATGGCGTCCGCCTGCAAATCGCTTTCGGCGAACTTGCGTTGGTAAAACGGCACGCGCGCGGCCACGCGCCGAACCGTTTCCTGAAGCCGCGCCAACTGAAGCGGCTCCAGCAGGGAACGGGCCAGGGTCTCAGATTCCTGATCCCAGAACATGAGATCAGGCCATCAGAACTTCGGCGATTTGGACGGCGTTGAGGGCGGCGCCTTTCAATAGTTGGTCGCCTGCAACCCAGAAGCAGAGCCCATTGTCCAACGCGCAGTCGAGCCGGATGCGGCCCACGGCGCAATTGTACCGCTCCGCCTGGTAAAGCGGCAGGGGATACTCGCACTTGGCCGGATTGTCCACCACGTCCAGTCCGGGCGCGCGATGGAGCACGGCCAAGGCCGCCTCGAGCGTCACCGGTTTCTCGAACTCGGCGCTCACGGCGATGGAATGCGCGCGATAGACCGGCACCCGGACGCAGGTCACACTGGCCCGGAAGGACGGGTGATGCATGATTTTACGACCCTCGTTTTCCATCTTCATCTCCTCCTTGGTGTAGCCGCTCGGCAGGAAGGCGTCCACGTGGGGCAGGACGTTGAACGCGATCTGGTGGGGATAGACCTCCCGCGTGACAGGCTGGCCCTTGACCACCTCGCCCACCTGGCGTTCGAGTTCGGCGATCGCCTTGGCGCCCGTTCCGGATACCGCCTGGTAGCTGGAGGCGAAGATGCGTTTGCAACCGAAGGCCTGGTGCAGCGGATAGAGCGCCATCAGCGTGATCGCCGTCGTGCAATTCGGGTTGGCGATAATTCCCTGGTGGGTCTTGACATCGGCGCCATTGATCTCCGGCACCACCAGCGGCACTTTCGGGTCCATCCGGAAGGCGCTCGAGTTATCCACCACCACGCAACCCGCCGCGACCGCGATTGGCGCATACTCCTTGGAAATCGAACCGCCCGCGCTGAACAGGGCTATATCGATGCCCGTGAACGAATCCTTCGTCAGCTCCTGAACGGTGATCTCCTGCCCGCGGAACGTGAGTTTCTTGCCCACGGAACGGGCGGAAGCCAGCAGCGTCAACTTCCCCACCGGGAAATTGCGCTTCTCCAAGGTCCGGATCATCTCGATGCCGACGGCGCCTGTCGCGCCCACCACGGCCACATGCGGATTACGATTCATAGCATTTCTAAGCGGCCCGCACTATAACCAGCGCGAGCCGGGTCTGTCAATGCGCGCCACGGGCACGTGGTCAACGGGCGAATTGACTCAAGTTAAAAAGGGTTAAAGGAGGAAGGGGGGTGCGGGGGGAAGGGGGTCGTTGACTCACAATGCAGCGTACCGGGCGCAAATTGTGAATTATGGGACGACAAACCAAACGCGAATACCTGTTGGCCATCTGGGATCGCTACCAGCGAGCCGGACGGCGTTATAAAACCAAGATTCTGGACGAGTTCTGTACGGTGTGCCGCTACACGCGCAAATATGCGATTGCCCTGCTGGGGCACCGCCCCGGCCGCCGCCGCAAGAAGCCGGGGCCAGCCCGCCAATACGACCGCGCCGTGCTCGCGCCGCTTAAGGCCATCTGGCTGGCGGCCGAGCAGATGTGCTCTAAGCGGCTCAAGGCAGCGCTGCCGTTGTGGCTGCCCTTCTATGAGCAGGAATACGGCGTCCTGGCAGCGCCGGTGCGGCAGAAGTTACTCCGGATCAGCGCGGCCACCATTGATCGGCTGCTCCGACCCGAGCGCGCCCGCTACCCGGGCAAAGGCCGCTGCGGCACCCGTCCCGGCGGCTTGTTCAAACACCTGATCCCCATCCGCACGGACAATGACGACGTGGACCGACCGGGTTTCCTGGAAGCCGATTCGGTGGCGCACTGCGGCACTTCGCTGGTCGGGGATTTCATTTGGAGCCTGACGTTTACGGACATTTTCAGCCAGTGGACTCAAAACCGCGCCGTCTGGAACAAAGGTGCCGCGGGGGTGCTCCGCCAAGTCAAGGCGGTGGAGGCGGGCCTGCCCTTTGAACTCCTGGGTTTCGACGTGGACAACGGTTCGGAGTTCCTGGCTTATCACCTCTGGCACTATCTGCTGGACCGGCCGCGCCCAGTGCCGCTGTCCCGCAGCCGGCCCTACCACAAAAACGACCAGGCGCACGTGGAGCAGAAGAACTGGACGCATGTGCGCCAACTCCTAGGCTACCAACGGCTGGAGCGAAGCGAGTTGGTGCCGTGGATCGATGAGCTCTACCTCACCTGGGGCCACCTGCACAACTTCTTCTGCCCGAACCTGAAGCTGGTGCGCAAAACTCGCCGGGGCGGCAAGACCATCCGCCGCTATAGCGCCCCGCAGACGCCCTATGAGCGCCTGCTGAACTCCGAGCACGTGTCGGCGGAGCAGAAGGAGAAGCTGCGGCAAGAGTTCGCGCAACTCAACCCCCTGCACCTAAAAAAGAGATTGAGGAGCAATTGAAATTAATCTTTGATAAAGCCCGCGTCCGGTAAGGTCGATTGTGAGTCAACGAACCATTGTCAACCAAACTCTTGGGTAAGGTTTTCCCGTGAGTCAACGCGCGAGGAAAACTAGCGAGTTCACTCAAGTTTGAATTTCGTCTCTGTCCTCACCCCCATCATCACGGCCAGTGATTGCGAAGGGGCGGTCAAGTGGCCGGCGACGGTGTTCAACGACCCGCGCGAGATCAAACCGTTCTATATGCGGCGGAACGACGACGGGAGGACGGTGACGGCGATGGCTGTGTTGGTACCTGGGATCGGGGAAGTCATCGGCGAGGCGCAGCGCGAGGAGCGGTTGGACCAACTGCTCGAAAACATCAAGTTCCACCACCTCAAGCCCGAGGATTACTGGTGGTATGCGGACTTGCGGAGCTACGGGAGCGCGCCGCGCGCGGGCTTCGGGCTCGGCTTCGAGCGGCTGATCCTGTTCCTCACCGGCGTGCCCAACATCTGCGATGTGATCCCCTGCGCCCGCACCCCGGGCAATGCGGAGTTTTGAGCGGCGACAAACACACTAAAAAGGGGGCACTGGTTGATTTCGGAAAGAATGTGGACGAGCCTGCCGGATGGCAAACGCCTTAAGAACCAAAGTTGTCACGGTGGTCGATTCGCTCCTCAACCGGTTGACTCCAACCAGGGAGACGTCCCTCCTGATCCCGCTCTTCCTCACCAGCCTGTCCGCCAGCGGACAGGTGGGAACGGCGGTGAGGCAACTTCCCTTTGATTTTCATCCGGGGGACCTCATCGAAGTCCGGCTCCTGGTAACGCCACCGCCGGGTACCACCAATTGGACGGTGCACGAGGGATACCCGGACCCTTGGGACTTCGTTTCCTCCACCAACGCCTCCTCGACGAACGCCTTCAGTGGCCAATTGGGGTTCGGACCGTTCACCAATGATGCGGCAACCACGCTGGTTTATGAGGTCGCGAGCCTTCAAGGACTCACCAATTCCGTCCTGTTTACCGGCAGCGTTACCTTCGACGGGCTAACCCAGCCGATGGCGGGTACCGCCTTTCTGCCGGCCCGCAACGAGTGGTTGTTTGTGGGGCCTCAGTCCCTGGACCAAGGCTATGTGGCCGGCCTGGCCTACGGCGCCAACCGGTGGTTGGCCAGCTCCTTCGGCTGGACCACCAGCCTGGAACCGGGAGGCCGATTGACCTATCCTCGCGGGCTTCCCTATTGCCCGGATGGCTGGTCTCGGCTGGCTTACATCGGCGGACTCTTCTTGCGGTTTGGGACTGACGCCTACACTCAGCCAACCATGATGATTTCCGACGACGGTCTTTCGTGGAAGTTTGCCCAGCCCGTCCTGGGCGATGCGCATCCCGATCCGTTCCTGCCCGGCCAAGGCTTTCTCCGTTCGGTCGCCTATGGCCACGGCGTTTACGTAGCCGTGGGCGATCAATCCTACGCTGGCGAGCCCTCCCAGGGCGCCATCTTTAACTCGACGAACGGCTACAATTGGAGGCGGGTATTTCGCCTGCCTTACTCGAGCACCAATGCGACTGAGCGCGTTATCCACGCGGTTGCCTTCGCGGATGATATCTTCATGGCCGTAGCCGATCGAGGCACGTTGCTGACCTCGACCAACGGCTCCGACTGGGCGGAACTCCAGCCCCTCACCGACCCTGGCAACACCAACGACGTTTGGATGGCGCGGGACCTGCATGGTATCTGTCACGGGCCCGCGGGGTGGATTATTCCCTCCTCCTTCGCCGGCGCCACGCTGCGTTCGACGGATGGCGCCACCTGGACCGAGCTCGACGGAACCGGTTCCTCCTTCAGCAGCACCTTTTGGCAGTCGTTTTACGCCGACGGTAAATACTGGTTTAGTGATTTTACTCAGGCCTACACCACCGCGGATGGGACGTCGTGGACGAGACTGCCCTCGATCTCGTCGGTTTATCCCGTCGGACCGGTCAGTCGCGCCCCCGACGGGGTGGACCCACAGTATCTGGGCACCGGGGCCAACAACTCCAGCGTGGTGGGCTCCACTGACGGGAACACTTGGGCCTATGTCATCCCCGGCGCGATCTCCCCCTGGCCCCGTTACTTGAGTGTCCTCACGGTGAGTAACGAATGTGTCGTCACCGGCCAGGAAACTTATCGCACCGGCTTGAATGGGCCGTATGACCGGGGGACCAACGTCTGGCCGCCGCTCCTGCAGGCTTCCGTCGTGGCGGTTCGCGCCGGCAACGCCCAGTGGCGAAATGGCCTTCAGGATGCTTTACGGGCCTACGCGGACCTCCTGTCCACCACCAATGGCATCCTGGCGGCGGGAGGGAGCCGCGATACCTATGGCGGCCGGCTCTGGGCCGATATTCTGGCCGGCACGAACTATTCCGTGACCGTGTCCTCCCTGCTGCCGGCATTGAGCCGCCAAGTGGGGGAGCAACCCTACAAATTCAATGTGCCGCGCTACTATGATCAGGAATACGTCCGGGCCAGCCTCGCCCCCACTCCCTTTGGCTATGAACTGCTCGCCGAAGTGTATTCTTACTGGGATTACAGCCGGGTCCATTGGGGCCATTTCAGTTCTTCGGATGGCACGAATTGGCTCCGGCGAGCCATTGGGTTGAATGACGTCACCAACTTCCCCGGCATGCGGGGAATCGCCTGGGGAGCCGGCCGTTTTGTGGCCGTGAGCGAAGGCGCCGCCCCGGGGGCGTCCTTCGATACCCCCCTCACCTCAACCAACCGAATCTACACCAGCACGGACGGCCAAGCCTACACCGCCGTCGATTTGACCGGGCTGGCGCCGGACTTGCAGGGAGAGGGACTCACCGGGATCGTCTGGGCTAACGGTCGCTTCCTGGCGATCGGCAATGCAGGCCGGATCCTCTCCTCCACCAACGGACTGGATTGGCAAACCGTGCGCATCAGTGACGGTCACCCGTGGAATCGCATCCGCTATCTCGACGGCACCTGGAGTGTCGTGGGCAACGCGGGCTGGGTAGGGCTCTCCACCGACGGCCAACACTGGACCGGCAAAACTTCGGGCACCGAGGCCGACCTCACCGACATCACCCGGCAAAACGGCGAATACCTCATGGTGGGCAGCCACGCTACGGTGCTGGTTTCCCTCCCGGTTACGCGCCCGGTCATCCTGCTGGCATCACTGCTGAAGCTGCCGGGCGCGGGGCTGCAGTTCACGGTCAACGGTCAACCCGGAAAGATCCTGGACATCCAATCCAGCGCCGACCTGGTCAACTGGACCAGCCAGTTCCTCAAAACCAATTCCACCGGCACGCTGATCATCGCCGACCTGGCGGCGGATCCCGGTCGCCAGTTCTATCGGGCCGTGCAACAACCCTGACTGCGCCCCCCAACGACCGCCGACACCTGGGCCGATAATGAATCTCCTCAACGAATGAAGGTGAAGTAACAGTTTCGCGGGTAAGTAGCGAGCCAACAAAGGTATTCTGTTACGGGCCGTAGGGCCCCTACCGAACCCATTGACGCGGCGCGATTGCGTGAAATCCCTGGCCTGGTGGGCGCGTGCCGTTGCCCGACTTCAGCATCCATCCCTTATCCTTTAGCCTTCCCGTGCGTCCACCCAAGCCTTAACCGTGCCGGATAACCCA
>Ga0316223_1003668_pt1 | contig 11324 bp, 9 predicted proteins | sample TBH18009metaG_FD_206007 | JGI IMG/M metagenome (GOLD analysis project Ga0316223, IMG submission 206007) | Freshwater microbial communities from Trout Bog Lake, Wisconsin, USA - TBH18009 | ecosystem: Environmental > Aquatic > Freshwater > Lake > Hypolimnion/Profundal zone | place: USA: Wisconsin...
GAGTCGAACTTTTCAATCTCTGGAAAGGAAACATCTATAGCCGGTTTTTTGTCTTTGCGAACCTGATCTAAGAGCTGAGGTAAACGATGCAAAGTCTGTGGACCAAAAACAATGTCCACAAAGGGCGCTCTTTTTTGTAAGGCCTCACCTTCCTGACTGGCGACACATCCACCAATACCAATGACCACACCGGGCTTTTTAGCCTTTAGCGGCCGCCACCGACCGAGCTCAGAAAATACTTTCTCCTGTGCCTTTTCCCTGACCGAACAGGTATTCATAAGCAGCACATCGGCATGTTCTGGATTATCAGTAAGCTCAAATCCGTGGGATGCATTAAGTACATCGAGCATTTTAGCTGAATCGTACTCATTCATCTGGCAGCCGAGCGTTTCTATGTAAATTTTTTGGGCCATCCAAACTCAACCAGTCAATGGGGGGATGGATTCTACCAAATCCGGAGAACTGATATTCAATATTCTCATTATCACAGAACCGAATAGGTTTGGGGATTTAATAGAGTTGAGCTCGAACCACCAACCGATGCTGAAATCATTGGCGTTACTCAAAACATCAATCCTAGTCCATCATGCATACGAGACTTAATGTCCCACTCCTAGAGCGTCTGCACCAATCGTTCCAAACAAAGAATCAAGATACTCCTGAGAAGCAAGATAATTTAGCCTTTCTTTGACCTTTATGAGCTTACCCTTGATATCCAGTTCCATAGCAACATCCTGATGACTATCCTGGGATAAGAACTCTTGTAGATGGGCTTCATGCATTTTCCATAGAGAAATCTCTCGTTCCTGTTTTATTTTCAAGCGATCAAGGTACCATGTTGAGTTAAGCAAATAGTCTCTTGAGAACATGGCACGAATCTCAGGATCATGAACATCCTTCCCTTCAAAATGCCCTCTTGCCATGATATAGAGCAAAGCCTTAAGAGGCGGACATGCATCATCAATACTCCCGTCAACAATATAATTTTCTGCAGCCTGTTGTTGCGCCTCTACAATATTCTTCACCCCATCAACGAAAACATCTAAGTCCTGTGACTCGGGTCTAAGAATTGCCTCATCCATGGCCACCGCCGGATTATCAAAAATCTTCCCCATAAACGCGGCTACAAATCGATCCGTTATACGAAAGCCTAAACGACTAGCAAGAACTCGACCTCCTCTGAAATCGAAATCATCTAATTTCTCAAGGTAACCCTCTTGTATGAGATAGTCTGGATCACGTTCTTTTTCCTCTAATCGTGCCCATATTTCAGGGATCAGAAGACTAATATCGTGGTCCACTCTAAGATTTGGACCTATATAACCTGCGGCACTTGAAAATCCAGAGTACCCGGTGATAACAAACGAAACTAGCGCATTATTTAAGTCCGCGGTAGCCCTCAACGCATTGAAGGGACCTTTCGTCAGAGCGCCCTCGCTCCCGGCCCCAGTAGTGGAGGGTGATTTACCCGTAACACTACAAATGAAGTCCATAAAGAGTTCCGGCAACTCTTGATAATGAATCGGATTGAAAACCGCCAGAGAACGTATACCCTGCTCAGGAGGATTATTTCTTCGCCCTGTTAAGACAGCATCAACAGGCGTCACAATCGGCACTCCAATAGGCACTTGACGATTCAGTCGCGCACCAATCTCAGCAATGTAACTTCTTACCGGCTGCTGTAAATCTGGCCTTACCTGCAGATAACGTGGATTCTTGCTGGGCTTTCCTGAAATCAATCTAGGGTTAGCTGATGAAACGACATACTGATCACCCTCCTTATAGGCTTCGCCCAAGAGATCTCTCATAGGTGAGGTGTATAGCTGGAACTCCACAACGTCTTCAACGATATCTCCAAGGTTTTGACCCATTAGCGGCTCAAAGTTTGCTATAAAGTTATCAGGCTGAGACATGTCTAATTCAGTTTGCTTATCAAAACCACGATGGATGGCTTCGTCTGGTCGCTGAAACAGACGATATTCGCAGTTCTTAACCAACTTCACACTTTTATTTGAAGATCTGGGGGAGCAATTTGGAAGTGAACTACGACTGACAACAACAGATGCACTGATGTCATCTTCCATCTGTACCTTCTCAGCAGCGATAAAGTCCTGCCGAACTTTATAGGTACGCCAACTCGACGATTTACTTAAACCGACCCGAAGGTAGGAGGCTATTAGCTCCCGTCCGTTTAGCTTGAGTGCATTTCCAGGCTTTCCGTTCACAACATCAACAGAAAATTTATCGCGCCAAGATTCCGTCCACTCGGGTTGATAAAACCTCTTGATGATAAATACCTGGGAAAGAATTCTTGATGGAATTTCAGATAGCCAGGCGTTATATTCCTCATTATTACTGGGAGATGGCGTGAGCAGCTTTATGACAGAACCCAAACTTCGATCTACGCTTAGAACCTTCCGAGAAGGATCTCGATCTTCATGCGAAAACTCAGCTTTCAAGCGGTTACAGTAATCACGCTCAAAAATCGCCTGAACTTGATCTAAGTCAGACTCAAAATCCTGAACAAAAACAGGCCCATAAATGACCGCGTCATTGATCGATTTGGATATTTCTGACTTTCCGCCTCCCGAAACGGTGCAAGGCTTATGACAAAATACACCCTCTGCTTCCGTACCCACCAAACGCCAAGATGGTGCACCCGGATGCTTCTGCATCTCAATCTTATATCCATTGGGTTGAATGTAGGTTTTTCCGGGTCTTAGCCTTATAGATTGAGCACCATCAGAGTTTTCCCAGCGAATAGTCTGGGCGTTAAGGTCCATACGAATGTCAAGCGGGACATAGATAACATCTGGAAATCGTTTATCTATGGCATAACCCTCTGGCTGAAGGTCCATTAGTTCGCCATACTGCTCAAGCACTCTCGTAAAAGAGAATTTTTCAGGGTTTTGCCTTGTGGCGCTGTCTGCACCAAACTCCTCACCATGATTGATGCATGGGAAAGCTAAGGCGCCACCAGCATGCTCTTCTTCAGCAATACCATAAAGGTTAGCCGCATAGCTAATTTGTGTTTTTACTTCTTTCTTACAATAGCCATAATAATTGTCAGCCAAAACCGTCACAATTACGCCGCGCGTATCTCTCGCTGTAATTTTAAATGCATTCCCATCGTTATATCGCTCCGTGGGATCCTTCCAACACATTCCATCTGCTTTCTGTCTTTCGGTAGCTTCATGATAGTGAGGAAGCCCCAACTCCCTCTTTGTCAATTGAGTGAGATGCGGAGCTAAGATCACGCAACCTGTATGGCCAGTCCAATGATCCACATCGAGTGCAGCATCATGTTCAGCTAGATTGGGATTGCCAGCATTGCCAAAAATACTCTCAACAAAATCCAAATTACTGACTAGATTTCCAGGAGCAAAGAAACGGATTTCCATATTCTTCTGAGCCTGAACACCAGGAATTTCGGGACAAACCACTGGACGCAACAACAAAGAAACAAACAGCTTTGCTTGTTTAGTCTCGTTGGAAGTGAACGGGAGGGTCAATAATTCGTCTGGAGGATTCAGCGCATGCGATAAAAGTCGGGCATAAGTGATCTTAGGCACAGATTTCTTGTCGCCAGGTATCGGCAGCCCACCCTCTGCGATATGAAAAGAGCCTTGCGTGGTCCGACGGTCATTGGCTGGATTATGAAGAATGCCCTGCCTAACTCTGTAGCTTGATACAATGTCCGAAGTAAAAACATTACTGTTCGAAGGCAACGATAACTCCCGCGCCACACCATATCTGTCCAAAACCAAACTGTTGCTCGGGAGCCTAGTGCACTCCGCATCTCCCAAGTCTTTGAGATAGTCATCTAGAAACTGCTGAATGCGTTGATCAACCGGGCATAGATAACTCGATAACAGCCTATTCTTTTCTCGATAGCTTTTTAAGAGATCTTGAGCGATTGACATAAACTCATCGTCTCCCGCTCGACTAACAGGTTGCCCCGTCGAAGCAAGCTTCAAGTTTATGTATAACTGAAGCCTCTTGCGCTCCGCATCAGGGTTCTTGGATCTTGGACCGAACCCCAAGGACTGTTCACCACTCATCCAGCTAACCTCCAAAATTAATATTTTCCTAAACTGTACCGATACAGAGGTTTGAACGCCATAGCGAAGATATTCAAACTTTCGAGACGGCCACTATAAAACAGTGATTTTACAAAAATAAGATCGCCCCTGAAAAATAGCTCCTATATTTTTCAGTTAGTTGAAAACATCTGACCTCAAAAAAAACCAAACCACCCAGCAAATAGTTTGGAACTTTAATGAAATTATTTTTTCTAATTGAGTGATTGCTTGTTGCCATAATTCTCTACTTAGAGTGGCAGGAGGAACCTAATGACCAGAAAAAAAGATCGTTTAATCACACGAGAACAACTTGACTGCTACAGAAGAGATATTTCTAGCAGTCACCCTGTTTTTTCATTTGAAGCAATACAAAGTCTCAAGGAATGTATTGAATCTGATGGAAATTTCGACTGCGAAGCCACTAGATTGAATGCTATAAGCCTTTATTGTTCTCTATCACCACACCAATAGTCATAGAAAAACTCGGCTTTTGCCACAACCAATTCTCTCCTACCAAAATCAGCAGATTCATTATTTGTTGATTCTTGTATCGGCCGCTTTGAACTAGCCGTAAGTGATTTGAGGTAAATTTTTTGTTTTCGGCAGTAAAATCAAACTGAGTTAAGCTAAACTCGGGGCATATTCTGTGGCGTAATTTGTGACTAAACAGAACATCAAAACCACTACTTAGACTTGCTTACAGGCTTTCATCAACAACAGTATGGCCTTTCAGATCATCAAACTCATCGTAGAAAGAAACCTTCATCGCGAAGCTCCCGCAACAGGGCTGGGGCTATTCCGTATAGCTTTTGGTCTTGTTGCACTTCAAGAGGTTCTCTTTCTATTCTATTTCAGACATTTAATTTTCGACGTGGTGCCTTTCATTGATCGAGCATCTCCAATTCTGCATTTCTTTTTGCTGGTTTGGGCATTCGTCTTACTGTGCCTGATTTTTGGATATTTCACACGAAGGGCGGCACTTGTAAATTACGTGTTCTGGGTTGTGTTTGTGGTCTTTACGCCTATGTGGCAGGACTTTGACGGTGGCTTTGACCAACTTATGACAAGCTCCAGCTTTCTTCTCATTTTTCTTCCATCCGAGCGGGCGTTTTCTCTAGATAATTTGCGTTGGGCTTGGAAATACTCATCAGCAACCAGCCTAATTAGGGCCCCAAGAAAAGTTACGATTCTTGCTTATCTTCTACCCTTAGGCATCTCATTAGGTTTGCTATATCTGGACTCTGGGATTCATAAGCTTTCATCGGAGTTTTGGCGGAACGGGATGGGCTCTTGGCTTCCTGCAACCATGCCTTATTACGCTTCTCCTCTCGACGTTTCCCCTATCCTTAATCAGAAGGGATTTGAGACATTAATAGGTCTTACGATCGTAGGATTCCAGTTTCTGTTTATTTTTTTATACTGGCATAAGTGGTTTCGGGTCCCCATTCTTCTAGTTGGCGCGGCATTCCACATTGGAATTATCCTGTGCCTGAATATTTATCCGTTTGGATTCGCAATGTTGGTCCATTACTTACTGCTCATCCCTTTTCATTGGTGGAGGAGGATACGGGATTTCTTGAGAATCTCCTCACCTTCGTTGACCGTATTTTTCGACCAGGAATGTCCGCTTTGTAATCGGACTGTTCTACTTATCGAGCACTTTGATATTGCAAACACGTTAGCCTTTAAAAGCTTGCAGGAACATGCGAGAAGCTATAGGTCCCTGGACAAAATCCCGAATGAGACGCTTCTAAAAGATCTATACGCCATTGATAAATTAGGAAATTTATATTCTGGATTCGATACCTACCTCAAGATCATGGTTCATATGAGGTACCTCGCCCCACTTGGTTGCTTAATGGGACTACCCGGTCTCTACCAACTCGGTACACTGGCCTACCGCAAAGTGGCCGATAATCGCGTAAGAAGTAACTGCAACGATACTTGCAGTATAGAAACCAGCCATGAGTTTATAGATGAAAGACCGTTTCCCGGTTTTTTCTCGAAGTTTGCACACACCGACAAACAAATAACGACCAGGATATCCAAGGCACTTGTCATAGCGTTAGTGTTACAAATTAATTGTACGTTGCATTACGGGGTATTTTACCGATGGATGGATGGGGTCTCTAAAGATCCTGCGCTTATCGCCGTTGACCAAGCCAGTGACTCACTCATTAATTTTTCACATGCTTTCTTTGGAATATCTCCACATGCACTTTACCTACATGATCATTTTGATAACTACAATACGATTGTTGCCATTACCTATCTAAACAAAGATGGCACTGAAACTTGGCTTCCTTTCATCAATGAAGAAGGTCGTCTCTTATCTCCCAACTGGGGTCGCGTTCAGTCAATGTGGGCGAACGTAGCCATTACTTCGCACATGAGTCGCAATCGACTTGAGAAATTCATAAAAAAGATTACGGCGTATTATGGCCCACAGATGACCTCAGACTTTTCGACGAGTGATTTTATTCTGAAAGTAAAAAATATTGATGTTCCAACTCAGTGGGTTGATGACTTAAGACACAAGAATATGACTCAGCCATGGCGTAACGCTGGATATATCAACTGGCGAGGTGAAACCATGAGCCTTACCATTTCAGAAGCAGATCTTACGAAAGATAACGACAAGCTAAGACCTGAGCTGGACCAGAAGCAAACACGTGGAACGATTGATTTAAAGCGTTAGTACCCAGAACTCAAAAGCGAATAGGACACTTGATGCATGTTTGAAATTCTTAAGTTGGGCGGTTGGATGATGGCTCCAATCATAATCTGCTCCATTATCTCTATGGCCATCATAGTAGAACGTCTTTGGGTACTTCGTAGCTGGAAAATCATGCCGCCTGCTTTGATTCCAAGAGTTTGGAATTTGCACCGTGAGTCAAAGATTGACCCCGGTGAATTAAAAATCATAAGGTCATCATCCCCGTTAGGCGCCATAGTTTCTGCAGCCCTAATATCGAGAGCTTCTGGCAGAGATGCAATGAGGGAAAATGTAGAGCAAACAGGGAGGAAGGTCGTTCACGAACTAGAGCGCTATCTCAACACATTGGGAACAATAGCCTCTGTGTCACCCTATTTAGGTCTACTTGGCAGTGTCTTGGGGATGATGAAAGTGTTTTCAACCTTTTCGTCAGCCAGTGACCTTGCAAACCCAGCAAAACTAGCGGGCGGTATTTCTGAGATCCTAATTTCTACCGCTGCGGGTTTAGCTGTCGCAATACCTAGTTTGATTTTTTATAGGTATTTTCAAGGCAAAATAACTGAACTTACCGTGAGCATGGAAGAAGAGGCACTCGCTCTCATTGATCGACTTGACCCTCAGCCCAAATAAGTAAAGAGCTACAGCATGAACTTCAGGCCTCACCTTCGTGAAGAACCAGAACTCAATCTGATCCCAATGATTGATGTTCTTATCATATTACTTATATTCTTGGTACTGACCACATCATTTAGTCACGAAACCTCAGTTCAGGTGGCCCTCCCCAAGCTTGGGTCTAGTGACCAAGATAAAAACAAAACACCCCCCCCAAAAGTGCAGATTATTGTGACTAAAGAAGGTAACTACCTAATTGACTCAACTCAATATTCAAATACAGAAACCAATTTGATTAAGTCAGCCCTCATTCAAGCATCACAAGGAGAGGATGACCCAGACATCAACATTCAAGCTGATAGATCAACAGCTTACCAGGCCATAGTTACTATGCTCGATCTACTCAGCCATCTTGGTTACACACACGTTGCATTTATGGCCTTAGAAGAACCACAAGCGCCAACCAATTAATTTCAATAGCTCAAAGCTAGCAACGCTCGGATGATGTAATACTGAAATGCGGATCCAAAACTTTCTTTCGAAGCTTGCAAATCATATATGGTACGAATCTAAAGACCCATCTCTGGCGCTGCGATTACTAGAGCTTATTTTTAGTAAAGCGGTCAATATCAGAAGACGAGCTTACAGAGGTGGGCACAAAAAGCACGTAAAACTGGATGTTCCAATTATCGCGGTAGGAAATATCACCGTCGGTGGCACAGGGAAAACCCCTCTGACAATCTGGATTGCGAATTACCTTAAGTCTGAAGGCTACCAGCCAGGCATAGTAAGCCGTGGGTATGGTGGGAGGGGACAAAAAAGCCCAAGCCAGGTCTACCCCGATTCCGATCCAAATTTAGTTGGAGACGAGCCTGTATTGATTGCGAAACGCACGCAATGTCCTGTGTGTGTTTTCAAGCGAAGAAGCGAGGCCGCTCTATTACTCATAGATGAGGCAGGATGTGATGTGATCATTGCTGATGATTCGTTGCAACACTATTCTCTCAACCGAGACATTGAAATAGCTCTAGTGGATGGGGGAAGGAGATTTGGAAATGGACACATGTTACCCGCAGGTCCTTTAAGGGAACCGATAGATCGACTGAGTCAGGTTGATATGATTGTACAAAACCAGGGCTCAACCCCAATCGGGTACCCGATGACACTTTCGGGGGAGAGAGCAACCAATCTTTTGTTTCCGGAAAGACGTATCCTTTTGCAAAAATTATCCGGTGAGAAGGTACACGCAATGGCCGGCATCGCCAACCCAAAGAATTTCTTTGAATTTCTCAGAAACAAAGGCCTAGAATGCACAGAACACAGTTTCCCAGACCACTATGACTACAAGCCCGAGGATCTATCATTTGCAAAAAACGATGTCCTTTTAATGACAGAAAAAGACGCAGTAAAATGCTCCTCCTTCGCAGCAGAAAATCATTGGTATTTGCCTATTGATGCAAATCTTCCACATTCTTTTGGCCCTGATCTCCTTAAACTTTTAGCCACAAAATCTAATGGATAAGAAACTCCTAGAAATACTCGCCTGCCCAGTTTGCAAAGGCGATCTCCTTTTGAACAGTCATCAGCAAGAACTGACATGCAGAATAGACAAGCTCGCTTTTCCGATTCGTGATGGCATTCCTGTAATGCTTGAAAACGAAGCCCGAAGAATAAGCCTAGAAGAGTACGACGCGCTCCCAAAACTCACACCACTCGTTGACTGATCGAACATGGGTCAATTCAAAATCGTCATTCCTGCAAGACATGGATCAAGTAGGCTGCCAGGCAAGCCTCTTCTCGCCATAGCAGGAAAACCGATGATCGTTCATGTTTGTGAGCGCGCGCTTGAGGCTAGCCCAGAGGTATTTGTTGCAACGGATGATGCTCGCATTTGTGACGCTGTTCAGCATTTGAAGGTCAGGAGCATCATGACCAGAGCAGATCACAACAGTGGTACGGAACGTATTACTGAAGTAGCCGATATGATGAACTGGTCCGACGAGGAGATTGTAGTTAATCTTCAAGGTGATGAACCACTCATGGATCCTAGCTTAATCAACCAACTTGCAATCTCTTTAAAGCATGATTGTGCCGCTGGCATTGCCACTTTAGCCACACCCATCTTCTCCAGTAGTGAGATTTTCGACCCAAACTGCGTGAAAGTGGTCCTCGATCAAAATAATTATGCGCTTTATTTTAGTAGAGCAGCTATTCCCTGGGATAGAGAAGGCTTCAAAAACCAGGAAAACAAGCTTCCGCAAGGCTTTAACTGGCTTAGACATATTGGAATGTATGCCTACTCTATTGGCTTCTTGAGAAGATATATTTCTTGGCCATGTCCCGCATTAGAGAAAACAGAAGCCCTAGAGCAACTCCGTATTTTATGGCGAGGAGAGAAGATCCTAGTAAACACTATACAATCTGCTCCGCCGTCAGGCGTCGACACTGAAGATGATTTACTCCGGGTTAGAAGTTTGTTTTCTCAAAGTTAGCATCCAACGAGTAAGTTGCGCCATCAGTAATTATTCCTTAACTATTCATCCAACCATGGACCTGAATGTCTACAGTGAGTTCGGCGATCTTTTAAGGTCTGGTCTTTATCACCAAGACCTTTCTGTTGCATCATGACTTCAAAAATAGCCAGGTCTCCAAAGCCAAGTGATGTGTCATGGATTGTGCGAATCCTTTTTCTTCTAGCCTTTATTTTCGTAACCAGTCAGATACCAAGGCCCAAGACCTCGGGCTTTGCTTTGCCAAATCCATCAGAAACCGAGTCCTTGCAAAAGAAGGCGTTGGCCTTGGACCGCTCCTTTGCAGTCGTTGAGTTACCATCACTGAGCCAAACAGTCCATTCCCCAACAATCACCGAACTAAACGCCAAAAACAATAAAGCATCCGAAATTGTTGTGGCATGGTTTGGTGGTAGCAGAGAGGGTTCAGCCGATGTGAATATTTATCTAACTAAAGCCCCTACCGGACAAATCAATCCAGACACCTGGATTCAACCAAGGAGCATCCTGACAAGAGCCCTGGTAGAGCAAGCCTTTGGTCAAAGAAATCTAAAGCTTGGAAACCCTCTATTACAAACGACTCCCGAAGGGAGTTTGCTACTCTTTTTCGTAACGACTTCATATGGAGGGTGGTCCTGCAGCCATATAAATCTGACGTATTCTGAGGATCATGGAGATTCTTGGTCACCGCCCCGACGAATCATTACCTCCCCATTTGCAGACTTTAGTACTTTGGTCAGAAACCCAGGAACTTGGCTTAAAGATGGAAGCCTTGGCCTTCCCATATATCATGAGTTTCTGAATAAACACGCAGAATGGCTCAGAATTGGGAAGGACTTTCGCGTTCTTACAAAAGCACGCATTCCGTCAAGTCAACCGGCTCTTCAACCTTCAGTTGTCCCATTGACTGAAGATCTGGCTGTTGGGGCTTTGCGTGATGCAGGCAGTGATCAGAAAATACAATGGGCCTTCACAAAGGATAAAGGTCAAACGTGGCAAAGAGGCGCGGCCCGACAAGTTCCAAATCCAGACTCTGCAGCCGCTATGATTAGGTTGAGTGACGGGAGTTTACTTCTGGCCGCAAATCCAACTCCAAAGCATAGGCATATTCTTAAGTTATTGCGCTCTTATGATCGTGGAGAGTCTTGGTCTGCCATCAGGACCATTGAGGAAAGTAATGATCCAAACATTGAGTTTTCTTATCCTGCACTTATACAAGATAGCAGGGGCAAGATCCATTTGGTCTATTCTTACCTGCGCAAATCAATCCGTCATGCCACTTTTACAATGAGATGGCTAAATGAAAACACTGAAGATAACGTCCCATCTCCATGAAAAGCCACTCGACCCTATTCATCCGGCTTGTTACAAGCGTTATCGTTCTTAGCTTATTGGTTATTCCAT
>Ga0316223_1003669_pt1 | contig 11323 bp, 2 predicted proteins | sample TBH18009metaG_FD_206007 | JGI IMG/M metagenome (GOLD analysis project Ga0316223, IMG submission 206007) | Freshwater microbial communities from Trout Bog Lake, Wisconsin, USA - TBH18009 | ecosystem: Environmental > Aquatic > Freshwater > Lake > Hypolimnion/Profundal zone | place: USA: Wisconsin...
GGAGGCCAGGCAGGAGGCTGGAGCCTCCGGGAATACTGCATTCCCAGGCAGGAGCCTGGGAACGAGCGCGCGTTACGAGAGCCTCCAAGCTTAACTTAATGGCAGTGGGGCGTTGCCCTAGGCTACATTGTGGTCGCGCCGTCGGCGCTGAACGGCTCTCCCCAACCGGCAGGTTCATTGGCAGCCTGCGAAGAGCCTGTCCTGAGTCCGTCGAAGGAATCTCACGAGGCCCTCTAAACGTTTGTTTCAGTCGGCACGTCATCGGAACTGACGGCCCATCGTGCGGCGCTGTCAGCTTCGAGAACGGTGAATGGCGGTATGACGCTGGCTGGCGTGGCGTGAGATCCTTCGCAAGCTCAGGATGACAGATAATGAGTGCCGCTTTGGTCTCCATGCTCGGCTTCGAATTTGTGGGTAATGGAAAGGAAGCTCCGCCGCTTTTACAGATGGACGCGCCACCGGTTCCCAGCCATCTCTGAACTCCCAATGCAATCCGTTGCGAGTTGCATTCCCTATCGTTCAAATTCGTTAAGCGAAAGGTACTGGGCATCCTGCCGTCGCCCTCGTCGCCCCTCCGGCACGATGCCGGAGGGAGCGGGCTGGAAGCCCGCGCTCCCCTTCGTGAAGTTGCCGCGATTATTCTCATTTGCGCTCGTTTCCAATCGAAGATTGGGACGGACGGCACGGAGTGCCGTCCCTACCGTTCGAGCGCCGGCGCCGCGTGGCGAGCATCCCAAGGCCGCCGGCAACCAGGCTCCATACGGACGGCTCCGGAATGGCCTCGGGGTTTTGAACGTTGTCCAGCGCGCCGGCCACGGAGCTTTTCAGCGCGCTGCCGCCGGGGAAGGAAAGCGAGGAAACGTTTAGCACTTTAATCGGCGTGGCGCCGGTGCGGGCGGTGATTACGATGACGCCCCCGGCGTTCAGGTTCAGGGCGGCTAGCGACTGGCTGACGCTGAAGCAAGTCGTGCCGCTGACGTTCACCGTCGAGTTCGAGCCGCTGGCGTCGATGTTCACCACCGAGCCGGAACCGCTGGTGATGGTTGCGTTGGAAAGCGGGCTCTCGATGTCGGTCACTCCGGCGCCGGCGGTGAAGGTCGAGATGCCGAGCGAGCCGCTCAGAAGGAGGGTGCCGGCGCCGGTCTTGGTAAGGCTCCCGTCGGAGATGCCGGCGGAAACGGTCAAGTCAACCGCATTGCCGCCGGAGGCAACATTGACGGTGCGGTTGGTGCCGCCCAAGTCCAGCGCGCCGCCGATGACCGCCGCGGCGGTGCTCGAATTGGCGACCAGGTTGCCGTTGAGGGTGAGAACTCCCGCGCCGGAGTTAATCGAAGCGCCGGTCATATTGAGGGACGCCACAGCGGCGCCGCCGGTCAGGCTGCTGCCGGGACTGAGGATAAGGTTGGTGAAGGTCTGGGCGGTCGAATCGCTCAGAAGCACTCCGTAGTTGGTAAAGGTCTGCGTGAAGGAAGCCGTGGCGCCGACAATCTTGAAGGTGCCGCTGTTGATGACGTTTCCACTAAAGATCGCGGCGTTGTCGATGACCTGGATGGCGTGCCCGGCGGGATTGGTCACGCTGCCGTTGATGGAGGTGACTCCGCCGCTAAAGGTGATGTTGCCGTCGTTGGTCAGGCCGCCGGTGCTCAGCACCCCGAAACCTGAGATGCTGCCGGTGTTATCCATGGAATGCCCGTTGTTGTCGAACACGCCCCCGACGAGGCTGATGACGCCCGCGTTGACCGCAAGCCCTGTGTTGAGGGTGAGCTTGTTGCCGGTGACCACGCGCACCAGACCGCCGGCCTGGTTTTGGAAAACTCCACTGATGACCGCGGCGCCTCCGGTCGGGTCGATGGTTCCGAAATTGTTGACGCCGCCGGTGATTGAGAACAGTCCCTGAATGGTGCTGTTATTGGTGACCGAGCCGGACAAGGTGAGCTGACCCGCGTTGCCCTGGATGATGCCGTTATTGGTGATGGCGTTCGAAATGCTGCCGCCGCCCTGGATGAGGTTGTTGTTGACGATCGCGCCTCCGCTGAAGGCCCCGGTGCTGCCTGTCTGAATAACGCCGTTGTTGGTGAACGCGTTCGCGACTCTTCCGGGCGCGACGACGGTTCCCAGATTAGTCAGAGTGCCGCCGGTGAGGATGCCGCCATTGAGATAGATGAAACCGGTGTTCACCAGGTTCACGCCGGTCAGCAGCCGGAACTGGAAGCTCGGATTGAGGACGATGGAACCGCTGTTGCTGTTTCCGCCGGTGTTGGCCAGCGTCAAAGAGCCGTTCCCCTGGGTCAGCGTCCAGTTGTTGGTAAAGCCGCCGCTTCCGGCGATGGTGCCGCTGGCGGCAAGCATGCAGTTGTTGACGATGGCTCCGCTGCCGCTGAGCCCGCCGCCTGCCACGATCAGGGTCCCCTCGTTGTCCAAACCGGAGCCGTGGACAGTCAGGGTAACAAGCGAGCCCGACGTGAGGACGCCGTTGTTGATCAAGCCCGTGGGAACGGTGCCGCTGGCGTTGAATACGGCGGTTCCTTCGTTGTCGAGATAGCCGTTGAAGACGCCGCCGCCGTAGGAAAAGCTGCCAAGGTTGGTCAGAGTCCCGGTGTAAGTGCCGCCAGTGAGGGCAACCGCCCCGCTGTTGATATAGGAAGCGCTGAAGCTGCCGCCGTTTTGGGTGAGAACGCCGCCGGGGTTGACCGAAATACCGGGAGCATAAAGAGAGCCCGAGGAGAGAATAAGCTGGGCGCTCAATCCGGTGCCGGCGGGGAGATTCAGCGTGCCGGCGCCGACCTTGTTCAGCATGCCCGTGCCGGTAAGGTTGCCGGCGATGGTGATGTTCACCGTGCCTCCGACGCATGCGCTGCCGGTAAGCTGAATGGGGTTGGAGATGGTCTGCGGGACGGTCGAGCATTGCATGGTGCCGCCTTGCAAAACGAGGGCGCCCGTGCCGATAGCCGCATTGTTCCCGATGGCCAGCACGCCATTAACAAGCGTCAGGCCGCCCGCGAACGTGTTGCTGCCGGAGAGCCGCAGCGTTCCGGGGCCGTTCATGATAATGCCGCCGTTGCTGACGGTGGCCGGTATGTCCAGATCGATCGTGCCCGAGCCGGCAGGCACGGACAACGCCTGGGTCATCCCGGCGAGGTTGAGGGCGCCGCCGATGGTCGCGGCGGTGGCATTGGCGTTGGTAGTAAGGGCGCCCTGAAGGACCAGAGAACCGCCGCTGCCCGTCGTGACGGAGCCCCCGGTCATCGCAAGACTGTTGACCGTGAGCGTTCCCGAACCTGTTGTGACTGCGCCGCTGCCGGAGACGGTCAGGTTGAGGATGCTGTTGGAATGCCCGTTGAGGTCGAGCACCCCCGAATTTTGCACCGTTGCCGACGAGGTTCCCGAAAGCTGGTTGTCGAGCAGAAGCTGCACTTTGCCGGTGTTATCGACCAAAAGATCGTTGGGAACCGCACCGCCGCCAATGGTCTTGGCGAGTTGCAGCATTCCCTGGCTGACTTCCGTGAGGCCGACGCCGGTTCCGGCCAGGTAATTATTGGCGACAGCCCCGGACAAGACCAGAGTGCCGCTGCCGGTCTTGAGAAGACCGAAGTCGGTCAACGGCCCGGCAAAGGTGGTGAGGGCGGTATTGTTGACGGTAACAAACCCCTGGACGAGGTCGATGTTCCCCGAAACGGTAAACGGAAGGGTCCCGCCGATCGTCAGCGAATTATTGACCAGAAAAGCGTTGCTGATGAAGCGCTGGGTGCTGTCGGCCTGGAGGGTGGCCGAGTCGATCTGCACCTGCGCGTAGCCGAGAGCGGAGTCGTTCCCCAGCGAGACAATCCCCGAGACGATGTGCGTCCCGCCGGAGTAGCTGTTTAGCCCCGAAAGCCGGATGGCGGCCGATCCGCTGCTCTGCAATTGCAGGGCGACCGGTCCGTTGTTGTCGGGGATCGCTCCCGCAAAGGTGGTGGTTCCGGTGCTTCCCACCAGCGAGATGGAATTGCTGCCGGCCAACGAAATGGGACCGGTGAAGTTCAGGTTGTTGCTGCCGCCGATCGTGAGGGTGGAATTATTCATGACCACCGCGTTGGCCAGAGTCCGGTCGGTGTTGTCGTTGCGTAGCGTCGCAGTCGAAGGAATCGTCAGCGTGCCGGAGCCCAGGGCATAATCGTTGGCGATAGCGAGCGTGCCGCTGTTTACGATGGCGATTCCGGCAGTCAGAGTGTTGGAGCCGGACAAACGCAGAATGCCGGGACCGGCAAGGGTGATTGCGCCATCGAAGAGGTTTGCCGAAACATCGAGGTCGAGCGTGCCGCCGCCGGAGGCAACGGTCACCGCGCGGTTGAAACCGCCCAAATCCACATTGCCGGCGATGGTGGCGGTGTTTGCGTTGGCCAGCGTGGCGATCGCGCCGGCGCTGCCCGAGAACACCAGAGTGCCCGAACTGGTGGTAATCGAGCCGCCCGTCATTTGCAGAGAGGAAATGGTCTCGCTATACCCATTGGTGTTTAGAAGCCCGTCGGAGTTCATTGTCACCTGGGGCGCCCCGGAGAGCTGGCCGGAGCGGTCGGACTGCACGATCGCCGTGCCCGGATTGCCGATCCCGTCGCCGACGGTGAGACTGCCCGCCATCGTCCTGACGCTGTTGTTCATCTCCAGCTTGCCGTTGTTGACGGTCGTCGCGCCGTAACTGTTGGCGTAGGATCCGCTGATCAGCAGCGTGCCCGTGCCGTTCTTGATGAGGCCGCCGGTGCCCGCGATTCCGCCGCCATTGGTGGTGATGGTGGTGTTGTTGGAACCGTCGATGGTCAGGGTGATTGCTCCCATCGTAATCCCGGCGTCATTGATGACAATATTGCCCGCCGCCGCCAGGAATGTTTGCGAAGCGCCGAGGCTGAGAGCGGAAGTGATCGTTTGTGTATTATAGCTGCTGTTGAGGATGCCGCCGCTCCACAGGCTGAGCGTGGCGCCGCCGATGGTGAAAGCGGACGCCCCGGGGCCGAATGTCATACCCAAGACGTTGTAGGTGGTCGTCAGGTTGGGGCTAAGCCGCGTGCCGCTGACGAAAAGCATGGTGTAGCTGGGACTGTTCGTTCCAGGCGCCGCGCCGCCGCCCCAGTTCGCCGCGGTGGACCAGTTGTTGTCGGTGCCGCTGCCGACCCATGTGTAGGTGCCCGCCTGCGCGGTTTCGGCGGCGAAACAGAGAAGCGTGACAACCAGACTGACAAACACGGCGAGAGAACGCCGGGTTGAAAGCGATGTGAACCGGTGCGGGTGTTGGGTGGCGTACATAATAATGGCGATTGGATATGGAGTGCGAGCGAACCGCGGGGCGGGCGCGATACGTATTCCCATTAACTCATAATCAGATTTTTATCCAGTCCAAGGCAAAAATTGGTGAAAGTTTGGCCTTCCCAAAACTTGAGCGCAGAAAGCGCTCGTGCGGGCAAGATGCCCGCGCTCCCCACGACGAACTTCTGGCGTGGATGCGCCTACAGCCTCAGACCTCCTGACCTCTTCTGGAAGGAACGGCCGGATTGGAGAATGAAAATGAGCCCAACTTCGGGACGGTCCGAAATGAATGACCCAAAAACGGCAGAGGAGGCTCGTGGACTGCGGTGAAGTGCCCTTTCCATTAACCACAAAACCAAAACCGAGCACGGAAACCGGAGCGGCCCATATTATTTTGTCATCCTGAGGAGCTAACCTCGCCAAAGCGCGAGAGTGATTGTTAAGCATGAACATGGGAGCGGCTTCGCAGTCGCGCGAGCGTCGTGGAGTGCGGCAGTCCTGTGCCGCCTTGGGAAAAGACGTCGTCTGCGACTAACGCTCTCTGAAGGAATGAGACACTCCGAACGAAGACTTCCTTTGCGGAGACGTCTTCCGGTGGGTCGAAAATCGGACCGGCTCGCGAAGGCGGCACAGGACTGCCGCACTCCACGACGCTGGCGCGTTTCTCGAGACTCCCACCGCAACGACGGTCGGGTTCGCCCGAATTCGCTTAAACGAACGGTATTGCCCATCCCGCCTGCGTCGGCTCACCATCTCATTGTCTGCGCCGGCGGGCGAGCACCCCGAGCAGGCCGGTGACGAGGAATCCGACAACGCCGGGCTCCGGCACCTCCTCGGGGGCGACCGACGCCGAACTGCCGGCGTTGAGCGCCTTGTCGAACCCGGAGATCGTCAACGACGAGGTCTCCAACACATTGTAGGCGCTGCCGGTGTGCGCCGTCAGGGCGAAGGTCGCTCCGGCGCCGACGCTCACCGCGCCGATGGAACCGGAGTGCGCCAGTTCCGTGACGCCGTTGTTCGCGTTGAATCCAGCCATTGCCACAGAACCGCTCAGCAGCAGCGTGCCCGCGCCGTTCTTGGTCATCGAACCGTCGTAAACCGTTGCAGAAATGTTCAGATTGACCGCTCCGCCGCCGGTAGCGACGTTGACCGGGCGATTCGCGCCGCCCAGGTCCAGATTCCCAGAAATCGTCGCGCCCGAGGCGGTGGAAGTGAGGCTGCCGGTCAGGGCCAGGGTCTCCGTTCCCGTGGCGATCGTGCCGCCGGTCATTTGCAGATTGTTGACGATTTCGCCGCCGCTCACCAGGCCCGAGGGCGTCAGGGCGAGAGTCGAGAACACCTGGCCGGTGGTGTTGGTGATCAATACCCCGCTGTTGGTGAAGGTTCCCGCAAAGGTTGTGGTGGCGCCGGTGATGGTGAACGTGCCGCTGTTGGTGACGTTGCCGGTGAAGAGCGCTGAGCCGTAAGCCACGCGGATCGAGTCGTTGGCCGGGTTCACCACGTTGCCGTTGATGGTCGTCGCACCGCCGCTGAAGGTGACGCTTCCGTTGTTGGTGAGGCCACCGGAGCGGAAGATGCCGAAACCGGAAATCTCGCCGGTGTTATTGAGGGCGTGCCCGTTGTTGTCGAAGGTGCCGCCGGTAAGACTGATGACGCCGGCGTTGGTGGCCAGGCCCGCAGTGGCGAGAAGCTTGTTCCCGGTGGAAACCGCGATGAGGCCGGTCGATGGATTCACGAACGCCCCGGAAAGGGTGATGGTGCCGCCCATCGGTTCGATGATTCCCGCGTTGTTCACGGAGCCCGAAAGGGTCAACTGGCCCTGGATGGAGCCGTCGTTGATCAGCGCGTTGCCAATGGTTCCCTGGCCCTGGATGCTGCCGAAGTTGGTAATCTGACCACCCGTCAGATTCGAGCCAACGCCGCCGAGTTGGATCACCCCGGAACTGGCAAACGCATGGGTGATATTGAGCGTGCCGATGCCCGGATCGATCGTCCCGTCGCTGTTGGCGAACGGAGTCAGGATGGCGCCGACGCCAAGGATGCTGCCTCCATCGCCGTTGGTAAGCGTTCCCGTCCCGGCGATAGCGCCGCCGTCGAGCGCCAGGGTGCCGTTATTGGAGAAGGCGACGCCGGCCCCCATAATCTGGAACTGACGCCCCGCAGCCAGCGTCAGGTTGCCGTAGTTCGCGTTAAAGCCGGAGTTGGTCAAGGTAAGGTTTCCGGCGCCTTGGGTGAAGAGCAGGTTGTTAACAAAGCCGCCGCTGCCACCGATCGTGCCGAAGCCGCTGAGGCTGCCATCGTTTTCGATTCCCCCACCGCCCAACAGCGAGCCGCCGTTGAGGGTGATGGTGCCGTTGTTGATGAGCATGCTGCCGCCGCTGCCGCTGGCTCCCAGCCCCGCGTTCATTCCCACCGTGATGTTGCCGTTATTGAGGACGCCGCCGCCGGCGATCAGAGAGCTGCTCAGCGTTACCGTTCCAAAGGGGCCGTTTTCGAGCGTGCCTTTGAAGGCGCCGCCCTGGAAGGTGAACGTGCCGTTGTTGAGAAGGTATCCGGTCTCCACGCCGCCGCTCTGCGTAAAGCTGCCGGCTGGGTAAATGCAACTGCTGCCCGCGGTGGCTGGGAGGTTGAGCGTGCCGCCTGCGAGAGAATAAGAACTTCCCACATTGCTCGCGAGGGCGACCGCGAAACTGCCCGTGACCGTGTTCACCCCGCCGAACTGAGCCAACGAACCCGTGCAGTCGTAGTTGCCGATATTCTCCGTGCAGGCGGTGAGGACGCCGCCACTGAGCTGGTATGCTCCGTTTGAGTTGGTGTTCAAACCGACATTGAGCGCGGTGGTCGTATTGGTGCCGCTCCACTGGTAAAGGGTGCCGGCGCCGTAGCCGCCGACGTTTTCGGTTGTGCAAGAGAGGCTGCTGCTGCCGAGAATATAGACGCCGCTTGCGCCATAGAACCGACCGAGATCTAGCTCGCCGGTCACCAAATGCGATCCGGCACTCTGGCTGAACGTGCCGCTGCCGTAGTCCCCGACGACGATGAGCGGGGTGGTGAGGATGGCGCTGCCGCTCAGATAATAAAAGCCGCTTGAGCCGCCGTTTTCGCCAACCGCAAGCATGGAGGTCACCGTATGCGTTCCGCCGGTCTGATTGAACGTGCCGGTGCCGCCGTAGCCGATAAACTCCGTGCCGGAGACAAAAAGGCTGCCGCCGCTGAGGGTGTAGGTGCCGCTTGCGCTGGGAGTCGAGCCCAGATCGAGCTCGGAGCTCACCGTATGCGTCCCGCCGCTCTGCGTGAACGCGCCGCCGCCGGAGACGCCAACGACTTCGTAGTAGGCGGAAAGGCTGCCGCCGCTCAGAGTGTAGGCGCCGAATGAACCGAGGAACTCTCCGAGATCGAGTTCGCTGGTCACCGTATGCGTCCCGCCGGTCTGGTTGAACGTGCCGCTGCCGGAGTAGCCGACGACTTCGGTTTGGGCGCAAAGGCTGCCGCCACTGAGCGTGTAGGTGCCGATCGAACCGAGGTTTAAGCCGAGATCGAGCTCGCCGGTCACCGTATGCGTCCCTCCACTCTGGGTGAATGTCCCAACACCGTTGTATCCGATCTCTTCGAGGGGGGCCGAAAGGCTGCCGCTGCTGAGAGTGTAGACACCGCTTGAACCGAGGCTTAAACCGAGATCGAGTTCGCTGGTCACCGTATGCGTCCCGCCGGTCTGGTTGAACGTGCCGATTCCGTTCTCGCCGATCTCTTCGAAGTTGGTGGAAAGGATGCCGCCGCTGAGATCATAGGCGCCGCTTGAGCTAGGGTCATCGAAACCGAGTTCGAGTGGGGAGCTACCCGAGGCGACATTCGAATTCATCCCGCCGGTTTGGGTGAACGTTCCGGCACCGGAAACGCCGATGCATTCGTCGGCGGCGGAAAGGGTGCCGCTGCCGAGGATGTAGGCGCCGCTTGAGCCGGGATTGTAGCCGAGCCAGATCCGGCTTGTATTCATTCCGCCGGTCTGGGTGAACGCGCCGGTGCCGCCCATGCCGATATGTTCGCAGTTGGTGGAAAGGCTGCCGCCGCTGAGGTGATAGGCGCCGCTTGAACCGGGCAACTCGCCGAGATCAAGCTCGGACCAATCGCCGGTCACCGAATGCGTTCCGCCGGTTTGGGTGAACGTGCCGACGCCGGAATTGCCGATAATCTCTGTTCCGGAGACACCAAGACTGCCGCCGCTGAGCGTGTAGGTGCCGCTTAAACCGAGGTATAAGCCGAGATCCAGTTCGCTGGTCACCGTATTCGTCCCGCCGCTCTGGGTGAACGTGCCGATTCCGTTCTCGCCGATCTCTTCGAAGCCCGTGGAAAGGCTGCCGCCGCTGAGGTGATAGGCACCGCTGGCGCCACCGCTGGCGCCGAGAGTAAGCCCGTAACTCAGCGTATTCGTTCCGCCGATCTGGACAAACGTACCGCTGCCGGATAAACCGATGACTTCAGATTGGGTGGAAAGGCCGCCACTGCCGCTGAGGGTGTAGGCGCCGAATGAACCGAGGTTCTCGCCGAGATCGACGCTGGTCGCCTTATTCATCCCTCCGGTCTGGTTGAACGTGCCGGTGGTGCCCATGCCGATATGTTCGTAGTTGGTGGAAAGGCTGCCGCCGCTGAGAGTGTAGATGTTGCTTGACCCGGCGCCAACGCCGAGATCAAGCGCGGCCCAATCGCCGGTCACCGTATTCGTCCCGCCGGTCTGGGTGAACGTGCCGTTTCCGGACCAACCGATGGCTTCGTAGGAGGTGGAAAGGCTGCCGTCGTTAAGAGTATAAGTGCCGGTGCTGTTGCTGGCGGTGGCGATCATCAGGTTATCGGCCACGGTGACCGTGCCGCCATCCTGCACGAGCTGGTTGCCGCCCTGATACGCGACGGCGTTGCCGCCCAGGTTGATCTCGGTCGCGGCCAGCGTTGCAGCAGTGCCGGAACCGAGGTGGAGTATGCCCTGTCCGAAGCTGCCGGTGCCAATGCTGAGCGTGGTGACAAAGTTAGAACCGTTGAGCAACTCGTAATCCGCGCCGAAGCTAGTGGTGCCGATGTTCTCATTGATGGCTGAGAGCAGGCTGCCGGTCATGTTCTGCGTGAACGTAAAGGTGGGGGCGCTGGTTGCATTGAGGGTGAAGGAATTCAGGTAGCCCGCCAGAACCTGATTCACTGTGTAATTTACCCCGGTCATGGAATCGTTCGACTGGAAGCCGACATACACGTCGTCCGAATCGGTGGGGACGCGGCAGGCGGTGCCGGAGGGGGTGCCGTTGGCGTTGGCGACAAACCAGATTCCCGAGTTTCCGGAGCTCCAGTTCGAGTTGTTGGTGCTCTCATTGAGCGAGATGGAGACCGCCCCCGCGTCTGGAACGGCCAGCAGCAGGGCGACAGCGATGAGCGCCAGCGCGCCGGGGCGGGGTGCGGGTATATGACGAACGGAACCCTGGAGAAGCCTCCAGAGCTTAGCAAAACCAACGCGCGAATGGGTGTTCATAACTTTTATCCTGACTGTATTTGTTTCAGGCTAAGCAAGTGAAGTCAATGGCTATTCGGAAAAAGTTTTAAGAAAACGATAAGGGACACAACTTGCGCGGCGGGGTGGCGTCGGGAGCGCACGCGCCCTCGCGTGCGGGCGTCGGAGCCCCCGCCGACGCCGTTCTGGGTGCCAAGGGCGCGCTCGTCCTCTCAAAGATGCCCTTGGCGGGGGCGCCAAGGGCCGCAGGCGAGGCGCCTGCGCTCCCCGGAGTCCCCGGCCCGAGCGCTATCTGCGATACGAACCAGCATTGTCCCAAGAACGCTCTGAAGTTAGCGCCATTCAGAACGGACCCCCGAACGTTGTCATCCTGAGGAGCCAACCTCGCCAAAGCGCGAGGGTGGTTGTTGGGCATGAACCTGGCATCGCCTGGCGCCTTTCCGGGCCAACGGCCCAGCGACAATGTAGCCTAGTAGGCTGTAACAGTGACCAGTTCGGATCGCTAGACGATGGCAAAGCGCGAAAAGTCGGGAGGGGCTCGGCAGTCGCGTCAGCGTC
>Ga0316223_1003679_pt1 | contig 11301 bp, 8 predicted proteins | sample TBH18009metaG_FD_206007 | JGI IMG/M metagenome (GOLD analysis project Ga0316223, IMG submission 206007) | Freshwater microbial communities from Trout Bog Lake, Wisconsin, USA - TBH18009 | ecosystem: Environmental > Aquatic > Freshwater > Lake > Hypolimnion/Profundal zone | place: USA: Wisconsin...
CCGTGCCAATCCGTGAAATCCGTGGTTTCGATGAAGCAAAAGTTCGCGTCGGCGAGGGCGCCGACGCCAACACGCGAGGGCGCGTGTGCTCCCCAGAGTTGCAGGCCGACGCCGTTTTCTTACTCCGTGTAGATACCCCGTTATATACAGACCTCCCGGTGATTGCGATCCGCCGGAAGAAATTTGTCCCGCGGCCCAGTCGCACCGGCGAGGTCCTTCGGCTCTTGACATTCACGCGTTTACTGGTTCTGATTTTCCCCGATGAGCCTCGCCAAGACCCTGCTTGAATTTTACGCACTCTGGATTCCTTACCACGCGGGGAAGTGGCGCGTCGTCGAGGCGCTGATTAGAGCCGGCGGCATTGATGCGGAGGATGCCGGGAAGTCGTTCATCGTCAGCAGGAGCGGGCTGCGCTGGCGCTTGAATCCCCAATGCCACGTGCAGCGCCGGTTGCTCTATCACGGCGAGTTCGACCGCAACGATTTCCGCGAGCTCTCCTCCCGGCTGCCTGCTTCGCCCGTGTTTCTGGACATCGGCGCTTATTTTGGGTACTACGCGCTGAAGGTCCGGCAGGCGCATGGGCCTGGGGCTGTGGTGCATGCGTTCGAGCCGTTCCCGCGCAACTTCGCCCTGCTGGAGGAAGACCGGGCGCTCAACGGCTTCGGCGACGTTCACATCCACCGGGCGGCTTTGTCGGACCGGGATGGCACAGTCGCCTTCGAAGTCCCTCCCTGTCACAATGGCGGCATCGGCCACATCGCGCGCGCCGACGCCGCGGGCGGCGAGGTCGTGCAGGTGAACTGCACCACGCTCGACCGCTTCGTCGCTCAAGAGAAGCTGGCACGCGTCGACGGCATCAAGCTCGACGTAGAGGGAGCGGAACTCAGCGTCATCGAGGGCGGAGCCGAAACGCTGAAACGGTTTCGCCCGGTCCTGCTGATGGAGTACAATCCGCCGTGCCTCAATCGTCTCGGGACCGCCCCCGAACGGGTCCTCGAACGGCTTGCGGACCTCGGATACGGCATTTTTCGTGCTACGCGCTCGGGGCTTCGCCCATTTTGCGGGTTGCTTCCGGGCGAATGTTACATCAACGTCTTTTGTATCCCGCAATGCTCCGCGTAAAACCATTCCAGGGCCTCCGGCCCGCCGACGATCTCGTTCACCTCGTTGCCTGCGTCCCTTACGACGTGGTCGACGCAAAGGAAGCCGCCGCCCTCACCGCCGACAATCCTTACAGCCTGATGCATGTGGACCGGGCCGAAATCGATCTGCCGCCGGGCACCGATCCGTATTCCGCCGCGGTGTATGAACGGGCGCGCGAGACCTTCCAGGTGTTCCAGAAACAGGAGATCCTCGTGCGGGAAAGCGAGCCGTGCGTTTATCTCTACCGGCAGCGCATGGGCGGGCACGTGCAAACCGGCATTGCGCTGACCTGCCATATTGAAGACTACGAGCGGGATATCATCAAGAAGCACGAGAAGACCCGACGGGACAAAGAGGACGATCGCACGCGGCTCATCGACACTATCAGCGCCAACACCGGCCCGGTTTTCCTGACCTACCGCGATACGCCCGAACTGGATGCGCTCTGCGCCGAGGTGCTCAAGGGGCCGCCGCTGTACGATTTCGTCGCGCCTGACGGGATCGGGCACACCGTCTGGCGGGTGCCCGGCACGCGGCTCGGGGAATTTTTTGTGAACGCCTTTGCGCGGGTTCCGGTCGCCTATGTCGCCGACGGGCATCACCGGACGGCCAGCGCGGTACGGGTCGGGCGGGAACGGCGCAGCCGGAACCCGAACCACACCGGCGACGAGAATTGCAACTGGTTCCTGTGCGTCCTCTTTCCGGCCAGCCAGCTCCAGATTCTGCCCTACAACCGCGCGGTCCGCGATCTCAACGGGCGATCGCCGCAAGAGTTCCTCCAAGCCGTGCGCGCGGCGGGATTTGAAATCGGCGAGGATGCCGGGGATAAGCCGGGGCACCCGGGCGAAATTCGGATGTTCATGGAAGGCCGGTGGTGGAGCCTCACCTGGCACCCTGTTACGGATGCCAATCCGGTGGAACGCCTCGACGTGAGCGTTTTGCAGGACCGTCTCCTGGCGCCGATCCTGGGCATCGACGATCCGCGCACCAGCCATCGCATCGATTTCATCGGGGGGATTCGGGGAACGGGCGAACTCGTCCAGCGGGTGAACGATGACCGCGCAGCCGTGGCGTTTTCGATGTTCCCGACCACCGTCGAGCAACTCATGGATATCGCCGACGCAGGCCAGATCATGCAGCCCAAGAGCACCTGGTTTGAACCGAAGCTGCGTTCGGGTTTGTTCATCCACACGCTGGAATAGGCGGGCAAAGTGGCGGCGTCTCGCCGCTGAATGGGCGGGACGCCCATGCCACTTGGAGGATTACGGTTGTTCCGTGGCGACAGAATCTCTGCCGCTCTCATTGCAGGTCGCAGGACTCGCGCCGGGAGCACTAAAATGGCTTTATTTAGCCATTGGCGCGCAGAAAAGGCGAAATTTTGTCAGGAACAGGGCGTTCCTAACGGAGTCTTGGGATGCATTCGCCGGAAAAATGAATTTGCCACCGCATTAAACCTTTTGTAAATTGGATTTAACTCGCCATGGCATATCACGTGCTATGAGCGGAAATCGCTGGTAACCCGGCGATAAACAACCAATACAAGAAACACACACATGCAAAAATACTACACCCTGAAAACTGCGATTTGCGCGAGCGTCGCTTCCATTGGCCTGCTGGCTCTTCCAGGAGCATTGCTTGCCGGAACGGAAAGCACTGGCAAGGAAGTCGCGCCCGTTGTCACGCCCAAGACCGATACCGCAATCTCGGGCGATGCGGGGGTCAACTTCGTCTCGGCCTACTTTACCCGTGGCCTGATGCAGGAAAACCAAGGGCTGATCGCGCAACCTTACGCAGATCTCTTTGCCAGCCTCTATGAGGGTTCCGGGTTTGTCAACAAGGTGGCCGCGCAGATGGGCATCTGGGCAAGCGTCCAGTCTCATTACGCGGTGCCCCCGGGCAACCCGCCTCTCACCAAGAACCCGTCGTGGTATGAATTCGACTGGATGCCGGGTATCGCCGTCACGCTCGCAAAGAACTTCACGTTGACGACCTCATACTATGAGTTCGACAGCCCGGCCGATGCGTTTGCGGCCTCGCGCAACTTGAATGTGAATCTGGCATACGACGATTCCGGTTTGCTCAGCAAGTTCGCTTTGCATCCGCATTTCACCTATCTGCGTGAACTCACTGGAGCCGCCGGTCTCCAGGGGCCGCGGGGCAACTACTTCGAGGTCGGAGTAGCTCCCGCCGCGCCGGCCATGGGGCCTGTGACGCTCTCGCTGCCGGCGACCGTCGGTCTCGGCGGCGGGGGGTTCTACGCGGGGACCACACTCGGTTACATCGCGGTGGGACCGAACATCGCTGTCGCCCTGCCGGTTCCGGCGCGGTTCGGCACCTGGACCTTCAACACGTCGGCAACCTATTACCACCTGAACGGGGCTGTTGCCACGCAGGACGCCGGTCGTCATAACGACTGGGTCTTCAGTGGCGGCGTTGGAATGACGTTCTAATAGGGCGTTCTGTCGGTGGAAGGCGCGAGGTTGACCCTCGCGCCTTCTTTTTTTCTTGGCGTGCTTCGTGCGACCCTCCTCCGCCGTCTTTCATTTTAATTGTATCGCCCTTGTATGAGAGTCCTCGTTCAACGCGTCAGCCGTGCTTCGGTCAGCATCGCCGGGGAGCTTCGCTCTGAAATCGGGCGAGGACTGCTCGTTCTGCTCGGCATTGAGGAAGCCGACAGCCCCGAGGACGTGGCGTGGCTGACCGGCAAGATCGCTCGCCTGCGTGTGTTTCCGGATGAAGCCGGGGTAATGAACTGCTCGGTGCAGGAAAACGGGGGCGAGGTGCTGGTCGTCAGCCAATTCACGCTTCACGCGAGTACCAGGAAGGGCAACCGCCCGTCGTATATCCGCGCCGCCCGTCCGGAGACGGCTGTTCCGCTCTATGAGCAGTTCGTGGAGGCCATGGAGCGCGAACTGGGCAAACCGGTTCCGACCGGGGAATTCGGTGCCATGATGGAGATCGCACTCGTCAACGACGGTCCGGTGACGATCTGGATCGATTCCAAGGCGCGGGAATAAGGGCTTGAGGCATCCTAGTGCCCTGTATCACGAATATCGTCGCATCTGTTGCGATCAAAATGGGCTGCCGGCAAGGCGCGGTGAGGGCGCATCCCCGCTGCGGGCTGTAACCGAGCCGCAACGCAGCCGCCAGCCCATTTTCATCGCAACCCGAAGGGCCGGAGGCGCTATTCCGATTTTTCCGCGTTGCTTACTCGGGCAAGATCCATGGGGATATTGCCGCTCGTTCGCTCCTTGAAAAATCGAAAAATCGCCTCCGGCAGATGCGACGCTAATCGTGATACAGGGCCCTAGGCTCAATGCCTGTAAGGAAATAACAACGCCCTCTACAGCGGAAACTTCTAACGAGTCCACCCCCGAAAATACAGACGCGCAAGGAGTCGAAGGGGAGCACGGGCTTCCAGCCCGCTGCCTCCGGCATCTTGCCGGAGGCCTGCGCAGTAGAACGCAAACGAGCGGTTTCTCCCGGACGCCGGCAAGATGCAGGCTGATGCGGGCAGGATGCCCGCGCTCCCCTTCGGATCGATGCGTTCGCACAGTTCCCGATTTCCTTAAAGGCATTGGCACTAGGCTACATTGCGGTCGCGCCGTTGGCGCTGAACGCCTGTCCGCAACCGGCAGGTTCATTGGCAGCTTGCGAAGGATCTCACGCCACTCCAGCCAGCGTTGTGCTCCCATTCACCGTTCTCGAAGCTGACAGCGCCGCGCGATGAGCCGCCAGTTCCGATTCCGTGCCGACCGATAAGAACGTCCGTATCGCTTCGTGAGATCCTTCGCAGGCTCAGGATGACAGCAATCGGGGCGCCGTCCTTACTCGTGCGTCCGGTTTGCAAACTTGTGGGTAATGGAAAGACAAGACTGCCGCACTCCACGACGCTGGCGCGACCGCCAAAGCCCCACCCGAATTCGAAACCGCTGCTTACCCAAACAGAAGAATCCGACGACGACGCACCTTCTCCGTTGCAATTCCGTGCTCGAATGCGGTAACCTTGTTTCGGGATTGCGGATTTCGAAATGCGAGATCCAGCCTTCCGAAGCAGATTTCCTTCACCCTCCGTATGTCCATCAAGACCGAAAAAGAGCTTCCAGATAATCTTCGCGCGCTTTGGCTCAAAGCCATCACCGCCGTGGAATTGCACAACTACGCCTACGCGATCTCTCTCTTGCAGGCTGTTCTAAAAGACTGCCCGGAGTTTTTGGACGGGCGGAAAATCCTGCGCCGGGCGCAAATCGCGGCGACCAAGGGCAAAAAGAACCTTTTTAGCGGCTTCAGCGCTCAGGCGCTCAAAGGGGGACAACTGCTCAAGAAAGATCCGGCTGCCGCCCTTGAACTTGCGGAAAAGGTCTTGGAGAACGACCCGCGCAGTTCGCAAGGCAATCATCTTCTGAAGGAAGCCGCCGTTGCGCTCAAGTATTACGAAACCGCGGTCTTCGCCCTTCAAACACTGGTGGATGCGGACCCGAAGGACACGAAAGTGCTCCATGAACTGGGCGATCTGTACTTTGAAAACGGCGATTCGGACAAGGCGTCGGCAACCTACAGCAAGATCCTGGAGGTCAACCCCGCCGACCTGATTGCCGCCAAGCGTTCCAAGGACGCCGCGGCGGCGACGACCATGAAATCAGGAGGCTGGGATTCCGCCAAGGACTACCGGGACCTGATCAAGAACAAGGATGAAGCCGCCGCGCTGGAACAAAAGAACCGGGTGGTCAAGAGCGACGAAATCATTGCCGAACAGGTCGAAGAACTGCGTCACCAGTTGGAACTGCACCCGGAAAGCCTCGATCTGGCCCGCCGCATCGCCGGTCTTTATGAGCAAGGCGACGATCTCGAAGACGCGCTCGCCTGGTACAACTACGCCAACGAAGTGGCCAAAGGAGCGGACGGCTGGCTGCTCCGCAAGATCTCCGACATCCAGTTGAAGCAGGTTGAGGACGGGATCAAACAACGCCGGGAGTGGCTGGAACTGGCCGGAGAGGAGCACGAAGAAAGTCCGCGTGTGCTTCAAGAGATTGAGGAACTCCAACAGCAGAAGATCGAAATGAAGCTCGACGAATCGCGCAAGCGGGTGGAACGCAACCCGACCGATCTGGTGTTCAAGTACGAGCTGGGCGAACAGTTGATGTTCGCCGGTCACTTTACAGAAGCGATCCCGGAATTGCAGAAGGCAAAGCAAAATCCCAATGTTCGGGTCAAGGCGATGAAAGACCTCGGCCAGTGTTATGTCGGCAAGGCGATGTTCGACCTTGCGGTCAAGCAGTTCGACCAGGCCGCGAGCGAGCTCATGAGCATGGACGCGGTGAAGAAAGAGATCGTCTACAGGCTGGGCCTGCTCTACGACCGGATGGAGCAGCGTGAAAAAGCTCTCGATTGCTTTAAACAAATTTATGAGGTAGACTACGGTTACGAGGACGTAGCTCAGCGCGTCGAGCAGAGTTACACCTCGGAGTAGTTTCGCCCCAGAACAACTATGCAGTCCTGCTCAAATCCGGAACTCGCCGCGTCGCGCAAACGAGACGACATCATTCTGGCCGGGCTGGTAATCCTGGCGATCGCGGTCGGGCTGTACGCCGCCGCCACTCTGGGCACCACCGAGTTCCTGGTGTCGGGAACCTTGTTCGCGCTGGCGGGGCTGTTGACGATCCGCGGGCATCGCCTCACGACGGCGGCCCAGATGAAACTGTCCGACTTGGCCGAACGCCAGCATCTCGCCGCGCAGGTCGAGGAAGTGCAGGTTAACTACCAGGCGATTTTCGACAATGCCTTGGATGGCCTGTTTCAAAGCACCGAGGACGGAAGCTTTATCACCGCCAATCCAGCCATGGCGCGCATGCTGGGCAGGGAAACGCCGCAGGCGCTGCTCAACGAGACTTCCGGCTGGCCGGCCCGTCAGTTCTTTGCCGATGGCGTGCGCTGGGCCGAGATGGTGCGCGCGCTCCAGACCCAGAACAACGTAACCGATTTTGAAGCGGAAGTGGTTCGCTCCGATGGACGCACCGTCTGGATTTCCCACACCATCCGCGCCATCCGGGACGAGACGGGGGCAATCCTCTATCTGGAGGGAATGGCAACCGATATCCATGAGCGGCGATGGGCGGAATTGAGGCGCTCCCTCCAATATGCCACGGTGAAAATCCTGGGGGAGTCGGCTTCGGTGGTTGAGGCCCGTCCGAAGCTCCTGCAAGCAATCTGCGATCTGCTGGAATGGAACATGGGCGCGGTTTGGGAGGTGGTCGCGTCGGAAAACGTCCTCAAATGCGTGGAAATCTGGCACGCCCGGGGCATCGACATCGCGGAGTTTCAGAATGCGACCCAGGAAGTCACGTTCGCCCCGGGAGTCCGGCTGGCCGGGCGGGTATGGCAAACCGGCGAACCCGCATGGGTGGTTAATTTTTCCGAGGAGGAGTTCACGGTAAACGCCTTGGTCGCAGCGAAGTATGGGATGAACTCCGCGTTCGGAATACCGATCAAGGTGGGCGGCGAAGTGATGCATGTGCTGGAGTTCTTCAGCCCAAAAACGCTCGAACCGGATCGCGAGTTGCTTCAGACGCTCGGCTCGATGGCAAACCAGCTCGGCTATCTGGTGGAACGCAAGCTCGCTGAGGAGTCGTTGAGGGATGCGGTGGCCCGGAAGGGCGCCATCCTGGAGTCCGCCCTGGATTGCATTATCACGTTCGATCACCGGGGGCAGGTCATCGAATGGAACCCGGCGGCTGAACGCACGTTTGGGTATCGCCGCGCGGAGGTGCTCGGGCGCCCGCTCTCGGAACTGATCGTTCCAGAGTCGATGCGAAGCGGGCCTTGCAACGGCCTGCCGCTTTACAACGCCGCTGGAGCCTCTTACGGGCGGCGCTCGGAAATGAACGCGATTCGATCCAACGGTCATGAGTTTCCGGCGGAGATAGCGATCGCCAAAGTGCAGGTGCATGGACGTCCGCTTTTCACGGCATACCTGCGCGATCTCACGGAAGCAAAACGGGCGCACCGTTTACAAAGCGAGCTGGCCGCCATCGTTGCGGCTTCGGACGACGCCGTCTTCAGCGAAACCGTAGACGGCATGGTCGTTTCATGGAACGCGGGCGCCGAACGGATTTACGGGTACACCGCGCCGGAAATGATTAACCGTCACGCGAGCACGCTGGTCCCGGCCGAACAAATGGATGAATTCATCCGGCAACTCGGCAAGGTTCGTTCGGGACAGAGCATCCAGAACGTCGAAGTGCCCCGGCTGCGCAAGGACGGCAAACGGATTTGCGTGTCCGTGACCGAAGCGCCGATCCGCAACGAACGCGGCGTGGTCACCGGGATCGCCTCCATTGCGCGGGATATTACCGAACACAAACGCGCGGCGGGGCAGACAGTGCAGACGCAAAAGATGGAAGCCGTGGGCAGACTGGCCGGAGGCGTGGCGCACGATTTCAACAATATCATCACCGCGATCCTGGGCTACAGCGACATGCTGCTCACGCAGGTGGACCCGACCAGCCCGGAATCCAGGAGCATCGCCGAAATCCGCAAGGCCGGCCAGTTCGCGGCGTCGTTGACGCACCAACTCCTGGCCTTCAGCCGCGGCCAGGCGCTCGAAGTGAAGGTGCTGGATATCAACTCCGTCATCACGGAGATGCAACCGATGCTGCGCCGGCTTGTCGGGGATCAAATTCACATTGTGGTGGCGCCGTCGCCGGAACCGTGCATGGTGCGCTCCGATGCCGGGCAGTTGGAGCAAGTGCTCTTGAACCTGGCTTTGAACGCGAGAGACGCCATCCCCGCCGGCGGCGTGATTACCATGCAGACGAGCAGTGTGGTTGTCACGGCGGACGACGCCGGCGTGTTGACCGACGACGAGATCCCCGCCGGACGATGGGTCAAGCTGGTGGTGCGCGACACCGGCACCGGGATGCCCTCCGATGTGAGGGATCATCTCTTCGAACCGTTCTTTACCACCAAGGAGCCGGGACGTGGCACCGGCCTCGGACTGGCCACCTGCTATGGTGTCGTCAAGCAGAGCGGCGGCCATATCTTCTGCGACAGCGCCCCCGGCCTCGGCACTACTTTCCGCATTTTCCTACCCCAGGCGGACGCCGATGGCAAGCGGGTTGCCCGCGAGGAACCGCGCATGGAAGACCTCAGCGGTCTGGGCGGCGCCGAAACCGTCCTGCTGGTGGAAGACGAAAAAGGCGTGCGCGGACTGGCTGTCTATATCCTGCGCAAGCTTGGCTACACGGTGCTTGAAGCAAAGAGCGCCGAAGAAGCAAGGGAAATCGTACTCCAGAGTCCCGCTCTAAAGATCGACCTGCTTTTTGCCGATGTCGTTCTTCCGCGTTCCAACGGAAAAGAACTGGCGGAGTGGCTAAAGGAACGCCAACCGGAAACCCGCATCCTGTTCACTTCCGGATACGTCGAGGAAATGGTCTTCGGCAATTACAATATCGCGCCGCAAACACCCTTCCTGCAAAAGCCGTTCATGCCGCCACATCTGGCGCGCAAGGTGCGTGCAACGCTCGACGGGCCAGTGAAGGCGCTTGGGGCCGGTTAAAGTAAGCCAGGGAGTTTCAGGTGCCGAACGAATTTCTTTCGGTACCTCGCAAACAATCGCGTGTTGGCGTCGGCGCGCCCGCCGGCGTGAACTTTCGCTTCATCGAAACCACGGAGTTTACGGATTGGAACGGGTGAAACCTATCCGTGTTCATTCGTGTAATCCGTGGTTCATCGGTTGAATGCCAGCTTCTTGAGCGAAGATGCCTTTGGCGAGGGCGCCAAAGGCCGCACGCGGGGGCGCGTGCGCTCCCCGGATGCGGCATCGATGCGTCCGATCGCTCCTTTTTACGCGAACGTATCGCCTTGGTGCGCCCAGTGCGTGGGCGGGATGTTGCCAAAAACGATGAACACGCGTCCGGCCGGTACAGCCAGGTGTTCGGAGACCAGTTTCGTCAGCGATGCCGCGACGGCGGTCAACTTCGCCGGCAACCCGATGCTCTTTAGTTCGAGAAAGGCTGCAGGCTCTTCCGAACCGGCAAACCGGACCCGGTGCGGGTTCACTGAAACCATAACGTAGGCTTCCGGTTTGCCCAGGCCGGAAGAGATCGCGCTTGAAGCCGCAGCCAGCAACGCCGATTCCTTTTCGGGCGGCAATGACACGTTGGTCTGAATGTTAAGGTAAGGCATTGCGCGAGGATAAGGACGAAATTGGCAGCATGCGAGCCTGATTTCACCGCTCCGCGTATTTTGGCAACCGTTCGGCCCGACTCCCCCGTAATGTTCTTGAATGCGTGATTCTCCATCCTTTCAAAGATTCACCGGTGAGGAAGATCTGAGCCCTGTGGAGCGGATTGACCGGGCAATTTCATCCATTCCTTCGGGGCATCCGGTGCAGCGGGAACTGGAGGATATCCGCACCCTGGTCTCCGAGCAGGAGACCACCATGGCCGAGGCGCGGCAGGCCATCGAAAAGATGGAGCAGATCATCCAGAAGCTGACGGCGCCCGCCAACCGCATCGGGACTTTCCTGGGCGCTCCCAATCGGAACACCGCGCAGATCGTGGTGGGAGGCGCCGACTACTACTGCAACGCCGACCCGCGGGTGAGCATCGAGACGCTCAAACGAGGCACGCGCGTGCTGGTCAACGAAGCTTTCGCAATTGTAGGAGACCTCGGGTACGATGTCAGCGGACCGGTGGCCAAGGTCACCGAGGTGCTCGCCGAGGATCGCCTGCGCGTCGGCACCGAGCACGGCGTGCAGTCGCTGGTTCTGCAACGGGGCACGGACCTGATATCCCAGAACCTCAAGCAAGGCGACGAGGTTCGCGTGGACTCGAACTACCGGGTGGCCGTGGAGTTGCTTTCCCGCCCGCACTCGGACGATTACTACCTGGACAACGTGCCGGAATTGCCATGGGAGAGGGTCGGCGGTCAGCACGAAGCGTTGCAGGCGATCAAGGATGCCGTGGAGCTGCCGCTGCTGCACGCGGAGTTGTTTACCAAGTTCCAGCACCGCACTCCGAAGGGGTTCCTGCTTTACGGGCCGCCGGGGTGCGGAAAGACGTTGATTGGCAAGGCGACCGCTTACAATCTGACCGCCAAACTCAAGGCGCAGACCGGCGCGGATATGCATGAGTATTTCATGCACATCAAGGGGCCTGA
>Ga0316223_1003682_pt1 | contig 11295 bp, 5 predicted proteins | sample TBH18009metaG_FD_206007 | JGI IMG/M metagenome (GOLD analysis project Ga0316223, IMG submission 206007) | Freshwater microbial communities from Trout Bog Lake, Wisconsin, USA - TBH18009 | ecosystem: Environmental > Aquatic > Freshwater > Lake > Hypolimnion/Profundal zone | place: USA: Wisconsin...
TCATTATCAACAACCTCTTCAAGTTTGTCGATATGATAACGAATCGTACTGAGATAAGGGCGAACCGTTAAATCATAAGCATACGCCTTGTCTTTGCTATGTTCAATCAGGTTGGCAGCTTTGCGGGCCTCTCTCATCTCTTTAACCTGTGCTTTGATCGTAGAGATATGCCCTGAAATCTTCCGGATCAGGTCAAGACGTGCACCGGCCAGCTCTTTAAATTCCTCATCGGAGAAGATCTCTTTGAGTCCTTTCACATTGTCGAGTAATGAGGTCTGGTATGAAATTGCCGTAGGAACGATATGATTAATTGCAATATCACCAAGCACACGTGATTCTATCTGAATTTTTTTGGTGAATTTCTCCAATTCAACTTCAACGCGTGCTTCGATTTCAATCGGGTTAAAGATACCCAGCGTTTCAAAGAGTTTGCGGGATTTAACCGAAAGGTATGCCTCAAGTGCCTCAGGGACATTCTTGATATTGGTTAAGCCACGTCGTTCAGCTTCTTCTGCCCATTCCTGACTATACCCGTTACCATCGAAACGAACTGGTTTACATTCAATAATATATTTCTTAAGCACCTGAAAGATAGCTTCATCTTTCTTGATGTCCTTTTCAATCAATGCATCAACATCTTTCTTGAACTGAATTAACTGATTGGCAACCACTGAGTTCAGAGCGATCATGGCCGAAGCACAGTTTGCAGAAGAACCAACAGCGCGGAACTCAAACCTGTTTCCGGTAAAGGCGAAAGGTGAAGTGCGGTTACGATCCGTATTGTCGAGCAGAATTTCAGGAATACGTCCAATATTCAGTTTCAATGAAGTTTTTTCATCCGGAGTCATTTTGCGATCGTTGACATTCTCTTCGAGCAAATCAAGCATTCTGTTGACTTCTGTTCCAAGGAATGATGAAATAATTGCAGGAGGTGCTTCATTAGCGCCTAAACGGTGAGCATTGCTTGCCGAAACAATTGATGCACGTAATAAATCCTGATTATCGTAAACTGCTTTCATTGTGTTTACAATATAGGTCAGGAACTGAAGGTTTGATTTTGGGTTCTTCCCCGGAGAATAAAGGTTTACACCGGTATTGGTAGAAAGTGACCAGTTATTGTGTTTACCTGAACCGTTGATCCCGGCAAATGGCTTTTCGTGTAACAGGACACAGAATCCGTGATGACGGGCTATTTTAGCCATCAGGTCCATAATCAGCTGATTATGGTCGTTTGCAAGATTCACCTCTTCGAAAATCGGAGCTAATTCAAACTGGTTGGGAGCAACTTCATTGTGACGCGTCTTGCAAGGAATACCAAGTTTATATGCCTCATTTTCAAGATCCTGCATAAACATAGCCACTCTTTCAGGAATTGATCCGAAATAGTGGTCTTCAAGTTGCTGATCTTTTGCAGAGGAGTGTCCCATCAAAGTCCGGCCTGTAAGAATAAGGTCAGGACGTGCAAAATATAAAGCCTCATCAACCAGGAAATATTCCTGTTCCCATCCGAGGTTGGCCTGAACCTGGGTCACATTTTTGTCAAAATACTGACATACATCAACAGCCGCTTTGTCAACAGCATTTAAAGCTTTTAACAGAGGCGCTTTATAGTCAAGGGCTTCACCTGTATAGGAAATGAATACAGTTGGGATAGAAAGTGTTGTTCCTACAATAAATGCAGGAGAAGAAACGTCCCATGCCGTATAACCACGGGCTTCGAACGTATTACGAATACCTCCGCTCGGGAAAGAAGAAGCATCAGGCTCCTGCTGAGCAAGAAGTTTACCGGAGAAGCTCTCAACTACTCCACCAAGTTCTGAATGATCGATAAATGCATCATGCTTTTCAGCTGTGCCGTCGGTCAAAGGATGAAACCAGTGAGTGTAATGTGTTGCCCCGTTTTCCATTGCCCAGGCCTTCATCCCGATCGCTACCTGATCAGCAATCTTCCGGTCAATGGTGGTCCCATTGTCGATCGCATCGATAATCCCTTTAAACGATTCCTTGGATAAATACTTTTTCATTTTAGGTCGGTCAAAAACCAACATCCCGTAATAATCAGATGTAAGGTTCTCCTCCCTTTTTACTGCAACTGGTTTTCTGGAACTAAGAACTTCAAGAGCTTTAAATCTTAATGTAGCCATAATTATTGATATTAAACGATTAAAATACTTTTCTGAAATTTTCAGCTAAAATACACTTTTTACAAATACACCCCCATTTTTCAATGCAAATTTTTAAAAATTCACAATATTTTAACATTAATTGCCTAAAATCAGCGATTTTCATTCATTTTGTCTGATTTATTTCTTCTCCTGCCTGATCAAAGGTTACCATTCAAACAGAAATTATACTCCGAATATGTTCAGCCAATTACTTTTGACTGAAAATGGTGATAAAATCGAATTACAGTTCTTATCCCGTTATAAAAATTCTCCAATGAGAAATTCTCGTTCGGGGAATGAATCGCATCCGATTCCAATCCAAAACCCATTAACAGGGTTTTTACCCCCAGGATCTCCTCAAAGACGGAAATGATCGGAATACTGCCCCCACTTCTGACGGGGATTGGTTTACATCCGAATACATCTTCATAAGCCGACTCTGCAGCATTGTACGCCGGAAGATCGACGGGACAGACATATCCCTGCCCGCCATGCAAAGAGATAACCTCAACCGTGACTCCCTCCGGTGCAACAGACTTAAAGTAGTTTTTAAAAAGCTCTGCAATTTTGATATGATTCTGGTCGGGAACAAGCCTTGCACTGATTTTGGCATACGCTTTGGAGGGTATTATCGTTTTCGCCCCATCATCCATATACCCACCCCATATTCCGCATACATCAAAGGCGGGACGAATTCCTGTGCGCTCCCTGGCTGAATAACCGATTTCACCCTGCAGGGCATTTACCCCAACCGATTGCCGGTATTTGGTTTCATCGAAAGGTGCTTTGGCCATTTTTTGCCGCTCAGGTTCAGTAACTTCCCTGACATCGTCATAAAAGCCGTTTATCATAATCCGTTGGTTACCATCTGTAACCCCGGCGATCATTTTGCAGAGTTCTGCAATAGGATTTGCAATCGCTCCTCCAAATAACCCGGAATGGAGGTCCCGGTTTGGCCCGGTAACCTCCACCTGAAGGTAAGACAGTCCGCGAAGTCCCACTGTTATTGACGGGATGTCACTGGCTATCATCCCAGTATCGGATACCAGAATAAGATCGTTTTTTAACAACATCCTATGTTCGGAACAAAAAGCTGCCAAATTGGGTGAACCGACCTCCTCCTCCCCTTCAATCAGAAACTTTACATTACAATTCAATGTATTTGATCTGACCATATACTCGAAGGCTTTGGCTTGTATAAACGACTGTCCTTTATCATCGTCTGCGCCTCTGGCCCAGATTTTTCCGTCGCGAATGACCGGTTCGAAAGGATTTGATTTCCATTGATCCAGCGGATCTGCAGGCATTACATCCATATGGGCATAGATCAGAATGGTGGGTCTTGCCGGATGAACCAGCTTTTCGGCAAATACGACCGGATGCCCCGGAGTCTCAAATACCGCCGCGTGATCAACACCTGCCTCCCTGAGAATCTGAACCCAGTAGTCGGCAGCTTTATACATTTCAGGTCTGTTCTCTTTCAACGAACTTACCGAAGGAATCCGGATCAAATCAAAAAGTTCTTCCAGAAAACGCGCTTTGTGTTCTTCGATATATTCATTTATCTCCTCCATAGAACTTTTCATAATTTTTGAGCAAGATAGGCAATATTACAAAGAGAAATATACGCAAGGAAGATTCACTTCCAAAATAAACCCTAATTTTGCACCGTGTATTTTAAAATAACAAAATGGATTCTGATCCGCGATATTACCAATTCAAGAAATGACCCAGTACAACGGATAGCTTTGCTTTCCCTGTTTGGGGATTTGCAAATTCAAATCTATGTTCAGGAACAACGCTGATAAAATAAAACAACTCTTCATCATTCTGATACTATTCTTAAGTGTATCAAGTATTTACGGCCAACAGCCTGACTCCTTAAAAGAAGAAATTCTCTCCATTCATGCCCAGGCAACCACAATTTCCCAGTATAAGCCTCCCTTTTATGCAAAATATACAGGTCCGAACAGTTTAGTTCCCGGATCAGAAATCAAATCCTCTTATACATCCACCCTTTTTCTTTGTGGCAGGTTATGGACTCGTGCAAGTTTAACCTTTAATCCTGAAGTTGCCGGTGGTTCTGGTCTCAGCAGTTCGCTGGGGGTTGGCGCTTCCACAAATGGAGAAGCTTACAGGCTTGATAATCCTTCTCCAAAATTGGATTTGGCCAGGTTATTCTTTAAACAATATTTCTCATTGAACCAGAAAACAAACTACCAACCGGGTGATTTTAACACTCTTGCCGGCAAAACTCCTGAAAGTTATATCTCGGTGATTCTGGGGAAAATAAGCATGACCGACTTCTTCGATAATAACAGCTATAGTCATGATCCCAGGACCCAATTTATGAGTTGGGCATTAATGAGTAACGGCGCATGGGATTTTCCCGCCAATACCAGAGGTTATACGCCAAGTCTGGTACTTGAATATGTGACACCCCAAAATGAATTACGGTATGGATTTTCGCTGGTTCCTGTAGTTGCCAATGGAATGACAATGAATTGGAACATCGGCAAAGCAAGTTCACAAACGCTTGAATACACACATAATTACGCAATTAACGGCAATAAAGGAGCTTTCCGGTTGCTCTCATTTTTCACAAGTGCCAATATGGGTAACTACGACGAAAGTTTAACTTTGAATCCCAATGCACCAAATCTTTTTACAACTGAAAAGTACGGACATACGAAATATGGTATTGGGGTTAACGTTGAACAAACACTTGTGAAGGATTTGGGATGCTTTTTCAGGGCAAGCTGGAATGACGGGAAAAATGAGTCATGGGCGTTTACAGAAATAGACAGAACTGTAAGCCTGGGATTATCACTATCCGGCACCGCGTGGCAACGGCAAGATGACAATTTAGGCCTTGCTGCAGTAATTTCCGGGCTTTCTGCGCCACATCGCAATTATTTAAAGGCTGGTGGCCGGGGATTTGAACTGGGTGACTGGAACCTTAATTATGCCTTGGAACAGCTTGCTGAATTCTATTACTCATGGCAAATCGCAAAAGGCATATCTCTTTCCGGTGCCTGCCAGGTTATACTTAATCCCGGTTACAATAAGGACCGGGGACCAGTCAATATTTTTTCCTTAAGGGTGCACGCCAAAATCTAAGTTGAAATTAATTGGCATGCTAATTGTTAAACTAAAACGCGGTTTTAAATGGAACGTGTTGTTCAAAAGAGGGTGACATGGGCTATTTTAACATTTTTTATCTTAAAGCGAAATTGAACCCGGAAATTAGACCATCACATCGTTTTATCTTTGCCAAGGTATAAATTATTTTAAAATTTGAATTTGAAAAAAATAATTATGACTCTTAAAAACTTAGTTTTCTTGTCTCTCGCATTGTTTTCAATTAATTTAAAGGGACAGGAAGTTTTCAAAGATTCGTTGAAACTCTCAATCCGGCAAGCAGACAGCCTGTTTATTCTGCAAAACGTCTCACTCCTCGCCGAAAAATGCAATATCAATTCAGCAAAAGCGCAAATCATTCAGGCAAAGTTATTTTCAAACATGACCATTTCCGCCACTCAAAATGTAATTAATACCGAATATCAAACGAATGGCGGGAGAAAATGGCTTGATATGACTGACAAAGGGGAGAGCAGCGCTCAAATCCAGAAACTATTCCGTTTGGCAGGTAAACGGAATAAGCAGATTCAAATCGCAGAACTTACTGCCAGCCGCGAAGAGCAGGTTTATTTTGATCTTTTACGTACACTGAAGTATTCGCTTCGCAGCGGTTTCTACAACCTTTATTATTTAAGACAAATCATCGGAGTTTACGACAGGGAAATCGCTTCAATGCACAAACTCATTGACGGATACCAACGTCAGTTTGAGAAGGGGTTTATTTCGAAAAAGGAGTTGCTGCGGCTAAGGTCAGCATTATTCTCGCTCGAGAATGAAAAAATTGGATTCACAACCCAGGTCATTTCCACTCAGAATGACTTCAATGTGATGATGCACACCTCGAACATTTATTACCTGCCGCAATTTGATGCCGGATCACTGATGAAATTATCCCCTGATAATCTTAAATTACAGGCGCTTATTGATACCGCATTCGTCCACCGCCATGATCTAAAAATGGCCCAGTCGGATTTGAGTATCAACCGGGCGAATCTTGCCTATCAGAAATCACTGGCTGTACCCGATCTGACTCTTTCGGCAGGCTGGGATAAAAACGGAGGGTTTATTCACAATTATAATTTTATCGGGATGCAAATTGACCTCCCCTTCTTTAACCGCAATCAGGGAAATATAAAATCTGCCAGATATAATCTCGAAAGCAGTCAGTATAAACTAAAGAGTGCCGAGGACATTGTAAAATCGGATGTGCTGGGTGCCTATGCCAATGCCGTGGAAACGAATCAGCTCTATACTAAATTCGACAATACCTTCATGACCGATCTGGAAACCCTGAATCAGGAAATGCTGAATAATTTTGAAAAGAAAAATATCAGTCTGATCGAATTTCTTGATTACTACGATGCCTACAAAGAGAATGCTGTTCAGCTGAATACGCTGCTTTACAATCGGATTAACGCATTTGAAAATCTCAACTTCAGTGTAGGCAAAGACATCATTACCCAGTAAATCCCAATAAATAATGAAAAATACAATATTGATTATCAGTGCTCTAATCTTATTCACCAACTGTTCATCAAACAAAGGGGGTGATCAAAAAAATACAGTTTCAAAATTTTGTATCCCTGACAGTTTGATGAGTCAGATAAAACTCGATACTGCTACAATTAAACCGGTCTATGATGAGCTCCGGTTAATTGGGAAGATAACCTTTGATCAGGAAAAGGTGGTCCGCATCTACCCGCTGGTCAGTGGCAACGTATCTGAAGTTAAGGTCACCCTGGGCTCTTTAGTTAAAAAGGGACAGGTATTGGCGGTAATCAGAAGTTCCGAAATGGCATCTGCTGAAAATGATCTGGTCACGGCCCGCTCAAATCTGGCAATTGCCGAGAAAAACTTTGCAGCAGCTGCTGATATGTATAAAAGCGGCATCATCGCTGATAAGGAATATACCTCTTTTCAAAAGGAATTGGATAAGGCCAAATCTGAATTGAACAGGGCGAGCACGGTACTCTCAATCTATGGAAACGGTTCCAACGGTTATGTGGTCAAGTCACCTATTTCAGGGTATATCGTAGAAAAATTTGTGAATGCGAACATGCAAATCAGGTCGGATAACAGTACCAATCTTTTTACCATATCAGATCTTTCAAAGGTATGGGCTCTTGCAAATGTTTATGAATCAGACATTGCTGAAATCAGCGAAAATGAAAAAGTCGAAGTCACCACAATCTCTTATCCTGACATTAAATTTTCAGGGAAAATCGACAAAATCTATAATGTTTTGGATCCTGAAACCAAAACAATGAAGGTTCAAATCCAGCTGGATAATAAGGATTACCTGTTAAAACCTGAGATGTTTATTTCGGCAATCGTTAAGCATAAAACCAACAAGGAGATGGTTGCTATACCCGCAGGATCAGTCATCTTCGACAGAAATCATTATTGGGCTTTGGTTTTCAAGGACAAGTGTGATATTCAGGCCAAGAAAATTGATATTTTGACGACAAACAGTGTGAATTCGTATATAAAATCAGGTCTGGCACCCGGAGACAAAGTGATCACCAACCGGCAATTACTGATTTACAACGCCATGATCCAATGATCGTAACTTTTTCCATAAAAGTACCAAATCATAAAATTCTGATTCAATGAATAAATTCATTAAATATATCATAGCATTCTCGCTGAAAAATAAGTTCATCGTTTTTTTCAGCATTGCTATTCTGATCATTTGGGGCGTTCTCAGTTACCTTAAAACCCCTATCGAGGCATTCCCTGATGTCACCAGTACTCAGATTACCATAATCACCCAATGGCAGGGTCGAAGTGCAGAGGAAGTTGAAAGGTATGTCACTATACCCATCGAGATCGAGATGAATTCGGTCCAAAAGAAGATCAATGTTAGATCAACTACCCTTTTCGGACTTTCTGTGGTCAAGATTATCTTTGAAGATGAAGTTGATGATGCCTTTGCCCGCCAGCAAGTCAATAACCTGCTCGGTGGCGTAGATTTTCCGGAAGGGGTAAAACCGGACATAGAGCCCCCGCAAGGTCCTACCGGTGAAATTTTCAGGTATACCTTAAAGAGTGAATCGAGAACAGTCCGGGAGCTAAAGACAATGCAGGACTGGGTTATCGAAAGACAGATCCGTTCAGTTCCCGGAGTGGCCGATGTTGTCAGCTTCGGAGGTGAGGTAAAAACCTATGAGATCCAGGTTAACCCCCATTTATTGTCAAAATACAACATCACCCCGCTTGAAGTTTATCAGGCTGTAAGCCGCAGCAATATCAATGTTGGCGGAGACGTTATTGAGCACAACACCCAGGCGTATGTCGTCAGAGGGATCGGTGTTCTTGACCATTTTTCGGAAATCGGGGATATCATTATTAAAAATATCAGCGATAGTCCAATCCTGGTTAAGAATGTTGCTACCGTGGTAGAATCATGTCTGCCTCGTCTTGGCCATGTCGGTCGGGATAACCAACCCGATGTTGTTGAGGGTATTGTCATTATGCGCAAGGGTGAAAACCCAGGAGAGGTGATTGAAAAAGTCAAGGATAAGATTGAGGAATTGAATACGAATATTCTCCCTTCGGATGTCAAAATAGATACCTATTATAACCGGGAAACCCTTATCGGATATGCGGTCAATACGGTCCGGGGAAATCTGATTGAAGGAATTATATTCTTAACGGTTATCGTTTTGATCTTCATGGCTGACTGGCGAACAACGCTGATCGTGTCGCTGATAATACCACTTTCCCTGTTATTTGCTTTTATTTGTCTGCGGATTAAGGGGATGTCTGCAAACTTATTGTCTATGGGGGCCATTGACTTTGGAATTATCATCGATGGGGCGCTGGTGATGGTGGAAGGGATCTTTGTCGCCCTTGATCATAAAGCCCAATCCATAGGGATGGAGAAATTCAATAAACTCTCCAAACTGGGAATCATCAAGGAGACGGGCACTGAGATGGGAAAATCGATCTTTATTTCGAAGCTCATCATCATAACTGCCCTTCTACCCATCTTCTCATTCCAAAAAGTCGAGGGTAAAATGTTCTCTCCCCTGGCATTTACCCTGGGATTTGCACTACTTGGAGCCTTGATCTTTGCGCTCACCTTTGCCCCTGCCATGTCGAGCATCCTGTTTAAAAAGAATGTAAAAGAGAAACATAACCCTTTTCTCTCGTTCGTAATCAAAAATACCACGCGCCTGTTCGACCTGACTTACCGGAATAAACGGATTAGTCTGATCGTCGCAGGAACCATTCTGGCCTTAAGTTTCTTCTCCTTTAAATTCCTGGGAAATGAATTCTTACCCGAATTAAATGAGGGTGCAATTTATATGAGAGCATCATTGCCAAACAGCGTTTCGCTGAATGAGGCCGTTAAGATTTCGGAAGATATGCGCCATATCCTCAAATCATTCCCGGAAGTGAAACAGGTTTTGTCGCAGACAGGTCGTCCCAACGACGGAACAGATCCGACAGGCTTTTACAATGTCGAATTCTTTGTCGATATCAATCACACCAAGGAAATGGATCGCAAGGAGAACAGGGATGCACTGATAGACCGGATGACTCAAAAACTGATGAAATACCCCGGTATTGTATTCAACTTCTCACAACCTATTCAGGATAATGTGGAAGAAGCAGTCTCGGGTGTGAAAGGCTCCCTGGCCGTTAAAATCTATGGAGACAACCTTGAATTGCTTGAAATGAAGGCTGACAGTGTATTTAAGGTGATGAAAGATATTGACGGGGTTGCCGATTTGGGGGTAATCAAGAATCTTGGACAACCCGAATTGAGGATTGAACTCGATGAAAATAAAATGGCTCTTTATAATGTGGCTACTGCCGACTGTAATTCGGTCATTGAAATGGCTATCGGCGGGAAAGCCGCCTCCATCTTTTACGAAGGATATAAAAAATTCGATATCCGGATCCGTTATCTCCCTGAATATCGGGTAAATGAAAAGGAAATCGGGAATTTAATGGTTCCAACCTTGTCAGGCACACAGATTCCGGTGAAAGAAATAGCTACAATCCGCAACGTGAACGGTCCTATCCTCATTTTCCGGGATAAAAACATGCGCTATATTGCCCTTAAGTTTTCAGCCCGCGGGAGGGATATGGGTTCCACCGTTGCCGAAGCTCAAAAGAAAGTTAAAGCGGCAATTTCATTGCCAAAAGGTTATTCGATATCCTGGGAAGGGGACTTCGAAAATCAGCAACGCGCCGCGAAACAACTTAGTATTGTTGTGCCGATAAGCCTGGTCCTTATCTTTTTCATCCTGTTTGTACTCTTTGGAAATGTGACCGATGCCGGACTGATCTTACTGAATGTTCCATTTGCGATCGTAGGTGGAATACTTGCCCTGCATTTAACAGGGACCAATTTCTGTATCTCTGCGGGAATCGGATTCATTGCACTTTTTGGAATCTGTATCCAGAATAATGTCATTCTGCTTTCCAAATTCAAGAAGAACCTTCATGAACGAATGCATCTGGACAACGCAATCCGGTCAGGCGTCATTGCCCGTATCAGACCGGTTACCATGACCGCTGCCCTGGCTGCAATAGGGCTTCTTCCGGCTGCGGTTTCAACCGGTATAGGCTCCGAATCATCCAAACCACTGGCTATAGTCGTTATCGGCGGGTTGGTAACAGCCACTACCCTGACGCTATTTATCTTTCCGATCATCTTTAAAATCATATACAAGCTCCGGCTGAAGGAATTGAACGACTAATATTCTAAGATTTAAAGAGGTTGCCTACTTAAGGTAGCGGGATAAACCACAAAGACCGCAAAGGAATTTCGCAAAGATCGTAAAGACCATAGATACAATGTCTTATCTCTATTTTCTTTGCGCTCTCTTCGCGCACCTTGCGGTTAAAATAGACTTGGGGGATACCCACTTTTCACCTTTTTACCTGTCTGCCGTCAGTTTATTGATTTCCCGGCCTGGAGTCATCGCTTTTGACACTTTCCCGACAATGATTGGCCCGGCAACTTTAAAATCAG
>Ga0316223_1003691_pt1 | contig 11278 bp, 9 predicted proteins | sample TBH18009metaG_FD_206007 | JGI IMG/M metagenome (GOLD analysis project Ga0316223, IMG submission 206007) | Freshwater microbial communities from Trout Bog Lake, Wisconsin, USA - TBH18009 | ecosystem: Environmental > Aquatic > Freshwater > Lake > Hypolimnion/Profundal zone | place: USA: Wisconsin...
CTTCAAGCTGTTCAGCGAAGGCTTCCATGTGCCCGAGGGCGAAGCCTATGCGGCGGTGGAGCATCCGAAGGGCGAATTTGGTATTTATATTGTTAGCGATGGCGCCAACAAGCCGTACCGCCTGAAAATCCGCCCGCCTGGTTTTGTTCACCTGGCGGCGCTCGATGAAATGGCGCGCGGTCACATGATCGCCGATGCGGTGTCCATCATCGGCACCATGGATATTGTTTTTGGAGAGATTGATCGATGATCTCTGATGCTACAAAAGCGCGCTTCGCACGGGAAGTAGCCAAGTACCCAGCCGAGCAGAAGCAGTCAGCCGTGATGGCCTGTCTGTCCGTCGTGCAGCAGGAATTGGGTTTTGTGAGTACCGACAGCGAGCAGGTGGTGGCCGAGTACCTTGGCATGCCCGCCATGGCGGTGCATGAAGTCACCACGTTCTACAACATGTACAACCAGCACCCGGTTGGCAAGTTCAAGCTCAATGTGTGCACCAATTTGCCGTGCCAGTTGCGTGACGGGCAAAAAGCCTTGCACCACCTGGAGCACAAGCTTGGTGTGAAGATGGGTGAAACCACGCCCGACGGCCTGTTCACGCTGCAGCAAAGTGAGTGTCTGGGCGCCTGCGCCGACGCGCCGGCCTTGCTGATCAATGACCGTGCCATGTGCAGTTTCATGTCGAATGAAAAGCTCGACCAGCTGGTTGACGGTATTCGTGCTGCGGAGGGCAAGTGATGAGCGCTCAGGACATCATTCGACAATTTGCCGCCACCGGCGTGCAGACCTGTTTTCACGACCGACACATCAATCCCCAGATCTACGCGGGCCTCAATGGCAGTAACTGGCATCTGGCTGATTACGAAGCGCGCGGTGGCTACCAGGCGCTGCGCAAGATTCTGGGCAAGGACGGCGGTGAAGGCCTGACCCAAGACCAGGTGATTGCCACGGTTAAGGAGTCGGCCCTGCGCGGACGCGGCGGTGCCGGTTTTCCCACCGGCCTGAAGTGGAGCTTCATGCCGCGTCAGTTCCCCGGCCAGAAATACCTGGTCTGCAACTCGGACGAAGGCGAACCCGGAACCTGCAAGGACCGCGACATTCTGCAATTCAATCCGCACATCGTGATTGAAGGCATGGCGATTGCCGCTTTTGCCATGGGCATCAGCGTCGGCTACAACTACATCCACGGCGAAATTTTTGCCGCCTACGATCGCTTCGAAGCGGCGTTGGAAGAAGCCCGCGCTGCCGGACTGCTGGGCGACAAGATTTTGGGCAGCAATTTCAGCTTCCAGTTGCACGCGGCGCATGGCTTTGGTGCCTACATCTGCGGCGAAGAAACCGCCCTGCTGGAGTCGCTCGAAGGCAAGAAGGGCCAGCCCCGTTTCAAGCCACCATTCCCGGCCAGTTTTGGTCTGTATGGCAAGCCCACCACCATCAACAATACGGAAACGTTCGCGGCGGTACCGTGGATCATCCGCAACGGCGGCGCGGCCTATCTGGCCTGTGGCAAGCCGAACAACGGCGGCACCAAGATTTATTCCGTCAGTGGTGACGTGGAGCGTCCCGGCAATTACGAAATTCCCATGGGAACGCCGTTTGCCACGCTGCTCGAACTCGCCGGTGGCGTGCGCGCTGGCCGCCAGCTCAAGGCCGTGATTCCTGGTGGTTCGTCGTCGCCGGTGCTGCCGGCCGACATCATGATGGCTTGCACCATGGACTACGACTCGATCGCCAAGGCGGGGTCGATGCTGGGTTCGGGCGCGTTGATCGTGATGGACGACTCGCGCTGCATGGTCAAGGCACTGCAACGGCTGAGCTACTTTTATATGCACGAATCGTGTGGTCAGTGCACACCCTGCCGTGAAGGCACGGGCTGGTTGTCGCGCATGGTGGACCGCATTGAAACCGGCCATGGTCGTCCCAGTGACATGGATCTGCTCGACAACGTGGCGGAGAACATTCAGGGTCGCACCATCTGTGCGCTGGGCGACGCCGCAGCGATGCCGGTGCGCGCCATGATCAAGCACTTCCGGCACGAGTTTGAACACCACGTTGCGCACAAGACCTGCATGGTCCCAGCCTACGTCTGAGCGAGAAGTCCATGATTGAAATAGAAATCGACGGCAAGAAGGTTGAAATCTCCGAAGGCAGCATGGTCATGCATGCGGCCGACAAGGCGGGCACCTACATTCCCCATTTCTGCTACCACAAGAAGCTGAGCATTGCGGCGAGTTGCCGTATGTGCCTGGTGGACGTGGAGAAGATGCCCAAGCCGATGCCGGCCTGTGCCACGCCTGTGACGGCTGGCATGATTGTGCGCACCAAGAGCGACAAGGCGGTCAAGGCGCAGAAGTCGGTGATGGAGTTCCTGCTCATCAATCACCCGCTGGACTGCCCGATCTGCGACCAGGGCGGCGAATGTCTGCTCCAGGATCTGGCCGTGGGTTACGGTGGCACTGCTTCGCGTTACGAAGAAGAAAAACGTGTGGTGGCCCATAAGGACGTCGGCCCGCTGGTCTCCATGGAGGAAATGAGTCGCTGCATCCACTGCACGCGCTGTGTCCGTTTCGGCCAGGAAATCGCTGGCGTCATGGAACTCGGCATGTCGCACCGGGGCGAACACGCCGAAATTGAAACCTTTGTTGGACAATCCATCAATTCGGAACTGTCGGGCAACATGATCGACATTTGCCCAGTGGGTGCGCTCACCAGCAAGCCGTTCCGCTACAGCGCCCGGACCTGGGAAATGTCGCGCCGCAAGTCGGTCAGCCCGCACGATTCGACCGGCGCCAATCTGGTGGTGCAGGTCAAGAACAACCGCGTGTTGCGCGTGCTGCCGTTTGAAAACGATGCCGTCAACGAATGCTGGATTGCCGACCGCGATCGCTTTTCCTATGAAGCCCTCAACGGCGAAGAGCGCCTGACCACGCCCATGATCAAACAGGGTGGTGAATGGAAGTCGGTTGACTGGCAAACGGCGCTGGAATATGTGGCCAACGGTTTGCTGCAGATTCGCGCCAACCACGGCGACCAGTCCATTGGTGCGTTGGTCAGCCCGCACAGCACACTGGAAGAATTGCACCTGACGGGCAAGTTGGTGCGCGCCCTGGGCAGCAAGAACATTGATTACCGCCTGCGCAACGCCGAGTTTGATGTGCCCACTACGGCGCGTTACCTGGGCACCAGCATCGCATCGCTGACGCAATTGCAGCGTGTGCTGGTGGTTGGCACCAATCTGCGCAAGGACCATCCGCTGTTTGCACAGCGCATTCGCCAGGCGACCAAGACCGGTTGCCGTGTCAATGTGCTGAATGACAATGCCGGGGACTGGGCGCTGCCGCTCGCCAATGTGCTGACCCGTGCGCCGTCCGAATGGCTGCAAGCCTTGCTCGATATTGCCGCTGCCATCGCTGCTGAAAAGGGCGTTGCTGCGCCTGGCGCCGGTGTGGCTGGTGGCGAGGCACAGGCCATTGCCAAGTCGCTGCTGGGTGGCGATCGCAAGGCCATTTTGCTGGGCAACGGTGCGGCGCACCATGCACAGGCATCGAGCCTGCTGGTGCTGGCTAACTGGATTGGCGAACACACCGGCGCCAGCGTTGGTTACCTGACCGAAGCCGCCAACACCGTGGGCGCGCAACTGGCCGGCGCACTGCCAGACGCTGGTGGTTTGAATGCGGCTGACATGCTGGCCGGTGCGCTGAAGGGCGTACTGTTGCTCAACACGGAGCCGGAATTTGACAGCGCGGCGGGTGCACAGGCCGCGGCCGCCCTTGGTAAGGCCGAGATGGTGGTGACTTTGAGCCCATTCAAAGCCAATTTGGCGTTCAGCGACGTGTTGTTGCCGATTGCACCGTTCACCGAAACGCCGGGCACTTTTGTCAACGCCGAAGGGCGTGCGCAGGGTTTTCATGCGGTGGTCAAGCCTTTGGGTGACACCCGTCCGGCCTGGAAGGTGCTGCGTGTGTTGGCCAATCTGCTTACGTTGGACGGTTTTGACTTCGAGTCGAGCGCCGATGTACTGGCGCAACTGCAGCTCGGAAAATCGGAGGACGGCCTGGTGCCAGCACAACGCCTGGGCAATGCCACGATGGCCAAGCTGGCGGCACCGGTTGCGGTGTCGGCGCCGGCCGTGGCGGCAATTTATCAGCTCGACGGCATTGTGCGCCGCGCGGGCGCATTGCAGCAGACCGCTGATGGGCGCGCTGCACTGAGCAAACAAGCGGGGACAACAGCATGATCGACGCGATGTATAACGGCGGTGCCGGGCTGCTGGCCGCCAGTTGGTGGGCTGGCGTGATCTGGCCTATCCTCTGGGCTCTGATCAAGATTGTGGTGGTGGTCTTGCCGTTGATGGGTGCCGTGGCCTACCTGACGCTGTGGGAGCGCAAGTTCCTGGGCTGGATGCAGGTGCGACTGGGCCCGAACCGCGTCGGTCCGTGGGGTTTGTTGCAGCCGATTGCCGATGCACTGAAGCTGTTGACCAAGGAAATCCTGGTGCCCGCGCAGGCCAATCGGGGCCTGTTCTTCATCGGCCCGATTCTGACCATCATGCCGGCCATGGCGGCCTGGGCGGTGGTGCCGTTTGGTCCCGATCTGGCACTGGCCAACATCAATGCAGGTTTGCTGTTTGTGATGGCCATTGCGTCCATCGAAGTCTACGGGGTGGTGATTGCCGGTTGGGCATCGAACTCCAAGTACGCTTTCCTGGGTGCCTTGCGCGCTTCGGCACAGATGGTGAGCTACGAAATTGCCATGGGGTTCTGTCTGGTCATCGTGCTGATGGTTAGCGGCAGCATGAATCTGTCGGCGATTGTGGCCGGACAGGGCAAGGGCATGTTCATTGACCAGGGCCTGGGCTTCCTGTCGTGGAACTGGTTGCCGCTGTTGCCGGTGTTCGTGATTTATTTTGTCTCCGGCCTGGCTGAAACCAACCGCCACCCGTTTGACGTGGTGGAAGGCGAAGCTGAAATTGTGGCGGGTCACATGGTGGAATATTCGGGCATGTCCTACGCCATGTTCTATCTGGCGGAATATGCCAATATGTGGTTGATCTCCATCCTGGCGACCGTCATGTTCCTGGGCGGCTGGTTGTCACCGCTGGCAGCGCTGGACTGGATTCCGGGCTGGATCTGGCTGGGGGCTAAAACCTGTGCTGTGGTCAGCTTGTTTATCTGGGTGCGTGCAACGTTCCCGCGCTACCGCTATGACCAGATCATGCGTCTGGGCTGGAAAGTGTTTATTCCAGTCACGCTGGTGTGGCTGGTGGTGGTGGGTGTGTGGATGCAAACCTCCTTCAACATCTGGAAGTGAAGGAACCAATCATGACTTCAAATTCCACGGCCCGCGTGCCGACTGCTTTCTCCATCAAGGACTTCCTGCTGAGCTTCTTGCTGCTGGAACTGTTCAAAGGTCTGGCGCTGACCGGGCGTTATCTGTTCCGCCGCAAGGTGACGGTGCAGTTCCCCGAAGAAAAAACGCCGCTGTCGCCGCGTTTTCGGGGCCTGCATGCGCTGCGCCGCTATGAAAACGGCGAAGAACGCTGCATTGCCTGCAAGCTGTGCGAGGCGGTCTGCCCGGCCATGGCCATCACCATCGAGTCGGATCAGCGTGCGGATGGATCGCGCCGCACTACGCGGTATGACATCGACCTGACCAAATGTATTTTCTGTGGCTTCTGCGAAGAAAGCTGCCCGGTCGATTCGATTGTGGAAACGCACATTTTTGAATACCACGGTGAAAAACGCGGTGACCTGTATTTCACCAAAGACATGCTGTTGGCGGTTGGCGATCGGTACGAAAGCCAGATTGCAGCTGCCAAGCAGGCCGATGCCAAGTACCGTTGATCACACGCAAGAAAGAATCTGAATCATGAGTGTCACATCCGGTCTGTTTTATGTGTTCTCGGCGGTATTGCTGTTTGCATCGTTTCGCGTTATTACGGCGCGCAATCCGGTGTACGCCGTGTTGTATCTGGTGCTGGCTTTCTTTCAGGCGGCCATGGTCTGGATGCTGTTGAAGGCAGAGTTCCTGTCCATTGCCCTGGTGCTGGTGTATGTGGGGGCGGTGATGGTGCTGTTCCTGTTCGTGGTGATGATGCTGGACATCAACACCGAAGCCCTGCGCCATGGTTTCTGGAAACATTTTCCGCTGGCCGCTTTACTGGGCGTGGTGATCGCCCTGGAAATGGCTGCGGTGCTGATGGGTGGCTTTCGCGTCGTCGATGTGCCCTTGGCGGCGGAAGGCGCGGTGCAGTTGCCCAACACGCAGGAACTGGGCAAGGTGTTGTTTACCCAATACGTTTATCCGCTGGAAGTTGCCGCTGCCATTTTGCTGGTGGCCATGATTGCCGCGATTGCGCTGACCCTGCGTGCCCGCAAGGACAGCAAATATGTCAGTCCGGGCGACCAGGTGCGAGTGCGTGCGCGTGACCGCATGCGCGTTGTCAAGATGGACGCTACGCAAGCTGCCGTGGAACCGAGCAGCCAACCTGCAGGGGAAGTAAAAGCATGACACTCACTTTGGGCCATTTCTTGTCGCTGGGGGCCATGCTGTTTGCGTTGTCCGTGGTGGGCATTTTCTTGAACCGGAAAAATCTGATCGTGTTGCTGATGGCAATCGAACTGATGCTGCTGGCCGTGAACACCAATTTTGTGGCGTTCTCGTATTACATGCATGACATGCATGGACAGATTTTTGTGTTTTTCATCCTGACCGTGGCGGCCGCCGAATCGGCGATCGGTCTGGCGATTCTGGTGTTGTTGTTCCGCAGCCGCTCCACGATCAATGTGGATGATCTCAATTCTCTCAAGGGTTAATAACAATGAGCCAAACCCTTTCCGCTTCTACCCTGATCTGGGTGCCGCTGGCGCCGTTGGTCGGCTCGGTCCTGGCCGGTGTGCTGGGTACCAAATTCGGTGGCAACGTCTTCGGGCGTGTGTTCAGCCACAGCGCGACCATTCTGGGCGTGCTGGTTGCCTTTGTGCTGTCGGTTTGCACGCTGCTGAGCGTGGTGCAGGACGGTGCGCACTTCAATGAGACGGTCTATACCTGGATGCAGGTGGGCGGACTCAAGATGGAAGTGGGCTTCCTGATTGACGGTTTGACCGCCATGATGATGTGCGTCGTGACCTTTGTCTCGTTGATGGTGCACTTGTACACCGTCGGCTACATGGACGAAGACGAAGGCTACAACCGCTTCTTCTCCTACATCTCGCTGTTTACCTTCTCCATGCTGATGCTGGTGATGAGCAACAACCTGTTGCAGTTGTTCTTCGGTTGGGAAGCGGTGGGCCTGGTGTCGTATCTGTTGATCGGTTTCTGGTTTAACAAACCCACCGCCATTTTTGCCAATATGAAGGCGTTTCTGGTGAACCGCGTGGGTGACTTCGGCTTCATCCTGGGCATTGGCCTGATTCTGGCGTTTGGTGGCAGCCTGAACTACACGGAGATTTTCGCGCAGTCGGGTGCCATGTCACAAATGGTGTTGCCGGGTACCGACTGGTCTTTGCTGACCGTGACCTGTATTTGCCTGTTCATTGGCGCCATGGGTAAATCGGCACAGTTTCCGCTGCACGTCTGGCTGCCCGATTCCATGGAAGGCCCGACCCCGATTTCGGCCCTGATTCACGCCGCCACCATGGTGACGGCAGGTATTTTCATGGTGGCGCGCATGTCGCCGCTGTTTGAACTGAGCGACACGGCACTGAACTTCGTGCTGGTGATCGGCTCCATTACGGCGCTGTTCATGGGCTTCCTGGGCATTATTCAGAACGACATCAAGCGCGTGGTGGCCTACTCCACGCTGTCGCAGCTGGGCTATATGACGGTGGCGCTGGGTGCTTCTGCCTACTCGGTGGCGGTGTTCCACCTGATGACGCACGCTTTCTTCAAAGCATTGCTGTTCCTGGGCGCCGGTTCCGTCATCATGGGCGTGCACCATAACCAGGATATTCGCTGGATGGGCGGTTTGCGCAAATACATGCCGATCACCTGGATCACCTCGCTGATCGGCTCGCTGGCCTTGATTGGAACGCCGTTCTTCTCGGGTTTCTATTCCAAGGACAGCATCATCGACGTCGTGTCCGAGAGCCATCTTCCGGGCGCTGGTTTTGCCCACTTTGCGGTGCTGGCAGGTGTGTTTGTGACGGCGTTTTATTCTTTCCGCATGTATTTCCTGGTGTTCCACGGCAAGGAGCGCTTCGACCAGAACCCGGATGCGCACCACGATGCGCATCATGACGATGCCCACGATGCCCACGATGCCCACGATGCCCACGATACCCATGCTGCGCATGACGATCACGCGCATGGTCACGGTCACAAACTGGTGCCGCACGAGTCGCCCTGGGTGGTGTGGGTGCCACTGGTGGCGCTGGCCATTCCGTCGGTGTTGATCGGTTATTTCGCGATTGAGCCGATGCTGTTTGGTGACTTTTTCAAGGGTGCCATTTTTGTGGACCTGGTGCGCCATCCCGGCATGGAAGAGCTGGCGCATGCATTCCACGGACCGGTAGACATGGCGCTGGATGCACTCACCAGTGTGCCGTTGTGGCTGGCTATTGCCGGTGTCGTCAGTTCGTACTACCTGTACATGATCAACCCGGCACTGCCCACCGCGATCAAGCGCAATGTGATGCCGATTTATGACCTGCTCGAGAACAAGTATTACCTCGACTGGTTCAATGAAAACATTCTGGCCCGGGGTGCACGTCTGCTCGGAACCGGTTTGTGGAAGGGCGGTGACCAGGCGGTGATTGACGGAGCCATCGTCAATGGCTCCTGGAAACTGGTGGCCTGGGTTGCTGGCGGTGCGCGGAAACTCCAGACCGGATATCTGTATCACTATGCGTTGGTCATGATTTTGGGCATTTTTGTCCTCATGACTTATTTCGTCTGGCTCAAGTAGGAGTATCGGAACATGGGAATGTTGAGCCTGGTGATCTGGACACCGATCGTCTTTGGTTTATTGCTGTTGGCTGTGGGGCGTGATGAGCACGCTGAAACCGCCCGCTGGGTTGCCCTGGTCGGTGCCCTGGTCAGTTTTCTGTTTACGCTGCCGCTGTACGGGCAATTCAATAACGCGTCCGCAGCGATGCAGTTTGTTGAAAACGCCCCGTGGATTGAGCGTTTCAATATCAATTACCACCTCGGGCTGGACGGCATTTCGTTCTGGTTCGTGTTGCTGACGGCGTTTATCAATCTGGTGGTGGTGATTGCCGGCTGGCAGGTCATTACCTCGCGCGTGAATCAGTACATGGGCGCGTTCCTGATTTTGAGCGGCCTGATGATCGGTGTGTTCTGCGCACTCGACGGTATGCTGTTTTATGTCTTCTTCGAAGCCACGCTGATTCCGATGTACCTGATCATCGGCATCTGGGGCGGGCCGAACAAGATTTACGCGGCATTCAAGTTCTTCCTGTATACCTTGATGGGCTCGCTGTTGATGCTGGTGGCGCTCATTTATCTGTACACCCAGTCGCACGGCAGTTTCGACCTGACGGTTTGGTACGCCATGCCGCTCGGACGCACTGCGCAGACCTTGTTGTTCTTTGCGTTCTTTGCCGCCTTCGCGGTCAAGGTTCCGATGTGGCCAGTGCATACCTGGTTGCCGGACGTGCACGTGGAAGCGCCTACCGGTGGCTCCGCCGTGCTGGCCGCCATCATGCTGAAGTTGGGCGCGTATGGATTCTTGCGGTTCTCGCTGCCCATTACGCCGGATGCCTCGCACGAATGGGCGGGTGTGCTGATTGCGCTGTCTCTGATTGCCGTGGTCTATGTTGGACTGGTGGCAATGGTGCAGCAGGACATGAAAAAGCTGGTGGCGTATTCGTCGGTGGCGCACATGGGCTTTGTGACGCTGGGCTTCTTCATGTTCAACCAGTTGGGCGTGTCGGGTGGTCTGGTGCAGATGATTGCGCACGGTTTTGTGTCGGGCGCCATGTTCCTGTCCATCGGCGTGCTGTACGACCGGGTGCACTCGCGTGACATTTCCGCGTACGGCGGTGTGATCAACACCATGCCCAAGTTTGCGGCGTTTGCGCTGCTGTTCTCCATGGCCAATTGTGGCCTGCCGGGAACCGCCGGATTCGTTGGCGAGTGGATGGTCATTTTGGGCGCCGTGAAGTACAACTTCTGGATTGGCATGGCGGCAGCCACCGCGCTGATTTTCGGTGCGGCCTACACGCTGTGGATGTTCAAGCGCGTCTACCTGGGACCGGTGGCTAACCACCACGTCAAGAAATTGACGGATATCAACGCACGGGAATTCCTGATCATGGCGCTGTTGGGCGTTGCCGTGTTGGGAATGGGGGTCTATCCGAAACCGTTTACGGATGTGATGGACGCGTCGGTGGCGCAACTGCTCAAGCAGGTTGCAGTTTCCAAGTTGAATTGATCACGCTGAAGTGAGAGACATACCATGATTGACAAACTCAGTTGGATCACCGCCTATCCAGAGATGGTTCTGCTGGTGATGGCCTGCGTCATTGCCCTGATGGACCTGGGTGTGAAGACGCCGATGCGCGGTGCAACCTACGCCCTGACGCTGGCAACACTGGCCGTAGTGGCGGTGCTGGAAGCTTCCTACGCCGTCGGTGGCGCCACCTATTACGGCTTCGACAACATGGTGGTGAGCGACGCCATGGGCAACTGGCTCAAGTGTTTCGCCACCATCGCGGTGATGGTGACCCTGGTCTATGGCCGACCCTACGCGTCGCAACGCGGCATGCTGCGCGGTGGCGAAATGTTCACGCTGAACATCTTCGCGCTGTTGGGCATGTTTGTCATGATTTCCGGCAACAACTTCCTGGTGCTGTACCTGGGCTTGGAACTGCTTACGCTGTCGAGCTATGCGTTGGTGGCGCTGCGGCGCGACCACGGTGTTTCGATTGAAGCCGCCATTAAGTATTTTGTGCTGGGTGCCATGGCGTCGGGCTTCTTGTTGTATGGCATGTCCATGCTCTATGGTGCCACCGGTTCGCTCGACATCACGCAGGTGTTCAAGGCCGTGGCCAGTGGCCAGGTACGCCATCAGGTGTTGATTTTCGGGCTGGTGTTTATTGTGGCTGGTCTGGCGTTCAAGCTCGGCGTTGTACCCTTCCACATGTGGATTCCCGATGTCTATCAAGGCGCACCGACGGCGGTCACGCTGATGATCGGCGGTGCACCCAAGCTGGCAGCTTTTGGCATGACGATGCGTCTGCTGGTGGAAGGCCTGCTGCCGTTGGCCATCGACTGGCAGCAGATGCTGACGGTGCTGGCCGTGGGCTCGTTGCTGATTGGT
>Ga0316223_1003700_pt1:0-2500 | contig 11257 bp, 4 predicted proteins | sample TBH18009metaG_FD_206007 | JGI IMG/M metagenome (GOLD analysis project Ga0316223, IMG submission 206007) | Freshwater microbial communities from Trout Bog Lake, Wisconsin, USA - TBH18009 | ecosystem: Environmental > Aquatic > Freshwater > Lake > Hypolimnion/Profundal zone | place: USA...
CAGCTTGTGAAGTTTGGAAAGAAATCAAATTTGAATTTGAAACAATTGATACTCTATAATAGTATCAATCCAAATTTAAATATTTTTTCAAAACTATTTAAATAATCATTTTAGATTTTGACGTTTAAAATGAGTACTTTACTTAAACTAATATCGTCTCGATATTAGTTTAAGTAAAATCATTATTAACTATATATTAAGTATATATTCGGAAGATTTTTTTTATTTTTTTGGTCTTTACTTTCTTCTTCAGGTTCTTTTTTTTATTCAACAGAACAAAAACCCGTAGTAAATACTTTGTCAATTTTAATTAATTTATTTAAACTTGGGTTATTATTAGGTTTTTTTATAGATGCTTTTAAAGTGGGTAGTTAAACGTAATTTATATTAAAAATTGGGTTCTAAAAGAGAGAGAAGACGTAGATTGATGAATTAACAAACTTAGAAAAGCTTCGATAGATTGCTCGCTAAATTATTTTTGATTGCATTTTTTTACTCCTTAACTAAGTCGGCCGAGGGGTCCTCGGCCGACTCCTAAGATGCTAACTAGACCAAGTGGTACTACTAATCTTGTTGACTTGCTGTTTTTACATACAAGATTAAAAGAAAAGAAGTAGGAATTAGGATAAATAGTGTAGTAGCGATTAACCCTAAAATATTAACTTCCATTTTTTTAGACTCCAAATTATATAATTTCAATATTATTATAATCTAGACTCAAAAGGGAATTCAAGTCTTCTTATTATTTATATCTTCAATACTAAATTTTATCGTTTTAAAGTTTTTAAATTTATATGGATTTTGTTTTGCATATATGTTTCTATTTTATTAGCCTTTCAAGTTCAGGTGTGAAATCATAAACAGAAATTAAAAAAAAAGTCTATTATTTAATTTGATAAATCTCGCGATATCTTTATCTTATCTTAAAAAGAAACTATCCGTGAAAGAAACACCTGCATAAATACATTGTATTTATGGTATTTCTTTCACGGATGTTGTTATTAATGAAAATTTACTAGTGAATAAATTTGGCTAACCTTGTATTTGAAAGGTATATAGCTTTTTACTATTAAAAAAAGGGGGTCAGCCTACCCGTGCTTTTTTTAGAGCAAAAAAGCAATTTCATTGCCTGCTACTAGATTTGAACTAGTGACATTCCGCGTATGAGACGGATGCTCTAACCAGCTGAGCTAAGCAGGCATAAATATTTTCTAGAGAAATAAAAAACGGAAAGGGAGGGATTCGAACCCTCGGTAACCTTGAAGTTACGTCGGTTTTCAAAACCGATGCAATCGACCACTCTGCCACCTTTCCTCTAGAAATTATATCGATGTTTTGAGGTTACAAAACAATAAGTAATACTTTATTCAAAGAGCATTGATCTTTTTGTGACTACCAGAAGGGCGTCTTCCTATCAAAGTCGGGAGACCATGGAGAAGATTCACTAAAATTTATTAAAATCCTTTAAATTGTAGATTACAAAGCGGGTAACGCGATTCGAACGCGCGACATGCACCTTGGCAAGGTGCCGCTCTACCACTGAGCTATACCCGCTTTTCTAGAAAAAAAGGAGATGACCTTAGAGGCTTGACCCTTTAAGCTAAAATGATTTAACCTTTTTTTAGTATTTATGAATCCTATTATATATTCTTTTTAAGGTTTTGTAAATACTTTTTCCGGGAGAAAATCAAAATGAGAATTAAGATAAGACTTTTTTCATTTTCACCCCTTATTGCTTCGACTTCCTGAGGCTTACAGAGGCAACTCGGCTTAGATACCAAAAAAGTCCTAACCGATTTTTTTTGTAAAAAAGCAGCCAGTTTTTATGATGGGTTGTTTCCAAAATTGGTTGAATCCAAATCATAAAAAATTGCGGGGGGTTCATAATTTTTTCTATTCCCTATAGTAAATTTTTTTTTAAAACCTAATGTTTTACATTGAAAAAAGACTGAACTGGCCCCCCCAAAAACAACTTTTTTATTATTATTATTTGTATTTTATGTTATTCGCTTTATTATTATCTTTTTTACCCAATTTGTTTTATTTATTAGAATATTACTAAAAACTATTGTAGTAGCTCTTACTTTTTTACTACAATTTTTTGAAAAATTAATTGAATTTATTTTTATATTTATATGAGGTGTTTTTCAATCAAAAAATTGAAAAAGCATATGAAGGTGTTAATTATGCTAAAAAATACATCTATTAAATTTTATTAGAAAACGGAAATAAAGGTATTTATTTACAATTTGAGTTTGAAGTAAAAAAAAAAGCTATACTTAAATTTATTATTAATATCAATATGAAGAGGTCGTTAAAAAAAAAGTATACATATCATAATTTGCTTTTAAACCAATTGATTGTTTCAGCCGTAAATCAAATATGGTTAATTTATGAATCTAAATTTAGATTTAAAGATTTCAATAAACATCTAAGTATTTTATTTGTTATTGATTTAGGTAGTCGTGAAATAATTAAAATATTAGCTACGCAAGATAAT
>Ga0316223_1003700_pt1:10000-11257 | contig 11257 bp, 4 predicted proteins | sample TBH18009metaG_FD_206007 | JGI IMG/M metagenome (GOLD analysis project Ga0316223, IMG submission 206007) | Freshwater microbial communities from Trout Bog Lake, Wisconsin, USA - TBH18009 | ecosystem: Environmental > Aquatic > Freshwater > Lake > Hypolimnion/Profundal zone | place: USA...
CAACCCAAGAATACTCCATTTATTCTGGATTCGTTTCACTTTGAGTGGAACTTTTTTTGCTGCCATTGTATTCACAATGATATCACCCAATGTATGGGTCTCGTCAGCAAAAGGTGGCAGGTCATAAGTCGAACAATAGCTAGTTTGCTTTTGTTTTATTTTTTCCATCGTTACAAAACTCCCCGGCTCGATGCAAAAATTTAATAATATAAATTCTACAACCGAAGAGTCCGCTAGATTATAAGAAGTGATGTTTTCAATGGTAATCAATTCTTTCTGGTTTAATGAAAGAAAGTGATTAAACATACCGCTCACGTTTTCTAATAAACGTAAATGGAAATTCGGGATAACAGCTTCACCTTTAACGACATTTGTTAAATTAAGGACCGCTAGTCTACGTTGAAGCCCACTATCGAGCGTAAGATCAGGGCTATAATTACTAGTAATTACTAGTACTCCCTTGAAGACAGATGAAAAAACATTTTGCTTATATTTTAACTTTGGTTCTCATAAAAAAGTGACGTAAAATCTAAATTTTGTTGTAAAACTTTTAAACCAAAGTTTAAAGCAATTTATTTCCTCTTTTGAAAAAGAAAGAACAAAAAAAATATATATTAATATAGAGCCTAACTTAGAGTAGGTTTTTTATAAGATTATAAAGTTCGACTGTACAGTAAGTATAAAGTATATCTTGACTTTACTCGAGGGTCCCAAAGCCTACCATATATACATAAAATATTGAATGATACCAGTAGACTAAATTTTGGACCCTCTAAAGCCTGAACTTTTGATTCTTTATAACTAATTGCATTTTTTGATTAGAAATAGCTTATTCCTACTTACCTACTCAAGCCAACCATAGCTATGTAAACCTTTTCCAAAAATATTTACACCTAAATAACAAATCCAAACAGCTAAAAAGCCAAAACTAGCTATAAAAGCTGTTTTTTTACCAGACCAACCCTTAATTATTCGACTATGTAGATATATAGCATAAATAATCCAAGTAATTAATGCCCAAGTTTCTTTCGGATCCCAACTCCAATAAGATCCCCAGGTTTCATTAGCCCAAACTGCACCAGATAATATACCTATAGTTAATAAAGGAAAGCCTATTCCAATAGTACGATAACTTAAATTATCTAAATTTTTACTAATTTTAATAAAAAGAGCCTCTACTTTAGAGTTCCTTTCGTTAGCTTGTGAATTTAGATTATTAATTTTTGATATATTCATACTATAAGACGGTTGTAACGA
>Ga0316223_1003707_pt1 | contig 11243 bp, 7 predicted proteins | sample TBH18009metaG_FD_206007 | JGI IMG/M metagenome (GOLD analysis project Ga0316223, IMG submission 206007) | Freshwater microbial communities from Trout Bog Lake, Wisconsin, USA - TBH18009 | ecosystem: Environmental > Aquatic > Freshwater > Lake > Hypolimnion/Profundal zone | place: USA: Wisconsin...
GGGTACTGAGGGGCGGATCATTCCTTTGCAACGATCAGTATTGCAGTGGCTACCGCAATGCACGGCGCATGAAAAGTACCGAAGATACCAGTATGGAACACACCGGTTTCAGGTGTGTCGCTGATAATTAACTTGTTGACCCATTAATCCTTTTGTTAAATGAGTTTTTACGACAAACCTTTTGCGTTTCAGGCAATGGCCAAGCCCATTGGGCCTGCCTGTAACCTGAATTGTACCTATTGCTACTATCTCGAAAAGCAGAAACTCTACAAAGATTCCGGTTCATTCCGGATGAGCGAGGAGTTGCTCGAAAAATTTATAAAGCAATACATCTGGGTTCAGCAGGTTAATACCATACAATTTGTGTGGCAGGGAGGTGAACCAACCTTGCTGGGGCTTGATTATTTCAAGCTCGTCGTTGCCCTGCAAAAGAAATACGCGGAAGGAAAAAAAATTGAAAACGCCTTTCAAACCAACGGAACTTTGCTCGACGATGAATGGTGCGCCTTTTTTAAAAAGCATAACTTCCTGGTTGGGATATCGATAGATGGTCCCAAACATGTCCATGACGCGTTTAGGCCATATCGCAATGGAACACCCTCATTTGATCATGTTATGCGGGGAGTTCTCCTTCTTCAGAAACATCGGGTTGAGTTTAATACACTTACCGTGATTCACCGGTATAATGTAAAGTATGCGGTTGAAATCTATAATTTCCTTAAGTTTATAGGTAGCGGGTTTCTTCAGTTCATTCCAATTGTTGAACGTCGCAAGAAAATAGAAAATCCCACCACTTTAGACCTTGTGGGTCCTGAAGATCCGGATGCTTTGGTAACCGATTGGTCGGTACGTCCAGATGAATTTGGCAATTTTCTGATCGCTGTTTTTAACGAATGGGTGAAACGGGATGTGGGTAAAGTCTTCGTTTTACAGTTTGATTCTGCGCTGGCTAACTGGGTGGGAGAGCCCGCTGGTATTTGTATCTTTTCCAAAACCTGCGGTGAGGCGGTTGTGGTCGAGCATAATGGCGATGTATATTCGTGTGACCACTATGTTTACCCCGAATATAAACTCGGAAATATTAAAGATCAAACCCTTTTTGGTCTGGTCAGATCGGAAAAGCAACAGGAATTTGGTCAGAACAAATTAGCCGGGTTGCCACGGCAATGTATCAAATGTGAGTACCGGTTCGCATGCCATGGCGAATGTCCAAAACACCGTTTCCTTCAAACGCCAGATGGGGAGCCGGGTCTTAATTATTTGTGCTCCGGTTATAAAAAGTTTTTTGCACATGTTGACCCTTACATGCAATTTATGGAAGATGAGTTAAAGGCAAACCGTCCACCTTCAAATGTAATGAGCTGGGCACAAAAGTATCGGAAGAACTGAGGTCTTATGCCTCTTGGGCCAGCATGGCCAGCGAGGTTTTTTCCAGCTTGCTAAAGGTAAAGTCCCTGATTTCTTTAAATGTGCCACGGATTGCACAGGTCGTTTCATCTTTGCAGTGGTCACAGGGTTCATAATATTTCACTGAAGTACATCGCAGTAAAGCAATGCTTCCTTCAGTCAAACGAACAATCTCAAGCAGATTAATCTCTTCAGGCTTTCTGATCAGATAGTATCCTCCGTTTTTACCGAGCTTACTCCCTAAATATCCATTGTTTTTTAGTTCAAGTAAGATCGATTCCAAAAATCGCTTTGGTATTTTTTCACTTTCGGCAATTTCATTAATCAATAAAGTTCCTTTACCAAACTCCTTGGCCAGTCTGACCAATGCAAGCATCGAATATCGGGTTTTCTGTGTAAGCATAATTATCCTATTTTTCTGATATATTGTAGTTTCTCCGGGTTAAGAATCTCGAATTTTTTACCTTCAATTGAGATAATTTTTTCGGTTTGCCACCGCGACAGGGTCATGATCACATTTTCCGTAGAACAACCAACAAATTCAGCGATCTCTTTTCTGGTCAGTGATAGGGTGAAAGAATTATTGTGGTAAACCTCATCGGCAAGATAACTAATGATGTCGGCAATTCTCCCCTCTTTTTGTTTGTGAGCAAGGCTTATGAAATTAATTACGGCCTTTTTAAACATTTCCGAAGTCACCTGATACATCATCATGGCAAATTTCGAATTATCCATTAGTATATTCTGCAAAATTTTAGCATCAATTAGAATTGCCCTGCATTCTTCAACAGCCACAAACGAGAACAAGTTGTTGTCCTTATAAAAGAGATTGGCACCTCCTAATATCTTTGGTGCCGATACGATAGTGATAATTAAATTTTTACTGATCTCATTTTCGTAATTAAACTTAACAATCCCTTTTTCAAGATAAACTACATGGGTTGGAATCCCTCCCTGCTTAAGTATTGTTTCTCCTTTTCTGAAATTTAACTTTACAGAAGCCTTCTCCAGTTTTTCAAACTCTTTTTCACTGATAAACTGTAGGGAAATCTTTTTGAGCCAGGTGTATTCCTGGTGATTGCCAATGAAGTTCATACTTTGTTGATTTGTTTTTAATCTTGACTATGCATAGTGGAACCCATAAGGAGATCACATTTAATTGTTACCCTTTGCTAGTGCAGGTTTCAAAAGCCATTTTGGATATATAATTCATTCAATTATATACTGGAATAGATTAAATATTCAATCTAATCGTGTGAAAATACCAATACAAACATACATTAAATCAGTAGAGATTGTTGATATATTTGAATAATTATGAAGTTGAATTATGAAGGTAAATAAAAATCATCCTATAATAATTGCTGATTCCCAGTTTTTGGTAGTGGAATCGCTAAAATCACTAATAGCCGCAGATGAGCGCTTTACGCTGGCCGGAGTGGCCTTGAATCAAACCGATCTGCATAATCTGCTAGAGGAATTCCGGAGTGGCCTATTAATTACAGACTTCGCAAATGTTGACTTTCACGGTATCGATGATTTGAAATTGATTCGGCAGAAATATCCTCAAATATCAGTACTGGTTCTTACCAATACACTGACCAATTTAGAGATGGCAGCATTAACTAAGGTGGGAATCAAAAATATTATTTTCAAAACCGCCGCTAAAGAAGAGGTTATTAAGTCTTTTGATTGCACGCTCAATGGCGAAAATTATTATTCCCATGAGATTTCAGATCTTCCTGCTTACCCCCAAACGATCAAAAACCAAATGGACATTCAGCATCTTACATCCAGTGAGTTTGAAATAGTAAAATTGATTGCCGAAGGACTTTCCACAAAGAAGATCGCTTCAAGAAAAAATATCAGCTTTCATACTGTAAATACCCATCGTAGGAACATATTCAAAAAGGTTGAGGTTTCTAATGTCAATGAATTGATTCTTCATGCCATTAAATCTGGCTGGATTGAAAATGTTGAGTACTACATTTGAAAATATTTATTTCTGTGGATAAATAAACTTTAGACCGGATTTTACCATCTTTCAATTTTTTTTCAATCTCTCGTTGTTATTAACTGGGATAAATTCCCATTTTCAATTCGGACAGTGATTTATCGAAATTTAGTTGTTATTCGGTAAAGATTTGTAAGCTTATTTCCCATAACGTTTAATTTAACGGCTTGCCTTACCATTCAGAAAAACTATCTTGGGACAACAGGAATAAGCCATGATTTAATGACTCAACCCAATAGTTCTGTTTCTGAAAGAAAATCTATTAATTAAAAGATAAATAGATTTTTTCGTACTGAAGGATATCCCAACTCCTGAAGTAGGACACTTTCTGGATCTTGAAGGCATAGCGCTCAGTGTCGGACATCCTTGTGCTCAGCAAGCACTGCGAAGATTGAGTGTTGAAGCAACTATCCGCCCTTCATTTGCCTTTTATAATACCAAAGGGGAAATTGACGAACTAGTTGTCTCTATCCAGAAAATGCCATCCATAGCATAAAAACCACGGAATTTGAATCTTTGCTGAAAAATGATTACAAACTTCCACTTATACAAGTTGAGCAAAAAGGTTCATGAATAACCTTAATAAGGCAATTGAATAAAACTTTAAATTGCTTATCAAACTCAAAAAAGATATTGTTTAAAAACAAGTCAATTGCGGAGAAAGAAAAGCTATGACCAAAATAATCTTCAAATACTAAGATGTTATCAATTCAAATCACGAACCGTTAAAAATGAATGATTTAACGCAAATTTGTATGTTCGTGTGCGAGACTGTTTAGATCGGACCAAAATATAAATGACCCATAAATTGAATTATTGGCGGCTCCAGAACTAAGGGCAATCAAATACTTTTGTTATTGTTCGCATTTTCTTTTTGTGGACATGAACTACTCCATTTCAGATGTTATCCGTTTAAAAGACTTCGCGTTCGAAGTAAAAGTGAGACATCAGAATTGGGGTGAGAAACTGGTATAGATTTATCTTAATGTATTCCTAAGCCAAAGTTTAGCCAGAGATCATTTCAAATCTTCGATTCTTACTATTGCATTCTGGCAAATACCTATTATCTCCTCTGAGTAAGTAGATTGTATGACTTTGGATTAAAGTGGGTAAAATTGAAAAAGGGTCATGTCAGAAATTAAACAATAATCTCGACATATAAACATAACAATAACATTTGTAGGTATATTTTACTTATTAGTCTGGAAAAATCTTATTTAAAAGGCCTAAGGTCTTTTAAAATATTAGATTTACTTTTTAATCAGCCATATTTCTGCAACCTGTGATCCGCGTTCCCCTTCACCCTTGTCATCGTCTCCGCAAATCCAGGTGAAAAGGATTTTTCCCTCTTTGGTCACTTCCTTTGGCAACGGAAATTCAAACAAAGGTTTTATTCCCAATTGGATGTAATCATGTATCATAATGCCGTTGGCAACGAGTTTCATTTTTGAGCGAAAGCGGCCGGTATAGGCTATTCTAATGTAATAGGTTCCATTTGGATCGAGATTATCGTATTCAATTTTCAAAGGGGTGTCATATAGGGTATTAATCTGATTCATCCAGGCCAATGGAGTTGTTTGTCCTTCAAATCCTTTCGCAACAATTTCATGAACCCAGTCAACACCGGATAACCCAACTCCAAAGCTTTCGCGGGGCGATTCCAGACTTCCCGGATCTTCTGCCCATGTTTTTTGCGCTTTTACCCTTTTCATGGCAGCTGGATTTCCAAAATTGTCATAGAAACCGCCTGGTCCGGGATCAGTTCGGTGCAGGATTTTATCAATTGCAGTCAGCCTCTCAGATTCGTTACTCATTTTTTCGATCATATTAAGCTGATCAAGTATCCATAAAGCATCATTGAGAGGAATGTCAATATTGTCGATAAAGTTTCCACGTCCTTGCATTGCATGGTGTCTTTCAACTGTAAGCTGGGCGCCAAAACTACGGAAAAGAGAATCGGCAAGGGCATAGCATCGCTGCTTTAGTTCAGGTGATACCTGCTTTTCGCGGGCCAGTGCGAGGGTACTACGGGCCTCTGCAATCACTAATTTTGACCCTTCCTGACTTGCCCTTTCCAATATATTCCTGGCATCACGCTCAAGAGCAGTTTCATAGATTAACCTTCTCTGGGTATATCCATCGAAATAGGCCCGGATTAATCCGCTTTGGAATCGAGGGTTACTTAAAATCTTGTCTGAAGCAATTTTTTCCATAGACTGCCATTGTTGGAGGGTGCCTTGTACGTGTTCGTTCGAAAGCAGCGGACCACGGAAATTTCTTTCCAGGGCGAGTAATCCCTGTGCTACACCTTCTGTATAATCAGGCCCAATAAAAAACCGGGCATAATCGCGTAATGTCTCCAAAACCGGGGTTGAAGGATCCCAATCCTGATCGCTCCAGACAAATTTATTCACATCATCATTGGTCCCTTCAGAATAACTGATACTTCCCAGTGCCAATGGTGCATATAAGTTGTGGATATACTTTTCGTCCGTTGGACGCGGATTGATACATTCACGGCCCAAAGTCATCGCAAAAGCGAGATCCCAGTCGGGAACAGGATACTGACAACTCAGGCTGTGTGTAATGTCAGGGCAAAGACGGAACTGAACTGATGGATTGACATTTTTTTTCAACTCCGGAAGTGATTTTCTTGTCCATGGTGCATAAACAATTCCACCAAACCACTCATATTGTTGATTGACTTGTTTATAATATTTTTCGTACCATTCTTTGCTTGGTTTAAAAGCTTGGGCTGAAACCCATATTTTTGCACTGGGATGATATTTGTGCAGAACTTTGGCCACTTTCCCCAGCCAATTAAAGAGCACATCAGGCTCAAGATCGCCGGGATCTCCAGCAGGGACAAAAAGGGCATCCAATTTTGGCAAAACGCTGAAAACCTCTTCTCGCTCATTGAGCTCCCTCATTATCGAATCCGGAGAAGAATAATCACTGCCCATGTTCGGGTACCACATCGTCACATCCAGACTGTATTCTTTACAAATTCGTGACTGCTCAGCAATCATCTTAATGGCAGGCAATTTCATGAGTATATCAGAGAAATCATCGTCAGTACGCGGAGGTACAAGCTCGATCGTGTTTGCTCCAAAAATAGCCAGATCACGTATGTAACGATCAAATTGGGCAACACTCCAGGCGTCATAGGCATTCGTTTTCGGACGATATCCCAATTGATGGCCACGGATCGGATAAACAGGGGTGGAGGAGATATTCAGATTGCCAGGTACCAATGTGACGCCTTTGTTCAGTTCCATTTTACGGAGTAGCTTTCCAACCCCGTAAAGAGCGCCACGTTCATCGTGTCCGGCAATAACAATTGTTTTGTTTTCGACGGAGACAATTTTGTAGCCCTCTTTTCCTGTCTCCTTCAGCTTACCAATAGCCGTTTTAAAGGATTCAGGCAATTTATCCATTCTTGCTTCAACACAAACAACGATAGATTGCTTTCCTTTTACTGTTGCCTTACTAATCACAGGAAGGGAGATACCACTCCGGGTTTTAATCTCTTCTGATAATACCTGAACCGCTTTTTGCAACTGAACATTTTTCTTTTCAGGAAGGAAAATTGATGCTTTTGAGAAATCGGAAAACTGTTGTGCTATGCCTTTGGCTGATAAAATCAGACTCAGAAAGAGGAGAATAGATATTCGAAATGGATTCATATTTTAGATTTTTTGTCAAATTTCAAAAAGCAATACAACCTAATGAAAGTCCTAAAAGAAAAGTAAATAAAGGTAATTATCAATCCAAATAAACAACATTCAGGAATTACCTACTTCTAATTATTTATTCAAATCAGATGGTTAATTAACCAAATATCCATTCAAATATTTTCAATACCTGGTATCGCGACTATCTGAAATCTTTTCGATAATGTGAAGGGGTTTTGTTAATGATGACTTTGAAATAATGATTAAAATTTGCCAGGTTGTTATATCCGCATTCGTAACAAATCTGGGTTATTGGCTTATTTGTTTCAGCTAACATTTTAGAAGCCATTCCAATACGGACATTCTTAACATAACTCATAAAGGTTTGATTAGTTTTATTTTTAAAATACCTGCAAAATGAAGCTGGTTCTTTGTACATTAATGCAGCTGCCTCATTAAGTGAAACTCCTGTTTGAATATTCTTAAAAACATAATCATAGACCTTATTAATTAGCTCATTACCTGCAATAAATGAGTTCGAAAGAGAGGAAGGGAGAGACAAATTCACCCGATCTTCTATTTGAATTAGCAATCGAAAAACCTTAAGTAATTCAATATATCGTTCAAGTCCATTCACCTTCGTCATTTTTTGGAGGATATTCCCAACCTTTTCGGATTCGGCACCTTTGAACCATATACCACCACTGGCACATTTGAGTAAATTGACGACTTGTTCCAGTTCGGGGATTCTAAAGGAATCGGATGTATTAATTTTTTCATTGAAATGAGTCACATAAGTCTCCGATTCATCATTTCGCTCAAATTCTAAAGTATACCAGCTATGTGGAAGATTAGGTGGTAATAGCACTAAGTCGCCATTTGAAAAATCTGAGATATTGTGGCCTACAATTCTTTTCCCCGAACCATTTACAATGAAAATTAATTCAAAATTAGAATGAGAATGCACTTTACCAGGATAGGCAGCTAATTTTAATTTCCTCGTAATTATCGAATAGTTATGGGACACAAAGATTTTCTCATAAGTGATTTTCATATCAATTCAGCTTCAGTCATTTTTAGATGATTATTTTTGGGGCAATGTGATTTTCAATGGAGGAAATGTTTTATCTGTCCTCACTTTCTTGTTCTTTAGGACCGTTAGAATCATCCTCATTTTTTCTTTCATTTTCTTTAACCTTGTAATTGTTGAACCGGTAGCTGAAGGTAAGCATGACAACGTGGGCTTCCCGTTCTAAACTACTATATTTAAATTGATGCACACTTTCAGTGGTGTTATCGTAAATGGTATGCCCAAACATATTACGTGCCTGCAACATCAGGCTGGCTCTTCGATTCAACATTCTCTGCCTGACGGAGATAGTCGACGTATAAAAACCTGATCGGGTACCCTGTGCCGCTATAGTGGGTGCATTATAGATGTAAGTAACCTGGAAAGTTGTAGTCTTTGTCAAATGAAATGTCGGATTGACATGGAGATTCCAGGTATTAGTACTTGTAGCAACTCCCGGGACAAGAGTTCCAAACATGTGATAATTAAAAATATTAAAAGAAGAATTCAGGTTAAACCATTTGACAGGTTCCAAGTTCAACATAAACTCAGTGCCCATGGAACGATCATGATTGATATTTTCATACGTATTGGTGGTTATCTGGGTAGTAGGGTCAAATAGAGTGACTTGTTGAATCAAACCTGTTGTTTTTCGTAAAAATCCGTCAACCGAGATAAATGATGAATTGTTAAGTTGTTTCACCGCGTTCAATTCCAAAGAGTTTGCAAATTCCGGATGCAATCCAGGATTTCCCTGCCGTATCGTCTGCGGATCAAGATGCAGAACAAAAGGATTGATATTGGATTCGCCAGGTCGGTTAATACGACGTGCGTAACTTGCCTGGAGCTGTAACTGCCAGGGCAATTGTTTGGACAAATGAACTGTTGGGAAAAAATCAATCCGGTTTAGCTTGTAGTCTTTATTCTGCATTTCCTGGGTCAGCACTCTGTTTTCATATTCAGTGCGCATGCCAAGTTGATATCCAAAAAGCGGCAGTGAATTTAAATAGGTAACGTACGCCGCCTGAATCTGGTCTTTAAAGTTTAACTTATCCAGCTGGGAACTATCCTCAACCCAGGCACTGCCCACAAAATTGGTCAAGTGGTCAGCCCCATGACTACTAAGGTATCTACCCTGGTAGCCTGCCCCAAACTTCCCTTTTTCCCCAACAGGAAGTTCATAGTCAACCTTTGACCGTAAATCATTTTGGATCCCGTTTTGAGCAGTCTGCTGAATTAATGACCCTGCAGTTCTGTTCCATCTAAAATCAGTTGTATCAACCTGCAAAGTACTGACACTGTTACTCGGACCTCCCGATAAATAGACTGCCGCAGAAAGCTGCTCCCCTTTTTTGCTAATTTTCCGCATAAAATCAAGATTGACGGATTTGTACTGCTGTTCTGACCCGGGATGGGTATGGTTTGTATAGTAAATATCACTTTGAGATGGATTTAAAATTGAATTGTAGGTGTCATGATAGTCTGAAGTGGTGGAACGAATAAAGTTCTGATCGCCTATGCTGCCTGTAAGGGTTAATGAATTCTTATCATCGATGGCATAATCAATTCCTGCACGAATCCCTTTCCCAAGCCGATGAAGATTACCAGAGCCCTTAATTACCTGTTTTTTCAGGATCTGATTACTCAGGGTATCTGTAACATTGCCATTACTTTTAAAGATGGACTGATTATCTGAAAAATCGCCACCCAGGGTTAAGCTGAATTTTGACACTTTATAGCTCAGATTCATGTTTGAACTCAATTTGTTTCCAGTTCCGGCAGTGACATTAAACATTCCGCTTGAACCCTGAATTCGCTGCTTTTTCATGATAATATTGATAATTCCGGCACTTCCTTCAGCGTCATATTTTGCTGAAGGATTGGTGATAAGTTCTACCTTTTGAACAAGGCTGGCCGGTATTTGCTGCAGAGCTTCACTTCCGCCGATGGGTGAGGGCCTTCCGTCTATTAAGACAGTATAACTAGAACTTCCCCGCAATGTGATATTCCCTTCCACATCAGTTTGAATAGACGGGACATTTTGAAGCGCCTCAGCCAGGGTACTACCCGAAACATTGATATTTTGAGCCACATTCACCACTTTCTTATCAATTTGGTAGGTTACCGGTGGGACACTCCCAACGACTTCGACTTCTTTCAATGTGGTACTGGCTTCAACTACCTTTATTGAACCAAGCGCCACAGATTTTGTGTTTGAGGTAAGTAATATATTTTTAACTTTATGTTTCTTATATCCCACGAAAGTAACTTCAATGTAATACTTCCCATAAGGCAATTTATCGATTGAAAAACTCCCGTCATCCTTGCTCAGGACACCCGTCACCAATGTAGAATCAGAGGCATGGTAAATAGCTACACTTGCGTAAGGGATAGTCTGATTGTTATTTCCATCGGTGATAACTCCGGTAATCCGGGCATCTTTTACCGTCGTGTTGACAACTCCTGGCAAATTTCCGGCTGCAACACAAAATTTTGAACTTATAAGTAAAATTAAAGTAAAGAAGGAAATGGGGAAAAAGAAATTTTTCATTATAAATTTAATTGTGAATATTGAGGGTTTATTATAGTCTTAAAACTGATTCTGAGAGTGGCTATTTTTTGCTCATTTAATTAATGATGATAAATTGATTAGAATTTTACGGGATAACCACAAATTAGGATAGCCGGTTGTCGTACATAAAAATATCGTCTGATTGAAGACGATATAGAAATATTCAAACAATTTTTTAAGCATCAAAATACGATAAACATTAATAAATAGATATAAATAATTTTTTTAAGCTCTTGAAATAAAACATAAATTGGTTGAGAATAACTTTAACGGTCAATAAAAGCTAATTATTATATTTTGGTTCATATTGTAAGAATTTAAAATTAACATCAGTTTAGAATTGACTATCTTTAGCCAATAAGGTTTAATTACTCTGATACTAAGTAATATGAATAATATAATGTCTTATTTATTTGTTTATATTATATAATATGCGTACATTTATCTCATTATGAGATATGTAACACTAAAAACAGAGGAGATTGAAGCATTAGAGCTGAGCAGTAA
>Ga0316223_1003710_pt1 | contig 11237 bp, 7 predicted proteins | sample TBH18009metaG_FD_206007 | JGI IMG/M metagenome (GOLD analysis project Ga0316223, IMG submission 206007) | Freshwater microbial communities from Trout Bog Lake, Wisconsin, USA - TBH18009 | ecosystem: Environmental > Aquatic > Freshwater > Lake > Hypolimnion/Profundal zone | place: USA: Wisconsin...
TGATTCAAGGCGGCGCCAACCAATTTTGCAGTGAGATCCACGAGAGGGATGACCCGTTCATAGGCCATCCGAGTCGGCCCGATAACGCCCAATACGCCAACGATCTGGTCATTGACCGAGTAAGAAGAGGTGACCAGGCTGCAATGATCCAGGGCTTTATGGCCCGATTCTTCGCCAATGTATATTTTGATACCCGGAGAATCAATGCAGCGGTCGAGCAAATGCACCAGGTCTTCTTTTTGGTGGAGCGTTTGGAAAAGGCTCCGAAACTGTTCCATGCTGGCGAGCTCTGAGAAATCCATCAGATTGATTTCCCCTGAAACGACAAAGGGTTTTTGCTTCCGTTCATGGTCATTGAGCGCCAAATCAGCCATCATCGAGGCGTCCAGAACTTCTCGGCTCAAACGCTCTCGATCATCGGAGAGTTCATTCAGAATCGCTTCGCGCACTCTGGAGAGGTCTTTTCCTGCATAGCGGCTATTGAGGTAATTGGCCGCATTATGAAGTTCAGTCGATGAAAAGGCCTTAGGGGCCTGAATAATTTTGTTATGGACTTCCCTTTGACCTGTGACTAGGATCACTAGAATCCTCTGGTCGGAGAGGGGCATAAATTCAATATGACTGAAAATGAGGCTGTCCCTGCGAGGAAGGGTTACTACCCCCGCCATGTGCGTGACTTCTGACAGCAGTCGGGAAGCGGTCTCAAGAAGATCGTTGGGGGAATCCTGGATGTCGAGATCGTTTCGAAGTTGACGCGCGATATCCTGTTGTAAGGGTTTTACCGTCAAAAGGGTATCAATAAAGAGGCGATACCCCGTCACTGTGGGCATACGGCCTGCGGATGTATGCGGTGAGGTCACGAGACCCAGATCCTCTAGGTCGGCCATGACGTTGCGGATGGTGGCAGGACTTAGATTGAGCCCAGCATCCCTGGATAAGATGCGAGAACCCACGGGTTGACCCTCATGGATGTAACGTTCTACCAGTATCTTGAGTAATTGCTGAGCGCGCTCAGTCAGTTGCGGAGGATTTGCCACAGATTGCCTTGGGGGTGACTTAAGAATTAGCGCTCTGGATCACAGAGTGCTAAAAACTAGCAACACCTGGTCGCTCTGTCAAGGAAACCATCCATAAATTAGATAGGCTAGATCCCAGTGCACGCTCGGTGATTGCTTGATAAACTTATTTCTTGAGTAATAGCCCTTGTTACTATTTGGGTCTTTGTCACCGTCGACTTTAGAATCGTAAGCCTCAGGACCTCAATTTTCCTAGATATACCATGACCACTCGCTTTCGTACTGTTGCGCTGATTGGGAAATCCCATGCGGAGCGATTGTCTGAAACGTTGTCTGAGCTCTATGCCCATCTCATAAGTAGGGGTGTTCGTGTTATGGTTGAAGAGGCGTCCGCTCCTTTTATTGATGGCCAGGTGCCTGATGCGTGCTCTATTGACACCCTAGGGGCCTTATGTGACTTAGCGATTGTGGTCGGGGGTGATGGAACGCTTCTTTCGGCCGCCAGAAGCCTAGCGCCTTTCGATGTGCCTTTAATTGGTGTCAATCTCGGACGGCTTGGATTTCTGGTCGATATTTCTCCGGCCGAGATTGCTCGTCATCTCGATGAGATTCTCGATGGCCGCTTCATCGAAGAAGAACGCTTTATGCTGAGCGCAGCCATTCATCGGGATGGCAAGATCATTTATCAGCAAAGCGCGATTAATGAGGTGGTGATTCATCGTTGGAATGCCTCAAGCATGATTGAAATTGAAACCTCAATCGATGGCGCCTTTTTAAATGCGCAGCGCTCAGATGGGCTGATTGTGTCGACTCCAACGGGATCCACCGCCTACGCACTCTCTGCGGGCGGGCCGATTTTGTCGCCGAATCTTAAAGCCCTTGTTTTAGCGCCTATTAATCCCCATACCCTCACTAATCGACCCATCGTAGTGGGGAGTCAAAGTGTGATTGAGGTGGCGTTTAGGGTTAGTCGGGAATTCAGTGCTCAAGTGGTTTGCGATAATGTGTCCAGCCCTAATTTATTGATCACCGATCGGGTTGAAATACGTTGTGCAGCCAAAACATTCCAGTTGCTGCACCCTTTAAACTACGACTTCTTTGAGATTTTGCGCGCTAAACTCAATTGGAGTGGGGGATACCGTAACTAGTCATGCTGACTCATCTCGATATTCGTGATCTGGCTGTTGTTGAGCATCTGAGCTTGCCTTTCTCCGAGGGTCTTACCGTGCTAACTGGAGAAACGGGTGCGGGTAAATCGATTCTTCTGACCGCCTTAGGTCTTGCTTTGGGGGAAAGGGCGGATGCAGGGTTTATTCGAGTGGGCTCCAACCGGGCCGAGATCAACTTGACCTTCGATGTCAGCGACAGCCCGAATGTAAAGGATTGGCTAGAGGAACAAGAGCTTTTTGAAGGCGATGAATGCGTGATTCGGCGCATCGTGACGGATGATGGACGTTCGAAGGCGTTCATCAATGGGCGACCTGTGACGCTGCAATCGCTCCAGGCATTCAGTCAGGGGCTGGTTGAAATCCATGGCCAGCATGCCCATGTTCTCTTATTGAAGAGTAGTGAACAGAGGCGTCTCTTGGACGAAGCGAGTGGTCACTCGGAGTTGGTCCAAAGCGTAGGCGGTTTATATCGCACTTGGCGGGCGCTTCGTGAGAGGCTTGATCGACTGACCCATAGCGCTTCTGATCAGGCTGCGCGGGTTGATCTTTTGACCTATCAAGTCGAAGAGCTTGAGCAGTTTGATATTCAATCCTTGGACTATGAAGCCTTGGTTGAAGAGCATACCCGACAAGCCCATGTAGGCAGAATTCTGGAGGTGGGGCAAGTTCATCTGGAGGCGCTCTATGAGCACGACAGCCAATCGGTTTCGGCCCAGCTCATGCAGGCCATTCAGGCGATGCAGGGTTTATCCAAACTGGCCCCGGAATTTTTGGAAACCGTGGCCTTATTAGAAGAAGCGCAGGTGGGTGTGAAGGAAGCTTCATTCCTATTGAGGCGGCAGCTTGAACGCTTAGAGGTGGATCCCGTGAGGTTGGATGCGCTCGATAAACGCTTGGGGGATCTTCATCAGTTGGCACGTAAACATCACATTCGTCCAGAAGAGCTGCCAAATAAGTTGGATGGCCTAAAGGCTGAGCTTGGGGCCTTATCAAAGGGCTCTGAATCCATTGAAGACCTTCAGCTGGCCCACGATAGGGCGCTTTCTGATTACCGCCTCTTGGCAGGAAAACTCACGGAAGAGAGGAAAACAACGGCGGCCATAATGGAAAAGAAGATTTCTGGCATCATTCAAGAACTGGGGATGCCTCAGGGCGTTGTTAAGGTGCACGTAGAAACGGATGAGTGTCGAAATCCACTGCCCGATGGTCTCGATAGTGTTGAGTTTTTGGTCAGCGCCAACCCAGGCCTTCCTCCAAGGTCTTTGGCGAAGGTGGCTTCGGGCGGAGAGCTCTCTAGGATCAGTCTGGCTATACAAGTAGCAGCACTCGATTCAAAGACCGTTTCAACCCTCATCTTTGATGAGGTGGATACGGGGATTGGTGGTGGTGTTGCTGAAATTGTTGGGCAGAAACTGAGGCTGCTAGGTCACGATCGTCAGGTCTTTTGTGTGACCCATCTTCCTCAAGTCGCCGTACAGGGTCACAATCACCTCAGAGTTGAAAAAACAGCGCAAGGTGGCGTCACGCAATCGACGGTTCGTTTGCTGGAATCAGATGAACGAATTGAAGAGATTGCGAGAATGTTGGGTGGGGTTCGTTTGACGGATCAAACCCTGGCGCATGCTCAAGAAATGCTGAGTCTTGTGCCCACGGGTGGGGTCTAATTTTTGACCCTATATCCACTACGCATATGGCTTTTGTCGGAAGAAAAATCTCGGGAATGGTATCCTTAACCCATTGTCTTAGAGCCATCCAGGCTTAGGCGTGTCCTTCGGGGAAGAAAAGAATCGTGAATGATATGTTGAAAAATGTGGTCCTTTGGATCGTGATTGCCGTTGTTTTGATGTCGGTATTCAACAATTTTGGTGGCCGTAAATCGACTGAAAACAGTCTCCCGTACTCACAATTTCTGAGTGCTGTTCAGGATGGGCAAGTGAAGCAGGTCATGATTGAAGGGCCGCTGCTCCACGGCATTTTTGCCTCGGGTGAAAAGTTCACCAGCTATAGCCCGCCTGAAGATCCGCACATGGTGGATGATCTTCTTGAAAACCATGTCGAGATCAAGGTGCAGCCTCCTGAGCCTCCCTCATTCTTGATGCAGATGCTGATCTCTTGGTTCCCGATGCTGCTCTTGGTTGGCGTCTGGGTGTTCTTCATGCGTCAGATGCAGGGCGGTGGTGGCGGTCGTGGCGCCATGTCGTTTGGTAAGAGCAAGGCTAAGCTCATCGAAGAAGATCAGGTTAAGGTTACGTTTGCCGATGTGGCGGGTGTTGAGGAAGCCAAGGAAGACGTTCAGGAAATGGTCGACTTCCTCCGAGACCCTGCCAAATTTCAAAAGCTTGGGGGCAAGATTCCTCGGGGTGCCCTGATGGTGGGGCCGCCTGGAACGGGTAAAACCCTTTTGGCCCGAGCCATTGCGGGTGAAGCACGCGTCCCCTTCTTTTCTATATCCGGATCCGACTTTGTTGAGATGTTTGTGGGTGTGGGAGCATCCCGCGTTCGTGACATGTTTGATGAGGCTAAGAAGAATGCGCCTTGCATCATCTTTATCGATGAAATCGACGCGGTTGGGCGTCATCGAGGCGCAGGTCTTGGTGGCGGGCATGATGAACGTGAGCAAACCCTGAACCAGTTGCTGGTTGAAATGGATGGGTTTGAGGGCAATGAAGGCATCATTGTCGTGGCGGCGACCAATCGCCCCGATGTTCTGGACCCGGCTTTACTTCGTCCTGGCCGATTTGATCGTCAGGTGGTCGTGGGACTTCCAGATGTCCGTGGCCGTGAACAGATCTTAAAGGTTCACATGAAGAAGGTACCCCTGGCTGCTGACGTTGAGGTGGCTTACCTCGCTCGTGGTACGCCTGGATTTTCAGGTGCAGATCTTGCCAATTTAGTGAATGAAGGCGCGCTCTTCGCCGCTCGCAAGAATAAGCGCCAGGTTGAAATGTCGGATCTTGAAAAGGCCAAAGACAAAATTCTGATGGGTGCCGAGCGGCATTCCATGGTGATGAGCGATGAGGAAAAAAAGCTCACGGCCTATCATGAGGCGGGGCATGCCATTGTGGGACGCTTGGTTCCTGAGCATGATCCCGTCTATAAGGTGAGCATCATGCCGCGCGGCCGTGCTCTGGGTATCACCATGTTCCTCCCGGAACGCGATCAATACAGTGCCAGCAAGCGGAAACTTGAAAGTCAGATCTCAAGTCTATTTGGTGGCCGTATTGCTGAAGAGGTGGTCTTTGGTAAAGACATGGTGACCACGGGGGCTCAAAATGACATCGAACGCGCAACCAGCATCGCACGCAACATGGTGACCCGTTGGGGTCTTTCAGACCGACTGGGCCCTCTTGCCTACAGTGAAGAAGAGGGGGAAGTCTTTTTGGGGCGTTCGGTTACGAAGCACAAGGTGGTGTCTGAAGAAACCGCGCACTTGATCGATGAAGAAATCCGGTCCGTGATTGATCGGAACTATGAGCGCTCTGAGCGTTTGATCACGGAGCACATGAAGGAACTTAAGGTGATGGCAGAAGCCTTGATTAAGTATGAAACGATCGATCGTTTCCAGATTGATGACATTATGGAAGGGAAAACGCCAAGGCCACCTCAAAGTTGGGATGAAGCGCCGCCTTCAGGTGGGTCTTCTGCCTCCAGCGGTGAAACGGCCGCACCTTCGGAGGACGTAGGCAAGGCGGCTGAGCAGCACTGAATTAGATCTCAGCTTCGGTCGCACTGAGCCTCTGTTCATCAGAGGCTTTTTGATTTTAGGGTTTTCTGGGTCTTTGGGTGGCTGAGAAAAAACCGTTCGCAGCTTGCGAGATAAGGGGGGGTAATCATGAGTAGAAGCTATTTTGGTACCGACGGTATTCGGGGCAAGGTGGGAACCTATCCCATTACGGCCGATTTTGTTTTAAAGCTCGGTTGGGCAGCAGGACGCGTTTTTGCTCGAGATCGGAAGGACCCCAAGGTGCTCATCGGCAAGGACACCCGTATTTCAGGGTATATGTTTGAGTCAGCCCTCGAGGCTGGGCTTGCGGCTGCGGGCGTCAATATTCAATTGTTAGGGCCCATGCCAACGCCGGCTATTTCTTATCTGACTCGAACCTTTCGGGCAGAGGCTGGGATTGTGATCAGCGCATCCCACAACCCTTACTATGATAATGGCATCAAGTTCTTTGGGCCGGATGGCTTAAAGCTTTCTGATGAAGTTGAGCGGCTGATTGAGCGCGAAATTGATCACCCTATGACTACGGTTGAATCTTCGAAGATCGGCCGAGCGTCGAGACTTAGTGATGCGGCTGGGCGTTACATTGAGTTCTGCAAAAGTACCGTGTCATCCAAAATTGATTTCTCGGGTATTAAGGTCGTGGTCGACTGCGCGCATGGATCGACTTACCACATTGCGCCACATGTCTTTGCGGAAATGGGTGCGGAGGTCATTGCCATGGGTGTTCAGCCCAGCGGCTTTAATATCAACGAAGACGTGGGTGCTACTAAGCCCAAGGCTTTGGCTGAAGCCGTGGTTAGGGAGAGGGCTGATTTTGGGATTGCCCTCGATGGCGATGGTGATCGCCTGATTATGGTTGATCACGAAGGTGTGATTGTGGATGGCGATGAGGTTCTCTTCATGATTGCCCAGTCATGGCAGGCTCGTGCTCAATTGCAAGGGCCTGTTATTGGTACTTTGATGACCAATCTTGGCTTGGAGCATGCGCTTAAAAAAATGGGTGTAGGACTCATGCGAGCGGCGGTTGGCGATCGTTACGTCATGGAGATGATGGCCCAGAATCACAGTAACTTGGGCGGAGAGGGATCAGGTCACATCATCTGTCGAGAGCTGATTTCAACAGGGGATGGCATCGTGGCGGCACTTCAGGTGATGGAGGCTATGCGCATCACTGGAAAAAGTTTGGCGGATCTACGTCGTGGGATGGATAAATATCCGCAAACATTGGTCAATGTAAAGATAAAGCAACGCGTGGACCTGGATCAGGTCGAGAAGGTCCAGTCAGTGAAGGCTGAGATAGAGCGAGCGCTTCAAAGTTCGGGTCGTGTCCTCTTGAGATCTTCTGGCACTGAACCCCTGGTAAGGGTGATGGTTGAGGGTAGTGATTCTGAGCAGGTCAAAAGACTCGCTCATCAACTGGCCCAAGCGGTTTCTGAGTCGCTCGCCTAGTAATGTCGACGCGGTTTTTTTTGGGAAGACTGCGTCAATAACCCGCATGGCGGACTACTTGATTATTTGTTTAAATAGGTATAGAGCCCGAAATTCCAGCGATGAATGTCTGGATCATGAAATTGGAGAAATAGGATGTCAAAAGGCCAAAATTTACAGGATCCCTTCCTCAACGCACTCCGAAAGGAGCATGTACCGGTTTCGATCTATCTTGTGAATGGCATCAAGCTGCAGGGAAAGGTGGACTCGTTCGATCAGTACGTGATTATTCTGAAAAATACGGTCAGTCAGATGGTCTACAAGCACGCCATTTCAACGATCGTACCGGCTCGTCAGGTGAGGTTATCTCACGATCAGGAAGAGGCCGAGGTAGAAGCTTAAGGACACGCCCACCATCACTACCTTCAAGTCGACGATTCGATTCATGGGACTTTTGAGGTCTAACCCTCTTGTTTGATCGACCCAAATCGGAGGAGCGAACCATCCTGGTGGATGGCGATTACGGTAAAGATGATGCCTCGCTATCGGAGCTTCGAGAGCTCGCGCGCTCAGCAGGTGCAGTTCCTGTTGCTCAAGTGACGGGCAAAAGAGCGTCTCCTGATCCAAGATTCTATATAGGCAAAGGCAAGGTCGAAGAGCTTCAGCAGGCGGTGCTCGATCAGGAAGCAGGGTTGGTCATTTTCAATCAAGCCTTGTCTCCGAGTCAGGAACGTAACCTAGAAAAAGAACTCAACGTCAGGGTTCTGGATCGGACTGGATTGATACTCGATATTTTCGCTCAAAGGGCCCAAAGCTTTGAGGGCAAGCTCCAGGTTGAACTGGCACAGCTTAAGCACCTTTCAACCCGTTTGGTGCGAGGTTGGACGCACCTTGAACGTCAAAAGGGTGGCATCGGTCTCAGGGGGCCGGGTGAAACCCAGCTGGAGACCGATAAGCGACTGATCGGTAAACGCATCATCCAGATCCAAAAACGGCTCGAAAGGGTCGATAAACAGCGGGGTCAGGGCCGGCGGGCTCGGCGTCGTGCCGAGATTCCCGTGGTCGGGCTGGTGGGTTATACCAATGCGGGGAAGTCGACGCTCATCAACGCCTTAACCGGTGCCGGAGTATACGCGGCTAACCAGCTGTTTGCGACGCTTGATCCTACCTTGAAACGATTCGGTCTCGGCTCGGGTCTTGACGTAGTTCTGGCCGATACGGTGGGTTTTGTAAGAGATCTTCCGCATGAACTGGTTGCAGCCTTCAAATCCACGTTGCAGGAAACCGTGGAAGCCGATCTGCTCCTGCATGTGGTTGATGCCAGTGATGAGCGGATGGAAGAAACCATGGCTGAGGTCGATCGGGTCATCGTCGAGATCGGTGCAGAAGAGGTCCCACAAATACTGGTGCTGAATAAAATCGATCGGGTTGAAGGCGCGCTGCCGCATATCGAATACGACGAGATGGGCCGCCCGATTAAAATTTGGATTTCCGCTGAGACCGGAGAAGGTTTATCCTTGGTCAGAGAGGTGTTGCTTGATTTCTTTGGGGGTGGCCTCATAAGAAGGCGACTCCACTTGACTCCTCTGGAAGGTGATGTGCGAGCAGGTCTTTACCGTCATGCTAAAGTACTTCGCGATGAACCCGATGAGGAGGGCGGTTGGTGGATGGACATTGAGGGAACCCGAGATGTATTGGGTTTCATAGAAGGACGTCCCGACCACGATGGAGCGCTCCAAGCGACTCATGATTCGAGTGAGCGTCGAGGTTAGAGGGCGTTCGCAGTTGAGATAAAAGGCCTGAACGGAAGCATCTGTGAACCAAAGGGCCGTTGACTATTTAAAATAAGCAATCCACTAGGAGTGAATGCATGTCCTGGAATGAGCCGGGTAACAATAAAAAAGATCCTTGGAGTGGTCGCGACCGCGATACGCCACCGGATCTTGATGAAGTGATGAAGACGCTTAATGAGAAGTTTCGTAATCTTTTTGGTGGCAAGCTACCTCCCTCTGGGGGGGATACGGGGTCGACCCAGTTTTTAGGTCTCGTGGCCGCGGCCTTTTTGGGGCTTTGGGTGCTCACAGGTATTTATGTCGTCGATGAAGGAAGTCGGGGCGTGGTGACCCGCTTTGGTGCCTATGTGGATACCACCTTGCCGGGTCTCCATTGGCATCTTCCGGCACCGGTCGAAAAAGTCGATGTTGTCAATATCGAACAACAGCGGTTCATGGAAATCGGCTACCGTTCGGGTGGGCGTCAACAGACCTCGGGCTCTGTCCCTAAAGAAGCCATGATGCTGACCCAAGACGAGAATATCATCGATATTCGTTTGGCCGTTCAGTATCAAATCAAGGACGCACAAGCTTACCTCTTTAATGTTGCAGACCCTGATGTGACTTTGAAGGAAGTCATTGAAAGCGCGCAAAGAGCGGTCATCGGCAAAAGTACGATGGATTTTGTCCTGACGGAAGGGCGCGGGCATATTGCTGAAGAAATCAAAGCGGAAATTCAAGAAACCCTCGATCAATACAAGACGGGGATTCGGGTGAGTAATGTGAATCTCGTGGATGCTCAGCCGCCTGATGAAGTGCAGAGCGCTTTTGAAGATGCCATCAAGGCACGAGAAGATGAGCAGAGGCTCAAGAATGAAGCCGAAGCTTATGCCAACGAGGTGGTGCCTAAAGCCAGAGGTGCTGCGGCGCGTCTGACTGAAGAATCGGAAGCGTACAAACAGAAAGCCGTTGCCAGAGCACAGGGTGAAGCCTCTCGCTTTGAGCAACTCTTGACCGAATATGAGAAAGCCCCGGATGTGACGCGTCAGAGAATGTACATCGAGACCATGCAGGAAGTGATGGGTCAGACAGGAACGATGGTCATCGATGTCAAAGGATCAAATAACATGATCTATCTACCGCTCGATAAATTGCAGCAGAACGCGCAAGTGCCACCGTCCGCTGGCGTTGTTGAAGAAAAAGCGGCGCCTGTGAGCCAGGATAACCGGGAGTCTAACCAAGCCACCAAACCCGCCAGAACGCCATCCGCTCGTGGTCGTGACAGCAGAGGGCAGCCGTAATGAATACTAAATTGATGCTTTTGGCTGTTGCGGGAGTAGTCGCAATCATTTTGGCGGCCACCACAACGTTTACCGTGGCCGAAACGGAAAGCGTGATCTTGCTCGAATTTAAGAAGATCGTTGGCACGGACTTTCAGCCTGGCCTTCATTTTAAATTACCTTACCGTCAGGTTAAGAAGTTTGACGACCGAGTGCTGACGCTGGAGTCGAAGCCCGAGCGCTTCTTAACCTCTGAGAAGAAGAACGTGATTGTCGACTGGTTCGTTAAATGGCGGATTCAGGATGTCGGCAAGTTCTACACCAGTGTCGCTGGCGATAAGACGCAAGCCAATATTCGTCTGGATCAAATCACTAAAGATGCGATGCGGAATGAATTCAGTAAAAGAACCATTCGTGAATTAGTGTCATCGGATCGAGGGCAAATACAGGATGTATTGACCCGGATGGTGAATCCTTCTGTTGCAGAACTGGGTCTTGAAGTTGTGGATATTCGGGTTATGCGTGTTGATCTTCCGGAAGAAGTCAGTTCCTCTGTTTATCGTCGAATGGAAGCAGAGCGAGCCCGGGTGGCGCGTGAATTCCGTTCAAGAGGAGCGGAAGCGGCTGAGCGCATTCGGGCTGAAGCCGATCGCCAGCGCGATGTGCTGGTCGCTGAGGCTCAGAAAGATGCTGAAATTCGTCGGGGTGAAGGGGATGCTACCGCGTCTGATATCTATGCCAAGGCGTATGGAAAAAATAAGGAGTTCTTCCAGTTCAATCGCAGCCTCATTGCGTACCGTCAGGCCTTTAGGGATGATCGGAGCATGATGGTCTTGGGTACGGATTCG
>Ga0316223_1003712_pt1 | contig 11234 bp, 12 predicted proteins | sample TBH18009metaG_FD_206007 | JGI IMG/M metagenome (GOLD analysis project Ga0316223, IMG submission 206007) | Freshwater microbial communities from Trout Bog Lake, Wisconsin, USA - TBH18009 | ecosystem: Environmental > Aquatic > Freshwater > Lake > Hypolimnion/Profundal zone | place: USA: Wisconsin...
CAATTCAAGTAGGGGCGAGAGTCCGTTTTGGCACAATGAACGATGATCCCAAAGAGGAATATCTGAAGTTCACTAAGATAGACCACGAGGGCGAGAAGTGTTTGTTGCTTTCATGGCAAGATATATGTTGGATAGAAGAAGGGGATATATGATACATCGCATCAAATCTTGGTTAAGTAAAGTCATTGGCCCAAAGCCCAAGCCATCTAATCAATGGCATTTTCCTATTGTTACTGAGGACTTTGAGCCACGCAAAGCAGAAATTAAAGCAAAACCCGCCTTGAAGAAGGCAACAACTCGTAAGGAGAAAGCTGTGCCATTAAAGAAATCAGCCAGCAAGAAAGCCGTAAGCAAGAATATTGAAACAGAGATGAAAGCAGGCAAGCCCCAAAAGCAAGCTGTCGCAATCGCCCTCAATGTCCAACGTGAAGCAAAAGCAAAAGGAAAGAAGAAATGAGCATCGAACAAAAAGTCATCGCATTTACAGTAGCACAGATCAATGAGCTATTAAATGAGTTAGGTAAATTACCCTATATGCACTCTGCTCATCTAATCGCTGGTGTTAAATCTATTGCAGAGCCACAATTAACTGATGTTGCAGAAAAACAACAGTCTGATGAACCTGCACAAGATCAAAGTGTTGCGTAAATACAACAAAAAGTATTTATAATTCAAAGAAATGGAAGAAAAGTCAAATAATCCTGTCGGTGCGCCTATTGGTAACAAGAACGCAACAAAGAATAAACCCTTTTTAGATGCTATGAGAAGGGCTTTAGCTCAGAATCCACAGAAAATTGGCAGGATTGTTGACAAAGTATTAGATCAAGCAGAAGCAGGGGAGGCATGGGCTGTTAAAGAAGTCGCTGATCGTTTAGACGGCAAGGCAGTCCAAGCCACTACGCTTGAAGATGCAGATGGAAATAGCCTGGTTACATCATTAGAAGTCAGGTTTGTAAAGCCAAGTGAGTGAAATCACCCAAGAACTGCGGGAGGCAATATCTGCGGTTGACTTCCCTATCAAGCTGCAATTCCTCTTTGAGCCTATGCGTTACAAGGTTCTGTATGGGGGTCGTGGTGGGGCTAAGTCTTGGGGTGTTGCGAGGGCTTTATTGGTTCTTGGTGTCAAAAAGCCAACCAGGGTCTTATGCGCCCGTGAGTTTCAAAACTCGATAGGTCAATCTGTCCACAAGCTCTTATCAGATCAAATCATTTCCCTTAAGCTGGAGTCATTCTATGAGATTACGCAAAACTCAATCAGAGGTAAGAATGGGACTGAGTTTGCTTTTGTTGGACTTAAAAACAATGTTGCCAATATCAAGTCCTATGAGGGCGTGGATATATGCTGGGTCGAGGAGGCACAGAGCGTATCTAAAACATCATGGAATGTTCTTATCCCCACAATTCGTAAAGAAAGCTCAGAAATATGGGTTACATTTAACCCAGAGCTTGAGTCAGACGAAACGTACCAAAGGTTTGTTCTTAACCCACCGGACAATAGCAAAGTTGCGAAGATTAACTGGTCGGATAACCCGTGGTTTCCTGAAACACTTAAATTAGAAAAAGATGCCCTAAGAGCTAGGGACATTCAGTCTTATAATAACGTCTGGGAAGGTTTATGCCGTCAGACAGTAGATGGTGCAATCTTTGCCAAAGAAATGACGATGGCAGAGCTAGACGGAAGAATTACGAATGTCCCTTATGACCCTATTAAGCCAGTTCACGCAGTATTTGACCTCGGTTGGGCTGACGCTACTGCTATTTGGTTTGTGCAGTTTATTGGCATGGAAACTCGCCTCATTCGGTATTACGAAAACAACCAAGAAACAATAGCGCATTACCTGGCTAAAATGCAGTCGTATGGATATGTATATGACACTATTTGGCTACCCCATGATGCTGGAAACAAAACTTTGGCATCAAACGGCAAATCTATTGAAGAAATCGTTAGAGCTTCAGGGTATAACACTAGAGTTATTGAGCGAACACCCATCGCTGATTCTATTAATGCTGCCCGAATGATGTTTAACAAGTGCTGGTTTGATAAAGCAAACTGCCACGATGGATTGCAATGTTTAAGACATTACCGCTATGACGTTGACCCCGATACCAAACAATTTTCACAAAAACCCCTGCACGATAGCTATTCACACGGAGCAGATGCTTTCCGTTACATCGGCCTTATGGTTAACGAACCAAGAAAAGCCCCTAAACAACGGGGAACTTATCAACTCCCGTCAAGCTGGATGGGCTAAAATGTGTAGTAAAAAGACAACAGATGTCTTAAAATCAGACAATCTTTAAGGAATTCCTATGGCATACGACAGAGTTGCAGACTCCCAATCAGACGGCAGAATCGAAGAAGCCAAAGACTTTTTAAGACTTTGTAATGATTCGGATAGCAACAATCGTGCAGAAGCTCTTGATGACGTAAGATTTGCAGCAGGCGATCAATGGCCTGTTGACGTTCAGAACAGCCGAGTATTGGAAGCTCGCCCATGCCTGACCATCAATAAAGTTGATGCTTATATTCGTCAAATCTGTAATCAGCAAAGACAGCAACGCCCACGCATCAAAGTGCATGGAATGAACAATGAGTCAGACGCTAAAGTCGCTGAGATCATTACTGGTATCTGCCGTCATATTGAGAACCAATCCGATGCAGACTCAGCCTACGATCACGCTTTTGAATACGCAGTTAAGATGGGCTGGGGCTATTGGCGTATCACTACAGACTATGTAAGAGAGGACAGCTTTGACCAAGAAATTTACATTAAGCCGATTGAAAACCCTTTTACTGTCTATTTTGATCCTAATAGCGTGCTTCCTGATGGTAGCGATGCTGAGCGTGTCCTTATTACGACAGTTATCAGCAAAAACGTGTTTAAAAAGATGTATCCCAACGCTGAATTTGACCAGGGATTCTCATCAAGGGGAACAGGTGACACCGAATCCGAATGGGTCACGAAAGAAGATATACGTATAGCCGAGTATTTCTACACAGAACGCATTAAGACAGAGTTAGTTCAGCTATCTGATGGCACTACAGTCTATAAGGATGAAATGCCTCCTAAAGACGTTTTAGAGGCTTCTAGCATTACTGTGATTGATAGCAGAGAAACGTGGAAAAAGAAGATTAAGTGGTGCAAGCTGACCGCTATGGAAATCCTTGAAGAAGGCGAATGGGCGGGTAAATTTATCCCTGTTGTGCCTACTTATGGTCAAGAAGTGCGAGTTGATGACAAGCATAAGAAGTTTGGCTTGGTTCGCATGGCTAAAGACCCACAACGTATGTATAACTACTGGTCAACGGCTTTGACTGAAACTGTAGCCCTTGCTCCTAAAGCAAAATGGTTGTTGGCTGAAGGACAGGATGAGGGTCACGAGAACGAATGGGCGATGGCTAACATCAAAGCTATGCCTGTTTTACGTTACAAACAGACAGATATTGAGGGCAGACCAGCTCCAGCTCCTACAAGACTGCAACCAGAGCCACCTCCTGCGGGCGTGATGTCTGCTTTGCAAGGCATGAATCAAGATTTACAAGCAGTCGTAGGTATTTTTGATCCTAGCCAGCTTCCTACCGGCATGATGACTGGTAAAGCTATGCAAGGTCAGCAAGCCCAAGTGGATATGACCAATTTCCACTATTACGACAATTTGACACGCAGTATCCGTCACACAGGTCGCATCATTCTTGATCTGATCCCTAAGATTTATGACAGAGAACGGGTCATGCGAATCATTGGCGATGATGGAAAGCCTGAATTAGTCACAATTAATCAGCGTAGCCAAGACGAGCAGGGCGTAACCAAAGTCCTCAATGACGTAACTGTGGGCGAATATGATGTTGTTATGGATACAGGCCCTGGATACAACTCCAAGCGTCAAGAAGCTGCCGATACCATGACACAATTATTGCAAGTTGATCCACAACTGATGCAAGTGGCAGGCGATTTGGTGTTCCGTAATATGGATTTTCCTGGCGCAGAAGTCATCGCAGATCGTTTGGCTGCCTCTAATCCAATGTCACAGATTGATGACAAGTCACCAATCCCACCACAAGTTCAGATGCAAATCGCTGCTGGTAAAGCGCAGATGCAGAAGCTACAACAAGAAAATATGCAGTTGCAAATGATGATTAAACAACGTCAAGACATCGAAAGCGTTAAACAAGAGGCTGAAACTAAGCGTGAACTCATGCGTCAGCACACCAAAGCGCACGACACCGAAATGCGTACAGAAACTGCTGCTCAAGATACAGTTGTTAAGACTCAGACTCAGCTTGAAATTGAACAGATGAAGGCGCAATTAGCCCTTGTTTTGGCGCATATTAATAAGACTGATTTCAAAGCTGCCAACGCAGAAGCGATCGAAAGAGCTATTTAGTGTTGTAGAAATGCAACACTTGTGATATAAAAGCATTTACCTACCTATGGGTTCATAGGGTTAATTCTTGGAGTATTCCATGTCAGAAGTAGTAAGAACCGCATCAAATGTAGTAACAAGTGAAAATTTAGCTAATTTCCATGCTGAAAAATTAGGTTTAGCTAGCGAAGAAGCTCCTGTTGAGGCTGAAACTGTTGAGGAAACTCCAGAGTCAGAGCCAGCAGTAGAAGCTCAAGCTGAGAGTGAACCAGAGGCAGAGAAAGAAGCGGAAGCAACAGACAAGCCTAAACAAAATCCCAAACTTGAAAAGCGTTTTTCAGAGCTTACTAAACGTGCTAAGCAAGCCGAAGCCGAAAAAGAAGCCCTTGAAGCCCGCCTACAAGAACTTGAGAGCAAAGTAGCACCTCCCAAAGCAGAAGAAGCTGACCCTGTAGGTGAAAAGCCAACTAGGGCGCAATTTAACAATGTTGATGAATATGCAGAAGCATTGGCTGAGTGGAGCGCAGAAAAAGCATTAGTTGAGCGTGATAAGCAAGAACAGCAACGCAAAATCGAGGAACAACGCCAAGAAGTAATTAAGTCTTGGTCGCAAAAACTTGAAAAAGTGAAAGCTGAATTGCCTGATTTTGATGATATGGTAGCTTCAAGCCAAGTCCAAGTGAGAGATGAAATCAAGGATGCAATCTTGGAGTCTGATGTAGGCCCTCAAATCCTATATCACTTAGCATCAGATGACGAATACGCCCAAAAGTTTGCTTCAATGCCTGTGTCAAAAGCTCTGAAGGAATTAGGGAAATTGGAAATTCAGTTTGAGCGTAAAGAAGCTCCTGCTGAAGTCAAAAGCGAAACTGTTGCTCGTAGTAAAGCACCAGCACCGATTAAACCTATTAGTGCAAGCAAATCCGGTGGCGATGTTCTGATTGATGGAGATGGACAATTTCATGGAACGTATGCCCAATGGAAAGCAGCACGACAGGCTAAACGGATACGCTGATAAACCCAATTTTAATAAAGGAAATAATCATGGCAAATAATTTGCTAACTATTTCTAAGATCACTAACGAAGCGTTAATGGTCTTGGAAAACGAATTAACATTCACCTCTGAAGTAGATCGTAACTACGATGACCAGTTCGCTGTCGTGGGTGGCAAGATTGGAAATACTGTTAACGTACGTAAGCCAGGTCGTTTCATTGGTACAACAGGGCCCGCCCTCAATGTCGAGGATTTTGTAGAAACTTCTGTACCAGTAACCCTCTCTACTCAGTTTCACGTTGACACTCAATTCACCACGCAAGATTTGGCATTGAGCCTCGATATGTTCTCTGATCGTGTATTGAAGCCTGCTGTAGCTGCTATCGCTAACAAGATTGATCGTGATGGTACTTTGCAAGCTGCAAACAACACCGCTAACATCGTTGGCGTTGCTGGTACACCTCCAACTGGTTTGATCACTTACCTGACCGCTGCTGCTTACCTTGATTCTGAAGGCGCTCCACGTGATGGTCGTCGTTCATGCGTAGTTGAGCCATTTACTTCTGCTACTATCGTTGACAGCTTGAAAGGCCTCTTTGTGCCACAAGAAGCTATTGGCGAACAGTATCGTAAAGGTTTGATGGGTCGTGACTCTGCTGGTATGAATTGGAAGATGGATCAAAACATCGTTTCCCATACTTTCGGTAGCTTCTCAGGTTCTGCAACTGTTAACACTTCTACCGCAACTGGTTTCTTGACATCTGGCTGGGCTTCTTCAAGCACAATCACTTTGACTCTGACCAATGGCGTTAGCTTAAATCAAGGCGATACATTCACCATCGCTGGCGTTTATGCTGTTAACCCACAGAATCGTCAGGCTTATGGTTCAAACAAGCTGCGTAACTTTGTTGTTAATACTGCTGTTAGCGGTTCAGGTGGTACTATTTCTGTAAACGTAAGCCCAGCAGTTATTACTGCCGGTCAGTTCCAGAACGTATCTATTCCTTCAACCAGCTCTACTGCTGCTGTTAGCTTCTTTAACCAGTCTGGTACTGTTTCCCCACAAAACATCATCATGCACCGCAATGCGTTTACTCTCGCAGTAGCCGACCTTGAGTTGCCAGAGGGTGTTCACTTTGCAGGTCGTGCAAGCGACAAGGAAATCGGTCTGTCAATGCGTGTAGTTCGTCAATACACCATTAACAACGACTCTATTCCTACTCGTTTAGACGTTCTGTATGGTTGGGCTAACTTGTATCCTGAACTCGCTTGCCGTGTTGCAGCTTAATTTAACGGATAACGAAAGGAAACTATAATGTCTAATCCAGGACCAGCAGTCACCACCTCGATTCACCCACAAGTATTGGGTTCTAACCAAGCTTTGCGTTTGATCGCAACAGCTCAGTCTGTGAACTTGAACTCTTTGGGTGATACACCTGTCAACGTAATTGATGTAACCAGCTATGTTCCAGTTTCTGTTATTACAGCTAACTGCAACAACGCAGGTTCAGCAGTAGCAACTGGTAGCACCTATTTAGGTGTTTACACAGCTCCTTCTGCTGCTGGCACAGCAATTTTGACTAAAGCAGCTTTGGCAACAAACACAACTACTGCTAACGCATCAGTTGTAGCTGCTTCGTTAACTACAAGTGCAACATCTGCTCAACAACTATATGTAAACGTATCTTCTGCTGCCGTTGCTGGCACAATCGATGTGTATGTATATGGTTACGACTTATCTGCACAGTAATCTGTTGTAAAATAAAAGCCCACCCCTAAAAAGGTGGGTTTTTTAACATTCTGAGGGGATCAAATGAAAAGTATTATGCTCGCTATGCCTTGCTATTCAGCCAAGGTGCATTTTGCTACTATGCGCTCTATTTTGCTCGATTCAATTAATATCATTGGGCGTGGCGATAAATTTTGCATTGCAGAAGATATAGGAAACAGCGATATTGCAGGCTCACGAGGGGCTTTATTTGCAGCATTTGTGCGTTCTGACTGCGATACCCTTGTATTTGTTGATGACGATGTATTTTGGAATCCAGGCGCATTATTACAGCTTATTGACTATCCTGTAGATGTAGTGGGTGGTATTTACCCTAAGAAACAAGAGCCTTTGGCGTGGCCATTCAAAATTGAAGAAAAAGAAGAATATCCTACAGACCCAGAAACAGGTCTTATAGAAGTCTTAGGCTTGCCAGGTGGCTTTTTAAAGATTAGCAAGAATTGCGCTAATAAGATGATTGAGGCATATCCTCGTCAGACTTTGCGTAGCGTGTCAGAACATACTCAGTTTTGGCCATTATTTGATCCATACGAGATGCCTGACGGCAATCGTTTGAGCGAAGATTTTAGCTTTTGCCAAAGATGGATTGATATTGGTGGCAAAGTATGGGCAAATCTTGAATTTGAGCTAGGTCATATCGGTTATAAAACCTACAAAGGAAGTTGTGGAAAACACTTGAGAGATATGCAAAACAATGTAAAATAGTTGTAGATTTACAACACACCCCTTTGCAAAGGAAAAAATATGTCTAGCACCACCATCACTCGTGGCAATTCCCACGAAACTTTTTACATTACCCCATCTATTACCCCTGTTGCTGTAGCTGCAAATATCTCTGCTGCTCAGACTTTTAGCGTTGCAGGTCTGCAAACTACTGATATTGTGCTAGTTCAAGGCTATAACGGCACACAAACAGCAGGTATTGTTATTGCTGAAGCTGATTGCTTAACTGCTGGCGTATTGTCTATTCAGTTTGCTAACGTAACTACTGCATCTGCTACACCTTCTTCTGGCGCATATACAGTTCAGATTACTCGTTTAGAAGGCCCAGCACCTGTAACTGCTGTTTAAGGATAAAAAATGGCTAACGTATCAGCATATCGTTTTGTAGGCCCTACAACGGCTATTAGCGTTAGTGGCACTTCTTCAACTTCTGTAACTATCGTTCCTAACGGCAACGATCAGCCTAACTTTTGTGGGTTTTTAAATACTGGTTCAAGCCCTGTAGCGATTACGATTGCTCCTGCTATTGCAGGCACAACGACTACAGCTCCTGCTGCCGTATTGCCCACAGGTGGTAACACCAGCCAATCATTTGTTTTGGGCGTAGCAATGTCCCAACCTACTGTGATTGCTGTTCCACCTAGTTTTGCAGTTACAGCGATTGGAACAAGTGGCACACTATATGTAATGCCTATGGTAGATCAAAACTAAGGAATCAATATGTCAAATCCAGGCGTTGCAAGTAGCTCAGTAATCAATTTATTGCCAGTCCAAGCTGAATATGATGCAAATGGTAATTGTTTAGGCTTATATGGACAAGGTGGCAATCCATTACAGACACCATTAAATGCCAGCAGTTTAGCTGTTGAAGGCAATTTAGTAATTTCAGGCACTAGCCCTACTTTAGGTTCAGGCTGGGGAACTAGCCCTACTATTCTTGCTAACAATACTTTTTGCTTTAAAGTAACAGTTGGCACAGGTGGCGCAGCTAACGGAACTATTAATCTTCCTACAGCCCCTAATGGTTGGTTAGGATTTGCTGCTGATGTAACAAGCGGTAATGCTGTATTTTTGCAATTAACAGCAAGCACAGCAACCTCAGTTACATTTACTAGCTATTCTGTTACAACAGGTGCTGCTGCCAATATGTCTGCTGGAGATGTAGTTTTAGTTAACTGTATTGCCTATTAAAGGTAATTTATGGCTGACATCAATGATTCTGTAACTCAGAATTTACTGCCTGTTCAGGCTTACTTTAATGTAGATGGAAGTTTTAATACATTTATAGGTCAGAATAAGCCTTTTTATGCTACTGCAAACCCGATTCAGTCGGGTTTAACCATTACCAACAGCACTCTTGATAGTTCGCCTATTGGCTCTACATCGCCTTCTACAGGCGTTTTTACCAATATTACGACCACAACAGGTCAAATTACGACTCAGCCTACAGGCGCAACTGACATAGTTAACTTGCTTGCATTGCAGTCTTATGCAGCAGGTATTAGCTGGAAACAACCAGTAGCTTGTGCAACTTTAGCCAATATTACGCTGTCAGGTCTGCAAACAATTGATGGTTACACGACTTTATCAGGCGATAGAGTTATTGTTAAAAATCAATCAAACAATACTCAAAACGGCATTTATATTGCTTCTAGCGGTGCATGGAGCAGATCAAGCGATGCAGATGCTTGGTCAGAGCTAGTTTCAGCTATTGCTTTTGTAGAATACGGTTCACAAGCAGGATCAGCATGGTTTTGCACAGTAACGCCTGGTGGCACAATCGGCACAACGCCTATCACTTGGGCGCAATTTACAACTTCTGCTACTTATTCAGCAGGTACAGGGTTAACCCTTACAGGTTTTACATTTAGCATTACAAACGTAGGCACAGCAAGCACATACGGTTCTGCAAGCTCTGTTCCTGTGTTTACGACCAATGCACAAGGTCAAGTAACCAGCGTAACAAATACATCTATTGCCATCGCCAACACGCAAGTAAGCGGTCTTGGCACGATGTCCACACAGAACGCTAATAATGTATCAATAACTGGTGGAAGCATCACAGGAACGCCCATAAGCGGTTCAACTGTTGGTGGCACTACTATCACCGCATCTACCCAATTTAGCGGCCCTGGTACCGGTTTAACTGGTACTGCAACCAGTTTATCCATTGGTGGTAATGCTGCAAGTGCAACAACGGCAGGATCAGTCACAAATAGCGTTACTTTTAATAACGGTGGCACAGGTGGCGCAAGTGGGTCAACTTTTAACGGTTCTGTAGCTCAAACTATCTCATATAACACTATTGGCGCACCTAGCACGACAGGCACAGGCGCAAATGGCACATGGGGTATTAGCATCTCAGGTAACGCTGCAACTGTCACAAATGGCGTATATACAACTGGTAGCTACTCAAATCCTAGTTGGATTACATCAATTTTAGGCTCAATCGTAAGTGGCGCAGTAGCTAGTGCTACAACAGCAACAAACGTAGCTGGTGGTTTAGCAGGCTCTTTGCCTTACCAATCAGGAGCAGGCGCAACAACTTTTTTAGGTATTGGCTCTGCAAACTATGTTTTAACATCTAGCGGAACAGCACCACAATATGTAGCTCAAAGCACATTATCAGTAGGATCAGCTTCAACAGCGACAACTTCTACAAATCTAGCTGGTGGCGTAGCAGGCGCAATTCCTTACCAATCAGGCGCAAGCACTACAAGCTTTACAGCAGCAGGCACAACAGGTCAAGTTCTGACTTCAGCAGGCACAGGAACTCCTACTTGGACAACTCCTACTTCTTATGCGACTGTTACAGATGACACTACTACAAATAGCACTCGTTATCCTTTGTTTGCTAACCAAACAAGCGGAAACCTATCAACAGAATATACAAGCTCTACTAAGCTTCAATTTAACCCTTCTACAGGCGTATTTACAGCGACAGGGTTTAGCGGATCAGGAGCAAGCTTAACGAGCCTTACTGCTGGTAATTTGTCAGGAACTATCCCTAGTGGAGTTTTAGGTAATTCCTCGCTTTACATTGGCACTACCGCAGTTCCGTTGAATTCGGCAAGCGGATCAATTAGCTCTTTAGCAGTCAATATTAGCGGTTCGGCAAGCTCGGCTACGACTGCAACTACAGCCACAAACGCTACAAACATTGCAATTACAGACAATACAAGCTCTGCGTCAACTTATTACCCTGTTCTATCGTTAAACTCTAGTGGCAATAACGCAGCGACAACTAGCTCTACTAAGCTCAGTTTTGTTCCATCTACAGGTGTTTTAAGTGCCACTAGCTTTACTGGTGCAGGTACAGGATTAACAGGAACTGCTTCAAGTTTGTCTATTGGTGGAAATGC
>Ga0316223_1003713_pt1 | contig 11224 bp, 7 predicted proteins | sample TBH18009metaG_FD_206007 | JGI IMG/M metagenome (GOLD analysis project Ga0316223, IMG submission 206007) | Freshwater microbial communities from Trout Bog Lake, Wisconsin, USA - TBH18009 | ecosystem: Environmental > Aquatic > Freshwater > Lake > Hypolimnion/Profundal zone | place: USA: Wisconsin...
AGGCGGGGGCGGGAACAGTTCTATGCTATCCATCGCGGCAGGTTGCTCGGATCGACGCGGAAGAAAGATGTGAGACTCCTCTAGGGACAAGCCGGGCCATGACGGACACCACGAACGCCCGTTGGTATTTTACTCCGCCAGGATCGGCGCCGCGGTCACGAAGGGCTTCAGCAGCAGCGACAGCACCACCGACACCACAATGTTCGCGATCAGCGACCACAGCGCGATATAGCCGGGGAAACTGACGCCCAGCACGGTCACGGTATAGACGGCGGCCTTGAACGAGGTCAGCGAGGCCATCCAGGTGCCCGTGGCGGTTCCGACCGCCCAGCCACCCAGCAAGGCCCAGCCGCTCAACATCCGCAGATACAGCCCCATGATCACGGACGGCAGCACCTGGATCATCCACAATCCGCCCAGCAACTGGAACTGTAGCGCATACGGCACCGGCACGAAGATGATGAACACCAGCGCGCCCAGCTTCACCACCATGGAGGCGATCTTCGCCACCTGGGATTCCTCGGCGTTCGTCGCGTGCGGCTTGATGAAGCCGCGATAGATGTTACGGCTGACAATGTTGGCGCAGGCGATCGACATGATCGCGGACGGCACCAGCGCGCCGATCGCGATGGCCGCGAACGCGATTCCGGCGAACCAGCCGGGGAACACCGATAGGATCAGCGCCGGCACCGCGAAGTTGTTGCCATAGGTCTTGAACCCCTCCGCGTAGGCCGGGTCCGTCCCGACATGCATCGCCACCGCCATGAAGCCCAGCAGCGCCAGCAGACCCAGCACCAGCGAATACGCCGGCAGGAACGCCGCATTACGACGAATCGCGCCGGGGCTGGAACTGCTCAGGATGGCGGTCAACGAGTGCGGATACAGGAACAGCGCCAGCGCCGAACCCAGCGCCAGGGTGCTGTAGATGCTGTAGGCGCCATACGTGTCACCGACAGGCGCGGCCAGCGTCAGTTTCGCCACCGGCACCGCGGCGAAGATCGGGGCGAAGCCGCCCAGCTTCAGCGGCACGAAGATGGTGACGGCGATGACCACGACATAGATCAGCACGTCCTTGACCACGGCGATCATCGCCGGAGCGCGCAGACCCGAGGTGTAGGTGAACGCGGCCAGGATGACGAAGGCGATGATCAGCGGCAGGTCGCCGATCCAGCCTTCTCCGCTGACGCCCATGGCGCCGATCACCACCTGCATGCCGACCAATTGCAGCGCGATATACGGCATGGTGGCGACAAGGCCGGTAACGCCGACCGCCAATGCCAGCCATTTGTTGCCATACAGGCCCAGCACCACGTCGGACGACGTGACGTAGCCGTGCTTGTGGGCGAGCGACCAGAGCCGCGGAAAGATCAGGTACAGGAACGGATAGATCATGATCGTGTACGGCACTGCGAAGAAACCGAGCGCTCCGGCGCCGTAGACGAGGGCAGGAATGGCGATGAAGGTGTAGGCGGTATACAGATCGCCGCCCATCAGGAACCAGGTGACCCAGGTGCCGAAGCGGCGGCCGCCGAGGCCCCACTCGTGCAGTTGGGTCAGGTCGCCGGCGCGCCAGCGGGCGGCCGCGAAGCCGAGACCGGTGACGAAGACGAACAGGGCGATGAAGACGATGAGTGCGGGCCAGTTCATGGCGGCGTCCTTAATGTTCGACTTTGTAGACGATGCCGGCGATGACGGCGGACAGGATCACCCACGCGAGCTGGTACCAGTAATAGAACGGAAATCCGAACAGTTCAGGCGTCAGTCTGTTGTAGGATGAGACCCACAGCATCGAGATGAACGGCAAAATGAACAGAACGCGGATCCAGTGCCGCTTCGGTTCAGTGCCCGTCTGAGACGCCATCGTCGTTTCCTTCCCTGATCTCTCGGTTTCGAGAGGTGCCATAAACGGCGCTTCAATCAGAAAAGTCGTTGCGCGTCAAACGGTTCCCGGCGCTTTCGGCCGATAAATTGGACGGTCCATTGACAGGCCACCCAACCCGCCGGCGGACTGCCCGGTCTATTGACAGACCACCCAACCCGTCATGGCCCGGCTTGTCCGGGCCACCTATGCCAAGGTGGTGCCGCGACAAGTGGCCCTTACCAGCCGGGCCATGCTGGTGGCCGGTACCGGCGCCACGGCTTGCGGGTGGTCGCCGCGGCGAGCGTGGCAGTTGGCGATTCTGTCGTGCGGACAAACGCCGGAAGAGGGCCACCCTACGGCAGCGCGGAACCGGTTGGCTCGACACCACCTCGTTGGATTCCCGGGCGATAGATGTTTAATAAACAGCCGCGTTGGCAGTGCACCGCGAACGGACTGTCCGCGCCGGAGACCAGAGGGACACCATGACCTCGCTATACGAAGCCGACTTCTACGCCTGGGCCAACCAGCAGGCCGCGCTCTTGCGGTCCGGCAAGCTATCCGCCGCCGACATCGCGCATATCGCCGAGGAAATCGAGAGCATCGGCAAGAGCGAGAAGCGCGAACTGGTCAGCCGGCTGACCGTCCTTCTCTTGCATCTGCTCAAATGGCAATTCCAGCCGGGGCTGCGCGGCAACAGTTGGCGCTACACCATCAGAGTGCAGCGCCGCGATCTCGCCCGCCACCTCGACGATAACCCGAGCCTGCGCGGGCAATTGACCGCGGTTCTGGCGGATGCTTACGGGTCGGCGATCTTACTGGCGGCTGGCGAAACGGGGTTGCCGGAGGCCATCTTTCCGGTGGAGTGCCCGTGGTCATACCAACAGGCCGCCGATCCGGATTTTTGGCCAGAATCCGCGAACTGAGCGAGCGATGAGGGGGCATGACTCTCGCCGGTCACGCACAGTCACCCTCAGGCGACGGCATCGAAATTCCCCCACGCTTACGTCAGGCCATCGCCCTGGATCACGCGCCCATTGTGGGTCGTAAGAGCCAACCCCAGCGATACAGATGATGGGCCAAGCCAGGCCATGACACGGATAAAGGGCCGGACGTAACGACCGGAGCAGACATCGAGCGTCCGCGTCGGCGGCATCCGCCCCCGGGCTCAGTCCCGCTTCAACAGTCCATCCGGCATTTGGGCGCTCAACACGCCCAGTACAAACCGCCCATACCGCTCCAGCTTCGAAGCGCCGACGCCCTTGATCTGGGCCAATTCATCCAAACTGCCCGGCTGCACCGCGGCGATCTCGCGCAGCACCGAATCATGGAAGATCACATACGGCGGGATCGACTGGCTCTTCGCCTCGGCCAGCCGCCAAAGCCGCAGTGCTTCATACAACGTCGCCGCCCCGGCCGCATTGCCAGGGGCCACCGGCGTCGCCCCTGTGGCGCCGCGCCCCCGCTCCGGCCGCTCCGCCCTCACAGCCCGAGGCGCGTCCTGGCGCAAAATCACCGTCTTTTCACCGCGCAGAATCGGGCGAGCCTCTTCTTCGACCAGAAACAGTCCGCCATGCCCCTCGGTATCGACGTCCAGCGCCCGCAGCGCGATCAACTGCCGGATCAGGCCGCGCCAATAGGTCGCGGCGTGCGCATGTCCGACGCCGAAGGTGCGCAGCTTGTCGTGTTTGTGCCGCACGATGCCCTCGGTCGACTCGCCGCGCAGCACCGAGACGATATGCGCGGCGCCGAAAATCTGGTCGGTGCGATACACTGCGGACAGCACCATCTGGGCCTCGGTCGAGGCGTCAACGGTGATTGGCGGTACTTCGCAATTGTCGCAGTGGCCGCATTCGCAGGGTAACGTCTCGCCGAAACAGGTCAGCAACGATTGCGTGCGGCAGGTCACCGCCTCGGTCAGGGCGATCATTTCCTCCAGCTTGGTCCGCATCACCCGCTTGCGGGCCTCCGGCGCGGCCGACTGAGCCAGCCAATGCCGCGCCTGGGCGACATCCTGGCCGCCATACAACAGCAGAGTGTCGGCGGTATCGCCGTCGCGGCCGGCGCGGCCGATCTGCTGGTAGTACGCCTCCGGACTGTCCGGCATGTCCAGATGCACCACGAACCGCACATCCGGCCGGTCGATCCCCATGCCGAACGCGATCGTCGCGACCATCACCACCGGCTCCCCCGACCGGAAGCGCATCAGCGAGTCGCGCTTGAGCATCGGATCCAGCCCGGCATGGAACGGCAGCGCCGGATACCCCTTCTCATTCATCCGAGCCGCCATCTGCTCGGTCTTCTTGCGGCTGCCGCAATAGACGATGCCGCATTCGCCCCGATGTTGTTTCAGGAATTCGAACAGTTGCGCTGTTTCGCCGCCCTTCGGCAAAGCGGACAGCCGCAGATTGGGACGATGAAAGCTGGAGACGAACACCTTCGCACCCTCCATCCGCAGCGCCGTCAGGATGTCCTGTTGCGTGCGCGGATCGGCGGTGGCGGTCAGCGCGACGCGCGGCACACCGGGAAACAGGTCGGGCAGCCGGGTCAGTTCGCGGAATTCAGGCCGGAACTCATGACCCCATTGCGACACGCAGTGCGCTTCATCCACCGCGACCAGCGCCAGCGGGACGTTGGCCAGCCGTTCCGGCGTCCCGTAGCCCAACAGCCGTTCGGGCGAAACATACAGCAGGTCGAGCTGCCCCTCGATCAGGTCGCGCGAAATCGAGCGCGCCTCGGCCGGATCGATTTCGGAATGCAGGGCACCGGCGTTGACCCCGACCTGCCGCAGCGCCGCCACCTGATCGTCCATCAACGCGATCAGCGGCGACACGATCACAGCCGTTCCCGGACGGCACAAAGCCGGCACCTGATAGCAGATACTTTTGCCGCCGCCGGTCGGCATCAGCACCAGGGCGTCGCCGCCGGCCACGACATGGCGTACGGCGGCATCCTGCTGGCCGCGAAAGCCGGGGAAGCCGAAAACCTGGCGCAGCACCTGCGCGGGATCGTGGAAGAGTGTGTCGGCTAACATTCCGGCGTTGGAGACTCCAGGCACAGCGCAACCCCGGGCCGAATCGCCAGGGCCGCATCGTGCAGCCTTGTTATAGGGGACTGGACGGGCATGTCGCCATTGCAGTCTTGGTCAGGAGGCAAGCGATTGGTCCGATAGCGCGGAAACGTGGCTTCGGGATGCGCTAATCCCTGTATGACGACGCGGCGAATTGAGCCATACTGCGGTTACAGTCGGGCAGCAGGATGCGATCCATGATGTCAAAAGCCATATCGGTCTCAGGCCGAACCGCCATCACACTGGCAATGCTGGTGACGCTGGTTGGTTGGACGAGCCATCCGGCACAGGCCCGGGTGTTCATCGGGCTCGGCATTCCATTGTATGGCCCCGGCTATTACTACCCGCCTCCCGTCTATTATCCGCCGCCGCCGGTGTATTACGCGCCACCACCGCCGGCCTATTATCCGCCGCCAGGCTACGAGCCTCCTCCGGGCTACGCCCCGTCGCAAACCTATGCGCCGCCGCCGGCCGCCATCGCCCCGGCGGGTTCGGGTGCCGGCCAGGCCTGTTATGCCGGTGCCTATGTTTGCCCGATGGACCGTCCGGTTGCCTCCGGCGGCAACTGCTATTGCCCCGGGAACGGCGGACAACGGGTGCTGGGTCACGCGAGCTGATGGCGGGGGGCCAGACCGGTCCCCATCGCTCGCGACACCCGAAAAGCCCATCTGATGGTTCAACCGCGGAACGAGCCGAGGCCGCGACGAGCGGGTTCCAGCCAGCCGCGATTGAAGATTACGCGCTGATCGGTGATTGCCACACTGCCGCCCTGATCGACAAAACCGGGTCAATCGACTGGCTGTGCTGGCCCCGCTTTGACAGTCCCGCCTGTTTCGCCGCTCTGCTCGGTTCTTCCGGCAACGGGCGCTGGCGGATCGCGCCGGTTGAGACCCCTGCCCGCGTGACCCGGCGCTACTGGCCCGAAACATTAATTCTGGAGACGTTGTTCGAAACCAAATCCGGATCGGTGGCCCTGATCGACTTCATGGCAATCGACCAGGCCTCCGTCGTCCGGATCGTCGAGGGACGCACCGGGTCGGTGGACATGCATTTCGACCTGTCGCTGCGCTTCGAGTACGGATCGGCCGTGCCATGGGTGACCCGACTGAATCATGGCAGCGGTATCAAAGCCATCGCCGGCCCTGATCAGGTCGTTCTGCGCAGCGACGTGAAGCTGCATGGCAAGGCGATGACCACCGTGGCGTCCTTCACCGCGACGCCGAACCACCGCACCCGCTTCGCGCTGACGCATGCGGCCTCGCATATGGCTCCGCCCGTGCCGCCCGACGCGGATCAGGCGCTGGATGCGACCAAGGACTTCTGGACCGCCTGGTCCGGCGCGTGCAGCTATCATGGGCCATACCGGACGGACGTGCAGCGGTCATTATTAACGCTCAAGGCCCTCAGCTACGCCCCGACCGGCGGGATTGTCGCCGCGCCCACAACGTCGTTGCCGGAACAGCTGGAAGGCGCGCGCAACTGGGACTACCGCTTCTGCTGGCTGCGCGACGCGACCTTCACGCTGCTGGCCCTGATGCATGCCGGATATCGCGAGGAAGCACAGGCATGGGGTGCCTGGCTTCGCCGCAGCGTTGCAGGGACCCCTTCGCAGATCCAAACCCTGTATGGGATCGCCGGTGAACGCTGGGTGCAGGAATGGGAGGTGCCCTGGCTGTCCGGCTATCGCGGTGCCAGCCCGGTTCGGGTCGGCAATGCCGCCAGCACGCAGCTCCAGCTCGACGTTTACGGCGAACTGATCGACGCACTCTACCAGGAGGCGGCGTTCGGCCTGGTCAATCCGACAGCAAGCTGGGATCTGCAACGCGCCCTGATCGGCCATCTTGAGACCGTCTGGATGCAGCCCGACGAAAGCATATGGGAGGTCCGCGGCGGCGCGCAGAACTTCACCTTCTCCAAGGCGATGGTTTGGGTGGCATTGGACCGGGCGATCCGGGGCGCCGAGACCTTCGGCCTTCCCGCCCCGCTGGACCGTTGGCGTGCCTTGCGGACCCGGGTGCATGAGACCGTCTGCCATGCGGGATACAACGCGGAACTCGGCACTTTCGTGCAGTATTTTGGCGGCGATACCCTGGACGCCAGCCTGCTGTTGCTGCCGATCATTGGCTTCCTGCCGCCGGACGACCCCAGAATTCAGGGCACCGTCGCGGCGATCGGCCGTGACCTGATGGTGGACGGCCTGATCCGCCGCTACCGCACCACCGAAACGAAAGACGGACTGACGGGCGACGAAGGCGTCTTCCTGGCGTGCAGTTTTTGGTACGTGGACAATCTGGTCCTCCAGGGCCGGCGGCAGGAAGCCCGCGCCATGTTCGACCGGCTATTAAAATTGACAAACGATGTCGGGCTGCTGGCCGAGGAGTACGACCCGGCAGGCAAGCGGCAACTTGGTAATTTCCCGCAGGCGTTCTCGCATTTGGCGTTGATCAATAGCGCAATGAACCTGGGGTCGGATGCCGGCCCGGCGGCGCAGCGAAGCGCCACCGGTGAGGCTACCGCACCCTAGTCTTGCGCCGGGATCAGGATTTCCAGCACGTCGGCCATGTGATCGAACAGCATGGTCCGCCCCATCGCCGGCTGCACGACAATACCGTCGCAGGACCGCCAGATCATCCAACGGCAAAAGGCCCGCTTCGGGTCGTACAGGCCCAGGAGTTCTTCATACTCATCGCCATCGGCGCACACATCCAGATCGATCGCCAGGCGCAAATCGTGAAAATCGGCCCATCCGCGCATCATCACCAGATCAGGAATATCGAACGACAGTCCGGTTGGGACCTTAAAAGACAGGGGCGGTAACTGCATCGAAGCCTCCTTCAATTCGTCCGGACACTCACCGGCGCGTTCACAGACATGTGATCTTCTGGGTCACGCATCCGTGATCTCGCAACTACTTTATTTCGACAGAAATACTTACCCAACGATCACCGGTTGGCCTCTGATAAAAGAGATGATCCATCACCTGCAACCTGCTGAAAACCATAAACGTCGTGAGAAAATTAATGCTTAATTAAACAATTTCGTCAATCGCACTAATTGCGGATTTTCGTTTCCGGTCGTTCATGATTTCGTGAGCATCGCTCAATCGATGCGTTTCCATGCACAGTTTTCAAGTTGGCGTGCGCTCACCGTCCTGTTATCGGCGCCGTCAGCGACAGGAGATTTTCGTGCGGCGTGTCCCTTTTACGGTTCTGTCATACCAACCGCCGTTAATGCCGCTTCTCGCCCCTGATCGTCATGGCTCGGCTTGTCCGGGCCATGACGGCCTTGCAACGACAGTACATCAATGTCAACGGCCGCTGGTAGCAGACCCAAGGCTCTCGCGGTCGATGACATCGCTCAGCGCCAGGATATCCGGCGACCGGCATCGGCTGGTACGAGGCCTGGTCCACGGCGTGTTGCTCTCGCTCGTGATCTGGGCCGCCGCCGGCTACGTCGCGTTTACTCTGCGCTGACGATTCCCGGACTTGCGGCGTCGGGATGCGACACGATCGCCGAACGCCGGCCGGCAAGACGCTCCAGCGTCAGATAAATGACCGGTGTCGTGTAGAGCGTCAGCATCTGGGAAACGATCAGCCCGCCTACGATCGCGATACCCAGGGGGCGGCGCAACTCAGAGCCGGTACCCCACGCCAGGGCCAACGGCAAGGCGCCGAGCAGGGCGGCCAGGGTCGTCATGGTGATGGGCCGGAAGCGTTCCAGACAAGCGGTGTGGATGGCATCGAACGGCGACATGCCGCGCTGACGTTCCGCCTCCAACGCGAAATCCACCATCATGATCGCGTTCTTCTTGACGATCCCCATCAGCAGGATGATGCCGATCATGCCCATGACCGACAAATCGGTCCCGGTGATCCAGAGCGCCAGCAGTGCGCCGAGCCCGGCGGACGGCAATGTGGAAATGATCGTCAGCGGGTGCAGCAGGCTTTCGTACAGCACACCCAGCACGATGTAGATCGAGATCAGCGCCGCCCCGATCAGCAACGGTTGCGACGACAGCGATTGCTGCAGATAGCGCGCGTTGCCGGCGAATTCGGTATGCACGTCTTCCGGCATCCGTAGCGCCACCGTGGCATCCTGGACCGCTGTTTCGGCCGTGCTCAATGCCACGCCAGGTGCCAGATTGAAGCTGACGCTGGCGGCGGGAAATTGCCCCTGGTGGCGCACGGCCAAGGGGGCGGTGCCGCGTTCGAACCGCGCGACTGATGACAACGGCACCTGAACGCCGCCCGTCGCGCCGACATAGATCCGGTCCAGCAGCGACGGATCGATCTGTAACTTCGGGTCGATCTCCAGCACCACCTTATACTGGTTGCGCTGGGCGTAGATCGTGGACACCTGCCGTTGCGAATACGCATTATTCAGCGCATTGTCGATCGCCGTCACATTGACGCCCAACCGCGCCGCGGCGTCACGATCGATCGTGACGTTCACCTGCGGGCCGGCCTTGTCCTGGTCGGAGGTCACATCGACCAGTCCGGGCGTCTCTTTCAGTTTGTCTTCCAGCGCCTGCGCCCAGAATCGCATGGCGGCGAGGTCCTGCGTAATCAGCACATATTGATATTGCGATCCGCCCTGACGTCCGCCACCCCGAAGATCCTGGGCGGAGAACAGGAAGCTCTGGATACCATCGATATGCGTCAGCTTGCCGCGCAGGCGGTTGATCACGTCATCCGACGAAATCCCGCGTTGATTGAGCGGCTTCAGGCTGAGTGTCAGATCGCCCCGGTTCACCGAATCCCAGCCGGACGAGACACCGACCTCCGACGTGACGGTATCGACCGCCGGATCGGTCAGTATCGCGTCGGCAACCCGGCGCTGCAGGTCCACCATCGTTTGGAACGACACGTCCGGATCGGCGACCGTCGATCCCTTGATGACCCCGGTATCCTGTTGCGGAATGAAGCCTTTCGGCACCAGGCCATACATACGAACCGTCATGACGATGACCAGCGCCGTGAGCAGCAGCATGAAGACCCGATGCGCCAACGCCCAACCGAGTGTGCGTGCATAGAAGCGCTCGATACCACGCAACACGCGATCGATCCCGCGCCATAGCCGGCCATGCCCCGCCGCCGGTTCGGCGACGCTCATGTAGCGGCCGCAGATCATCGGCGTCAGCGACAGCGAAACGACGGCGGAAATGCCAATCGCCATCGTCATGGTCATGGCGAACTCGTGGAACAGCCGGCCGAGCAGGCCGCCCATGAAAATTAAGGGAATGAACACGGCGACCAGGGAAATGCTGATCGACATCACGGTGAAGCCGATCTGCCGGGCCCCCAGCAGCGCCGCCTGTAGCGGCGGCATACCGCGTTCGGCGTGACGAACGATGTTCTCGATCATGACGATCGCATCGTCCACCACGAAGCCGACCGAAACCGTCAGCGCCATCAGCGAAAAATTGTCGATTGTGTAGCCCATGAACCACATGCCGGCGAGTGTGCCGCAGATCGACAACGGGACGGTCACGGCGGCGGCCAGAATGGGAATCGTCCGGCGCATGAAGATCAGCACGACCATCAACACCAGCGCGACCGTCAGCAACATGGTCCACTGAACGTCGGCGACGCTCGCCCTGATCGTCGTCGTCCGGTCAGAGATGACGGACACCTGGATATCCGGAGGCAGCCAGCGCAACAATTGCGGCAATAACGCTCGGATTCCGTCGGCGGTTTCGATGACGTTGGCGCCGGCCTCCTTGGTGATCGACAGCACGATCGCCGGCTGCTTGCCGTCCCAGGCCGCCAGGCGTGTATTGGCGGTGCCGTTGATGACATCGGCGACATCCGACAGACGCAGGATCGCGCCCTTGGTGGTCTTGATCACCAGCGGACGGTATTGCGCCGCCTGCCACATCTGGCCGTTGATGCCGATGCTTTCGGCGGCATCGGCGCCCTGAAAGCCGCCCAACGGCTCCAGCACATTGGCGCCGCGCACCGCGTTATAGACATCCTGGCCGGACAATCCGGCGGCGGCGAGGCGCACCGGGTCCAGACGAATGCGCACCGCCGGTTTCTCCGACCCGTTGACCTTGACCTGAGCCACTCCCGGCGCCTGCGACAGGCGCTGGGCCAGGATGGTGTCGGCGGCGTCATAGATCTGCGCGGTCGAGAGTGTGGCGGACGACAGCGCGATCTGAATGATCGGTGCGTCGGCCGGATTGAATTTCCGGTAATAGGGCCGTGTCGGCAAATCGGATGGCAAATCCGTCGTGGCCGCGTTGATCGCGGCCTGAACATCGTGCGCCGCGCCGTTGATATCCCGGTCGATATCGA
>Ga0316223_1003716_pt1 | contig 11219 bp, 8 predicted proteins | sample TBH18009metaG_FD_206007 | JGI IMG/M metagenome (GOLD analysis project Ga0316223, IMG submission 206007) | Freshwater microbial communities from Trout Bog Lake, Wisconsin, USA - TBH18009 | ecosystem: Environmental > Aquatic > Freshwater > Lake > Hypolimnion/Profundal zone | place: USA: Wisconsin...
TATAAAAAATTACCAATTTTTGTAATATTTCAGTAGAATAATTTTTATTAAATTCTAATATTTCTACTAAACATGATTGTTGAGTTTGCTGAACAGCTTGAATCTGGATCTCGTCTCTTAAAAGAGCGTGTCTATGAAGAGCTACGCAATGACATCATTAGCTGTCGCATCGCCCCAGGTGCCGAGGTGCGGGAAGCTGATTTAGCGACTCGCTTTGAAGTGAGTAAGTCTCCAGTGAGGGACGCGCTAATTCGCCTCGAGCGTGAGGGCTTGATCATCACCATGCCAAGACAGGGATATCGGGTGTCCCCAGTCTCCATCTCTGACATGTTGGATATGTTTCATTTGCGAGCAGCGCTAGAGCGCGCCAATATTGAGCGCGTGATTCGGTATGCGACTGATGAAGAATTGGCTCAATTGGATGTGTTTAAGGTATTTAACCCCGAGCAATGGAAGGGTGGCTTTGTTGCCTATAACAAAGCATTCCATAGACGTTTGGCAGAGTTAGGGAGGAATCCCAGAATGCGTGATCAATTACTAGATTTAATTGACCTAATGGAGAGGGCAGTTCAGATGAGCGTGAGCAATTTTGATCATGGTGAGCCAAAGGGTCTCATTCAAGAACATCTAGACATCATTCATGCCATTCAGGGTCGATTAGTGAAGGCTGCACAAAAGATATCCGAAAAGCATGTACTCGCTGCAGGTAAAAGGGTTGAGCGTGCGATCGATCGAGGAATAGTAATTAGTTAATTTTTTTTAAGATAAAAGGTAGGAGACAGTTGTGATGAATAAAAATAAAAATATCCCCATTCGCGGTTTGTTTATTGATGGGAAAGAAGTGCCGGCAACCCGCCCTGATTTGTTGGATGTTCTCAATCCAGCAACCGGGGAAATGTTGGCGCAGATTTCTCATGCGAGTGATGAGGATGTAGATCGAGCAGTGATGAATGCAAAAAGCACTTTTCATAGTAAAGAGTGGAGTCAAATGTCCAATCGGACACGTGCCAAATTAATTAACAAATTGGCTGATGTATTTGAGGCAAATCTTGAAGAGATCTATACCTTGGAGACAGCAAACAACGGCCGCTCTCTGAATGAAACCCGTGCCCAAGTATCACGTTTGCCTGATTTCTTTCGGTATAACGCGGGCCTAGCGATTGCGCGTCGTGACTCAGTCATTCCGGTTGATGGTAATTATTTGAATTACACATTGCGCACACCAATTGGTGTGGTCGGAAATTCTACGCCTTTCAATCATCCATTGATGATTATGGTAAAAAGCTTGGCCCCCTCTTTGGCCTCAGGTTGCACCACCGTTGTTAAGCCATCAGAGTACACGCCCCTCACTACTTTACGCTTGGCGCAACTTTTCGTAGATGCAGGCCTGCCTCCTGGCGCATTCAATGTGATTACTGGCTTAGGGCCTACCACTGGTAAGGCATTAGCAGAGCATCCTGGCTTGGCTAAGTGGGTATTAACTGGTGGTACTGAAGCAGGACGTATTACTGGCGCACTTGCTGGTAGTAATTTTGCACATCAAACACTTGAGTTGGGTGGTAAAACCCCGGTACTAGTATTTGATGATTTTGATGTTGATCAAGCGGTGAACTATGCAGCGTTTGGTGCATTTATTGGCGCCGGTCAAACTTGTATTTGTGGTAGCCGTCAAATTGTTCAAGAGAAGATTTATGACGAATTTGTTGAAAAATTAGCTGCAAAGGCAAAAGCAATCCGAATTGGTAATCCGATCGATCCAACGGTTCAGTTGGGGCCGGTTGTTTCTGCCAAGCAACAGCAACGTGTTCTGAGTTACATCAACATTGGTTTGAATGAAGATAAGGCACGTTTAGTTGCTGGCGGTAAGATTCCATCAGACCCAAGCTTGAAGGATGGATTCTTTGTAGAGCCAACTGTTTTTGCTGATGTGACCCGCAATATGCGTATTTTTCAGGAGGAAGTTTTCGGTCCTTTTGTTTCAGTCACTAAATTTACAACCGAAGAAGAGGGCTTGGAGCTAGCTAACGACTCCCCATTTGGTTTAGCTGGCGCTATTCGCACTAAAGATGTCACCCGCGCACATCGTGTAGCGGCGCAATTGAAGTGTGGCATCGTTTGGATCAATGATCACCACCGCTTAGATCCAGCATCACCATGGGGTGGAATTAAAGACTCCGGCATCGGACGTGAGTGCGGAACCGAGTCATTTGATCAGCACTTTGAAACTAAGAGCGTAATGTTGCGTCTGGATGACGCTCCATTTGATTGGTACCAAAATACCTCAGCTCAACCCCGCTTGAATTAATGGGGTCAACTATGAGCGAATTAAAAATCATGGAGGTCAATGGAAAGAGGCTGAGTGCTCACATTATGGGTGAGGGCGCTCCGATTATTCTTTTTCATTCATTATTGGCTGATGGAAGCAGTTTTGATCCTATTGCCCAGGAACTCTCTAAGACCCATCAAACAATTATTTTAAATTTACCTGGCTTTGGTGAATCTGAATTTATTGGTGGAAATCTGAATGGCATAGCTGACCATATTGCCAAGGGGATCGCGTTACTTCATTTGACCCAAAAACCTATTTTTCTTGGCAACGGCTATGGAGGGTTTATTGCTTTAATTACCGGCATTCGTCATCCAGGGCTACCCGCCCGGTTGATCTTAGCGGATTGTGGGGCGGCATTCTCTGAGCCTGGAAGGGCAGCTTTCAAGATGATGTCTGCAACCGCAAAAGAGAAGGGCTTGTCGGCTATCGCTGATGTTGCCATGAGAAGGTTATTTGCCCCTGAGTTCCAGGAGCAAAATCCAGAACTTATTGCTGAAAGAAAAAAATGTTTTTTGGCGGTCGATCCAGAAACATTTCACGGTGCATGTGAAGCGCTTTCTACCCTGGATATTCGTTCTGAATTATCCAAGGTATCTGTGCCTGTTTTGGTGTTGGTTGGCGAGCATGATGAGGCTACACCACCACCGATGTCGTACGAATTAAATGCGGGCTTGCCTCATTCAGAGTTAGTTGTACTTACTGGTTGCGCCCACGTACCGCAGTTGCAGTCCCCGTCACAGTTTTTGGCGGCAATTCAAGATTTCATTAGGTAATTTCATTGCAGCAATAAAAAATAAAAAATTGGAGACAAAATGAGAGTTGATAGCGGAGCAAGGTTGGATCGATTGCCATTATCGGCATTTCACAGCCGCATCATGTGGCTAATTGGTATTGGAATGTTTTTTGATGGTTTTGATATTTACATAGCATCGACTGTGTTGGGAGCAACTGTTAGTAGTGGCTTTTCAACAATTGCCGAGAATGCATTATTTGTTTCGATGACATTTTTAGGCATGATGATCGGTTCGTTTGGAACTGGTTTCTTAGGCGATCGCTTTGGTCGTCGTTTTACCTACCAGGCTAATTTGGCTTTATTTGGCCTTGCCTCATTGGCTGCAGCGATGGCTCCTAGCATGACAATCTTGATTATTTGCCGCTTCTTTATGGGCGTTGGATTGGGTGCTGAAAACGTTGTAGGCTATTCGACCCTTGCTGAATTCGCCCCACCAAAATATCGCGGCAAACTACAAGGCCTTATGGCTACTTTTGTTGTGACTGGATTACCAGCTAGCGCTTTATTGGGTGTGTTTCTAGTGCCCAATTTTGGCTGGAGAATCATGTTTGTGATTGGTGGTATTGGCGCCTTGATTGTGTGGATGATTCGCAAGTCTTTGCCCGAATCACCTCGTTGGCTTGAGTCAGTGGGGCGCGATGCTGAGGCAGAGGCCTTAATGAGCAAAATTGAAGCTGAAGTCAGTGCTGAAAAGGGCGTCTTACCACCGGTGACTTATGGACAAGCTCCGTCAGTGCCGCGCAATGTGGGCTATCTGCTTTCACCGCGCATGTTGCCGCGCATGATTGTTGGATCCATCACATTAATTGTGATTAATACCTTGCTGTATGGCTTTGTTACTTGGCTGCCAACCTTTTTTGTAAAAGAAGGTATGACGATCGTGAAGTCATTTAACTTTGCATTTGTGATGTCAATTGGAGCACCTGTTGGAGCAGCCTTGGGTGCCTTCCTGGCTGATAAGGTTGGTCGCAAGACTCTGATTATTGGTGCCTCAGCAATTGCAGCTATTTTTGGTGCGATTTATCCCTTTGTACGTGACCCAAATTTACTGCCAGTATTTGGTTTGCTCTTGGTCATTCCTATTTATGTATTAGTTGCTGGTTTATTTGGTATGTATGTTCCGGAGCTATTTCCGACAGAAGTGCGCTTACGTGCCTCTGGAATTTGCAACACCTTTGGTCGTGGGGCAACCATCGGAACGCCGTTCTTGGTCGTTTTCTTATTTAATTCCTACGGAGTGACTGGTGTACTTGCACTTATGATCGCCTTGCTCATTGTGCAAATTATTGCAGTAGCAACGATCGGAATTGAGTCAAGCAATCAAGGGTTAGAGCAGTTATCCACCCGATAATCAACGTTAGTCATTCTCAAAAAAAATACCAACCATGAGGTTGGTATTTTTTTGTATTAACTATCGCTTTATTTCACATTGATGACAAAATCCTCTGTAGGGCGTCTGACTTTCTTCAGGTTAACTAGCCAATCTTCATCTGATTGTCTATAGCCTAGTGGGAGCATTAGAACGCTGCGCAGGCCTTTTTCTTTGAGCTTGAGAATGACATCAAGGGCGGCTGGATCAAAGCCTTCCATCGGGGTGCAATCGACTTGCTCGTAGGCTGCAGCAATGAGGGCTGTACCTAGGCCAATATAGGCTTGTTTAGCAGCATGTGTGAAATTGATTTCAGGATCCCTGGTGGGGTAATTCTTGAGGAGGTTTTGGCGATAGGCCATGGCCGCTTCGCTCTTGATATTGCGCTCCTCATCGGCAAAATCGTACATATGATTAATACGATCAGCTGTATAGGTATCCCAGGCTGCAAAAACCAGTAAATGGGAGCAATCTGTAATTTGTGACTGGCCCCAGGCTATTGGTTTGATCTGCTCCTTAACCTCCTGATTGGTGATTACCAGCACTACATAGGGCTGCAAACCACTGGAGCTTGCGGTAAGGCGGATTGCTTCGAGAATTTGCCCCACCTTCTCCTCGGGCACTTTCTTGCTTGGATCCATCTTTTTTGTGGCATAACGCCATTTTAATTTCTCAATCAGGCTCATAATGCATTCCTTTTTCAGTTTTTGGATGATCGTAAGTGTAGTTGGTTATTAAAAAATGAGCTGCAAGCAAAAATAGCGATTAGGTATTAATATCCTCAATTGGATAGAATTCTAACTAATATGCATAATTTGACATGCCTACTATAGAGGAGCAATTCTCGGTAGTCCTCCACAACTCTGCTCGTGCATATAAGCAGGCTCTTGATCGTCGTCTGAAGGATTTGGGTGTGGGGCAAACCGGGTGGATGACAATTGCATTTATTGCGCGTTCCGATGAGCCGCTCTCACAAATTGAATTAGCTAAGCGAGTAGGGGTCGAGCCCCCTAGCATGGTTCCAATGATTGATAGATTGGTTCGGCATGGCTTAGTTGCACGTCAACCATCTGCCGTTGATAAAAGGGTAAAGTTTGTTTTACTTACCAAGAGTGGTGCCGCTCTCTATAAAAAGATTCAAATTGAGGCGGATCGTTTTCGGGCTACTCTTTTATCAAAAGTGAACAAAAAAGACCTCAATTTGATAGTCAAATTTCTGGAGCAGATATATAACGCTGCTGAGTCAATTTAATTGAGCAAAAGAATAAAAAAGAGATGAAAAATACAAATACTAGGAGTGCGTTTTAAATGTGGATTATTCGTTTAGCGCTTACACGACCGTATACCTTTATTGTGATGGCGATTGTTATCCTTTTTGCCACCCCGTTGGCAATCATGCGCACACCAGTGGACGTGCTGCCAGATATTAATATCCCTGTCATTAGTGTTATTTGGACCTATAACGGCCTATCAGCCCAGGAGATGGCTTCTCGGATCATTCAGACCGATGAAAGAAGCTTAACAACTACTGTTAATGATATTGAGCATATTGAGTCGCAAACCTTGCCTGGTATTGGTATTGTGAAGATTTATTTTCAGCCGAACGTCAATATTGAGATGGCGATTGCGCAAGTGGTTGCGGTTTCTCAGGCCCTCCTAAAGAATTTTCCGCCAGGCACCTTATCACCGCTGATTATCAAATATACGGCTTCCAGCGTTCCGGTGATTCAGATTGGTTTATCTAGTAAGACGCTATCCGACCAAGAATTGTTTGATAGCGCTACAAATATTATTCGGCCACCATTGGTAACCATTCCGGGGGCCGCCATTCCCTACCCATACGGAGGAAAAATTAGGGTAGTTTCTGTTGACTTAGACCCTAGCACTCTTTTGGCTAAGGGTCTTTCTTCAACAGACATTATTAATGCAGTGAATGCGCAGAACTTAATCTTGCCATCTGGAACGGCAAAGATTGGGGAAACCGAATACACCGTGGCCCTGAATGGCTCACCCAATTCGATCGAGGGGCTAAATGCAATTCCGATCAAGACGAGTAATGGCGTAACTACTTTTTTGCGTGATGTTGCTCACGTACGTGATGGATTTAATCCCCAAACCAATATCGTTCATCAAAATGGCTCACGTGGAGTATTGCTCTCTGTACTTAAAAACGGCGGCGCATCTACTTTAGACGTTGTGGCTGGTATCAAAGAGAAGTTGCCTGGCGTGATGGCTCTTGCACCCAAGGGTATTGAAACCAACTTCTTAAGTGATCAGTCGATCTTTGTTAAGGCGGCTGTGAATGGTGTGATCCATGAGGCTTTAATTGCAGCGCTTTTAACAGCCTTGATGCTCTTATTGTTTTTGGGTAACTGGCGGATAACCACCATTATTGCCATCTCCATTCCCCTATCGATTTTCTCTTCAATTCTGGCCTTACACGCGATTGGGGAAACCATCAATATCATGACCCTGGGTGGTTTAGCTCTTGCCGTGGGTATCTTGGTCGATGATGCAACCGTAACTATCGAAAACATTGAGCGTCACCTGCACATGGGTACCGATCTCTATAACGCTATTTTGGATGGCGCTGGCGAGATCGCAATTCCTGCATTCGTATCTACCTTATGTATCTGTATTGTGTTTGTGCCCATGTTCTTCTTGGGTGGTGTAGCGCGCTATTTATTTGTGCCTTTGGCTGAGGCTGTGGTTTTTGCCATGCTGGCCTCTTATATTCTTTCGCGCACTTTGGTTCCTACATTGGCTTTGATGATGATGGGGCATCAGGAAAGTACCAATAAAGTGACTGCATGGATTCATCATGTACACAGTCGTTTTAATGAGCATTTTGAAAGCTTTCGGGCTGGTTATGTCCTGCTCCTGAGCTTTTTGTTAACGCATCGCAAGCAATTTATGCAGGGTTTTTTGACCTTTTGTATACTTTCTTGTGGAATTTTCTTATTCTTAGGGCGCGACCTGTTCCCTCAGATCGATACGGGTCAAATTAAGTTGCATGTACGTGCGCCTACCGGAACGCGGATTGAAACAACGGCTCAAATAGTTAATCAAGTCGAGGGTGTGGTTCGTGAGGTGATTCCAGAAGATCAAATGGGCGCCATCCTTGATAACATCGGCCTACCATATAGCGGCATTAACTTGTCCTATAGTAATTCGGGAACCATCGGCACGATCGATGCTGACATTCTCATTTCCTTGACTGAAGACCATAAGCCTAGCAACTATTATGTTGAGCAGTTGTTGCCGCGTCTGCGTAAAGACTTTCCAGGTGTGGAGTTTTATGTTCAGCCGGCCGATGTGGTCACGCAGATTCTGAATTTCGGCATACCGGCTTCTATTGATGTACAGGTGCTTGGCAAGAACTATGAAGCAAGTGAAAAATATGCCAGCAAGTTGCTGAGTCAAATTACCAGTATTCCTGGCGCTGCAGATGTGCATATTCAAGAGCGCTTGAATAATCCAACACTGAAGCTCAATATGAATCGGGCAAAGATTCAGGGTATGGGATTAAACCCAGTGGATGTTGCACAGAACATCTTGTTGCCGCTTTCTGGAAACGTAGTAACTGCCCCAGCATTTTGGTTGAACCCTGGCAATGACATTGTTTATAGCGTTAATGTGCAGGCCCCTCAATACAGGATCAGTTCAGTAGATGATTTATTGGGTCTACCAATTGGAGGATCCACCAATTCTCCTGTGAATATGAATGGAACCGGGGCCAAAGCTCCAAATCAAATTTTGGGTAACTTGGTTGATCTCACACCAGGCACTGAATTTGCCGTAGTGGATCGTTTTGATATTCAGCCGGTAATTAATATTTATGCAAACGTACGCGGTAAAGATTTAGGTTCAGTGGCCAATGCGGTGCAGGATGTGATTGATGGGGCTAAAGCAGATTTGCCACCGGGTACGAGAGTGGTATTGCGTGGTCAGATTACCACCATGCGTTCTTCTTATATGGGCTTAGGCTTTGGTATTTTGGGTGCGATGGTTCTGGTTTACCTGCTCATCGTAGTCAATTTCCAGTCTTGGCTGGATCCCTTCATCATCATTACCGCGCTCCCTGCAGCGCTAGCAGGAATTGCATGGATGCTGCTGCTCACTGGCACTAATTTAAGTGTGCCAGCCTTAACGGGAGCGATTATGACGATGGGAGTGGCTACTGCCAATAGTATTTTGGTGGTGTCATTTGCACGTCAGCGCATGCAAGAAGGCTTGCCAGCCTTATCTGCAGCCCTAGAAGCGGGTTCCACCCGTTTGCGCCCTGTATTGATGACGGCTTTAGCGATGATCATCGGTATGATTCCGATGGCCATTGGCTTTGGAGAGGGCTCTGAGCAGAATGCACCTTTAGGCCGAGCTGTTATTGGCGGTCTTTTATTCGCAACAGTTTCAACCGTATTATTTGTGCCAGTGCTTTTTGGATCGCTTCATCGACAGATTGCATTGCGTAAGGAAGAAAGGAACACTACAGCATGACCGACGAACGCCACGCCAACCGAGGTTTACCCACTTCGGATCTTCATGGCCCCGAACATGATCTCGCTAAGCGTAAACGTATACTGGGTTTAGCCCGCAATATTCTGATTGCGATTGCAATTATTTTATTGCTCGGCGTCATTCGTATTGTGATTTTGCGTTTTATGAATAACAGCACATTGGAAGAGCGTGCTGCTCAAAATAATGTCATGAATGTAATTGTCGTTCAGGCTAATGGCGGCACTGCAGACGCGCATTTAACCTTGCCAAGTACGGTGGAGAGTTATAACGAAACCTTGATTTACGCCCGCACTCCAGGTTATGTAAAAGAATGGTTTAAAGATATCGGCGCACCTGTAAAACAGGGCGATGTCTTGGCGATTCTAGAGACTCCAGAGGTAAATAAGCAGGTTGATGAAGCTAACGCCGCTTTTAATCTAGCAAAAGTAGCTTTTGAGCGCTGGACTTTATTGCGTAAAGAAGATGCGGTATCTCAACAGGAATTGGATGAGAAGAGTGCGGCCTACAAGCAGTCACGAGCCACTCTGCAAAGAACGAAAGAACTATTGAAGTTTGGCAAGATCATCGCACCATTTGATGGTATTGTCTCTCGCCGTAATGTGAATGTGGGTGACTTGGTGAATCCGGGTAACGGTGGTAGCCCCCAAGCTTTGTTTGGAGTATCTCAAACTAAAAACTTACATTTGTATGTGTATGTTCCACAAGCGCGCTCAGAGTCGATTACGATTGGGCAGGAGGTTTCGGTCTACAAACCAGAGGCACCAGATAAAGTGGTGAAGGGAAAAATTGTCCGAACTGCTGGCGCAATCGATGTCGCCACTCGGACTCTACAAGTAGATATTGAGATTCCGGATGGACAAACCTTTTTATTGCCCGGCGTCTTTGTGCAGGCATCTTTGCCTTTGGATAATCAGGGTCGTCTGATATTGCCAACCAATACCCTCATGTTTGGCTCTCAGGGCACTCAAGTTGCGGTAGTACAGAATGGTCAAGTGCTTAGAAAGACGGTAGCGCTTGGAATTGATTATGGCCGCTCTGTACAAATTGTTGGGGGTCTTGATCCCGCCGATCAGGTGATCGTCAATCCAATGGACTCAATTGCAAATGGTCAGAAGGTAGTGATTGCCGCGCCTCCAAAACCAGCAGAGGCTGCCAAACCAGCTCCTCAGGATAAGAAATGAAATACAGTCGTTTATATCTCTGCGCACTTTCGCTGGTGATAACGGCTTGCTCTCCTATTGGTCCCGACTACGTCAGACCAACCGTTGATTTACCTGATACCTGGAAAACGACCAAGGATGCCGATGGGATTGTATGGGCACCCGGCAATCCTAAAGACGCCATTCCAAAGAAAGATTGGTGGACTATTTTTGGTGATAAGGAGCTTAATGAGCTTGAGGCAAAGTGCCTAGCAAATAACCAAACCTTGCAAGCGTCTATAGCGAAACTGGATCAAGCAAAAGCGCAGTATGGTATTCAATTTGCAGCATTTATGCCAACCGTACAGGCTGGCGCAGTAGCAGACAATCAAAGGGTTTCAGCAAATCGTCCGTTAACTAATTATAAAGTTCCAAACGCCACCACTATTCAGAATAACTTCAGTCCTTATGTATCAGCTAGCTATGAGTTTGACTGGATCGGGCAAATTCGTCGAAGCGTTGAGGCAGCGCAGGATACCGTTCAACAAGCGCAGGCCGATAAAGAAAATACTCAGTTAATCCTCACGGGTCAATTAGCGCAGGCCTACTTTAGATTAAGGCAGACCGATGAAGAAATTCGTGCGCTCAATGATTCGATTGGCTTACAAGAGAAAGTCTTAACTTTAATTACCAAGCGACATGATCTTGGCGCATCGAGCGAAGTAGATATGGTTCAACAGGCTGCCTTGACTGAGTCGACAAAGGCGCAAATTGAGCAACTTCGTGCGCAGCGTAATGAGTTAGAGAATTTAGTAGCCACTTTGGCCGGCATTCCGGCGGCGGGATTTCATTTGCCTGGTGGAAAGTTGCCTGATACATTGCCAGTTGTTCCTGTAACGGTGCCAAGCGCTTTATTGGAGCGGCGCCCCGATATTGCCTCAGCTGAGAGGGCGATGGCTGCAGCGAATGCGCAAATTGGCGTTGCCAAGTCTGCGTATTTTCCTATGCTAACTTTGTCTCCAACCTATGTTGGTTATCAGTCAAATAGCATCCCAAGTCTATTTGCAGTGC
>Ga0316223_1003717_pt1 | contig 11217 bp, 10 predicted proteins | sample TBH18009metaG_FD_206007 | JGI IMG/M metagenome (GOLD analysis project Ga0316223, IMG submission 206007) | Freshwater microbial communities from Trout Bog Lake, Wisconsin, USA - TBH18009 | ecosystem: Environmental > Aquatic > Freshwater > Lake > Hypolimnion/Profundal zone | place: USA: Wisconsin...
TACGACGCATGAATGTGCTTTGAATTTCCAATTGTCCATTCTGGACATGCATCGATACACCCCAATTCAATACGATGAATGATGCTCGGCCATGGCAACCCAAAACACCCACAATCGCAATCAATTCGGGTTCGCGCAGGCTCGGAACGCACGACCGACCCGACATGCTACAGAGCATGAAACACAAGCAGAAAATCCATCCAGCCTATTCCGACATTTCATAGCGCAAGCCCAACGCGCCATACTACGCATACTGACCCACGTCAACACACTGCGTAACCAGATCCCAATACTCGAATACCTCGCCGCGAACAAACAAGCCTCCACGCAAATTCGGCGAATGGCGGCAATCAACGTTGCGAACGGCCACGTTCTGTATCTCCAATTCGCGGCGTTGTACAACGTGGCCCACACCCTCATCGAGCAAATGCAGCAGCAACTTGCCAATCTACAGGCACTAGAGCAGCAGGCCAATGTAAATCCAGCTGTGCCCTCGGAACATGCCACACGTACCCACGATCTACCGCAATTTGAATTGGCATTGAGCCAAATGCATGACAGCGTTCACAGCGCATTAGTCAACGAGACGCTATTTGCAATCAGCCGCTTTGTTCAACAGTCTCTGGCGAATGTCGTGCTGGCCTCGGTCGAAAACCGGATGACCCAGCACTGTGAATTCCGTCGCGATGGCGACGGCAACCAGGACGGAGCTGGCCCCTTTGGCGGCGCCGGTGGCTGCGGTGTCAGCGCCATGACAGCGGGATACCCCGAGGCGATCACCACGGCAGCGCAAGGGTACGACCAAGGGTGGGACACACAGGTACGCTTTTTTACCTACGGCACACCCATCGCGCACGACGTACACCACCGGCGCTACAACTTCACAAACGACGGCAGAGTGGACATCCAGGCGCACATTCCCATCGCCGTGTTCAAAATCGACATAGCAGGAGATCGCAGACTGAAAGGAGTGTGGCAGGGCTATACGGCACGCTTCTTCTGCGGAACCGACACCAGCACGCCGTGGGGTATCCGCCATTTTTACGGATTGAACGCCCTGACGGGCGTATCAACCGTGGGAAATGTCGACACCGCATTCGATGTGTCTTGGTTACCCAATTTTGCCTTCGAGCCCAACGCATACACCTGGCATCGGTGGTGGCTGACCGACGCGCGGGAACGTCCTACCCAATTCGACGGCTGCGGCAGCGACAGCGGCGAGCCCAACCCGGACCTGTTACTGCAAGCCATGTCCGGCTTCGCGCCGGAAGGGATAGGCGCCGGGTCCGTGTTCGGGACGCACTCCAGAGCGGAGTCACAGTACGTTGGCTTGCAAAGCTCGCATGTGGGCGCCAGTTGAATTCACGCACGCAAATAAACCAGGCCAAGAAAAAAAACGACAGGGCAGGGTGATGCGAGATACGCGCACGAGCGCAAACGCTACCTGAAAGAGCACGAGCGCAAGCGCGCCAGCCGCTAAGCCGGCAAGAGGCCGACCCCGGCAGCAGCGGGGCCGGGCCTCAGACGACCTGCTCAATCAGCGGCGTGACGGCCAGGGCTTGTGCGGGGCAACGCGCGGTGTTGTTCGGTGTGTATGCCACTCCCATGGGGTCGGCATGGTCCCAGGCCGCCATGGCCTGGACAAGTTGCCCAGCACCCTGGTCAGTTGGCCGCACCGCAGCATCGTCCTCGCTCCATTTATACCAACTGAAGTCGTTGGGATGGTCAGCAAAATTTTGCCACGTCGCCGGATTGCGCAGCCCCCGTTCGACCACAACCGTTTTGTATATATCAGGCGATTGTTTCCACCCCAGGAAATAGCGCACCTTCCACGGTTGTGGCGGCGCTAAAGGCGAGGTCCTTGGCTTGAAATATTCTGCCCTATACCCCTGCCAGACCGCATTGGACACATGGTAGTTGGGAAAGCGTCCAACCCGCGCCGGCACCCCCAACTCTTCGATAGCGAGCAGAAAGTTTTCCAGTCTTCTGGCGGCGGTCGTTGTCAGCAGCGGCGTGTGGGCCTGAATCTGCACATAACTGAAGTCATCAAACAGATAGCGGCGAAAGTGCGGATTACCGTCGATCGGTCGGCCGAACTGAAACAAGCGCGCCTGAGAATCCCATCCTGCTGCGTAGCCCTGCGCCACCGAAGTCAGCCCTTGCGGCGGACCCATGGTTGCCGCCATTACACCCATTCCGGCGCCACCTCCCGCACCTCCCGCACCTCCCGCACCTCCCGCACCTCCAGCACCTCCAGCACCACCAGCACCACCACCTCCACCGGCAGGATCCGAACCAGGACCGGGAGGAGCGCCCAGATTGATCCAACGCTGATCGGCAGGGGTTGGGCACCAGCGTGGTGGCAACTGGACGCGCAAATGCACAGGCAGCAAAGCGGCATGACGCTGCAGAAATTCACGGTTGTCGTCCAGCACCGCATCACCATCTTGCGCGCTACCCCAAGCGCGCAACAGGCTACGCAAATCCATATTGAAGCGGGCAATGCCCCCCAGATTCGTGGCCGACAAAGGTCCCGTAACCGGATCGACCAGCGTGTGGCGATGGTTCGCCTGGGCGTCAGCGAGGGCGTTGCGCACGTTGGCTAGCAAGCCGTTCAGGCGCAGCGACAACCGGGCCGTGGTGTTGAGCAACTGCGGCGTGCGGTAGCGCAGGCGGAACGCTGTGTCGTGTACATCCGTTGGCACGGCAGCGGCACTGAACAAAATGTGATCCAGGGCACTGAGCTGCGCGTCAATCGCCGTGTACAAAGTTCGCATGCGCTCCGCGAGCGCCATGCATTGCTCCAGGTAGTCGCCCAACACCAACTGGACATCGCGCGGTTCACCGTGAAAGCGTACACCACGGCGGCTGCGTGCGGCGGTCACCGTAGATCGTCCAAACACGACGAACGACGGGCTTCTGAGCAGACTGTTTGCGTTGGCATGGCGTGCGACTCCGTGGCTCTGTTGAAATGTTGAAATGGTGGAATGGCGCTTAGGCTAAGCTTAGGGACCCAGACTGTTCCGCCGCCTGAACCAGCGTTTGCTGGCTGCGTACCGCAACGGATTCACTCAGGGTATTCGCAATACTTCCCTGGCGTTGCGCATCAAAATCCGCGATGGCCTTGACCAAGGGATCGGCTGTGCGAATGACAGCGAAGTCCGACTTCCATTGATGCCAGCTGAACGCCGCCGCATGGTTCGCGAAATTCTCGAACGTTTCGGGATCGCTGCTGCCATTGATCGTCACGGACGTAAAAATGCTGGAAGACCGTTTCATCCCGTAAAAATAACGTCGTTTGCCCAATTGTTCCCCTGTGGCGGAGAAAAACCGGATGTTGTAGCCTTGCCAAACCTTGTTATTCGGTCTGGCTGCCATCACAACCGCCGGCACGACGAGCCCAATGAAGGAAGACAAGGTCAAAACCCACAGCGCACCACATACGGCATCGCTGTCGTCGCTCACCGTCAGTGTGGGAACATGCGCTTGTGCAATGGAATAGCTGCCGTCCGCAAATTTGTACCACCGACGGTTGGCGTTGCCCTTGATTGGCTTGCCATGCGCAAAATAGCCCGCATAGTCACCCCAACTCGCCTTGTATGCATTGACATGAGAGTCTGTGGCGCTGGGCCGATCAGTGGTTACTGTCATCGTTCAAACTCCCCTGACGCGCACTGGGGCATCGGTAGTCGCGGTAGATAATAAATGGCGTGTGAATAAATCATGGATTGAACATCTATAAAAAGGGACCGAGGAATAGCGCATATACAGCGCAAGCAAGTCTATGGTTCAGTCGGATATTGCGCCATCGCAAATGCCTATATTGAACATTTGCACACCAACGAATAGCAGGTTATTGCGGCAAAGCGCGGGTCAGTAGGTGCTGTGTATTGCCCGCCAAGTTAGCGTCGTAGGCCTGCACAGCAGCCCCACTCGGTGACGCGGTCGCACTGCGTTCGGGCGCCCATGCCGAGATAGCCTGCACCAACTGGCTGGCACGAACCGAGCCAATGGCTTCTGAACCCGGATTGGCATCGGCTTCAGCGTCAGAGAATGGGCGCCACGCCGCGTCTGCCGCCCACCACGTCCACCACCTGACGCCACCCACATCGTCCGCCAAATTGGGAAAGTTGGCCACTCGCCGCTCGCCCTCAACGGTCACAGCCACCGCTACGCTGGGCGATCGCAACCATCCATAAAAATACCGAACCTTCCATGGCGAATCGTGCCCGCTTTCGCTTCGATAAAACGTGACCGTATAGCCTTGCCAGGTGGCGTCCTTCGGCAGCAGGAACGAAGTCATCAGTGCCGTGGTGCCCGCACCCAGTACGGCAGCCGTGGGGCTGATGAAACGTCCAGCCAGTGCGCTGGTGATTATCAGTGCGGCCCGTGCCGTTCTGCTGGCGGTGCTGGTGGTCAATGCCGGCGTGTGCGCCTGAACCGTCACATATCCGCCATCATCCAGGTCATAACGTCGCAGATGAACATTGCGCGCCACGGGCCGCCCAAACTCGAAAAAACGCGCCTGCGTGTCCAATCCGGCGCCATAGGCGGCCTCAACACTGCAGATCCCCGACGGACGCCCCATGCGGCTTGCCATGGCACCCGCCGCACCGCCACCGGGACCGCGTTCACACGTTGGGGCTGCGGGCTGGGCATCGGCAGCAGCATCGGCACGCTGCTGAACACGCGCTAAAAATGCCCGATTCCGACGGGCCGTGTCCAAATCCAGGACGTACTCGTAGTCGGCGTTCAGCCCCGCAATGCTGGCCTGGACGCGTTGAAACACTTGCACCGTCTGCTCATCAATGGCATGGCGCTCGGGCAGATTCTGTGCGTTGTGCACCTGCCGGTCAATCTCGTTCTGGACGTCCATTTCCAGATGCTCAACACCATGACTGAATGTGTCCATGAAGCGAATGGCCTGGCGGCTGTCGTTTACACGGGAGCGGGCCGTGGCGCGTACACGCTCAGGCATATGGGGATCATCCCGAATGGCACGCAGAACCACGATCTGGCTTTGCAACACCGCATCCAGGGTGTGCGTCGCGCTGCGCGCACGCTGGCACTGCGCCAGCGTTTCCAGCAGCGCATCCGTGTAATTAGGCGACACCTGCGCGCCCCGACGGACGCGCCCCTGCGGCGGCGTGTTTGCTTGCGCATGAAGCCCTGCATTCACACTGCGCCCCGAAACCATCCGAACGGGCAACGACCAAGCAACATAATCGTCCCAGCGCGCGCTGCGTGCGCTCCACGGATTGGCACGGCTATCGCCAGCGCGTGTGTCAACCATCGGTTGCTCCTGCTGTCAGCTGAACCCCGCACCTCTTGACTAAAAGCCACAAGATGCACGTTTCGCGGCAATTTATAGCTACCAGTGACAGTCAGTTTGCGTAATTGCCTATTTTTGACAATCGCGCAGACAACCATGGTCTGCGTATCAGGGTCCTATTCGTGACACCTAAGGACCCCCTCTGCATCACGCCCTGCGGTCTGTGATCAGCCGGACTCGGGTGCGCTATGTGAGCGGGTTCCTAACGGTTGCGATCCTTCATCGCGCGTTCAACTTCACGCTTGCCTTCGCGGTCCTTAATGGTGTCGCGCTTATCGTGCTCCGCTTTGCCCTTAGCTAACGCCACTTCGCATTTGACCTTGCCGCTTTTCCAGTGCAAATTGATGGGCACCAGGGTGTAACCCTTTTGCTCGACCTTGCCAATCAGGCGCTTGATCTCGGCCTTGTGCATTAACAGCTTGCGCGTGCGGATCTTGTCCGGACTAACGTGAGAGGAGGCGGTATGGAGTGGATGGATTTGCAGCCCGATGATGAACAGTTCACCATTTCGCACCACCACGTAACCATCCGTGAGTTGCACTTTTCCCTCGCGCAAGGACTTTACCTCCCAGCCTTCAAGCACGATTCCAGCCTCGAAACGTTCCTCAAAAAAGTAATTGAACGCTGCCTTTTTATTATCAGCAATGCGCGGGGATGGTTCGGGTTTCTTAGCCATGAAGCGGAGGTTGGACGGCCCGCCGTCGAGGGCCGAGCCAAAGCAAATGTCAAAATTAGGAGCATGGACGCCGCTTGTCTACAATTCGGCGTAACCCCGCATTCTATGAAAACTGTTCACAAGTCCGTACTCCTTTGGTATAGCCCTCAACAAATGTATACGTTGGTAACCGACGTGGCGCGTTATCCCGAGTTTTTACCCTGGTGCGACAAAGCACGCGTGGTAGAGCAGCATGTCGATGGCATGACGGCCGAAATCGGCATCGCTATCAGTGGTCTACGCCAATCTTTTGTGACCCGCAATACGCACACCGAACCCAGCCAAGTTAACCTGAAGTTGGTCAATGGGCCCTTTTCTTCGCTGGAAGGGCAGTGGAATTTTGCCGCACTGGGTGATGGCAGCCAGCAGGCCTGCAAAGTCGATTTGACACTCAACTACAGTTTTAATAATCTGGTTCTGGGCAAGTTGGTGGGACCTGTGTTTGACAAAATCGCCAGTTCACTGGTGGATGCCTTCGTTAAACGTGCGACGCAAGTCTATGGCGAGTGAGCCGCTTGTCACTGCGGGCGATCTGCCTGTCCCACCTGTCCTGAACGTTTGGGTCGCACTGGCCTTGCGCGCGCGCGCAGCGGTAGAAGTCGCAGTGCAATTGCCCGCTGGCAGCACGTTGGCCGACGCTGTGCGTACCAGCGGATTGCTGGCGGACCTGCCCGACAACGTTGTCGACCAATTGAACACCGGTATCTGGGGGCGCCCGGCAGTTCCGGACCAGCAACTGCAAAGCGGTGACCGGGTTGAGCTGTGCCGAGCCCTCACAGTCGACCCCAAAATGGCGCGACGTGCGCGCTTCGTGCGCCAGGGTGCGCGTGGCGCTGGCCTGTTCTCGCACCGGCGGGCCGGTGCCAAATCGGGATACTGATACCGGGTTTCCGAGGGACTGAAAGGAGCAGCAACACGAATGGCCACAACCCGCACATGCGGCTATTGGCAACTGCTGTCCACCGCCTTTTGTGCACGCTGGCGCTCGGACGCAATCTGCGCTTCAGTCAGGAATTCACGTTCTCCGTTGGGTTTGATATGGGTCAGACGTCCGTCGGAAGAGAAGTCCATCAGTGCTTGCCGTGCAGAAGCACAGTTTTCGACTTTTATCTTTTCATTTTGTTCCCGTATAGCCTGCGCGCGCGCCAATTCAGCTGCGGCAGCTTGCTTCTTGCGTGCCGCGAATTCCTTGTCAGCGGCCGTGGTTTGCGTGGCACCAGTCTTCACTGGCGCCTGCTGCGTGTCTGCGTCATCCGATGTTCCGCCCATGTCGTGCGGGGACTGCTTCGCAACGTACGCCGGTCGTTTCAGAACGTTGGTTTCCTGAATGTCGCTCGGCGGCGGACGGTCGCTAAACACCTTGCGCCCGGATTGGTCCAGCCATATCCACTGGGCTGACGCGGATGTGCATACGACCACAACGGCCAGCACGGTAATGCAATGCAGCAGTTTCATTTCTCCAGTTTAGCCCGGCATATGGGGTGCCCTGTCGGCGGCAGTGTCTGCGCAGTTACAATCAGCCTTTTGGAGCTTTGACATGCGCCTTCTCGGCAAAGCGCTGACCTTCGACGACGTGTTGTTGGTGCCAGCCTTCTCCCAGGTCCTGCCTAAGGACACATCCCTTGCGACCCGTTTTTCCCGCAATATCGAACTGAAGTTGCCGCTGGTGTCGGCCGCCATGGACACCGTGACGGAAGCACGTCTGGCCATTGCGATCGCCCAAGAGGGTGGCATCGGTATCGTGCACAAAAACCTGACGCCAGCCGAACAGGCGGCCCAGGTGCTCAAGGTCAAGCGCTACGAATCGGGCCTGCTGCGCGATCCGGTCGTCATCACGCCCGACACCACGGTGCGCCAGGTTCTGGCCTTATCCGAACAGCTGGGCGTTTCCGGCTTTCCGGTGTGCGAAGGCGGCAAAGTGGTTGGCATTGTCACCGGTCGCGATTTACGGTTCGAAACGCGCTACGACCAACCCGTGCGTGAAATCATGACCACGCGCGAGCGACTCATCACGGTGCCCGACGGCACCACGCCAGAAGCGGCCAAAGCGCTGCTCAACAAGTACAAGCTGGAGCGCTTGCTGGTGGTCAACGAGGCGTTTGAACTCAAGGGCCTCATCACGGTGAAGGACATCACCAAGCAGCTCAATTTTCCGAACGCTGCGCGCGACGCAACCGGCCGCCTGCGTGTGGGTGCTGCGGTTGGTGTGGGGGCAGGTACCGAAGAGCGCGTCGAAGCGCTGGTACGCGCCGGGGTGGACGCCATCGTGGTGGATACCGCACACGGACACAGCCATGGTGTGATCGAACGCGTGCGCTGGGTAAAGCAAAATTTTCCGAACGTGGACGTGGTGGGTGGCAACATCGCCACCGGCGCGGCGGCCCTGGCCTTGGTGGAAGCCGGTGCCGATGCCGTCAAAGTCGGCATCGGCCCAGGTTCCATCTGCACCACGCGCATCGTGGCCGGTGTGGGTGTTCCCCAAATTACCGCCATTGACAACGTGGCCACCGCGCTGCGCGGCACCGGCGTACCGCTGATTGCCGACGGCGGTGTGCGCTACAGCGGCGACATCGCCAAGGCCATCGCAGCCGGTGCCAGCACCATCATGATGGGTGGCATGTTCGCCGGCACCGAAGAGGCGCCCGGAGAAGTCATTCTGTACCAGGGCCGCAGCTACAAGAGCTACCGTGGCATGGGCAGCATCGGTGCCATGCAGCAGGGCAGTGCCGACCGCTACTTCCAGGAATCCACGTCGGGCAATCCGAACGCCGACAAACTGGTGCCCGAAGGCATTGAAGGTCGCGTTCCGTATAAAGGCTCCATGATTTCCATCGTGTTCCAAATGGCGGGCGGTGTGCGTGCCAGCATGGGCTATTGCGGCTGCGCCACCATCGCCGACATGCAGGACAAGGCTGAATTCGTGGAAATCACCACCGCCGGCATTCGTGAAAGCCATGTGCACGACGTGCAAATTACCAAAGAAGCGCCAAATTACCGGGCTGACTGAGCACCACCACCCATGCACCAGAAAATCCTGATCCTCGATTTCGGCTCGCAAGTCACCCAGCTGATTGCGCGTCGTGTGCGTGAAGCGCATGTGTTTTGTGAAGTGCATCCCTGCGATGTCTCGGCCGAATGGCTGAAGAACTACGCCCAGGATGGCGCCCTGAAGGGCATCATCCTGTCGGGCAGCCATGCCAGCGTCTACGAAGAAAGCACCGACAAGGCGCCGTCACTGGTATTCGAGCTGGGCGTGCCCGTGCTGGGCATCTGCTACGGCATGCAAACCATGGCGCACCAATTGGGTGGAGTGGTGCAAAGCGGTCACCAACGCGAGTTTGGCCCCGCCGAGGTGCGCGCACAGAGTCATACGCGCCTGCTCGAAGGCATTCAGGACCGCATCACGCCCGAAGGGCACGGCATGCTGGAAGTCTGGATGAGCCACGGCGACAAAGTCACCGAGTTGCCACCGGGCTTTGTCTGCATGGCCAGCACCGACAGTTGCCCCATCGCCGGTATGGCCGACGAAGTGCGTCGCTTCTACGCTGTGCAATTCCACCCCGAAGTGACCCACACCCGGCGTGGCGCCGACATCCTGCGGCGCTTTGTGCTCGACATCTGTGGCACCCGCGCCGACTGGATCATGGGTGACTACATCGAAGAAGCCGTACGCGCCATTCGTGCCCAGGTCGGTTCCGAAGAAGTCATTCTGGGCCTGTCAGGCGGCGTTGATTCATCCGTGGCGGCAGCCCTGATTCACCGCGCCATCGGCGACCAGCTCACCTGTGTCTTTGTAGACCACGGCCTGTTGCGCCTGAACGAAGGCGACATGGTGATGGACATGTTTGCGGGCAAGCTGCATGCCAAGGTCATCCGCGTCGACGCCGAGCCCCAGTTTTTGGGTCATTTGCAAGGCGTCACCGACCCCGAAGCCAAACGCAAAATCATCGGCCGCGAGTTTGTGGAAGTGTTCAAGGCCGAGGCCGCCAAGCTCAAAAGCGACCAGTCACGCCACGTCGCCTGGCTGGCACAAGGCACCATTTACCCCGATGTCATTGAATCGGGCGGCGCCAAGAGCAAAAAGGCCGTCACCATCAAAAGCCACCACAACGTGGGCGGTCTGCCCGAGCAGCTGGGACTCAAACTGCTCGAACCGCTGCGCGAGTTGTTCAAGGACGAAGTGCGCGAACTCGGTGTGGCGCTGGGCCTGCCCGCCCACATGGTGTACCGCCACCCGTTTCCCGGTCCGGGCCTGGGCGTGCGCATTCTGGGCGAAATCAAGAAGGAATACGCCGACCTGTTGCGACGGGCCGACGCTATCTTCATTGAAGAGCTGCACAACTTCAAGGACGCCGCTGGCAAGTCCTGGTACGAACTCACCAGCCAGGCCTTCACCGTGTTCCTGCCCGTGAAAAGCGTGGGCGTGATGGGCGATGGCCGCACCTACGACTACGTAGTGGCATTGCGTGCCGTGCAGACCAGCGACTTCATGACCGCCGACTGGGCCGAACTGCCCTATGCCTTGCTGAAAAAGGTGTCGAGCCGCATCATCAATGAAGTGCGCGGCATCAACCGTGTAACTTACGACGTGAGCAGCAAGCCGCCCGCGACCATCGAGTGGGAGTGATCCCGCGTCTGGCATCAGCAGGCAGCTGATGGCACCAAAACATCCGTAAGCCCGCGTCTCCTAGCGGCAACTTTCATTCAGGCTTGCCTGGCCTCACCCGAAAATTTCACAGTATTTTCGTTTGTGTCAGGCAATCTGCACTAGAAGGTGCTTGCCAAGCACGTTGGCTGCAGCCTCGATTTGGTCGAGCTTTGAGGCGTGCCGCAGGTCGAACAGGCGATCAACTTGCGGCATATGCCAACCCAAGCGGCGGGCTAGTTCTGCCTTCTTGATCCCTTGATCGGTCATCGCTTGGTATACGCCCAACTTGGCGCATTCCAACGCCGATGGACGCACGGTTTTTTGTCCAGTTGCCGGCTGACTGGCGACGGGTAGCGGTTTGCGAGCATCGACATAGAAGGACAGGCCGGTTTCCAGTGCATCGATTGCGTTAAGCAGGGCTTCATCCTCGTCAGCACCGAAAGTGATGGCTTCGGGCACGTCGGCAAACGTGACCAGCACGGTGCCGTCATCGGGGGTCAAGGTCACGGGGTAGTCGAACAT
>Ga0316223_1003723_pt1 | contig 11207 bp, 10 predicted proteins | sample TBH18009metaG_FD_206007 | JGI IMG/M metagenome (GOLD analysis project Ga0316223, IMG submission 206007) | Freshwater microbial communities from Trout Bog Lake, Wisconsin, USA - TBH18009 | ecosystem: Environmental > Aquatic > Freshwater > Lake > Hypolimnion/Profundal zone | place: USA: Wisconsin...
CCATCGGTTCCAGAAATATAATCTCTTACCCCTTCGTATAAATTAAGTGTTTGAGGGTCACATTTCTTACTGAGTGCATAGAATAAACAGCGATAATCATATATTTTAAGCTGGTTGTCTATGTCATTCTTTGATAATGTATCTTCAGATGTGAACGTAATAGCCAACCCCTTGACTCCATCGCTACTGCAAACTACTGAATTATCAAATGCATAATCATTTAAGTTCATAAGTACCACTCCTTGTTGATAATGTTAAGCAATAATAGCATGGCATACCTCAAATTGATAGTGACTTCAACGCTCTCAAGCCCGAGGGGCGAGACGAGTGAATAGGTAAATCTTGCAACAAAGGGCTATTTTAGGCAGGTTGGGATGCCATTAAGGTGGGGGCTGTAGTGTTATCCCGCGAATGACAGCGGATACCGGGGCGTTATTCCCGTGTTCGCTTCTGCGAAAACGCCCAGAGGGCTGGAGGCGCCGCGCGATAGGGTAACCCATCCAGACATCTAGAATAATGCAATCTGCTGATTCCAGAGCGACAACTATCGTATATTTCCGAGGCGTTCCTGGTGGCTTTATGGCCAGAAAGGACCCCTGACCCAGATCCTCCCCCAGGGGAGTCCCTCATCAACCCGTACCTGTTCCCCCCCACCAAGTTCGATGCGGCGAGCGTCGGCAAGGGTAAGGTCGGGGTGGTGACCTCCGCCGATGGGACGCAGATCTCGGCGGACAGACTACTGGCGCAGAGCGTTAAGGGGCACTCCAACTTCGAGAACGGCCAGGCCTTTTGGAAAACGGCAGGCAGAAGGGGTCGCAGATCGATATCCTCAGGCCCGGCACCTACTGAACCTGGTGGAGATCCACGATGCGACGGTGGTTCCCGCCGGTAAGATCGGTCTGCTCCCTGCGATGGACGGCAGCCCACTTCTGGAGAACGAGTCCATCGCAAAGTCAGTGGACGTGCACGACGACTATCAGGACGGTATGAAGATCCTGACCGGCGACGGCTAGCGCGGACCGCACCCAAGATACACACATAAACAGTTAATCCACCATGCAATGTAGCAATTGAGTACGGCACTAACAATGTTGTGGCAGTCGTCAGGAAACAGTGATATCGATATTATCTACGGTCTCTTAATCCCAAGATATAGAATTTAGTTGGGTTAGTCAGTGGCTTCGAAGCAGTTCAAGCCCCCTGCTCAGTTACAGTAAGTGTCGGGTGTGAACTGGATTCGAATGCTGACCTTAGTAAGCGCCGCAGTTGATCTACCTCACATTGCCGGCCGATTTTGTTGTGGGGACCGATAGGATGCCAGTAAGGCGTGCAGACACTATTAAAGTACGAAATCAGCAAAGTGGGGGACGATGCTCTAATGCTGTTGTGTCACACTGGTCCCAAGGAGAAACCAAGTAATTGTTGAACTCCTTTGTCACTGGACTGTCAGTTTTGCAAAATTATGTGATTCCGCTAACGGCAGTTTACTGGCTGTCGTTAACGCTGCCAGGGACCAAATGGAAATCGGCCCTCAATATCGATGTCTTAATACCGAGATTGAGGGCCGCCTATGTCATGTAATTGCCCTTGCAAACCATCTATCGTTAGCGTCCGTCCTCTCTCCGTTCTCCTCCACGCTCATCATGACGTTGCTCGCGCTTGTCCTGGCGCTCCTCATGACCACGTTCCTTCATGTCACGATGCTCTTCTTTAACTTTGTTCTCTGGTCGGAAGGATTTTCCACGGTAGTGGTCACGGTCTCTTGTATAGGTGCGATACTCCCGGTCCCGGAATTCGTGGATTTTCACGATCTTGTATCTGCGAAGCTCGGGCGGGAGCTCCCTGTGTCGTATCTTTATCCAGCTTCCCCCATAATAGGAGGTCCGGTACCAGCCACCCCCTCTGTTAATGTAGTAAATCCCGGAGAGGTAAAACATGTCGTAGGGCACACCGACGGCCACACCAAAGCCCAACTCAGGTGGATAAAGGAAATCCGGTGGTTGCGAGATAACGATCGGCGGACCTCCCACATTGATGTTGAAGGAGATGTCTGCTGCTTGAGCCATCGAAGCGGCCTGGAATATGACTACTGCTGATGCTAATGCCAATAATTTTTTCATAAAACCCCCTGTGGTGGTTACAAAGTGCTCTGAGTGTAGCCTTCGTTTGCTTACCCGTCAAGTAGGTATCTTATAGGTAGTGTGCTCGGAATAGCAGGAGTCCGGGTTCAATATGTTTCGCTGAAGACGTAGCCCGCTCCTCTAACCGTATGAATCAGTTTGTTGTTAGCGCCCAAGTCAATTTTCCTTCTCAAATACGTTACGTATACGTCTATAATATTCGTAAAGGTGTTGATGGCATGGCCCCAGACATTCTCTGCGATCATCGATCTTGTCACAATCTGCCCGGTGTTTTTTATAAAGTAAAATAGGAGACTGTACTCCTTGGATGTCAGCTGGATTTCCTTATTGCAGTTCCAGACTTTGTGAGTCACGGGGTCAAGGCGAATACGGTCATAAATGATCTCCGCACTTCTGTCCCACCCTGACCTCCTCATAAGTGCATTCATCCTGGCTATAATCTCTTTGCTTTCGGATGTCTTTATAATACAAGCGTTTGCACCCGAACTAATTGATAGAATAATGTTTTCGAGGGAACAGTCTTCGATGGCGACCATGATGGGAGTTTTTTTATTTTGAGAACGAAGGTCATTTAAGATGTTCAGTGAATTTATTTCCGGGAGTGAGCAGCCGACTACAATTACATCAATTTTCTTTTCTTGCGCAATCTTGCGTCCAATTTTTCCATCAGCTGCAAAGCAAACTTCATGTTGATCTGTATCTATCTCACGGTTAATTGCCTTTGCAAGCTTCTTGTCATTGTCAATTATAAGAATTTTCATGTCGCGCTCCGAAAAATATTGATACCTAAACATTGCACTCGTGGTCAGCATCAGCCGCGAACTGCCAAACAAGAGCATACTTTAGAAAAAAAGCGCCGAGACACGAGGAGGTACCTGTCAAGGCGCAAAGTGAGTGTCGTTGTTTGATTGATATATATCTAGTAGCTCAACTTGATTCGAAGAATCTCTATGATGCAGAGCTAATATCCAATCTTTGGACTTGAGATAACAATAGTTCAATAATGAGGAAGAAATATGAATGGAATGTGGAACTAATATGTGATGTTGCTATAGAAGCCTCCCGCCACCAATGCGGTACTGAAAAAAAGCTATCAAGTTAAAAGTTTCGCCAGTGTACCCTTTGGGAAAGGAGCCGATCGGACCGAGCTGCTTCAGGCTTCGTGTAACCTCATCGTCCAGTATCTTGCTTCCAGAGGTATCTAAAAGCGTCACATGGACGATCTCACCATCTCTGTCAAAGGTTATCTTAACTGGAGTAACACCCTCAACCCCCCGCTGTGCAGCTGCCTGAGGGTAATGCCAGACTCCATAAACTGCGGTCTCAAAGTGGCGCAGGAAGGAACCAAACTGGATGTCATCTGTATTGAGAAACTTGGTCTCACCGTCCTCGACTTCCGGCCCGTACTTCTTGCGATAATTCTCCTCCATACGCGCCATTTTCCCGGCGCTTGGGAACAGCGCGGACCGGTCGGGCGGCGCTTCAGTTTTCGATCTGAAAAGTCCCTCGCCTCGCGTAACTGGCGCCTCGCTGACCTTTGGGGTGAGTGGCTTCGCACTCTGGGTTGGCGACATTGATTGCACTGGGGGCGCTTCGGCCTGTCTCAGTTGGTTTCCCCTCTCGGCCGGTTCCCGGATTCGTTCGGTTTCTTCGCTTCCTTTTGGGGCAGTTTCCCTGATGACCCTCTGGGACTTGTTGGCAGCTCTTTTTGTAACCGGCCTAGGTCCTGGCGGAACCGGTGGCGGCTCGGGAAGATCGGTCAGATCCACCATTGTCGGTTCTGGCGCAGTTTTTGGCTTTTCGGGAAGGAGCAACACAAACACGCCGAACACCGCCAGGTGCAACAGAACGGAGAAGGTAATCAGGTAGAGGAACGTTTTTTCGACGTTTTTATCTTTCATATATCTCCACCCGAAAGGCTCGGATGTTTACGGCAAGGCATGATTTTGGTTGAGGACCAAAAAGCGCCGGGACGGTAAAGTTACCCCATCGCGGCGCTGAAAAACGGTTGACATCTTGTGGCAAGAAAAGTCGGGTCAGGGTGCTTCATACTTGTAACCGATGCCGTAGAGCGAATGGATCAGTTCTACCTCGGGTGCGGCCTCGATTATTTTTTTGCGAAGTTTCTTTATATGGCTGTCGATGGTCCGATCACACACGATACGCTGGCCCGGGTAGATATGGAGCATGAGCTGCTTGCGGGAATAGATTCGCCCAGTATTTTCAGAGAGTAATTGCAAAAGCCTGTACTCCACAACCGTCAGATCCAGGTGCTTGCCACACAGCTTGACGAGGAATCTTTCCTCGTCGAAGTCGATCTGGTACGGCTTGGCAGTCTGGTGGACACCCACCCGGCGTAGCACCATCTTGACCCGCGCTACCACCTCACGTGGACTGAATGGTTTGCAAATGTAGTCATCAGCTCCTAGTTCAAGGCCCAGCAGGCGATCGTCATCTCCGTTCCTGGCGGTAACCATGATGATTGGAACCTCTGAAAACGTGCGAATCTCCTTACAGATGTCAAATCCGCTACGTCCAGGCAGCATCAGGTCAAGCAGGATGAGATTCGGCATCTGCCGCCTTACCAAAGGGAGAACCTTAGAGCCATCGTCCAGCCAGACCGAATCAAACCCTGAAAGCCTGAGATGGTCCTCCAGAAGGGTGGCGATCTTCACATCATCTTCGACGATCATTATTGATGTGCCCATATACCCTCTTTTAAGTTCAGCTACCTTGAGGTGTGGCTGTGTCTACTGAGCCGTCTCCTTGGGCTGCGAGTTGGCCGGCATGAGGGCCGTGGGAGCGTTGTTGGACGCTGACTGATGGGTTGACAACGGTTCTCCGCCGCCGCCCAAGGCCTTGTAAAGAGCAATCAGATCGGTGGCTATGTTGCTGTTGCTCTGCACCAACGCGTCTTCTGTGGCATAAAGCGACCGCTGGGCAGTGACGACATTGAGAAAATCGGTCTGGCCTTCGGTATAAAGCCGTAACGACAGGTCAACTGCTTTGCGGTTGGCCACCACGGCATCATTGAGAGCCTTGCGGTGCTGCTGTTCCTTGGCAAAGGCAATCAAAGCGTTCTCTACATCCTGAAGCGCCGCCAGTACGGTTTTCTGGTAGGACAGGTATGCCTGGTCGCGTAGCGCCTCCTGCAAATGGACATTCGAGTCAATGGCTCCGCCCTGGAATATTGGCCAGCTCACCGCTGGGCCAATGCCAAACGAACGGCTGGAACTATTCCACAACGTTCCCAAAAGATTGCTGTTCCAGTTAACCGCACCGGTGAGCGAAAACGAGGGAAAGAAGTCTGCGACGGCGACGCCGATCTGGGCCGTAGCGGCATGCAGTTGGGCCTCGGATACCTTGATGTCCGGACGGCGGCGCAGCAAGTCCGACGGCAATCCGACGGGGACTTGCGTCGGAACATTCGGCAGGCTTGCCCTGGACGATAGCTGCTGCAGTAAATCGGCGGGTGGCCGGGCCAACAACACGCTCAAGGCATAGATTGCCTGCCGCTCGGCAGTTTCATAGACTGGGATCTGCGCCTCTGTCATCGCCACGGTGGCATCGGCATTGGCAACATCGAGGCCATTTGCGAAGCCGACATCAAACTGCTTATGCGTGATTGCTGCAGTTCGCTGCTGGGATGTCAGATTTTTCTGAGCAATGTCTATTTCCTGCTGGGAACCGCGGAGCTGGATGTAGTTGAGTGCTACCTCGGCGACGAGACTCACCTGTGCGGCGCGTATCCCTTCACTTGCGGCCACGATTCCTGCGTCTGCGGATTCGAGGTTCCGGCGCTGACCGCCGAATAGGTCGAGTTCCCACACTGCATCCAGACCGGCCTGGAAAAGATTCTGATCGCCCGATACCCCGGCTTTATGCACGAGCTGGTAGCCGCCGGAGGCACCGACCGATGGCAACAGTCCACCAAAGGCCACCCCCCGCGAAGCGCGTGCCTGCCGCAGGCGCGCCTCGGCAATCTTTATGTCGAAGTTTGAATGCACCGCTTCTTCGACCAGCGTGGTAAGCACGGGGTCACTGAACTGCCGCCACCAGGAAATCAGATCTGGCGCGTCAGAGGTGGCCCGGGACTGTTCGCTCCGGTCTGTTCTTTCGATGCTGGCCCATTTGGCGGGAGTTGTGGCCTGCGGCGCGATGTAGTTCGGGCCGACCATGCATCCGCACAGGCTCATCAGAAGCAGGCTGAGCAACGCTAGTGATACTTTTGCAGGTATTGGTGCATTGGGTTTCATGTCTCCTGCCTCACTCATATCGAAGCGCAGCTATTGGGTTGAGCCGGGACGCCTTCCAGGCCGGGTAGAAGCCGAAGATGACGCCGACGGTTGCCGACACCGTCACGGCGGCAACGATCGCACCAGCGGAAGCCGCGGTTGGCCAGTGCAGGACTGAAGAAATGATGTACGAACTGGTGCGGCCCAGAATGATTCCGACGGTCCCCCCGAGGAGACAGAGCACCACCGCCTCGGTGAGGAACTGCCGCAGGATGTCGCCCGGTTCCGCGCCTACTGCCATGCGCAGGCCGATCTCCCGCGTTCTTTCGGTCACCGAGACCAGCATGATGTTCATGATGCCGACGCCGCCGACCACCAGGGAAATCATCGCCACGCATAAAAGCAGTTTCGTGATCATCTCGGTGGTAGAACTCATCGCCTTGGTGATCTCGGTCATGTCCCGGACATTGAAATCGTTCGGGCCAGCGGGCTTGAGGTGGTGGCGTTCGCGCAGCAGCATGGTGATCTCTTGAATCGCGGCAAGGACCTGGTCGCTGGAGCGTGCAGCGGTGAGGATCTGGTCCACATTGGCGAATCTGATCGGTTGCGGTGTGTCGGCCTGCTCGGTAGCTGAGGGAACCGGATACAGGTTTTGCTGAGTGTTGGGGTAGACGCTTCCCGGCAGGTCCGGGGTAGTGGTGGTTGTTCCGCTTTGATTGGAACCGCTTAATGACGTTGCCACTACCCGGTATTTGATGGTGGTCCAAGGGGCAAGCAGGATGTCGTCCTGGTCCTGGCCCATCATGTTGGCGCCTTTTGTTTTCAAAACCCCGACGATCTTGAAAGACACGTTGCGGATGCGCACCTCCTTGCCGATGGGCGAACGTCCACCGAACAACTCCCGTACGATGGTCTGGCCGACGAGGCAGACCTTGCCGGAGTTAAGTACATCGTGTTCGGTGAAGGGTTCACCTTCCTCAAGGTCGGTCCATTCACGTACCTCCAGAAACGAGGGTGTGGTGCCGTAGATATAGGTGGGAACCCAGTTGCGATTACCGTACACCACCTGGGTGCGGGCGCGCACGATGGGCGCCACGCTTCTTAGGGCGGGGCACTCCTTTACGATTGCATCGGCATCCTGCGGTGTTAGCGTCATGAAGGAGCCCGCCCCCTGGTTGATGCCGCTGGTACTCATGGCTCCCGGCACGACCACCAGGGTATTGGCTCCAATGCTTGCCATAGTCTTTTTGATGGCAATGGTAGCGCCGTTTCCGATCTCCATCATGGAGATAACCGCTGCCACACCGATAACGATGCCCAATGTGGTAAGCATGGTGCGCAATAGGTTGCGTCGCAGTGCACCCAGAGCGGTCTTGGTGGTGACGAATGACTTCATGTAGCACCGCCCGCTTTTGCGGGTTCTGATCCGTCCGCAAGGAGGCCATCCTTGATGCGGATGGTCCGCTGGGCCCAATCTGCGACACCGGGGTCGTGAGTCACCAGTATGATGGTGATGCCATCGACGCTATTTAGCTTTTGAAACATCTGGAGAATTTCTTCTGAGGTGCGGGAATCCAGGTTGCCGGTCGGCTCGTCGGCCAGCAGGATGCGCGGATGGTTGACCAGGGCCCGGGCTATCGCCACGCGCTGCTGCTCGCCGCCTGAGAGTTGGGATTGCTGGTGATCTATGCGGTCCGACAATCCGACTTTGTGCAGTAACTCGGTGGCGCGCTGTTTCTTTTGCTGCTCGCTCAGGTTTTCCCTGGAGTAGGTGAGCGGCATGAGGACGTTTTCCAGTGCCGTGGTGCGTGGCAGCAGGTTGAAGCTCTGGAACACGAAGCCGATGGTCCGGTTGCGCAACCGGGCTTGCTCCTTGGCGGAGAGCCGGGAGATCTCCTGCCCGTCCAGCCAGTACTCGCCCGAGGTCGGGTGGTCTAGGCAGCCCAGGAGGTTCATCAGTGTGCTTTTGCCGGAACCGCTGGTTCCCATAAGAGCTACCAGTTCGCCGCGGACGACATTCAGCGAAATCCCCTTGAGCACCGGTACATCGACCTCGCCTAGGTAGTAGGTCTTACAAATATCGCGCATCTCAATCAAATCCATGGCCCTAATTCTCCCCTAACGTTGGCGCTCTGCACCGGGATTGTCGGGGCGCTCCGTTACTGAGCGCTCTGTGCCTGGATTCTCGGTGCCGGCCTGGCCCTGGCGTTGCCCCCGGCCCATAGGCTGGGGCATAAGCGGGCTGCGCACCTCGCCCGTGCCGGCTGCCGTCTCGCGAGCGGCTTCTCCGGTGACCACGCGCATGCCGTCGGCTACATCCTTGCCTTCGATCTCGGTGAATGCGCCGTCAGTCAGCCCGGTTTTCACCCGAATCGGTTTGACAAATTTCCCCTCCTCGACCCAGATGGTTCCTCGTGACTGCACCGCTTCGTCGCCGGCGCCGGACCCCTCCTTGCGGGCTTCCCGATGCGTCCCCTTTTTGCCGCCATGGCGCTCTGTACGGGCTTCGGGTGCGACTTGGTCCGGTCTTGGCGACCAGCGCATTGCGGCATTGGGGACTAGCAGCACGTTTTCCCGTCGACCGGTAATGAATTTCGCATTCGCCGTTAGATACGGTAGGAGTTTGCCATCGTCGTTATTGGTATTTACCTCGACGGTGTAGGTGACTACGTTTTGTGTCATGGTTGCGTTGAGGCGGACCTTTCCCACCTGACCGGTAAAGGCCCGGTTGGGAAAAGCATCGACGGTGAAGGTTACCGGTTGACCGGCGTAGATGCTCCCTATGTCGGCCTCGTTGACCGATACCCAAATCATGATTCGCTTCAGATCCTTGGCCAGCAGGAACAGGCTCGCGGCGCTCAGACTGGAAACGACAGTCTGGCCGATGTTCACTTGCCGGTCGATAATAACTCCCTTGACCGGCGCCTTGATGGTGCAGTAGCCGAGATTTATCTGGGCGGTGTTCAGGGAGGCCTTATTCTGGGCAACGGAAGACTTCGCTTGCTCCACGGCAGCCTCGGCCGCCGCCAGGTTTGCCTTAGCCACCTCGAAATTTGCCCGATATTGGTCGTAAGCGCTTTGCGACAACGCATCGGAGGGACCGAGTTTCTTCGCCCGGTCCCAGTCCTGTTGTGCCTGAAGCTGCTTTGCCTTCATCTGGAGCACGTTGGCATCGGCGCTTAGCTTGTTTGCCTCCGCCTGCCGCAACTGTGCCCTAGCCGTTTCCAGAGCCGCGGCATACAGCGAATCATCTATCTTTGCAAGCACGGTGTTCTCGTCCACAATTGATCCGTAATCGACCGGTTTGCCGTTTTTATCCTTGCCAAAAGTCTTAATAATGCCGTTAACCTGTGCGCCGACGTCCACGACAATGGTCGGCTCGATGGTGCCCGTGGCACTGATAGAGGCCAGGAGATCGCCCCGCTTGACCTGCGCCGTCCGATATGCCGGGCTCTGACTCCCTCGGGACTCGAACCACCACCATCCCAGGCAGCCTATCAGGGCCAGCACCGTGACTGCCAGGATCGCCATTCCAATTTTTCTACGCATATGCTCTCCAGAATGATTGTCAAACCTATGGGCGCAGTAACTAGCGTATATATATCCGGAAATTGAGGATTAAATGTGTAGGGAATAAGGATGTTTAGATTCGCGCCCAGGAGTTTGAGAGCAAAATCGAATTCAATCAGGAGAAGTTGCATAGCATGGCCGCAATCTAATACCTTGCAGCAAGCTATCGCCCGGTCCCAGGCAAATTCGGCCTCATGTTAAAATGTCCTTATTTCTTCCATATTTATTCCATACTCGCCTGATATTTCTAGTTAAAGGAGGCTTTGACGATTGGAAAACGAATGAAGCGAGAGGGGTGTCTGGCGCGTGCTAGTTCGTACTGCATGGAGGGATACTACTTTGAAAAGAATAATTCCGTTCGATCTTGTTTATGGACACTACAAACTACTCAAGGGGAAGCTCGACTCGACTGCCGACTACACGGAAAAAAGGATTCTGCTTAAAAGACTTTTCAATCTCCTCGCCGTCATGGAATTTCTCATATCAGTCAACAATACACCCTGACCAGAAGCAACGATCCCCCTCCAACACGATGTGGAGGGGGATCCATTGGGCATGTTCTCCCCGAAACAGTTTAGCCGGTGCCAGTCGTCAAAGTGACGTTGGCCCCCGGGTTACCTGCACGAAGCCATCGGGTCGCATCCAGCGTTTGAACGCCTTCCTGACCTGGTCGGCGGTGATTGCGCGGTACCTCAAAGCTGCACGCTCTGGCTCGTCAAGGGAAAGCCCTGCCAGGGTCAGACGGAGATATTCAGCTGCGATGTTTCCGGTACTGGACCTCTCCAAAAGCATCTGACGCAGCAGAAGGGTCTTGGCTTGTTGAAGCTCACTGTTTGAGACCGACTGCTTCATCATCCTGGTGAGGTTGCGCTGAACCCCCAGGCGTGCCTTGGTGACATTCTTCGGGTCGCATCCGTAGAAAACTCCGAACACCGTGCGGGTTTTGCCCGCATGGAGGGATGTCTCGACGCTATAGACCAACCCGGCCGTTTCCCGCAGGTCATGGTAAAGCCTCGTCGCGTAAAAACCGCCCGACAATACATGAAGGCCGACCTGCAGGGGATAGTAATCGGGGTGTGTCCTGGTCAGACCGAGGGTTTCGGCAAGGGTCACCTCGTTTTGTACCCTGCTTTTGTCCGGCACGGCCACGACCGTTTCCTTGTTGAGCGGCACCGGCGGAAGGTCGGTAACCGGCTGCGCACCATCAGTTCGCCAGGAACCGAAATATTTCTCGACAATCGTTTTCGCCTCGGCCGGGGTG
>Ga0316223_1003729_pt1 | contig 11192 bp, 8 predicted proteins | sample TBH18009metaG_FD_206007 | JGI IMG/M metagenome (GOLD analysis project Ga0316223, IMG submission 206007) | Freshwater microbial communities from Trout Bog Lake, Wisconsin, USA - TBH18009 | ecosystem: Environmental > Aquatic > Freshwater > Lake > Hypolimnion/Profundal zone | place: USA: Wisconsin...
CCATCCCGATCCGTCTGCCACAGACTCGCCGGAGTTATGCAGAGGGTCCTATACGTGCTACTTATTCGTTTAAGTGGCCTTGCATTTGGTTTAGATTTCAAACTGGTTTTATCAGGTTTGTTTCGCCAAAGGTTCATCATGCAACTGCGCCCTATTCGGTTACCGTCCAGTGGTTTTATGGCCGTGTTGGCGTCGCTGACGGCGGCCGGTAGTTTGTTGTGCACCGGATGCGCAAGAATTAACGACACCGGGTTGGGTCTGATGACCACCAAAGTGGATGCCTTTGCCGTGGTTAATGGCCATGTGGTGAGTGGAAACGTGTATCTGATACCGGACCGAACTGGGCGTGTTGTGCTGGGTGCCGACCAAGACGGCCCCGCTCCCGCCGTGACGTGTGGTGGTGTCATGCGCCACACCGGCACGTTCAGCGGCAGTATGGACCTGCATTGCAGCGACGGTTCTGGCGGCTCAATCCCTTTCAACCTGGTGACGGAAACCAAGGGTTTTGCCAATGGCGGAACTGCTGCGGCGCCAGTTAGCCTGGTCTTTGGGGTCTCTGAGGCGGAAGCGATTGCCTATCTGTCAGTGCCCGCCGGGCATCACCTGGTGGTGCGTGACGAGGGCGGTCTGGATCTGAAATAAGCGCAACGGACGACTTTTGGGGCTGCTGCAATACAAGCCATGGGTGGCTGTTTATCTGTGGTTCACCGGGCAGTGCGTCTGAATAGCCCGCGCCGCTTCCTGCACCAGTGCCGGGCCACGGTAGATCAGTCCGGTGTAAATTTGTATGGCGTCGGCACCCGCGCGCATTTTGGCCACAGCATCTTCCGCACTGAGAATGCCGCCGACCCCAATGATGGGAAACTGGGGGCCCAGCGCAGCACGCAGACTGGCAATCACCTGGTTGCTTAGTGCGCGCACCGGAGCGCCCGACAAACCGCCTGTTTCCTGCGCGTGCGCCAGTCCCTGCACGGCATCGCGTTGCAGCGTCGTGTTGGTGGCAATGACGCCCCAGGCGTTGTTGGGCAGGCCATCGCTGCCCATACCGTAACGGCGCAGGCTTTGTGCAATGGCGTCAATCTGGGCGGCATCCAGATCCGGTGCGATTTTGAGAAACACCGGTTTGCTGTGACTGTGGCGCTGTGCCAGGCGTTCGCGCCGCTCACCCAGTTCTGCCATCAGGCTGTCCAGGGCGGCATCACTTTGCAGCGAGCGCAGATTTTTGGTGTTGGGGCTGCTGATGTTTACGGTGACGTAGTCCGCATGCGCATAAACGCCATCCAGGCAGCGCAGGTAGTCGGCGCTGGCATTCTCGATGGGTGTGCTGGCGTTCTTGCCGATATTGAGACCCAGCAGCATCCCCGGTGTTGCTTGCTGGCGCAATGTGCTGCGTTGCACATGGGCGAGGAAAGCGTCGAGTCCTTCGTTGTTGAATCCGAGGCGGTTGATGAGCGCCTGCGCTGCGGGCAGTCGGAACATGCGTGGCTTGGGGTTGCCATCCTGTGCCAGTGGCGTGACGGTGCCGACTTCGACAAAGCCAAAGCCCATGGCGGCCAGTCCATCGATGCAGCGCGCATTTTTGTCCAGCCCGGCGGCCATGCCAACGCGGTTCGGCAGGTGCAGGCCGGCCAGTTCGATGGGGTCGTGCACGCGCGCCTGCGCGTACAGGCGCTGCAGTGGCGTGCCCTGGGTACGGGCCAGCAGGTCCATGGTCCGTTCGTGTGTCCTTTCCGGGTCCATGCGAAACAGCAAGGGACGCAACAGGCAATAGGGGACGACAGACATTGGATAATTCCTCGGTAATTCAAAATATCAAATCAAATTCAGCCGCTATTTTCCCCGATCAACCACCGCACATTCCAAACATCCGCTATGTCCGCCAACGCCACCACTTCCGCCACTACTTCCGCCGCTACTTCCACCGCCACGTCCACGTCAACGCTGACCCAGGATGCGCTTAAAACCCAGGTCGGACTGGCGGCCTTGCAATACGTCGTTGCGGGCGAACTGGTCGGTGTCGGTACCGGCTCTACCGTCAATAAATTTATCGATGCGCTGGCCAGCATCAAGGACCGCATCAAGGGCGCCGTATCGAGTTCCGAGGCCAGTACCCAGCGTTTGCGTGCCGTCGGCATCACGGTGTTTGATTCCAATAGCGTGGACCGTTTGTCGGTGTATATCGACGGTGCCGATGAAATCGATGGGCAGGGCAATATGGTCAAGGGCGGCGGTGCCGCACTCACCCGCGAAAAAATTGTGGCAGCACAGTCGGACCGGTTCATTTGTATTGCTGATGCGTCCAAGCTGGTCGATGTGCTGGGCAATTTTCCGTTGCCGGTAGAAGTTATTCCGATGGCAACACGGCGTCTGATTTCCCAATTCGCGGCACTTGGCGCACACGCTTCGGTGCGCCTCAAAGAGGGCCAGCCGCTGGTGACTGACAACGGGCAAAACATCATTGATGTGCGTGGTCTGCACATTACCGACCCACTGGCGTTTGAAACCCAGGTGAGTCAGTGGCCGGGTGTCGTGACGGTGGGTGTGTTTGCGGCGCAACGCGCCCAGATCTGTCTGCTGGGCACAGCCGAAGGCGTGAAGACGCTGCAGTTCTGAGTCTGACTTAGAACTGGATGCCGGCCGGATTGGTGGGCGTGCGCAAATCGGGCGGCGCGGCGGGTGGGGCTGGTGCCGTCACAGCGGTTGGGGCGTGCGGTGTCGTCCTGGCGGGGGCGGCGGGCACCAGTGGGCTGGCCGGTGGGGGGCGGTAGCTGGTGGGTAGCTGGGATGATGGCGGGTAACCGGCGGCATCAAACGTTTGCGTCCAGTCGACTTCAGAGAAACCTGTGAGGCGCTGATTGCCAACCGTCAGGTACGGCACGCTGGCGTCGCCAGCCAGGTGCTGCAAGGCTGCTATGTCTTCGGCGCTGTTGACGGTGTGTTCGGTGTAGGGAATGCCGCGCTGGCGCAACAGTGCCCGCGCGCTGTTGCACGGCGCGCAGTCGTTGCCAGCATAGAGCGTGACCGGAAATTTGCGCACCACCTGGCGCAGCGTATAGGGCAGTGCTGGCGGGTTGGAGCTACTGGCGCCCGTGTCCGTGCCGGGTCCGGTGCCAGCGTCTGTGCTGCTTTTGTCGCTTGCGCCCGGGATTGCCGCGTTGGTCACGGCGCTGGGTGGTTGGTCTGAAAAGGTGACCTTGCCGTCACTGCCGACGAAGCGGTACACGGGTTGTCCGGCGGCGCACAGGGCCAGGCTCCACAAGAGCAGGGCGGCTGCGATGGAGCCTCGGTGCTTAGGCCATGCCTTGGTGGCGCAGCAAGGCGTCCAGAGTGGGCTCGCGTCCACGGAAGGCCTTGAACGACTCCATGGCGCTGCGGCTGCCACCCGTTTCCAAAATGGCCTGGCGGTAACGAATTCCGGTTTCTGGGTTGGGCGTTCCATCAGCAGCAGCACTTTCTTCAAAGGCGGCATAGGCATCCGCGCTCAATACTTCTGCCCACTTGTAGCTGTAGTAACCGGCCGCATACCCACCGGCAAAAATATGACTGAAGGTGTGCGCAGTGCGACTCCATGCGGGTGCGGGTATGACGGCGGTTTCCTGTCGAACCTGGGCCAGAAGGGGCAGAAAATCACTGGCCGGATCATGCGCAGTGTGAAGCAGCATGTCGAACAGCGCAAACTCAATTTGTCGCAGCGTTTGCAATCCGCTTTGAAAATTCTTGCCAGCCAGCATTTTGTCGAACAGGTCGCGCGGCAACGGGGCGCCGGTGCGCACGTGGGCCGTCATGTGCTGAAGCACCTTCCATTCCCAGCAGAAGTTTTCCATGAACTGGCTGGGCAGTTCCACGGCGTCCCACTCGACGCCGCTGATGCCTGCCACGCGGTGCTCACTGACCTGCGTCAGCAGATGCTGCAAGCCGTGGCCGAATTCGTGGAACAGGGTAATGACGTCGTCGTGGGTGAGCAACGCCGGTTGACCATCTACGGCGGCAGCGAAATTGCAGACCAGGTGTGCAACGGGGGTTTGCATCTGGCCGTTGTCGGGACGCAACCAGCGTCCGCGCACGTCGTCCATCCAGGCACCGCCGCGTTTGCCGGTGCGCGCCGTGGGGTCCAGATAGAACTGGCCGATCATCTGGTTGTCACGCGTGATGCGGAAGAAGCGCACGTCGGCGCTCCAGACCGGCGCCTGGTCCGGGGCAATGGCCACGTCGAACAGCGACTCAACGATGTTGAACAGTCCGTGCAGCACCTTGGGCAGCGGGAAGTATTCTTTGACTTCCTGCTCGCTGAAGGCGTAGCGTGCTTCCTTCAGTTTTTCACCAATGTAGGTCCAGTCCCAGGGTTGCGGGTCTGGCAGATCCAGCGCGGAGGTGGCGAACTGGCGCAGGTCCGATACGTCCTGTTGCGCGAAAGGGCGCGCCTTGTGCGCGAGGTCGCGCAGGAAATGAATGACGGTGTCGGGGGCGTCGGCCATTTTGGGAACCAGTGACAGTTCGCCGAAATTGGCGTGGCCGAGCAACCGTGCTTCTTCCTGGCGCAAGGCCAGAATGTCACAAATGATGGTTGAATTGTCGAAGCGCGCTGCATCGCCGGTGGCCAGATCGGAGGCCCGGGTGACATAGGCGCGGTACAGCGTTTCGCGCAGCTTGCTGCTGCGCGCGAACTGCATCACCGGCAGATAGCACGGCATTTTCAGGGTCAGTTTGTATTGGCCAGGTTTGCCGTCGCGCTGTGCGGCGGCAGCGCAAACTTGCTGCACATCGTCAGGGACGCCTTCGAGTTCGGCCAGCGTCACGTACAGGGTGTAGGCGTCGGTGGCATCGAGCGTGTGTTCACTGAATTTTTGACCCAGTTCCGCCTGTTGCTCCTGAATCTGGGCGAAGCGCGCGCGCGCTTCGCCTTGTAACTCGGCACCGCCCAGAACAAAGTCACGGATGGTGTTCTGGTGCGCGCGGCGCTGTTCGGGCAGCAGCGTGGTGGCGTCAATGGCGCGAAACTTGGCGTAGAGCCGTTCGTCGGCACCCAAACGGGTCCAGAATTCAGTGACGCGCGGCAGGGCGGCGTTGTAAGCGGCGCGCAGTTCTGGCGTGTCGGCCACACTGTTGAGGTGGCTGACAACGCCCCAGGCGCGCCCCAGTTTTTCCACGCTGACGTCGAGGCTGGCTGCGATGGCGTTCCAGTCCGCGGCGAACGCTTCGGCCGTGACCGTAGCCAGCGCCTGCTCAGCCTGCGCCAGCAGAGCATCAAGGGCGGGGGCAACGTGCTCGGGACGCACCGCGTCAAAGCGGGGCAGGGTGTCGAAGTCGAGCAGGGGATTGTGGTCGGTCATGGGGCGTGGAGATTGGGAGGAATTTAGCGCAAGCCGCGTGCAGCGGCTTCGCGTTCAGCGGATTGGAGGGTGTTGACCAGCAGCATGGCGATCGTCATGGGGCCGACGCCGCCCGGTACCGGCGTGATGTAGCCGGCAACCTGGCGCACGCCGTCGAAGTCGACGTCGCCACACAGTTTGCCTTGGGCATTGCGGTTCATTCCGACGTCAATCACCACGGCGCCGGGCTTGACCATGTCGGCGGTCAGAAGATGTTGTTTGCCAACGGCCGCCACAATCACGTCAGCCTGCAGCGTCATGGCCTTCAGGTTGACGGTGGCGCTGTGGCAGATGCTGACCGTTGCATGTTGCTGCAGCAGCATCAGGGCCATGGGTTTGCCTACGATGTTGCTGCGCCCGATCACCACCGCGTGCTTGCCGCGCAAGTCGTAGTGAATGGATTCCAGCATTTTCATGCAGCCATAGGGCGTGCAGGGCCAGAAGCCGGGCTGTCCGACCATCAGGGCACCTGCGCTGGCGACGTGAAAGCCGTCAACGTCCTTGTTGGGTGCGATGGTTTCAATCACCAGTTGCGCATCGATGTGTGGCGGCAGCGGCAACTGCACCAGAATGCCGTGGATGGCCGGGTCGTTGTTGAGGGTGTTGATGCGTTGCAGCAGTTCCACCTGCGTCAGACTGGCCGGATAGGTTTCCAGTACCGAGTGCAGGCCAGCGTCGGCGCAGGCCTTGACCTTGTTGCGAACATAGACTTGGGAGGCCGGATTCTCGCCCACCATCAGCACCGCCAGTCCGGGCGTCAGGCCTTGGGCCTTCAGTACGGCACAGCGCTGGCTGACGCCAGCGCGCGTGTGGGCGGCCAATGCGCTGCCGTCAATCAGGCGCGCTTCATGGGATGTGGTCATAGTGGTGGTCATTTCGTCAGTATTCAACAAAAACGCCCGCGACGTGCTCGGCGCGGGCGCAGGAATGGGTGTCGGGGAGCAGCGGAACGGTGGCCTTGCAAATCAATTTTTGGGCGCATTTTGGCCGAGTGCAATTTTCAACAGGTCGGCAACCGTATTGGCACTGAGCTTTTCCATGATGTTGGCCCGGTGCGCTTCGACGGTCTTGATGCTGATGCCCAGATCGTCGGCAATTTGTTTGTTGAGGCGTCCGGCCACGATGCGTTCGAGTACCTGCGATTCGCGCAGCGTTAGCTTGGACAGCAGCGCATCGCGGTCGGCGGCCTGCTGGAAGTCGGAAAAGGACTCTTTGGCGTGGGCCAGCATGCGTTCGACCAGGGTCACCAGTTGGTCTTCATTGAAGGGCTTCTGGATGAAGTCCATGGCGCCTTTTTTCATGGTGTCGACCGCCATGGGCACGTCGCCATGGCCAGTGATGAACACGACGGGCAAGGGGGAGCGGCCTTCGATCAGGCGGTTTTGCAACTCCAGTCCGGTCATGCCACCCATGCGGATGTCAGCGATCAGGCAGGCCACTTCGCGCGCGTCGTAGCGACTCAGAAAGGACTCGGCTGAGTCGAAGCAGCGCACCCGGTAATCTTTGCCTTCGAGCAGCCATTGCAGTGAATCACGAACGGCCTCGTCGTCGTCAACAACGTACACCGTACCTTTTTTGGGAACCTGGCTCATTCGATTTTCCAATTGCTTTTAGTTGTTGGTGGTCAACGCTGGTGTGCCTTGTGGATCTGACTTTTCCAGCGGTATCCAGAAAGAAAAACGGCACCCGGTCACATCGGTGCCATTGTAGATGTTCTCGGCCATCATTCGTCCGAGGTGCGATTCAACGATAGAGCGGCACAGGCTCAGACCGATACCCATGCCGTCGGCCTTGGTGGAAAAGAAAGCCTCGTACAGACGTGCCATGACTTCGGGCGCCAGGCCCATGCCAGTGTCTTGCACCGAAAACTCGATCACCGGCTGGGATTCGATGTATTTTGGTAGCACGCGCAGTTCCACCAGACGGTGCGGTGTTGGGCGCTGTGCGGAGTCGATGGCCTCGGCGGCATTGCGCAGCAGGTTGACCAGCACCTGTTCGATCAGAATCGGGTCCACCAGCAAGGCGGGAAGGCGTGCCGCCAGGTAATGGTTAAGCCGCACATTGCGCCGTCGCAATTCGATTTCCGCCAGTTCGATGGCTTCGCTGACCATCACTTGAATCGACGAGCGCGTGCGGTTGGGTTCACTGCGTTTCACAAACGAGCGGATGCGCTGGATGATTTGCCCCGCGCGCTGCGCCTGGCGTGCCGTTTTTTCGAGCGCGCCCAGCATTTCCTGGTCGTTGATCTGGCCGGACTTGATGCGCGAGACCATGCCGTTGCAGTAGTTGTTGATCGCCGTCAGCGGCTGGTTGAGTTCATGCGCCACGCTGGACGCCATTTCGCCCATGGTGATCAGACGGCTGGAATTTTGCGCGCGCTCGGCCTGGGTGGCAGCCTGCTGTTCGGCCAGGCGACGCCCGCTGATGTCGGTGGCAATCACCATCTGTGCCAGTCGCCCGTCGACCCAGTTCAGGTAGCGGGTGCGGACTTCGATCCACTTGCCTAAGCTGGCGTCAAAAATTTCAACGCTTTCGGTTTCGGTGTCGGCGATAGTGTCGGTTGGTAGCCCGGCAAACGAGTCCACGCTGTCGTGCGACTCATCAAAGGGCGGGCTGACGGGAATGCCCGCCTGCGCCACCATCATCAGGTGTCCGTTGGCGTGGGTGCCGAACCATTGCCGGTACATTTTGTTGGCAAACAGCAGTTCGTCGCTGCCAATCGGCGCCACCGAAATGGACGCATCCAGTGCCTCCAGCACGGTGGTGAAGCGTTGGTGCGACGCCGACAATTGTTCGCGTACGCGGTTGGGCTCCGTGATGTCGGTCATGGAAGTGACCCAGCCGGTTTGGGTGCCCATGGCATCGATCAGGGGCGCCACGTACAGGCGCGCATCGAAGGTGCTGTTGTCGCGCCGCTTCACGCGCACATGAAAGCCGCCCGGTGTCGATTTGCCAGCCAGTTCTTCTTCGAGCCGGGCATTGAGCATTTCGCGGTCATGTTCCGGCCAATAGGGAAAGGGTGCCGTATGGCCGACCAGATCGGACTCGCTCCAGCCGGTCATTTGACAAAAGGCGGCATTCACGTAGGTGATGCGTCCAGTCAGGTCCATGGCGCGCATGCCGGTGAGCATGGAGTTTTCCATGGCGCGGCGGAAGTTGGTTTCCGACACCAGGGCCTGCTGCGTCTGGTGGCGTCGGCGTGTGTGTTGCCAGTTGGCAATCAGCATCCAGGCGGTCATGACACTGAGGGCGCTGATCAGCCAGAACAGCCCGCTGCCCACCACGCCCAGGGATGCCCGATACGCCTGTCCACGCACGATCAGGGTGCCGCCGACGGGCAGCACTGGCATGGAAAACACGTTGGTCCGGTTGCCCCATGGCACCAGGCCATTGCCGGTTTTGACGTCCGGTATGACCGTTCCGGACAGCACATTGCCCTGGCTGTCGAGCAGTGAAATGGCATAGCGCGCGGTGACTTCGTCGGGCACACCATAGCGGTACAGCCCATCAATCGACACCTCCGCCAGCACGGCGCCGGCAAAGTGTTCGTGCTCCTTTACCGGGACGTAGATCTGCAATAACGGAACACGGGCGTCGGTGCGCGTGTGTTGCAGATACACCGGCTGCTCGGTCAGACGCGTGGTTGCGAATGCGTTGTCACTGTCGCGCAAGGCCATGTGCGCTTGCGCAGCGTGTGGCGTGGCGTGCGGGAAAGCCGTGGCTTGGACGACGGAGCCCACCCCAACCCGCACACGCTGGTGTGTGTCAAGCCAGGCCAGGCCTTGCAGCTCCGGGTATTGGTTCAGCATGGCACCACCACGGTGGCGGAAACCCGCTCGGTTCACGGTGTTATCAGACACTTCGCGTGCCAGCCGGGTCAATTGTTCCTGGCGTTCCAGCAGCCGCAACCGCAGCCGTTGTTGTGTGTATTCCACATCGCGCTGCACCGCTTCTTGTTCACGTCCAATTTCTTCCAGCCGTAGGTAGGCCAATGCCGTGACGATGGCGGCAAAGAACAACAACACCGAGGCCAGCGGGACCATGACCGCGACCCGATCCTGCCGTTGCGGGTTTTGCTTTTGCCACCAACGGCGCGCGCGCGTGACGGGTGGCAGCGTCATGGGATTCGGGATGGAAATCAATTGATTCAACGGCATGCTGCCAGTGTAGATCAGTGTCTGATGACTTCTTTTGATGTCACATTATGAAATCAATAAGCACCACTTGAAATATAAAACAATTTGTGCGAAACTTCTGCAACCGTAATAGATTCGCTTTGAGTGCGAGTAAATAAAGAGGAGACTTCCATGTCAGCAGTACCGCAAGCGTCGCCCGCCGATTCCGATTCGGACCGTCAGGAAACCCGTGAATGGATGGACGCGTTGTCCGCCGTGATCGAGAGCGAGGGCCCCGAGCGGGCGCATTACCTCCTCGAACAGTTGTTGGAACATGCACGCGAAAGCAGCATTGATATGCCGTTTTCTGCGAATACCGGTTACGTCAACACCATCGAGCCCGACCAGGAAGAGCAGTCGCCTGGCAACCTGGAGATTGAAGAGCGCCTGCGCGCCTACATGCGCTGGAACGCCATGGCGATGGTGGTCAAGGCCAATCGCCACCATCCAATCGATGGCGGCGACCTGGGTGGGCATATTGGTTCGTTTGCGTCGTTGGCCAGTCTGTTTGGCGCGGGCTTCAATCATTTCTGGCATGCCGAAAGTGAAAACCACGGCGGCGATTGTTTGTACATCCAGGGCCACGTGTCGCCCGGTGTTTATGCGCGTGCCTTTCTGGAAGGCCGCCTCAGCGAAGAACAATTGCTGAACTTCCGCCAGGAAGTCGGTGGACGTGGCCTGTCGAGCTATCCGCACCCCAAACTCATGCCGGAGTTTTGGCAATTTCCCACGGTGTCTATGGGCTTGGGTCCGCTGATGGCGATTTACCAAGCTCGCTTCCTGAAGTATTTGCATGCACGGGGCATCGCCAACACGGAAAACCGCAAGGTATGGGTGTTCTGCGGCGACGGTGAAATGGACGAAGTGGAATCGCTCGGTGCCATTGGCCTGGCTGCGCGCGAAAACCTGGACAACCTGGTGTTTGTGGTGAACTGCAATTTGCAGCGCCTCGATGGCCCGGTGCGTGGTAACGGCAAGATCATTCAGGAACTGGAAGGTGAATTCCGTGGTTCCGGCTGGAACGTGATCAAGTTGCTGTGGGGCAAGGGCTGGGACCCGCTGCTGGCGCGTGACAAGGAAGGCGCGCTGCGCAAAGTCATGATGGACACGCTGGATGGCGACTACCAGGCCATGAAAGCCAACGACGGCGCCTACGTGCGCAAGCATTTCTTTGGCCGTGACCCGCGCACCCAGGAACTGGTGGCACGCATGAGCGACGACGCTATTTTTGCGTTGCGCCGGGGCGGGCACGACTCGCAAAAAGTCTACGCGGCGTTTCACGCGGCGGTGCACCACAAGGGCCAGCCGTCGGTGCTGCTGATCAAGACCGTCAAGGGCTTTGGCATGGGCAAGGCTGGCGAGGGCAAGAACAATGTGCACCAGACCAAGAAGCTGACCGATGAGGATATCCGCGCCTTCCGCGACCGTTTCAACATTCCCATTCCGGACAGCGAGCTGCCCAACATCCCGTTCTATAAACCAGCGGAAGACACGCCGGAAATGCGTTACCTGCACGAGCGGCGTCAGGCGCTGGGTGGCTATCTGCCGCACCGCCGCACCCGGTCGGACGAAAGCTTTACCGTGCCGTCGCTCGACACGTTCAAATCCGTGATCGAGCCAACCGCCGAGGGACGCGAAATCTCCACCA
>Ga0316223_1003732_pt1 | contig 11180 bp, 12 predicted proteins | sample TBH18009metaG_FD_206007 | JGI IMG/M metagenome (GOLD analysis project Ga0316223, IMG submission 206007) | Freshwater microbial communities from Trout Bog Lake, Wisconsin, USA - TBH18009 | ecosystem: Environmental > Aquatic > Freshwater > Lake > Hypolimnion/Profundal zone | place: USA: Wisconsin...
GCACTGGCTCGTAATCTCCGCAACGCGCCCTCGCGGGGCGCGCTTACACGCTTGAGCTATTCGTCGATCTGCCCGGCTTGCGCCCGGCAGTACCACCCGATCCAGATTTCTCCTCTCGGGCTCGCCGGGATTTCCCCTGGCGCGGTGACGCCCACGTGTGCGGCAGAGGTTCGACCATTGCTGGCCGCCCCTCGGACGGACTGCTTACCGCCTCTCCGATCTGGCAGGGTTGCCTGTGTCGCCACAGGACCCGTGTCCGTGTCGCCCAACATCGAATTCACCCTTTCCAACAGCGATTGGGTCGAACAGGGCATCGCAGCCCCGAGCGCCCGTTGCAGCCGGACGAGCCCGATTAAGGGCATCCGGCTACGGCTGGTGCTGGTCCGGGGTTGGTGGCCCCGGACCTGCCCGGGCTGGTAAGGCCCGGGCGCGCCCCCGCAAGGGGGCAAGCTGGTGAAGGCAGTCGGGAATGGTATGGGCAAATCCTCCAAGCTCGCGCGGATCCTCCTTTCCGTTCGCGCGTCTCCCATGATGGGCGGCTGGCTGGCCGTGGAGGGGATGGGGATCGGGGAAGCCGTCCGGCGCCTTGGCGGGGCGAGAGGACGGCGAACCTGGGGTTCTGGTCCCGCTCTCCTTTCGTCAAAGTTTCGGTTGGATTCCGCCGAGCCATCCTTTCCTGGCCATCGGTCGCGGCATCGGGGATCGGCACGAAGGATCGAAGGCCGCCAATCTTGGCGGGCTGCTTCGTCACGCCCTCGCACGCTCCACCCAGGCACGGAAACGAGCCTGCGCCAGGAGGGTGCCCGAGCCGGCCCCGGCTGTCGATTTCGCGGAGGGGGTGTCCGTTTTCGCTGAAGATGGTGGAACCTCAATTTATGACTCCCACTTCCTTCCAGCTTTTCCCCCCAGCCGCTTCAATTATGTACCCAACTCATGAGGATCCATCTGCGCAAGACCGGCGCCATGCAGGCGATGCTGACCGCTGTCGCCCGCGGCTATCACTGGCACGTCTCCGGCCAGGTCGCCGCCGAGCGGGCCGGCCCGCTGATCGCCAAATTCACCGAGCGCTACGAGATTGGCCTGCCGTGGTGGACCATCGCCCGCCGCCGCCAGCAGGGCCGTGCCAACGCCCGCCATCCCGCCTGCGATCAGGAACGGCTCGGCGACGCCCGCGAGCGCCGCCAGCGGCTGGTGTTCCAGACCCAGTTCGAGGCGGTGCGGCGGCCGGCACCGGGCGGCCAGCCGCGCTGGACCTGGCGCATCGCTCAAGGGTCCTACGACGATTTCGCCGCCCGCCTGCGCGAGGCCATCAGCCACCGCAACGACGACCGCGACCTCAAGGCGCTGATCGTCGCCCTGCACCGCCTGCCGGGATTCCGCGGCGTGCGCAATCAGGTGGCGGCCCTACGGACGCTGACGCTCGCCGAATGGGGAAGGTGCCGTGGCGACAAAGAGTGCGGCCTTTTGCCGAAAGCGGTGCAGCCCTTCGAGCGCTTCGGCGCGGTCAATGCCGAGATGGTGGAGATTTTTCGCCTGGCGGTGCTGGGACGGCTCAACGTGCTGGTGTCGGGCGGCACCGGCAGCGGCAAGACCACGCCGTTGCGCTGCTTCTGCCGCTTCGTCCCCGAGGATGAGCGCACCATCACCGTCGAGGACACCGCCGAGAACCTGCTGCCTGACCATCCCCACCGCCTCAGCTTCGAGGCGCCGAAGCGCCGCCACGGCGAGGGCGCCGTCGCCGTGACCATGGGCCTGTTGATCGAGAACGCGCTGCGTCAGCGGCCCGACCGCATCATCGTCGGCGAGATCCGTAGCGCCGAGGCGGCGGCCGCCTTCGTCGATGCCATCAACACCGGCCATGCCGGCACCATGAGCACCGTCCACGCCAACGGCGCGGTTGACGCTCTGGTCCGGCTCGACGTGCTCTACGCCCGCCAGGCCGCCAATTTCAGCATAGAGGTGGTCCGCGCCCTGATCCGCGCCAACAACGACCTGGTGGTCCAGGCGGTGCGCGAGCCCGATGGCGAGGCCGGCGCGGTGCGGCGGGTCAAGGAGGTGGTGTGGATCGAGGATCGCCAGCCGGTCGCCGTGATCCGTCACCGGCGCGGCGAGGGGCATGTCGGCGACGCCGAGGCGATTACGCGCTTCCGGCGGCGGCTCGCCGATCGGGTGGGTTGAGCCCGCCGGCGGTGGTGCCCCGTTAGAGACGCCGGTTCAACTCCTGGGCGGATTGCCGACGCGGCGTCCTCTTCGCTACCGTTGGTCCATCCCGAAGCCACGACGCGCACCCCTCGTGCCGTCATGGCAGAGGGTGCGCTTCCCATCGAAAGGACAAGCGCCATGTGGGCCGACTTCGACATGACGGGCCGTATTACCCGGGTGACCGATCTGACCGATCGCAAATCCGCCACCGCCTACCTCGTGACCCTGGCCACGACACGCAGCTGGAAGGAAAAGCGGCAGTGGAAGGAAAAGACGTTCTTCCACACGCTGACGATCTTCGACGGCTTCGAGGACCTGGTTGACGGTCTCAGGATCGGCGACCTGGTGCGGTTCAAAGGCGACATCGAATCCTGGAGCACCAAGATCGATGGCACCGACGACTATCGCCAGGGCGTCACCCTCGTCGCCCGCAATCGCCGGATCGTCGCGCGCAAGCGCATCGGTGATGGCGAAGCGGCGGACGAGACGGTGGCCATGGACACGGTACCCTGGGATGAGCCCGCCGGCGAAGACATCCCTTATTAGGGTTCGGCACACACCAGAAGGACGCGGGGCTTCGGCTTCGCGTCCTTCCTTTTTGGATTCGGCGTCAGGCCGAATCGCATAAAGCGATTGGGTGGTCGAATTTGCCCTAATAATGGGCGGCAGGCGATGAACTGGTTCGACAGCTCCAAAATGCGGACAATATTTCTCAGGGATTCTTAGCAACACGCCCGTAACACTGCGGCAAGGGCCTTCGGATCGACCACGCTGGCCGCCGCCGTACTGCGCTGATAGCCGTTGCAGTCAACACAAGCCACAGACCACATTGTTTGCCCGGTAAACTCGCTGCCGGATCTTTGGCAGTTTCCAGCGCTAAAATGGAGACATGCGCCACAAGTACCTGGAATTAGGACGTTGTCCATTGATGCTTCCCCGGCGGTTGTTACCGGGAAAAGACTATCCAGAGTGCGCGGAAGGGGCGATCCCCATATTGGGATAGGGTGGTCACCCGGTCTTCGAGCCGAACTCACATAATCTAGGGCTATCGCGGTGGCGTCGAAGGGCGGCTGAAGTAGGCGACGCAGCTGCACCTTGTCGTGAGCCCGAACCCAACTTGCTCGGGTGTCCTCAGGTGGGGATGGTCGCAGCGCCCCGGCCAGGGCACCATTGCCCCATGACGATTTTCGCCCCCGACACCTCGCTCGTCCACATCATCCAGCGCAAAGTTTGCGAAGCGCGAAGCTGCGGCCTCGATTACGTGCGACAGACGAGGGCGGCGGCCTTGGCGGTGTTGGACGTTCGGGCGGACATGACGGCCCATCAGGTGCTGGCACTGGTGCTGCGAGTGCGGCATGACACCGCGCTGGCGGCATGCCAGGCATTGGTCGACGGCCCGGCTCCGGCCCCCGCTTTGCTGAATGCCGGCGCGAGTTAGCCGTGGCGTGGCGCCTCGGCGCGATTTTGGCGTACAATCAAAAAAGGCGATCGACGGTCTTCCGTGGAGACGCAAATGAGCAAGAAAGACGCTTCGAAATTCACCGCCCCGGAATGGGGACCGGAAATGTCCCTTGGCGACGACGAAATCGACCGCCAGCACAGGGAGTTTCTGGTGATGGCCGTTCATGCCACCGAACTGGTCGAGCAGGGAACGACGTCGCAGATAGCGGCCGCCATTGCCAACATGATGGCGTTCATGAAGATGCATTTCGATGCCGAGGAACGGATCTTCGGCCGCACCGCCTATCCCGAGGCGACGGCGCACGCGGTCGAGCACCGTGCTCTGGTGAACCAGTGCAACCAGATCGTGACAATATTCGGCGGCTCGCGAGACCTTGCCGCTCTACGTGGCTCGCTTCACGGCCTTATGCAGGCGATGGTCGCGCATCTCGTGCAAACCGACATGAGGTACAAGGCCTATGTTTTCGGCGGGAAGGCGTCGCCTCCACCCCGATCGGCGCAAGGCTGAGTCATCCGGTCGGTGAGGCCTTCCTGAAGAACTGGCGCAGTTCCTCTTCCTGCGCTTGCCACTCGGATTCCGCGTCGCGCTCGGCGCGCCTGATTTCGGGGTGCTCGCGCACTTGGCGAAGGTAGCGAATCAGGTAGGGCATATGGGTTTCGCGCTCGTCCTCGGTGCGGCCCAGATTCGTGCTGAACCGTTCTAGGAACTGGCTGTCAATGCGGGGAAACACCCGGTGACAGGCCAGGATGACGAAATCGCCCCACTGATCGGGGAAGTTGTTGAATGCGGTCAACAGTTTGTCGCGCAACGCACCTTCCCTGACCTTCTGCTGGAAGACACGGGGGTCCTTCTCTTGCTCGTAGAGGTCTTGGCAGCTTTTCCACAAGGTGGTCAGCCGTTCCCGCCAATCGACGGCCGGGTCGAGCAACGACTTGAAGATGTCGATCTCATAATTGCCGATGCGGGGAAGATCGTAATCGGCCGTCGCCACCGGCTGGAGAATCTCGCGCAGCTTCTTGGTGGAATCCTTGACCTGAAGGACGCGGGCGCCGCTATCGTTCTTGGTTTCGATCAGTCTGAGCTCATCCCAGATCGCGGTCCAAGTGTCGAGGATGTTCGCCTTCAGCAGCGGCGGCACGAAGTCCCAGAAGGTGTCGGTGTCGACATTCGCCAGATCGAGGTTGGCGGCAAGCATGCGCACCTGCCGGCTGTTTTGAATGTCCGGCAGAAGCAATTGAGCGACCGCCATTCGGAACTTTTCGGCGAACATCGGTGACAGTAGGAAGATGGGGGGTAGCGGCCGAATCACCTCGGCATTGGTGCGCTGGAAGAACGTCACCACGCGGTCGATGCGGCGCACGATGGCCGCCGCGCACAATTGCTCGAAGCTTTTGAAGCCACCCTTTGGCGGTGGCAACGCTTGCGTCTGGAATTCGATGTGTTTCAGCAGATGGGCCAGCTGCGGCGGTAGAGCGTAGGTGATGTCACCGTGCCTGCCGGCGGGGCCATCGGCCCCCGGCGACCAGGATGATGGCAGTGCGGTGCCCGATGGCTCGGCGCTGGTGGCCAGGTCGCCCCCGCCGCCTCCGACAAAAGCGTGGTTGAACTGCCGGTCGATGACCATCTGCTTGGCGGTCTCGTGGAGCTCGATTAGGCCGGCTCGGGTTGCTTGCTTGGGATCGTTGCGGATGATGAGGCACTGCTGCCGCAAAGAATCGATCCGATCGGTCCTGGCTCGGCCTTTCACCCGTTCGAGCAGCTCCGCGGCGAGCTTGTCCACCCTGTGCAGCCGCGACACCAGATCGGCCGGCATCCCGCCTTCGCTGAACATCTTGCAGATGGTCCGCAACTCCCACTCGGCGGCCCTGGTAAGGCTGCGGACGCGGGCTTGGCCGAGGGTGGCGATCGCGCCGAGCATCTGCTCCCTGTAGGTGCCATCGGGGACGCCCGACGAGCGGGCCAGACACGGATTGGGGACTGGGAAGCTGGCAGCCGAGGCCTCGTCCGGCCGCGGGTTCCGGCGGCGATCGGGACCGATATAGTCGTGGGTGACGATGAAGGGCTTGCGCCGTTCGTGGACATTGGCCACGCGCTGCATTAGCTGGTCAGGCGAGAACGGCGCCAATAGGATGTCGTCGGCGCCACTGTTGATGGCAAGCTTGATGTGCGCCTCTTCCGCCCGGGTCAAGACCAGCAGCACGACGAGGAAGGGATCGTTGTGCAGCTTGCCGCTGCGCACGTCGCGGATCAAGGTGGTTGTGTATTTATTCTCAATCTCGCTATTGATCACCAGCAGATCGAAACGCCCCTCCTTCAGATAACTAACCACGTCGGAAAATGCGGCACAATCGACGATCCCGTGGAGCCCGGAATTAAATATAGCCTTAATCATTGTATTTCGCAGAATCGGGTTCTGCTCGCCGATCAACACGCGGATATTTGATATGTCGTGCTTTGCCATTGCTTGCCTAGAAATTCCCGCTTGACGGCGTGCTTGACCATAGGCGAGCAAGTCTACTCCCGCTACCATCGCCATGTCTCGATCGTCATGTCCACTTTGTAGGAAGCGCAGGAAATTGTGACCGGGGCCACTCGGCGCGATGCGTCGGCGTGCGCCGTTATGGTTTGGCAGCCATGGCCGCCTTCAGGAATTTGGCCAGGTTCGGATCTTCGCTGTTCCACTCGCGGTGAAGAATCGCGCTCAAGCTCTCGATGATGGAGGTCATCGCAGATACCGACGGCTGTGCCAGTTCGATTTCACGCTCCAACGTGATCAGCCAATTCTTGGCGGCCTCATGGGTCTTGCTCTCGTCGAAAGAGGCCGAACCTCAAGCAGAGGGGGCGTCGACTCGCGGCCGCCCCCCCCCGAGTAAATGTCAGGCTGCGCACGACGACGTCGCCGCCCCGGAAGTCACCGGTCCCGTTGCCGGGCCAGTGGGGCCGCTGACCGCCTTCTGGATGCCGGCATGAAGGGCCTTCAAGGAAATCGGCTTGACCAGATAGACGTCGACGCCGGCGTCGTGGGCCTGCCGGATGGCGTCGTCACCGCTATGGCCGCTGACCATCACGATGGGCAGGTTGGGATCACAGCCAAGGGTGCCGCTTCGGATGTGCTGGGTACAGGCAATGCCATCCATGCCCTCCATGCTCCAGTCCATGATCACGACATCGGCGTCGAAGGTCTGCAGCACCTCAATGGCCTCGCCGCCATCCCTGGCCTCGGCGACATCCGCTATTCCCAGCGAATCCAGCACGACTTTGACCAGTTCCCGGAAGCGGGGGTTGTCTTCGACGACTACGGCTCTTCGAACCTCCATCGACATATGGCCCTCCCCAAAAATAGCCGGTTAAGCGTCTCTTAATTAACCATTTCCGCCAGCCAACGGGAAGGAGTCTCGATGGGCGTAATACCTAAGAACATAGGGTGGGCCACCGAATGCGCCGCAGCCCCGGCGTCATCGATTTCATGCCCATGACAAAGCGCACAGGCATATGCCCTTTGTATTGCCTGTAGGCCACCTCTTGATATGCAACGGATTCCAAGGCAAGCCTTGTCGAATGATCGAGGGCCGTCCGAACGAACAGGTCGGTCATTTTCATCCGGCGGGATCATCTTCGGACATTCTGCGGCGGGGGCTGGAAATGGGAATCCGTTATGGCATCGGAACGCGACTCGGGAGCGGGTTCGCCATCTGCCTGTTATTCACCCTAATCGTTGGGGTGGCGGCGCTTCACGGCGACAGAACCCTCAGCACCTTCACCGAAGACCTACTCGCCCATCCTTTCGCCGTGACCAACGCCGTGCGCGCCGCCAACGGGGACATCATCGAAATCCGAGGCGCGATGAAGGATATGGCCTTGCTTGTCGATCCGCGGCAAACACTTCCTCTTACCGCCTTCGTCAGGGAGCGGGAGCGCGACCTCGACGCCCAACTCGCCGTCGTGAAGGAGCGCTATCTCGGTCCTCCGGCGGATATCGACCGGGTGCTTCGTGACTATGAGGCATTGCGGGAGGTCAGGGAAAAGATCATCGCGTCCGCGCAAGACGGCGATTTCGCCACCGCCCGCGCCCTGTCCGGCGACCAGGCGGCACTGCGTTACGCGGTGTTGCGCGCCGACATGGGTTCTGTCCTGGCCTTTGCCCAGAGAAGGGCCGCCGACTTTGGTGATCAGGCAACCGCCCTGCGTGATTGGGTCCAGACGCTCACCTGGTTGGTTCTTGCCGGAGCCGTTGTCTCGGCCCTCGCCATCGCATGGCTGGCGACACGAAGCATCACCGCGCCGCTGGCGGCGCTGCAGCGTTCGATGCGGGAACTCTCGGGCGGCGACCTCGGCATCGCCGTACCTGGTACCGAACGCAAGGACGAAATCGGCGAAATGTCCAAGGTGGTCGAGGTCTTCAAGGATGGCCTAATCCAGGCCGAAAAACTGGAGCAGACCCTGCGCCAGTCCCAGAAGATGGAGGCGATTGGTCAATTGACCGGTGGCATCGCTCACGATTTCAACAATCTGCTGCAGGTGATCCTCACCGACCTCGACCTATCCTTGCTGCGGCTGGAAGGCCAATCGGTCATCGCCGGCTATCTCCGGGATGCCATCTCGGAAGTCGAGCGCGGCGCCAAGCTGACCAGCCAGCTCCTCGCCTTCGCACGTCGCCAGCCGCTGAGCCCTAAGCCGCTGCGGGTCGATCGCCTGCTCACCGACATGGTCGTCATGCTGCGGCGGACCATAGGCGAGGAGGTGGAGATCGAGACGGTGAACGGCGGCGGGCTATGGAACGCCTTGGTCGACGCCAACCAGCTCCAGAACGCCATTCTCAATCTGGCCGTCAATGCGCGCGACGCCATGCCGGATGGCGGCAAACTGACCTTCGAATTGTCCAACAGTCACCTAGACGCCGCCTATGCCGCCGATCATATCGAGGTGACGCCGGGCCAGTATGTGCTGCTGGCGGTCACCGACACCGGCATCGGCATGCCCGAGGAGGTCGTCAGCAAGGCGTTCGAGCCGTTCTTCACCACCAAGCCCGAGGGCGCGGGCACCGGTCTGGGCCTGTCGATGGTCTTCGGGTTCGTCAAGCAGTCGGGCGGTCACATCAAGATCTACAGCGAGCCCGGCCTGGGCACCACGGTCAAGCTGTACCTGCCGCGCGCGCGGAGCGCCGAAATGGCCCGCGAGGTGGTGGAGACGCAAGCGGTGCGCGGCTCGGGGCAGACCATTCTGGTGGCCGAGGACGATGCCGGGGTGCGCAGCTCGGTGGTCGCCCAATTGGCCGAGCTCGGCTATCGGGTTCTGGCCGCGGCGGATGGCGAGGAAGCGCTGGCCATTCTGTCGCGGGGGGAGACGATCGATCTGCTGTTCACCGATGTCGTGATGCCGGGCGCATTGAATGGGCGCGCCTTGGCGCTCAAGGCGCGGGAAATCCTTCCCGGATTGGAAGTGGTGTTCACCTCCGGATATACCGAGAACGCCATCATCCACAACGGGCGGCTGGACGAAGGCGTCACCCTGCTGAGCAAGCCCTATCGACTGCCGCAACTGGCCGAAGCGGTCCACAAGGCGTTGGCCACCGCCGTATCGTCACCCTGACGGTGCGGTATATCCGAAAGATAGCGTGAATAGCACTTTGGACTCCTACCGTTCCGTCATCCGGCGCGCATACTTTTGGCGTGTGGCCGGGCATCCGCCGGGCTCGCGCAGACCGGATCACGCACGGCGGCGGAGGGTGGCATGGATGGAAATGATCGACAATTCGCTCTCACCACGACGGATGAGGACGTTTTCGCGCTGACGGACGACATTATCATCGACAACCGGACCATTGCCGACGACCACAAGGCCATTCTGGACATGTCGATGCTCTTCCATGACCTGGTAAAGAAAAACGCCGAGGGCGTGGTCGTCGACACCGCGGTGAATTTCATCGAGGAACTGGTTGAAGGACATTGCTTGCGCGAGGAGAAAGCAATGCGCGCGGCGAATTACCCTCGTGCGACGGAGCACGCGGCGAAACACGCTCGGTTCCGCCGGGAACTTGCTAAAAGAGTGGAATTGCATCGGGCGGGAGACGCGTCGGTGACCGCCATGATCGCTCCCTTTTTGGCGGCATGGTTTCGCAGCCATATTGCTGATGACGACCGCGGATATGAGCCCTGGATCGCCGGCATGTCCGTCGATCAGCGGCCGCTGATTGAAATAATTGTCGAGGCGTCCCAACAGCGTTAATCGAGAGCGACCGCGTGTCGTCGTCGTCAGCCCGCCGACGACAGAGCGTCCTTGGCGACAATCAGGCGCAATACCACCTCCACCGCCTTCTCTGAGCAAATGATGTAGTGGTCGCAAGTCCGGTCGCCGGCGCATGCGGTCAGTCGCGTCGCCAGTTCCAACCCGAGGCCCGGATCGCCGCTTGATATCGCGTTACCGACATCGCCGACCGCATCCCAGCAGTACCTGAGCGTCTTCTTCGTGGGCCGATCAGATATGCCGTCGTCCTCCCGTTCTCTCGCGCCGCGCGTGATGTCGCATGTGCGGAAAGTATGTGGTATCGCCGGCAAATGTCAATCTGCGGTTGACCCCGTTTGCAGGCCGTGGCATCCCTGGGCCCTACATACGAAGGTGTGTGTGGGGGCGCCGGTTGGCCACGCTGGTCAAGCCATAGGAAAGGAGGGGAGATGATTTCCTGGACCGAGGAATTGCGGATCGGTCATCCCGTCATCGACGACGACCACCACAAACTCATTGAGATCGTGAACGAGTTTTTCGCGCGGCAGGGCGGGGACGACGAGAAACGGATACTCAACGACACGTTGCGGAGCTTGCTCGACTATGCGCATGCGCATTTCAAGCGGGAGGAGAAAATACAGAAAGAGGCGATGTATCCGTACCTCAGGTGAAGGACCTGGCATCTGTGTATTTTGTCCAGAAGACGAAGCCGCTGGATGACGCCGCGCTCGCCGATGTGCGCAAATTATTGCGCCACTGGCTGATTGACCATATCAAGAAGTTCGACACCAATATGCGGGAGTGGGTCCAGCCGGCCACGCCGGACTAGGCCGATGACTTGGAGCGAGACATTGTCGCGGTTCCAGGCCGCCGCGCCATCGGTGCCGATCGTCATCATGACTGGATTTGACGACCCGTTTTTCGCCGAGCAGGCGCTGGAGGCCGGCGCCCAGGATCACCTTGTCAAGGGCGACGCCTCCGACCGCACGGTGGCGCGGTCGATCCGCTACGCCATCACTCGCAAGCATGCCGAGGAGGAGCGCAAAGTCATCGCCGATCGTCTGGCTTACAGCCTGAGCGCCGAATGCGAGCGGTTGGATGGGGAGCTGTCGCTGGCTCGCACCATGCAATTTGATCTTCTGCCCCGTCGCGAACGGCTGGACAAATTGCGTAATCCGACTGATGGCGGGCAGCGTTTCCGATCGATCGCGGGCAGTCATACCGATTGATCGCGGGCAGCGATTCCGACTGATCGCGGGCAGTTGAAGGCAGGCCGGAGGGCCGCATCGCGCTG
>Ga0316223_1003737_pt1 | contig 11163 bp, 11 predicted proteins | sample TBH18009metaG_FD_206007 | JGI IMG/M metagenome (GOLD analysis project Ga0316223, IMG submission 206007) | Freshwater microbial communities from Trout Bog Lake, Wisconsin, USA - TBH18009 | ecosystem: Environmental > Aquatic > Freshwater > Lake > Hypolimnion/Profundal zone | place: USA: Wisconsin...
CCGGTGGGTGAAGGTGCAAAGCGGGTACGGGTACGGGTCTTGGTCATGTCAGAGGGTATTGAGTCCACGCGCCAGGTCGGCGCAGATATCGTCGAGGTGCTCCAGGCCAACCGCCACGCGGATCAGGCCCTGGCTGATGCCAGCGTCCTGACGCTGGGCTTGCGTCAGCCGTCCGTGCGAAGTGCTGGCCGGATGCGCCACCAGTGTTTTGGTGTCGCCCAGATTGGTGGACAACGACAGCACCCGCATCTGGTCGAGCACATGGAAGGCGCGCGTGCGCGCCTGATCGATGTCGGTCGCTTTGACGTCAAACGACAGCACGGCACCGCCACAACCGTCCATTTGCTGCATCGCCAGCGCGTGCTGCGGGTGGCTTGGCAAACCCGGATAAAACACGCGTTGCACCACAGGACACTGTTCCAGCCATTGCGCCAGCGCCAGCGCGCGCTGGGATTGCGCACGCATGCGTATGTCGAGTGTTTCCAGTCCTTTGAGAACGACCCAGGCGTTGAACGGCGCCAGTGTCATGCCCGCGCTTTTCAGCACCGGCAGGAACTTGTCGGTTATCAGTTGCTGGCTGGCACACAGTGCGCCGGCCATGACGCGGCCCTGCCCGTCGAGGTACTTGGTGCCGGAGTGCATCACCACATCGGCACCAAAGGTCAGTGGGCGCTGCAACGCGGGCGTGGCAAAACAGTTATCGACCGCCAGCAACGCACCGGCGTTGTGCGCAATGTCGGCCAATGCACGGATGTCGCACACTTCGGTGAGCGGGTTGGTCGGCGTTTCGGCAAACAGAAGGCGCGTCTGCGGACGTACGGCAGCGCGCCAGGCGGTCAGATCGGTCTGCGCCACGAAGGTGGACTCAACGCCAAACTTGGCCAGATCGGAGCCAATCAACTTGATAGTGGAGCCGAACATGGAGCGCGAACACACCACGTGGTCACCAGCCTTGAGCAGGCCCATGCACAACATCAAAATGGCAGCCATGCCCGACGCCGTGGCAATGGCGGTCTCGCTGCCTTCGAGTGCGGCCAGGCGCTGCTCAAAACTGCTCACGGTCGGGTTGCCGTATCGGCCGTACGTGAAGCCCTCTTCTTCGCCAGAAAAACGCAGTGCCGCCATTTCGGCCGTGTCCTGCACATAGCCGCTGGTCAGGTACAGTGCTTCCGAATTTTCGCCGTATTGACTGCGCGGCAGAGCCGCGCGCACGGCCAGCGTGTCGCGCTGCAGATCGCCGACACCCGCTGGATGGGACGTTTGTGTCATGGCCAATTACACCTCGGGGTTAGGCAGCGACAGGCGCGACGTATCTTCCTCGCCCTCTTCCGCCGCGATGCGGCTGGAATGCAGACGCTCGATGTCGTCCGAATTGATATCGCCCGTGACATACACGCCGTCAAAACACGATGCATCGAAACCAGCAATATGGCTATTGAGCGCACCGACCGACTTCTTCATGGCTTCCACGTCCTGGTAAATCAGGGCGTCGCAACCAATGATCTGGCGAATTTCTTCAATGGTGCGGTTGTGCGCCACCAGTTCGCTGCTGGTCGGCATGTCAATGCCATAGACATTCGGATAGCGCACCGGCGGCGCGGCACTGGCCATGTAGACCTTGCGCGCACCGGCGTCACGCGCCATCTGCACAATTTCCTTACTGGTGGTGCCGCGCACGATGGAGTCATCAACCAGCAGCACATTGCGCCCCTTGAACTCGCTGGCAATCACATTGAGTTTCTGGCGCACCGACTTTTTGCGCACCGACTGGCCCGGCATGATGAACGTACGACCCACATAACGATTCTTCACGAAGCCTTCGCGGTACGGCAAACCCAGCAATTGCGCCAGTTGCGCCGCACTCGGACGGCTCGACTCCGGAATGGGGATAACGACATCGATCTCACTGGGTGGCACCGTGGAAATCACCCGTTTTGCCAGGCTCTCGCCCAGATTCAGACGCGCCTGGTACACCGAAATATCGTCCATCACGGAGTCGGGACGTGCCAGATAAACATATTCAAAAATACACGGATGCAGGCGTGGGTTGTCTGCGCACTGCTGTGCGTGCAAATGACCCTGCAGGTCAATAAACACGGCTTCACCCGGCTCCACATTGCGCAGCAACTGATGCGAGGTTCCTTCCAGCGCCACCGATTCGCTGGCCACCACCATGTTGCCATCGCTGCTCCCCAGGCACAAAGGACGAATACCGAACGGGTCGCGAAACGCCAACAGTCCGTGCCCGGCAATCAGGGCAATCACGGCGTAGGAGCCACGCACTCGCTTGTGCACATTGCGCACGGCGTTGAACAAGTCTTGGGGCTGCAACTCAGCGCCGCGCGTGGTGCGGTCAATTTCGTGTGCCAGCACATTGAGCAGCACCTCGGAATCACTGTCGGTATTGATATGGCGGTGATCGGTACTGAACAGTTCGCTCTTGAGCGCGTGGGCGTTGGTCAGGTTGCCGTTGTGCACCAGCACAATGCCGAACGGTGCATTGACATAAAACGGCTGCGCTTCTTCCTCGCTGAAGGCATTGCCAGCGGTCGGGTAACGCACCTGCCCCAGGCCGCAATTGCCCAGCAGCGAGCGCATATTGCGGGTACGGAACACGTCGCGCACCATGCCCTTGGCCTTGTGCATATAGAACTTGCGTTCCTGCTGCGTCACAATGCCGGCCGCATCCTGACCACGGTGCTGCAACAGCAGCAACGCGTCATAGATCAATTGATTCACCGGAGCGTTACTGACAACGCCAACAATTCCACACATGCTTGGGTACTCACGAAGTAGGTAAATAGTGTTCTACGTCCCGCTCGAACACGTGCGGCAGCACGGGCTTGAGCCGGGTCAGGGCCACTTCGGCCCAGCGCACGCCGAGGGCGCCGCGCCATTCGACAGAATTTCGCAAAGGCGTCATGCCAACCAGCATGACCGCCGTCAGCAACAGCACGCTGCCGCGCACCAGACCAAACAAGGCGCCCAACGCCCGGTCTACGGGCTTCAGGCCCACCGCCGAAACCAGGCCGGACAACGCCATCGCCAGCAAACCACCAGCAAAAATACACGCCACAAAGACCAGCACAAACCCAATGGCGTAGCGCAGTGCCTCGCCCAGGCCGCCCAACGGCAACCATGCCGCCACGCTGGGAGCAAACCATTTGGCACAGACAAACGCCGCCAGCCAGCTAACCAGTGAAATCACTTCATACACCAGCCCACGCCAAGCACCCAGCAGCAAAAAAAACGCCAGGACAGCAACAAAAAACCAATCCAACGAAGCCATCGCAACCCTTATTCCTGCAACGCCAGAATGCTGGCGGGAAGATTCAGCTTCTTGATTTTTTCAGCGGCCTGCTCTGCGTCTGCACGTTTAACGAAGGGTCCCACCCGCACCCGGAAACGCTTGCCATCGGCACCCTGGGCCACTTGCGCATAGGTTTTAAATCCGGCGCGCTCCACCTTGAGACGCGCTTCGTGCGCCTTGGCCGCATCACTGTAGGAGCCGAACTGTACGACAAAGCGCCCGGTTGCACTGGCCGCTGGTTTGGTCGGTGCACTCTTGCCATCGAGCAGGGCCTGTGCCCGTGCCGCATCAGCCGCCGCGTACGACGCAGGGGCGGCCGGTACCGTTGCCTTGTCCGGCTTGGTTGTGCCACGCTCCGCCGAAGCACGCGCAGCGGTTGCCACCGCCGCCGAAGACGCCTGCTGCACAGGGACCGCCACCGGAATCGATGCCGCCGAGGCAGGCACAGCGGCCCCAGAGGCCACTCCTGCTGCGGCAGACGCCGCAGGCGGCGGTGCCAATGCGCTGACCTGGGACTTGTCGGGAATAACAATAGGGATGTCAACCGCGATAGGACGCGGCTGGCTGTCAAACAGCAAGGGGAATCCGACAACTCCGGCCAGCACCAACACAACAGCACCGGTTAGCCGGTAGCGCGCACGTTTGCGCAAAGCTTCCACGCTTTCGGGCGCGCTTGGCACGGCGGCGTGCTCGTCGCTGTCTTTGCGGAATTTGAAAAATGCCATAAATGCGCGAACGAAAGTGAACAGGCCCTAGTGTGTCAGGTGTTTGGCCTGCAGGCGTGGAACGCCGTGCTGCAAAACGCCTGCTACCGTGAAGAAGGAACCGAAGACCACGATTCTATCAGCGGGGTCGGCCGCAGCTACGGCGGCGGCCAGCGCTTCTGAGACGTCGGCAAAGGTCTGCGCCGTCGCATCAGCACGCGTGTTTTGCTGCTCCCAACTGGCCCGCAAGTCGTTCCCGGCGGCGGCACGTGGCGTGGGCAGGTCTGTGAAATACCAGTGATCAATCAGCGGCCCGACCTTGGCCAGCATGGGCATCAGGTCCTTGTCCGCCATGGCGCCAAACACGGCGTGGGTGGTGGGATAAAACCCCATGGCATCCAGATTAGCGGTCAGTGCCGCCACCGCATGTGGGTTGTGCGCCACATCCAGCACCAGCGTTGGTTGCCCCGGCACGATCTGAAAACGTCCGGGCAGGTCGACCAGCGCCAAACCGCTGCGTACCGCCTGCGCTGGCACCGGCAGTCGCTCACGCAACGCGGTCAGCGCGGCCAGCACGCCGCCGGCATTGAGCAATTGGTTGGCACCGCGCAGTGCCGGATAGGCCAGACCGCTATAACGCCGGCCACGCCCGTTCCAGCCCCACTGCTGCTGATCGCCGGAGACCGTGAAGTCGGCTCCAACGCGCCACAGGTCGGCACCGAGTTCCAGCGCCCGGTCGAGCACGCTCTGCGGGGGCCGCGGATCACTCACCACCACCGCGCGCCCGGTGCGCATGATGCCGGCCTTCTCTCGCCCAATGGACTCACGGTCGGGGCCCAGCAGCGCGGTGTGGTCCAGATCGATGCTGGTAATGATGGCGCAGTCGGCGTCCACCAGATTCACGGCATCAAGACGACCGCCAAGCCCGACCTCCAGAATCACGACGTCGGGCGCGGCCTGCTGCATCACATGAAAAATAGCCAGTGTGCTGAACTCGAAATAGCTCAGCGACACCGGCTCGCCCTGCAGCCGTGCCGCTTCGACTGCCGCAAACGCCGGCACCAGCGCTGCCGCCGAAACGGCGTCACCGCTCAGGCGCAGGCGCTCTTCAAAATGCACCAGATGGGGTGACGTGTACAAGCCGGTCCGGTAACCCGCCTGCCGCAGAATGGATTCCAGCATGGCGCAGGTTGAACCTTTGCCATTGGTTCCGGCAACGGTAATAACCGGGCAAGCAAAGCGCAGTTGCATGCGTTCAGCAACACAGCGCACACGGTCCAGCCCCAGCTCGATGGCGAATGGATGCAGTTGTTCGCAATACGCCAGCCACTGGTGCAGCGTGGTGAAACCCGCCGTGGCGGTACGTCCGGAGGCGTTGGTAGCGTCGGCAGAATGGGAAGAAGTAGAAGACATAGGCCGGAATTGTCGCGCAGTCTGCAAGGCACCATCCGACGATGGCATGATGGCACGCATGAACACGCATACCACTCCCCACGCACTGGCGCTCTACGGTATCCCCAACTGCGACAGCGTCAGGAAGGCACGCCAGTGGCTGGACGAGCGGCACGTTGCCTATGTTTTCCACGACTTCAAAAAAGAAGGCGTTCCCGCCGATTTGCTGCCGGGCTGGCTGCAAACCGTCGGGCGTGACACCCTGATCAACCGCAAGGGGCCCACCTGGCGCAAGCTCGACGCCGCCGTTCAAGCATCGGTCACCTCGGACGCCGCCGCCGCCGCCGTGGTGCAGGCACACAGCAGTGTCATCAAGCGCCCGCTGGTGGTGTGGTGCGACGGCGGGGTCACGGTTGGCTTTTCGCCGGAGGCGTTTGCTGCGCGTGCGACAACGCCCGTGACGACGCCTGCCACGACGCCTGCTATGGGCCGCACGCATGTCGCCTAAAATCGGAAACTCGCTTCCTTTCTGTGTTGTTTGTTATTTTCACCCTGCTCTGCCATGACCACTGCTCCCTCCCTCCGCTTTGACGGCGTCGCCCTGACCACCAAGGCCAACGTTTATTTCGACGGCAAATGCGTCAGCCACAGCTTTGAACTGCCCGACGGCAGCAAGAAATCGGTTGGCGTGGTGCTGGCGGCCACGCTGAATTTCGGCACTGGCGCGGCAGAAATCATGGAATGCGTGGGCGGTAGTTGCGAATACCGCCTGGCCGGTAGCGACACCTGGGTTGCCCAGGCAGAAGGCGACCGCTTCAGCGTCCCCGCCAACTCGCGCTTTGACATCCGCGTCACTGACACCTACCACTACATCTGCAGCTACGCCTGAACCGCCGGACCTCTTCGCATGACGCACACCATTCTCCAGAACATTCCAGTCGGCCAAAAGGTCGGTATCGCCTTCTCCGGTGGCCTTGACACCAGCGCCGCCCTGCTGTGGATGCAGCGCAAGGGAGCACAACCCTACGCCTACACCGCCAACCTGGGCCAGCCCGACGAGGCCGACTACGATGAAATTCCGCGCAAGGCCATGGAATACGGCGCCGTGCAGGCGCGCCTGATTGACTGCCGACCGCAACTCGCCGCCGAAGGCCTGGCCGCACTGCAAAGCGGTGCCTTCCACATTTCCACCGCTGGCGTGACGTACTTCAACACCACACCGCTCGGACGCGCCGTCACCGGCACCATGCTGGTGGCCGCCATGAAGCAAGACGACGTCAATATCTGGGGCGACGGCAGCACCTTCAAAGGCAACGACATTGAGCGTTTCTACCGTTATGGCCTGCTGACTAACCCGGCACTCAAGATTTACAAGCCGTGGCTGGATCAGGCTTTCATTGACGAACTGGGTGGCCGTGCCGAAATGTCGGCGTTCATGACCGCGCACGGCTTTGGCTACAAAATGTCAGCCGAAAAAGCCTATTCGACCGACAGCAACATGTTGGGCGCCACGCACGAAGCCAAGGATCTGGAGCACCTCAACAGCGGCATCAAGATCGTCAACCCTATCATGGGCGTGGCGTTCTGGAAAGACGACGTGGCGGTGCCGGCTGAAACGGTCAGCGTGCGGTTTGAAGAAGGCCGTCCGGTCGCGCTCAACGGCGTTGAATACCCCGACCTGGTGTCGCTGATCCTGGAAGCCAACCGCATCGGTGGCCGCCATGGCCTGGGCATGAGCGACCAGATCGAAAACCGCATCATCGAAGCCAAGAGCCGTGGCATTTACGAAGCCCCCGGACTGGCGCTGCTGTTCATCGCCTACGAACGCCTGGTTACCGGCATCCACAACGAAGACACCATCGAGCAGTACCGCGACAACGGCCGCAAGCTCGGTCGCCTGCTCTACCAGGGCCGCTGGTTTGATTCGCAAGCCATCATGCTGCGCGAAACCGCCCAGCGTTGGGTGGCACGCGCCATCACCGGCACCGTCACCCTGGAACTGCGCCGCGGCAACGATTACTCGCTGCTGAACACGGAAAGCCCCAACCTCACCTACCACCCGGACCGTCTGACGATGGAAAAGGGCGCCTCCATGTTCACGCCGCAAGACCGCATTGGCCAGCTCACCATGCGTAACCTGGACATCGTGGACACGCGCGCCAAGCTCGGCATCTATGCCCAAAGCGGCTTGTTGTCACTGGGGCAGGACGGCGACTTCCTGCAACTGGGCGACCAGCAGCGCAAGTAATCCGGTCCAGGTAATCAGGCCAGGCGCAGTGCGTCTTCATCGGGCGCACGCAGTGCGTAGCCCGTATCCAGGCCAGCCTGGTTAGCCTGGTTACACCACCACGGGTTCGGGTTCGAGCACAATGCCAAAGCGCTCATAGACGCTGGTCTGGATCGCCTTGGCCAGCGTCATCACCTCGCCGCCCGTGGCGTCGCCCCGGTTCACCAGCACCAGCGCCTGCTTTTCGTAAACACCGGCCTGTCCGACCGACTTGCCCTTCCAGCCGCAGGAGTCAATCAGCCAGCCCGCCGCCAGCTTCACGGTGCCATCGGGCAGCAAGTAGTGCACCACCTTCGGGTCGCGCGCAATGATATCGGCGCACTGCTCCGGCGAGACGGTGGGGTTTTTGAAAAAACTGCCCGCGTTGCCGATCTGTGCCGGGTCGGGCAATTTGGCGCGCCGCACCGCACACACCCAGTCAAATATCTGCTGGGCGCTGGGTTGGCTGCAACCCGACTCCTGGCACTTGCGCTCCAGATCGGCATAGCCGAGCACCGCCTTCCACGCTTTCGGAATCGCAAAGCGCACGCGCACAATCAGTGCCCGGTCTTTCAGCCCCAACGCCTGGTGCGCTGCGGTGGACGGCGCCAGCGCAGTGGCAGTAGCACCGGCCAAGGCCTGCGCCTGGCTGGCGTGCTTGAACACGGAATCCCGATAACCAAAAGCACATTGCGCAGCATTCAGCGTAAACAGGTGCCCGGTCTGCAAATCAATGGCGTCCAGGGAATCGAACACATCCTGCGCCTCAACGCCATAGGCGCCAATGTTTTGCACCGGTGCGGCACCCACCGTGCCGGGAATCAGCGCCAGGTTTTCGAGGCCCACGTAGCCCTGCTGCAACGTCCAGGCAACAAAGTCGTGCCAGCTTTCGCCAGCGCCCGCTTCCACAATGAACGCTTTTTCCGTTTCGCGCAGCAGGCGCCGACCGCCAATCTCCACCTTCAACACCACCGCCCGCACGTCCCCCGTCAGCACAATATTGCTGCCACCGCCCAGCACGAATTTGGGGCTGGCAGCCAGCTCCGGGTCGGCCAGCACCTCACGCACCGCGTCTTCATGGGCGATGCGCACCAGCGTGTGCGCCCTGGCAACGATGCGGAACGTATTAAGTGACTGGAGCGGAACGTTTTTCTCGACTAACATGGCGGGATTGTCGCACCGCACTGCACCACGCCACTGCGCACTTCACTTTTAAAGAGCCACCATGCCTTCTTTCGATACCGTATGCGAACCCGATCTGTCCGAAGTCAGAAACGGGGTTGACAACACCGCCAAGGAAATTGGCACACGCTTTGACTTCAAGGGCACCAGTGCCAGCATTGAACTCAAGGACAAGGAAATTACCCTCATTGGGGACGCCGACTTCCAGTTGCAACAAATTGACGAAGTCCTGCGCAACAAACTGGCCAAGCGCAACGTTGACATCCGTTTCCTCGACAAGGGAGACGTCCAAAAAATCGGTGGCGACAAGGTCAAGCAGGTCATCACGGTGCGCAACGGCATCGAGTCGGACACCGGCAAAAAGATCCAGCGCCTGATCAAGGACAGCAAGCTCAGGGTGCAAGCCGCCATTCAGGGCGACGCCGTGCGCGTGACCGGCGCCAAGCGCGACGACTTGCAAGCCGCCATGGCCCTCATCAAGAAGGATCTCGGTGACTTCCCGCTGAGCTTCAACAACTTCCGCGATTGATTGATTGATGCATACGCAGGCACTGCTCTGCACGGTGCAAATCAACGGGCATCCGCTGCGCGCCGTCGTTGATACCGGCGCCACCACCGTGAGCGAAGGCGTGTTTCCCTATGTACTATTGGGCAACCGTTTTTGCGTCACTTCCAGATGACTCGCAACAACGCGCAAATGGTGCTTGAAACGCCGTTCTGACAATCCGCGTTCAGTGACCACCCATAACAAATGAGCACCATGACGGTACGGGACATCAACGAATATGAAGACCTGCTGGCTGAGTGGGCGGATCTGGAGTCAGGACTCGGCGTCCTGCTAAGCAATCCGGGTCAGTCACAGCAGTTTTTTAACCGTGTCGTTCAGTACGACCACTGGATGCAGGATCTGATGAAGCGCGACGCCGATGTCGGCCTCTACCTTTTGTTCCAGCTGGCTGGCAACTCACCCGTGGGCTATAGCGCCTCGCATGCGCTGGTGTGCTCTGTTCTGTGCCATCTGGTGGCGCAGAACATGGCCTTGCCAGGACCGGAACGCGACAGTCTGGTGCGCGGAGCGCTGACCATGAATGTCGCCATGACGCGCCTGCAGGACCTGCTGTCCACGCAAGATGGGAAACCAACGCGCCAGCAACAGGAACAAATTCAGATGCATCCGGCGCAGGGGTCGCTGCTGCTGGGGAAACTGGGAATTCAGGACGCGCTGTGGCTGCACATCGTATCCGGCCACCACGACGCCCCGCCCAACACCCACCAACCCGACCCCGAACTCGACACACCGATCAAACGACTGATACACATGGTCAAGCTGGTCGACCGGTACGCCGCCCTGATCAGTCCCCGTCTGTCCCGGGCCGGTCGCAACGCCACTGAATCGGCACGCCTGATCATGACCAACACCACTGCCAGAACCGACCCGATGGCGCACGCCATCGTCGGCACCGTGGGGCTGTGCCCGCCGGGCACCTTTGTGCATATGGACAACGACGAACTGGGCATTGTGGTCAAGCGCAGCGCGCAGGCCAATCACCCCTACATCGCCATCGTGGGTGACGCGCAAGGCGAGTTACTGTCTGCGCCACGCCTGCACGACCCGGCCCAGAGCGAACCACGCATCCGCTCGGCGCTGCCAGCAGCCAGCGTGCGGGCACAACTCAAACATGCCGGTGTGCTGCAACTCGGCGCGCATATCGCGCCGGTCCAGGCCCTTTCGATTTAGGCCTTCTTTTTCCCCAACTTCGACTCGGTGCCCTTGAGCAGCCGCGCAATGTTTTCTGCGTGGCGCCACAGCAGCAAGGCGGACATCAGTGTCAGCGCCAGCAAAATACCGTTGTCGATGTACCAGGCTACGCCATCGCCCAAAATGTAAAACACGGGTGCACACACCGCCGCTGTGAGCGCTGCCAACGACGAATAGCGAGACACATAAGCGGTCAGCAACCACGTCAGGGCCAGCGCCAGCCCCAGCCAGCCATTAACGCCGATCAACACACCCAGGGCCGTGGCTACGCCCTTGCCGCCAGCAAAGCGGAAGAACACCGGGAACAGATGTCCCAGAAAAGCCGCCAAGCCGACCAACGCCAGAGCCCCCTCCTGTAAGCCGTAGGCGGGGCCGTAGTGTTTAACCAGCAGCATCGGCACCAGGGCTTTCAGGGCATCGAGCAGCAGCGTGGCAATGGCTGCCACCTTGGAGCCCGAGCGCAGCACATTGGTGGCACCCGGGTTCTTGCTGCCATAGGTGCGCGGATCGTTCAGCCCCAGGGTGCGGCTGACAATCACGGCAAACGACA
>Ga0316223_1003750_pt1 | contig 11136 bp, 28 predicted proteins | sample TBH18009metaG_FD_206007 | JGI IMG/M metagenome (GOLD analysis project Ga0316223, IMG submission 206007) | Freshwater microbial communities from Trout Bog Lake, Wisconsin, USA - TBH18009 | ecosystem: Environmental > Aquatic > Freshwater > Lake > Hypolimnion/Profundal zone | place: USA: Wisconsin...
TATGCATACGCGCCAGGGCGGGCGCCAGGCCACCTTCGGGGTCGGGGGGCGGGTGGGTATCGAGCTCCCCCCCTGCGATCTCGGCGAGTAGGTCCGCGCCATCATCGCCTAGCTCCCGCGGGGTGACGTCGATAGTCTGCAGGGTGCGCATGAGCCTAGCGCGCAGGTCGCCAGTGTGGTGCGTGACGGTCTCGCGCCGCTCAGTAAAAGCCGCTACCTCGGTTACTTTTCCCAGCAGTTCGAGTGCTCTAAGCCGTTGATTAGGCTGAAGATTTTCATCGAGCGAGTGTTGCACCAGCTGCTGCACGACGAGGGCTCGCAGTTGTGCGGGCGTCCGATGTTTTTCGGCCTCGACGGCCAGCCTGTAGGCCTCGATTTCCGCTTTTATCCTGCTATCGGCGGCGAGGCGGCACGCGTTGTCACCGATGGTCTTCGGTGTGCCTCTTGCGTTATAGCTCTTGCGGTATGCCCCTGCTTGTGTATCCCCGAGCGCCACCTGTCGCGCGAATTCCCGCTGTTTAGGTGTGAGCCGCTCTCCACTGGGCATCGACAGCACCGTCTCCATCGGCATGGCCGACAAGGCATCGCGCGCGGCACGACGTGAGAGCTTCTGTGGCATCGGGCATCGGGTACAGAGTGAGGACCGCCCGATTGTGCCCTACGCATCCGCGCGCGCGCAACCTGGGCGCGTATACACGCATCCGCACGCGCGCGCCAGGTCGCAACCATTCGCAACAATTATCCGGTTGACGGTCGGCGCTGCAACCTTTACCGTTCGGGCTGTAGCACTCATCACTCATGACAAAGGAACCTCACCATGTATCGCATAGTTAACATTTTCGCTGGGTTTCAGAACCCTACCCGTGACGCTGGTTGGCAAGTGTGGCGCGACGATAGCTTGATCGCCGTCTGCCGGACCCGTTCGGGCGCCAAAGCTTTCATCAAGGCGCATCAGCGCACCAACTAATCACCCTGCCCCCTGCGGGGGGCACTACTGGAGCATTGAGAATGTCCTACCGTACCGCTATGACTCGCGCTTGCATCGCAATCTTCGCTGCCGTCCTCGCGGCCGCTGCCGTCGTGATCGGCTGGACCGACCCCTACCCTGCGAGCGTCTGCGCCGCTGGCGCAGGGCTCGCGATCCTCGTTATCCTCATCATTGGAGACTGACCAGTATGCGCCCGATACGGGCGCGACGGCAGTCCGAAACGCCGACGGCCAGGTTGTGGCCGTGACCCGGCTGGTGGCCGCATGAGCGCGGGCTAGCCAGCCAACACCCCTTTTGCAGCCCTTTTCAAACCACCTGGAGCCTAACCATGACCCGCTTGACCATGCATAACGTCGCGACCGTTACCCGACGCGAGCACCCTCTGACGTCCGACTACCCCGCCGGCCGGCCCTTTGTCGTCACCGTCTTGACCGTGACGGCGCGAGACATTGAGGAGGCCGCGGCATGATCACCCTCATTATCGGCACGATCGAATTCGACGACACGCGCGCCACCATTCGGCGCGTCGACTCTATCGGCAGCTATGACGGTCGCGAGGCCGCCATCGAGGCCGGAGAGGCTGCGGCGCGAGCCGGGCGCGATTACCTGGTGCCCGAGTGCTATTCGGGCCGCATTGTTTCCACACTCGGAGCCCGCTCATGATTGCTTCTTTCCATGACCCAATCGACAACGTGACCGCGCTCGTGGACCGGCACGTCGCCGGCTACCTGGTGCGCCTGCGCGACGATGACTCCGGCCTGGCCACCGTGGCCCGCCTGATCAGCAAGCGCGCGGATGCGATCGCCTACGCTCGCTCGCTCGTGACGGCGCGAGACGCCGGCGGTGCAGCATGATCAACCCTGACACCGCGACGGTCGATGAACTGCGCCAGTGGGCGCATGCAATGCGCTGGACGTTGCAACAGTACCTGTACTGTGACTCCGACCCGACCGACTATTGCGAGGCAGACCTGCGCCACCTGGCGCGCGACTGGTTTGATGAAGAAGGGGACACCGAATGACACCGTTTCGCCATACGTTCCGCAGCCTGGGCCTCACGCTCGAGGCCACCGTGACCCACTGGTATCCGGGCGCCCCTGCGCGCCTGTCCGGGCCGCCTGAGGACTGCTACCCGGAAGACCCGCCCGAATGCGAAATCGGCTATCTCATGGCCGAGCATGAGGGTGGGTGGATGGACGCGACGTTCCTGCTCGAATCGGACTGCGTCGAGGAAATTGTCGAGGACTGCACGCAATCCCTGCTGGCAGACCGAGATGAAGAATGAGCCCGTCCTAATCCGGGCTCGCTGGCCGGGTGTCTGCCCTGAGACGGGCTATGACATTCGGCCGGGCGACGTCATCGCCTGGTATCCGGGCACCCGCCGGGCGTATCACGCTCGCTCGGTGGCAGCCCGAATGCTTCGGCGAGAGACGCCGCCGCCGCCGCGGTCCCGTGCGCCTGCTCGTGATCGTTGAAGTCGGCGCCCGGCTCCCCCACCCAAACCCTGGCCGCGCCTCGTGCCGCGGTCAGGCCGGCGGGGTCATGGTCAGCCACGATGAGCGCATCGGCGCGAGACGCCGCCGCCAGGTTTCCGGCGCTGAAGCAGACGATGATCCGGTATCGCTGGCGCAGGTGTTGCATCGCCCGCCGCACCGACAGGCCGGTGGCGAGCCCCTCGCAGAGGATATCCGGGCCGTGATTGTCGATGACGTAAGTCGCGCCTCGAGTCGCCTGCCCGCGCAGGAACTTCTTTCCGCCCGCTTCGTCGATCAACTGGCACCCGACCAGGCGCTGGTCGATCCGCATCGGCACTACCAGCAGACCCTGCCAAACCGCGCCGCGCGCATCCGGGAACCCCTTCCGGGCCAGGTATGGGTGCGTCGCCTTGTCGGCGCTCTTCAGGATGCCGGCTGCCTTTCGGGCCGCGGCTGCCTGCTCCCGCTCGCGTCTTCGGGTCGCTTCGGCGCGAGACGCCGCCATGTCTGACCGCGACGGCGCGAGACGCCGGTCATCCTTCCACAGGACGGTGTCTGTCATCGTCGCGTGATTCTGCACGAACCCGTGATCCCCCCGGAACAGATAGCTCCCGTTCTGTTTCCGCGGGTGATCCTCTGTCGGCACTCTCACCCATCGGCCGGTCTCGAGGTGCGTGATGATGAGCCCGTATGCTGCGGCGAAGTCCGTGAAGTTCATGCGCGCGCCCTTCCCTTCGCGTAGGCAATGACCCGCGATCTGATCCACGACATGGTTTCGCGAGACGGCGCCTTCCCCTCAAGGCCGCCCCACTGGCGAGGCGGGAACGCCCCAAACTTTTCCTTGTACTTGTGCGCGGCCCAGCCTTCCTTGTAGCCGCGATCGCGGGCGTACCACAGAACCTGGGCGAAGAATTCCTGATTCGCGAGGGCGACCTTCTGATTCGCGCCGTGCAGTTCCTTCAGTTCGCCAGGGACGGAGGCCACCATGGACAGGTTCGGCCTGATGTAACCGCACTCGACGCAGGCGAGCGAGCCGCGCGTCCACAGAGCCTCGCAGCGCGGGCACTTGGAGTCCTTCTTCACCTTCTCGGTCGGCTCTTTCTTCGCCCTCTCGCCGCCGCTCTGAAGTTCGGTGACGCCCTCGGTGAAGAGCAAGTCCCAGTCCTCGCGGAACCGCAGATAGTTGCCGGCGTGGTCGAGCCAGACCGCAAACTCCTTGCCGGGGTGCGGGCGCATGATGCGGCCCATCTGCTGGACGTGGCTAGAGAATGACTTTGAGAATGGCCGGGCAGAGACGCCGATCATGACGTCGGTGACATCGAAGCCGCGGGTCAGGATGTCGGTCGCGATCAGGCCTTGGATGCTTGAGTCGGGCTTGCCGAATTCCTCGATCTGCTCCCGCTTGAACTCGTCGTCCTCCTTGTAGCTGATCGACACGAAGTTGTAGCCGGCCGCCTTGAATCCCTTCTCAAGGTCTTTCCCGTGCGCGACGTTGGAGCAGAACACCACGGTCTTCACCGGCTTGCCAAAAATCTCATGGGTCTTCTTCACCCACTCGGCCACGATGTCACCGGTGATCTGCATACCGCGCTCGGCTGCGACGTCTTGCGACCATTCCCCGGCGACCTTCTTCGCCCCGGTCATGTCGATCTCATGGGCAATGAACACCTTCAGCGGGGTGAGCCAACCCTTTTCGATCAGGCTGCCCGTCGAGGTGGCGCCGACTACGTTGGTGTACGTTTCACCCAGTCCCTTCGTGAAAGGCGTGGCCGTGAGGCCAATGACGCGGACGCTTGGGTGCGCCTTGATGTATTCGATCACGCCGCGACGCTGGACATGGCACTCGTCAATGATGAGGAGATCCGTGTCAGGGAATTCAGCGCGCTTCTCGAGGGTCTGGGCAGAGCAGACCTGGATCCGTTCTGCCGGGCGGAAGCGCCAGTGCTGCGCTTGTAGAACCCCGTGCGGGATCCCGTACTTCGTCAAGCGGCGACTCGTCTGGTCGACCAGCACAACCCTGTCCATGACCATGGCGGCGCGCTTGAAGTTGGCTGCCGTGGCTTGCATGATCGACATCGCCACCTCAGTCTTCCCGAATCCTGTCGGGGCGTAGAGCAACTGCGCTCTGTGCCCCGCCTCAAACCCGGCGCGTAGCTTGTCCACCACCGCTTGTTGGTGCTCTCTTAGTTCCAGCATCTGTCTCTCCAGCCGGGATACCGCCCGGCATCGGGGTCACGCAGCGGCCTTCTCCGCCTTGCGTTTCCAGTAGGTAACCTGCTTGATCAACTCGGCACACTTCGCCTGGTACTCGTCCCGGCTTGTCCTCAATGTTGCCACTTCTCGCTCCAGCGCGGCGATCTGTCCACGCAAGGCTTCCATGGTTTGCATGGCGGCCTGCTTTCCTTCCGGGGTGGGGTCAAGATTGCCGGCTGCCAGCAGGTCATGCAGTCGAGTGTTCTCGGCCGCAAGTGACTGCACCTCGGCGGCGAGTTCGTAGTCGAGGGTGGTTTCGGGTTCGACTGGTTCATCGGGTGCCTTGACTGTGCGCGTCACCAATTTACCGTTGCGCAGGTGCTTGCGCTCCTCCTGCTCCAAGCCGAGGGTCTTGCGCACCTTGGCCACGGTCTTGCCGTCAACCGAGCAGGCGCGGGCAATGTCGCGGTCTGACCACTCCGACCACTCAATGTCCTCGAGCAGGGTCTGAATCGCGCGGCGGCGGTCTTCCTGCGTGCGGCGCAGGCCGTGCTTGGCATTGGCCCCTACGCTAAAGAGGATGGCGTCCCGCCGGGTGCCGGCATGGATCTCGCAGAGCACGGTCGGGCTCTTGTTGCGAAGGTGGGCGTGGTATCGGTGGAAGCCATCGGCCAGCCAGTACGCGGCGCCGTCGAAGAACACGTCCAGCGGGGGCATGGAGCCGTCCTTGAGGATTTCCGCATAGTCGGACACCGTCTCCTCGCTGATGGCCGCCCGTGGCTGCGTGCCGCCGTCCAGGCGCACCTCTTTGATGCCGAGGGTCTTGGTCATGCCTCCCCCACCCGGTCGAAACAGAATACGGAAATCCGCATCGCCGCTTCCGCGATATCGTCCGCCGCGGCCTCGGCCGCCAACCAATCCCGCTTGGTCAGGTGCTGGTGCAGTTCCTTGTGCAGGCGCTGGATGCTGAGCAGTGCCTCGCTGTAGTCGGTCATGTCGGTCATGCTGCGTCCTTGGTTGCGAATGCCAGGTCTTCCTCGATCATCTCTGGGGTGGCGGTGATGGTGTAGATGCCGACCAGATAGGTACCGGCGGTCTTCATGGCGCGGTTGAAAAGCTCGCCCGCGGCCCTCGAGGTACGGAACGCATAGCCGCCCTCGACCTTGATGCGGAAGACCGCCGTGGTCTCTTGATTGCGGTCGATCTTGGCATGGATGGAAACGGCTCGGTCATGCGACATCGTTCTTTTCCTTGTTCATGTGGTCAATCTTGTTCATGAGTTGCAACCGCGCCAGTTCTTGCGGCACCTCATTCAGCAGGAGCGCCACCGAGTTCTCCCATCGCAGTCCTTGATGATAGACCGGCGTGGCGGCCGAAGTCCTAAGATGTTTGAAGTCATCAACCGTCACCTTGGTGGCGTCCTGTTTCTTCTGATCCATGACCTTGCACCTCCTCGAGCAGTGATCAAGCCGGACGTAGTAGTCCTTCAGGTACGGCTCGCCGCCCGTCTTCCTGCACGGGATCAGCCGATCGCACATTACGCAGCGGCGGTCTGGCTGGAGTTGCCTGGCTGCGCGAGGCTTGGTACTGCCGGTAGTTGAATCGGAAGCTCCGGCGCTGTTCGCCGGTGATGTCGTAGCCAAAGCGTCTTTCGGGTGCATCGCTGGTCAGTTCCTGTGTGAGCCGGTATTCGAGTGCGTCGGGGTTGATGTCGAGCAGGTCGCAGATGTAGCGGCAGTGCTCGGAATCGAACAGCCACTCCATCGCCTTGCGAGCGAGCGCGGTCATCTCCCGTTCGGTGGCGCCGATTCGCAGCGGCACCTGAGGTTTGTCGCAGGCGTCCTTGATCGCCTGGCTCATGACGGATGACCACAGTTTGAGATAGGGCCGCGCCAGTTCGTTGAATTCGTCTTCGTTCATTTCAATCTCTCCTGGCACCACATACATTGCCATATGCCCAAGTCTTGCGCCCAGACCAAAAGCATTCCAAAAACCACAAGGCAGATCATCAGCGCGGCGAGTGGGGGGAAGTCACGCATCGTTTTTTTCCTTCAGCTTGGCTTCGATGGCACGGGCAACATCGTATGCGTGACCCGAGTAAATTGGCGTTTGCGCGACGATGCGGTCTCTCTCTACATCCGTCAGCCCCACCCACTCTCGGCGCACAGGATGTGTGTAAAGCGGCTTGTAACTCCACCCATCCGGTAGTTCTGCTTGCGCCGGCTCTTCGTAGCAGATGTCATCTGCGTCGCCCACTGAATCAACCAGCATCCACGCCACCGGCTTATCTTTGTGCGTAACCACTCCCCACGGATGAGCAGTCAGGTAGTCGTGAAAGGTTGCCAGCGTCTGTTTGTCGTACCAGCCCGCCGAGATGAACATTTTCCCTTGCCCTGTTTTGAATCTCGACTCCTCGTTCATTGATTCTTATCCTTTGGCCCTGCTTCCGCAAGCGCGCACCAGTGCGTTGTGCCACTACTGCGGATGTACTCGCAGGGTTGTGGGTGGGTGTAAAGGGGCAGTGCTCGCTGGCTTTGCTGAATATCGCTCGGGTTGTCGGTCACATATGCCGCCTTTCCATCTTGCGTGTAAACCATCCACGCCACCGGCTCCTGCTCCGGCTCGGCCAGCGCGGCGCGAAGATCGTCGATCTCATCATGCAACCGGCGCAGTTCAGTTGTCGCTTCAGACTGCCAATTCATATCGCGTTGATAAAGAGGTACATCAGCAAGCTGAAGGGCTTCGCGCCGCGCAACATATAAGGATTTCTTTACAGTTGGCTCCGGCTTGGCCAGCGCGGCGCGGATGGCGGTGATTGCTGCATTCACGCGCTCAAGTTCACCGGGCAGGTACAGATTGTCCAACGCCTCCAGCGCCTGCTTCAACAGTTCGCGGTCAGTCATTATTGTTCCTTGCCAAATTGCTGCGCAATTCGTAGCCCATGAGCGGCCATACCTTTGCCACCGCGTTCTGCCAAGCGATCTTGCGGCCTATTTTGGCGTCGAAATTTTTCGGACTGACGCAGGCCGACTCGCCGGTGACGGTGAAGCCGTTCTTCAACACCAGCACACAAAAAGTCAGCAGCTCCAGTGGACGCAAGTCCGAGTTGTCAGCCGCCGGGTTTTCGCGGCCGACATAAGTGCCGGACTCAATCGCGCCAGCGCGGCCTTCGCGTGCCGTGAAGTAATGCTCGCTGACAATGTTTGCCTCGATGTCCTGCGGCGTGATGCGCGGCGCAGTCAATTCCTTGGCTTGGATTTCTTGATCGTTCATGTCGTACGTTTCCTCGCGTCTCGCAACATATAAGGATTTCTTTACAGTTGGCTCCGGCTTGGCCAGCGCGGCGCGAAGGGCGTCAATCTCCTCCTGCATCCGCGCTTGAATCATGGTGTTCGATACCATTCCGGTCTGATGATCGGGATGTTCCTCGCATCTTTCCTGCCACGTTTTGATCATTTCTTTTTCTCCACCGGCACCGCCAGCAGGTAGCGGTCAGTCATCAAGAAGCTCCACGTAATAGCGAACGGGTTGAAAGTAAACCATCTCTTTTTTGGCTGGCCCTTTGTTGCCAAAGTCCATTTCGGTCACCACCAACACGTCTTTTTCTTTGTTGAACTCAACGTGGTAATCCGTTTCGGCATCCTCGACGTAGTCATACCGCTCACCGTCGCGGGCGTAGACCTGAATATGCTTGAACTTGCGTCGGCTCATTCCTCTCCCCTTGCTTTCAGCATGGCGTCGGCAATCTTGTAGGATTCCGTAGCGGCCGTTTTGTACAAGTCGTCCATTCCTACACTGCGCCATTCTTGCAAGACCCACGGCATCGCCTTCGCCGCGAAGTAATCTCGCAGGGTCATGCCGTGAGTTAGTTGCCCTCCGAGCTTGTCTCCGTACCAATGCCCAACCACTGGAAACGCCGGCCCACCAGTTTCTTTGATCACGATTTCCCCTCCGCTTTTGCGATTGCTGCGCGGGCAGCATCCATTATTTCATCCAACGTAAAAACGCCAACGTGCCCATCCTCAAGATCGACCAAGCTTTTCAATGCCTCCAACAACTCAGGCGCTGCGAGTATCAACGCCAAGTCCGCATCGTTTGGGTTTTGCTCGTCGTGAAACCGGAAAATCAAATCACCAAACTTGTAAGGCTCCTGAATAGGGGGCTTGTGTACGCTGTCGCTTTTCGTGCGGTGCAGCCACGGCCCCGGTGTGTGGCTCATTTCTTCCTCCAGTCGCAATCAATGTTTCCCCGGTACGTCATCACGCAGCGTGTGCCATCGTCGAGCCGAAACTCGTGGTAACGGGGGACATGGCTGGTTGGTTGCAAGCTGTACCAGCAGAGCGCGGCACAAATTCCGCTGATGGCTACCGTAAAACAAATCGCAATGAAAAGTTTCATCTTTTTTCCCATCCGAGCGCGATCGTGAACGCATCGATTTCGGCAAACCGTTCTGACCAATCGAGTTTTTTCTCGATCTCGTGCAGTTCGTCGAGGGCGGACAGAAGTTCAAAGTGCATCGCCATGGCTACTTCAAACCGGCCAGCCTCGGCAAAGCTCCACATCGAATACAACGCTGCGGTCACGTTTCGCTGTGCGCGTAGCAGGTCAATGTATGTCGGCTTCACATCCTGAACCCCTCTGCCAATCCGTCCGCGATCAAGTGAGCGTCGGTAAGTCGGTTCGCCTCCACAAAATCGAGATGTTTTGCCATCTCTCGGTACTCATCGCGGGCGAGCAGGTACTCAAAGTGCGCCCACATGGCGAGGTCAAATCCGTTCGTTGAAACGTGATACCACATCTCGCTCAAAGTCTCTGCCATCTCTACCCGTGCGCATAGCACATCAACATAGGTTGGTTTCAAAACGGTGCCTCCTCGGCGTCGGGTGTCGTGGGTGGAGCCGACTTGCGCCCCACGGGGATCAGCTTCTCGGGGAACGGCCAGGTCATGGTCGCACCGGGATCAGCGTGCCCTCAAAGAGGTAGCTGCCGTAGTGGGTGAGCCGTGCCCAGGGGGCTATGAAGATCTGGATGCCGTGGTCGCGGGCCAGTTGGCAGAAGGCGTAGTCCTCGCTCAGCAGGCGCTCGCTGGCGCGATCCTTGACCACCGAGAAGAACTCATGCACCTCGACCTCGTCGTCGGCGTCAACGTAGGTCTGGACGCCGTCCTTGACCTTGTCGAAGACCGATCTCGAGATCAGCATGAAGCCTGTGCCGGCGGCCGTGACCTCGACGGGCTCGCGGACATCCACCTCTTGATACCTGGCGCCATCCACAAGGTTCACGACAAGGTCGCCGCTGGCCTTGGCCAGGCGCTCTGCCGGGACGCCGGCGTCGCTCTGTTGCTTGACCATGCTCCAGTTGATGCGCTTCTTGGGGTAGACCCCGGCAATGATCTCCTTGCCCGCGTCCAGCATCTTCACGATGTCGTTGGCGTCGAAGCCTATGTCAGCGTCGATGAACATCAGGTGGGTGAAGTCATGCCGGTAGAAGATGCCGGCAAGCTGGTTGCGGGCCATCTGGATGACGGAGTTGTTCATCGTGAAGACGAACGACACATCGTGGCCGGAGACGTTGAGCGCGATCGGCAGGTGCGTCATTGAGCGGCAGTACTCGCCGGCGCACATGCCGCCGTACATGGGCGTGGCAACCAGGACTTTCACTGCTTCTTCTCCACCGGGATGGCCAGCAGGTACTTGTCGCCGAGGAGGTTGACCGCGCGCAGCCACTGGTGCTGGTAGTGCCGGCGGGTGGGTTTGTCTTGCACGCACGCCCACGCTTGAGCGGCGCGGCGCTTTGCTTGGAAGGGAGTCATGTTCGCCTCTTGTCAGTTATGGATGACTTGTCATGTCATCCTGGACGCAAGGCTAGACCTTGAGGCGGGGGTGTGTCAACGGAAATCTTTGTTAAATCTCTTTGCGTCCTCGAGCGGATCCCATGCGCCGGGCAGGCCGTGCTTGCAGTTGGGTTCGCACAGTTCCCATGCGGGAAGGCCGCAGTTGCAGTCGCTCGGTGAGTAGAGCCGGCCGACTACGGTCACCGGAATGTCGAGGCGGTCGCGCTGTGTCTTGCGCGGTTCGTAGCCCTGAGCCTGCTGCTGCCTGTGCATTGCCTGCCTGGCCAAAAAGCGCGCTCGCTGAGATGAATTCATGACTGCACCAGAGAGAGGGAGAGAGTTGAGGTCACAAGCCCCCCACCCGCCAGCCGTCGTTTTGACGGTCGATGGGTGAGGGATTTGAACTGAACGGCACCGTCGGTCGGTCGCTTCGTCTTCAGTAGGTAGACGCGATCTCACGCGCCCCACCCATGCCGGTCTTTTGACGTTGAGCCGTCAAGTTCCTGTGTACCGGCACCCCTTGAGTGTTGTTCCATCGCTCCGCGGAGCCTCTGGCACCCTTAGGTCAAACCCTCACATGGCCGCTGGACAGTCTTCTTTCGGCCAACTACCAAGACGGCTAAGAACGTAACGGGAGTGAACTCTGGA
>Ga0316223_1003752_pt1 | contig 11135 bp, 9 predicted proteins | sample TBH18009metaG_FD_206007 | JGI IMG/M metagenome (GOLD analysis project Ga0316223, IMG submission 206007) | Freshwater microbial communities from Trout Bog Lake, Wisconsin, USA - TBH18009 | ecosystem: Environmental > Aquatic > Freshwater > Lake > Hypolimnion/Profundal zone | place: USA: Wisconsin...
AGGATTGAACCAAAGACTAACGGGCCTATAGCTCAGTTGGTTAGAGCAGAGGACTCATAAGAAAGAAGCCCTAGGGGTCTTGTCACAAAGACCTCTGTAGATTCAAGAGGTTAGTGGTGAATTAGGTGGTTTAAATTCACTACACACCGACTACACACCAGAGCTTTTTTCATGGTGTGTAGTAAATGCAGTTTTAGTGTGGTTTTGAAGCGGTTAAGAAGTTCAAAATCAGCGTGAAAAAGTTAACGGGCCTATAGCTCAGTTGGTTAGAGCAGAGGACTCATAATCCTTTGGTCCCAGGTTCAAGTCCTGGTGGGCCCACCAGAAAAGCAAACCCTCATCAGAAATGGTGGGGGTTTTGTCTTTTTAGCGTTACTTTAAGTAACGGTTGTTTGGTCTCGGGGATGCGGGGAGAATGGAGTGATATTCTCTAACAGCTTAATAATTACCAAAAAAGGATAGGGATGTTTGAAACAACCTTTAAAAATCTCGATAACGCATTACGCAAAGATGATGGTTGTAGTACAGAGATGGACTACATTGAGCAGACTAGTTGGGTATTGTTTTTGAAGTATTTAGATGACTATGAAGCAGATAGAGAAGCTACGGCTAAATTAAGCGGTCAAACATACAGGCGTATTTTGGATGATGAATATGCTTGGACTAAGTGGGCAGCACCGAAAAGAGCAGATGGAAAGTTAGACCATAACGCTGGACTAACTGGTGATGACTTAAAAGAATTTGTTGATAACAAGTTATTCCCTTATCTGCGTAAATTTAAAGCAGACGCTGAACGAGCAGACAGTCTTGAGTACAAGATCGGTGAGATTTTTAGTGAACTTAAAAATAAGCTGGTAAGTGGATACAGTTTGCGCGAAGTAATTAACAAGATAGATGAACTGCGCTTTAGAAGTAATGATGAAAAGCATGAGATGAGCAGTTTGTATGAAGATAAGATTAAAAGCATGGGTAATGCTGGTCGAAATGGTGGGGAATATTACACGCCGAGACCTTTAATTAAAACCATCGTCAAAGTCGTTAATCCAAAAATTGGAGATAAGGTTTATGACGGCGCTGTAGGTAGCGCTGGATTTTTATGCGAGGCATATGACTATATACGAAATAGTAAGTCGTTAACTGCGACAGAGTATGAGCAGTTACAAAAGAAAACTTTTTATGGAAAAGAGAAAAAATCTTTAGCCTACATAATTGGTGTGATGAACATGATCTTACATGGCATCGAAGCACCGAACATTGTTCACTCAAATACATTAGCAGAAAATATTAGCGACATTCAAGACAAAGACAGAGTGGATGTAATTTTAGCTAATCCGCCATTTGGGTCTAGTACAGAACATTTCGAAGTACAGCAGAATTTCCCGATAAAAAGTGGTGAAACGGCCTATATGTTTTTACAGCATTTTATAAAAATGCTGAAAATAGGTGGAAAGTGTGGTGTTGTTATTAAAAATACTTTCCTAAGCAATACAGATAATGCCAGCATAGCACTGCGTAAACAGTTGCTTGAAGAATGCGAAATTACAGCAATATTAGATTTACCGAAAGGCGCCTTTACCGGCACCGGGGTGCAGACAGTTGTGTTGTTCTTTACTAAAGGAAAACCAACTACTAAAGTCTGGTACTACCAACTAAACCTAGCTCGTAGCTTAGGCAAAACTAATAGCTTAAACGAGCAAGATTTAGCAGAATTTATTACAACCTCAGTTACGCAAGCTGACACTGAAAACTCGTGGCTAGTTGATGTTAAAGATGTAGACAAGACAACTTGGGATTTAACTGTTACAAATCCCAATCGTCCCGATATAGCGGATAAGCGTACGCCAGAGCAAATACTAGAGGAAATTCAGCAACTGGACTTGGATGCGGCTACAGCTATTGCGGCTATTAAGGAGTTGCTTTGAGTTGGATTGCTAGTAAGCTCGGTGATATATGTGATATTGCTCGTGGTGGTTCGCCGCGTCCAATTGATAAGTTTTTAACTGATGATGAAGATGGCATTAATTGGATAAAAATTGGTGATGCGACAAGGAGCAAAAAGTACATATACGAGACAAAAGAGAAGATTAAAAAAGAAGGAATTTCACACTCTCGTTTTGTGAATGATGGCGACTTTTTATTGTCCAACTCAATGAGCTTTGGACGACCTTACATCATGCGTACTTCAGGATGTATTCATGACGGGTGGTTAGTTCTTTCAAATTATCAAAAAAAATTAGATATTAATTTTTTTTATTATCTTTTATCTTCCCCTGTAGTTGTAAATCAATTCAAAAATCTTGCCCAAGGTTCAACTGTTAAAAACCTAAATAAAGAACTTGTTAGTAGGGTAATAGTCAAAATTCCACCATTACCAATACAACAAAAGATAGTAGGTAGGTTAGATGCGATATTTGCTGAAATTGATACGGCTACGGCGGCGGCTGAGGCTAACGCTAACAACGCGGAATCACTATTTCAAAGCTACTTAACTGATGTTTTTGAAACAGATCGCAAAGGTTGGCAAACTAAAAAATTAAAAGACATAACAAGTAAAATTACTGATGGTAGTCACAACCCACCAAGAGGTATAGATCATAGCAATTACCTTATGTTTAGCTCTAAGAATATAGCTAATGATGAAATTTCATTTGAGTCCCCGCGTTTTCTAACTAAAGAAGACTTCGAGTTAGAGAATAAAAGAACACAAGTAGCATTAGGCGACGTACTTTTAACAATAGTTGGAACTATTGGAAGATGTGCTGTAGTAGAAGACGCTAATTTAAAAATAACGCTTCAACGAAGTGTCTCTGTAATAAAGCCGCTAGACATTGTAAATTCTAGATTTTTGATGTATTTTTTCTTAAGCATCAATAAATTTCTGAATGAAAGAGCTAGAGGAGTGGCTCAAAAAGGGATTTATTTAGAAACGCTAAGAGATTTAGATATTAATTTTCCAGAGCTAAGGGAGCAGAGATTGGTAGTGGCTAAGTTGGATAAAATTAATTTTCAAATAAAAAATATGATCAATAGCTATAAAAGTAAGGTAGATCAACTAGATCTTTATAAGCAATCAATTCTAAATAAAGCATTTACCGGTGAACTAGTTAAGGACTAGGTATGAATGAAACTGATACACGAGCAGAGCTAATTGACCCACAGCTAAGAGAGGCTGGTTGGGGTATTGGTGAAGCTCGTATTCAGCGTGAATACTTTATTAATGCTGGCGAAATTAAAGTTGGCGGTATTAGGGCTGGAAAGCTTAAGGCTGACTATGTATTAAGTTATAGAAATAGAAAGCTAGCTGTTGTAGAGGCAAAAAGTGATGAGTTAGAGGTGGGCGAAGGGGTTGCGCAAGCTAAAAGCTATGCCGATAAACTAAAGCTTGCTTATACATATTCAGCAAATGGCAGAGAGATATATGAGATTGTGCTTAAAGCTGGACATGAGAGCGAGGGGCTAGTTAGCAGGTTCCCAACACCCGATGAGCTTTGGGATAGGACTTTTGGTGAGATAAATGAATGGAAGGCTAAATTTAATGCCATACCTTTCGAGAATGTTTTTAACGAGCCACACCAACGCTATTACCAAGAAATTGCTGTTAATAGAGTTACAGATGCTATTGCAGATGGTAAAAGCCGAATATTGCTTACTCTTGCTACAGGTACTGGAAAGACATCTATTGCGTTCCAGATTGCTTGGAAACTTTTTAAAGCTAAATGGAATTTACAAAAGGATGGTTTAAGAGCGCCGCGAATATTATTCTTAGCGGATCGCAATATCCTTGCCAATCAAGCTAAGCTTGATTTTGGTAGCTTTAAAGATGACGCATTAGTACGCATCTTACCTAGTCAAATAGCTGCGCGAGGCGAAGTCCCTAAAAATGGGAGCGTATTTTTCACTATTTTCCAGACCTTTATGTCGGGACCTAACAAGAAGCCATATTTTGGCGAATATGATCCAGATTTTTTTGATCTAGTAATTATTGATGAGTGCCATCGTGGTGGCGCTAATGATGAGAGTAGTTGGCGAGAGATACTTAATTACTTTAAACCAGCAGTTCAGCTGGGTTTAACTGCTACACCTAAGCGTAATGAAAATACCGATACTTATGAATATTTTGGCGAACCTGTATACACATATAGCTTAAAAGAAGGTATTCAAGATGGTTTTTTAACGCCATTCAAAGTTAAGCGCATACAGACAACGATTGATGAGTATGTGTACACACCCGATGATGAAGTATTAGATGGCGAGGTTGAAGAAGGTAAGGTTTATACAGAGAAAGACTTTAATAGAAACATAATTATTCCAGAGCGTGAGAGAGTGCGTGTTAAGGAAATGCTAAATGTTATTGATAGAACTGAAAAAACGATTGTTTTTTGCGCCAATCAAGAACATGCTGCTGTTATTAGAGATCTAATAAATCAGGAAGTTAAGCCAAATAATGTTGATTACTGTGTTCGTGTCACTGCTAATGATGGCGCTGGTGGCGAGCAATTTTTGCGAAGATTTCAAGATAACGAGAACAAGATACCAACTATCTTGACTACCAGTCAAAAACTATCAACTGGTGTTAATGCTCGTAATGTTAGGAACATAGTTTTATTACGACCTGTGGATAACATGATTGAGTTTAAGCAGATTATTGGTCGTGGTACTAGACTATTTGAAGGTAAAAGTTACTTTACGATTGTAGATTTTGTAAACGCTAGTCAGCGTTTTTACGATGATGACTGGGATGGTGAGCCAATGGAGCCTGAGCCAGTAATTAAAAACCCACCTATCGTAAAGCCACCAAGTCCACCTGGTCCTGAAGGTCCTGCTGGTCCAGAGCCTGAAGTTGAGCGTAAATTAAAGATTAAGTTAGCTGACGGTAAGGTACGCGAGATACAAACAATGCGGTCAACTACTTTTTTTATAGATGGAAAAGCTATTAGTGCTGAGGACTTTTTAAAGCGATTATTTAATACGCTCAACCTACCTGAATTTTTTGGTAGTGAAGCTGAGTTAAGAAGACTATGGGCAAATCCGATTACACGCACAGAGCTACTACAGAAACTTATGGAGCATGGATGTGGCAAAGAAGACTTGCTTAAACTACAAGAGATGATTGCTGCCGAGAATAGTGATTTATTTGATGTGCTTGAATATATAAGCTACTCAAGAAAGCCTATTACTCGTGCTGATCGCGTTGTTAATGCCGAACAGAAGATTTACGCATTTTTAAATGAGAAACAGCGGGCTTTTATAAATTTTGTTTTAGGTAACTACATCAAGGCTGGAGTGGATGAGTTAGATATTGATAAACTTAGTCCAGCATTAATATCTAAATATGGTGGTGTTTATGAAGCACAACAAGAGCTAGGTAATGTTGATGATATTAAGAAAGTATTTGTAGAATTCCAGCAGTACTTATACGATGAAAAAGTAGCCTAGTTGTATAAGCGTTACTTTAAGTAACGCTCAACTCTCCAAAAACACCCCATACTCTTCCATAATTAGCCACGAGTTAGCCACACTTTCTTTTGGCTAAATTGACCCCCTGTTTTTCCTCCAATCAGGTTGCTCTAGCTGGTGGTCAGAAGCTAAAGTATGTGTATGTCAAATAAAAAAGAAAGTACACATCAACTCATACACCGTAACCTAACCCTCTATCAACGCGAGCATAGTGCTGTATGGCAATGTCGCTATAAGGTGGATAACAAGTGGATACGAGTTACTACTAAAGAGACCCAGTTTGATCTGGCGATGAATTGGGTTTAAGGACACTTTTGAGCGACTCTAATCACTGCTTTTGGGCTTTTCTTGTCAATTATCTACTTAAAACTTTACAATAAATTTAAAAAACTTTACAATAATTCCATAAAACTTTACAAAAATTGACATGAAATTTGCCAGCACCAAACGCTCCCAAGAGATTCGTCAGTACTTGATAGATGGCGTCAAAGCAAATAGGCCAGATTTAGCACATGCAGCAATAGAAAAGTTTGGCCTTACAAGGCAGGCCATTCATGCGCATTTTGCCGCGTTGGTAAAAGATGGATTTTTAGCCTCGAGTGGAAGTACTAAGGCTCGCACTTATCAGTTGGGCGCAAAACGATTTCATGATGGCATATTTAAATTAAAGGGGTTAGAGGAGTCTGAAGTCTACTCTCGAGACTTTAGTGAAATATTTAATGGCTTACCAAAAGAAATTGCCAATATCTGTCATTACGGTTTTACTGAGATACTTAATAATGCCATTGATCACTCAGAGGGAACTGAGGTTTATATACATGTAGAGAGAACGCCTGATTTTGTTTCGATTTCGATTGTCGACAATGGTGAGGGTATTTTTGATCATATTGCCAGATTGTTAAAGTTGCAGGATCCGCGCGAATCTATCTTGGAATTGAGCAAGGGAAAGTTAACTACTGATCCAAGTAATCACAGTGGACAGGGAATCTTTTTCTCATCACGTGCTTTTGATGAGTTCTTTATTTTTTCTGGGGATTTAGTCTTTACGCACGCGGATAGTTCTGGCATGGACTTTTTGTTGCATAACGAGAGGAGTCACAAGGGAACTCGAGTGATTATGAAGATAGCGCTTAACTCCGAAAGAACCTTGCGTAAAGTGTTTGATGGTTTTAGCGGAACGGAAGAAGAGGATTATGCGTTTAATAAGACTATTGTTCCGGTGAAATTAGCTCTTTACGAAGGCGGCCAACTTATTTCACGCTCACAAGCAAAACGAATTTTAAATCGTGTAGATCGCTTTAAAACTGTGTTGTTAGATTTTAAAGGTGTTGAGTCAATTGGTCAGGCATTTGCAGATGAAGTGTTTCGTGTTTTTGTTAAGCAAAATCCACAAATTACCATTCACTCCATTAATGAAAATTTAGAAGTTAATAAAATGATTAAGGCTGCTCAAAGCAATCTATAGCATTTTTCTAGAGATGCCTACCTTCAAAAACACTGTGGAGCAACGAAGTGCTAAACGGTTGTTCCAAAATTTCTTTGGTTTTGAAAACCAAAGAGTGAGTCAGTAATTCTTCTAATTGCATTAAATCCACTACACAAAACGCTACACACCAATATACAGGAGACGTAAGCTCTTGAAATCCTAGTAGTTTTCTTTGGTTGTCTGCTCTCATAATCCTTTGGTCCCAGGTTCAAGTCCTGGTGGGCCCACCAGAAAACAAGCCCTCATCAGCAATGATGGGGGCTTTGTCTTTTATGACTAGTGATTTACAAATAAAACTCAAGCAAGATAGCAATATACTCATTTTCTGTGCCGCCGCCTGGGCATGATCCACAATTAATGCAATGGGTTTATCTGTGTAAGTTTGGGGATATGTATTGTTGGTATGCAGCAAATAGGTAATGAAACTACTACTGCAAAATGCCTAGGACATCAGGTTCCGGCTGCCTCAATGCCGCGATCTTTGACTAATTTTTTCCATTTAGCCGCATCCTTATCAATGAATGCGGTAAATTGCTGTGGCGTCATGGGTAGTACCGTTAATGTCTCGGACTCAAATTTAGCAACCACTTGAGGATCTCTAAGAACGCGATTGATTTGTACATTCAGCGTATTGACAATGTAGGTAGGGATACCTGCGGGCCCAGATATCCCATACCACTGAAGACTAGAAAATTCTGGCATGCCTAGTTCAGTAAAGGTAGGTACAGCAGGTATTTGAGGCATGCGAGCATGGGAGCTAACAGCCAAAGCCTTTAAGCGATCAGTCTTAATAAACTGTAAGGCTGCTATCAGCCCCGGAAAAGCAATATCTGTCCGTCCAGCCATAACATCAACCATAGCTGGACCAATGCCGCGATAGGGTACATGCAAAAATGGAATGCCGGTAGCAACACTTAACTGCTCAACTAGAAGATGAGATGAAGTGCCAGGACCTGCAGAGCCATAAGTCGCAGGTTTATTTCGCTTCTTTAACTCAGTGAATAAAGCATCTAGAGAATTTACTTTGCTGAGTTCTGGGCCAACTACCAAAACATTGGGAGAACCACCAACCATTCCTATGTGCGTAAAATCTTTCATCGTGTCATATGGAAGATTTCGAACGGCAGGATTGGTGCCGTGAGTGCTAATATTGACAATCATCAGCGTCTGACCATCAGGAGCAGCGCGCGAAGTCATTAGGCTTGCGATGGTTCCTCCCCCGCCGCCAATATTTTCTGCAATAAAAGGGGTGCCCATTGCTTGAGATAGCTTATCAGCTATTGTTCGAGCAATCAGATCTAGGCCACCCCCAGGTTGCGCTGGAATAATAATTTTTACCGGCTTTCCTGTAGGCCAAACTTCTTTAGCCTGACCGCCGCTCTGCCCCACCAGCATCAAACCAACACCGCGAAATCCTGCTTGCAATAAGGATCTACGAGTCTTGGAAAAAAGCCTCATTTTGAGCTCTTCTTGGGTGATGAAAATATTAGGCTAATACTTTTCCATGCACACCAGCACTTAGTGTTTTTGCTTCCCAACGCTCCATGGGAACAACCTCAGCAACTGGGCCTCCAGGTGAGCGAAATTTAACTGGTAAATGCCCAGGCTCTGTCAAAATCTCGCCACCGTTTGCCTTAATCTCTTTAATGAAAGCATCTAAATCTTCCACTTCCATGCCAATATGATGGATACAAGGCGCTGGACCAGCAAAATCAGCCTCATCTGCATTTGTAGTTTCGTAGTGAATTAAAGTTAAATCCATATACCCATCAGTCATATGGCAAGAAATATGATCTCCATGCTTACCTTTGCGAAGAACGGTATTGACATGTTTATATCCAAATACAGTCTCATGAAACTTTCTAGATTCATCAATATTCAGAACGCGCATTGCAATATGTTTGATTAAATTGGACATGACATTTTCCTTTAGGTGGTAGTTGGCAGCTTATTGAGAGACTCTTTAGGTCACTGGGTTATTGGATCCATTCATATTAATCATATATATGATTAATATGAATGTCAAGAATATACCGAAATTCAAGTAAAATAAGCAAAAACGTCCAAAGGATCGTTATTTATGAGCAAGCGTAGCGGCATAGATCAACCTCTTTATAACTCTGTCAGAAGCTTGATCTTGACCAAACTGAGGGCCAGAGAATGGCTGCCTGGGTCCAAAATCCCAACGGAACCAGAATTGGCCAAGTTATTCGCTGTAAGCATTGGTACCGTTAGAAAAGCAGTGGGGGATCTCGTCTCAGAAAAGGTGCTCATTAGGCGAGCTCGTATAGGAACCACAGTTGCCACCCATGAGCAACACAATCAATTCAGCACTTTCTTTAATTTTTTAACTCGTGAAAATGGCGAGATGGTCATTGAGCCAAAGCTCCTTTCTTTTCAGAAGGTACTAGCGGATAGTGTGTTAGCAAACATTCTTAAGGTGCGCGAAGGCGATCCGCTGATCATGATTGATAACTTGCGTATCATCAATGGTCATCCCGCGATGTATGACCGTATTTGGCTCCCGCAAAAGAAATTTTTAAAACTTACTCAGAAGAGTTTTGAGTCCAGAAGTGGATCTATCTATTCGCTCTATCAATCACAATTTATGATGACCATTGTCAGAATTCATGAACAGGTTGAGGCTATTAAAACCCCGGGATTTGTAATGCAAGGATTGGGGCTCAAGAAGTCTGAGCCCGTCTTAAAAATTAGTCGCTATGCCTACACCTATGGCGATGACATCGTTGAATACCGCAATCGCTACGTCAATACAGCTTATAGTCTATATATGAATGAGATTGGATTGAAAGAGTAAGAGGCCTTACGGGACTGATACTAGGCGGCATCAAAATTAGAGATAGATAGATATAAATACCTTTTTTTCAAGCAAAACTCTAGCTGGTTGGATAGTGGTTGAGATGGCCGCTCCGAACCTTATTTAATCCCAGGTTGAAGTCCTGGTGGGCCCACCAGAAAGCAAACCCTCATCAGAAATGATGGGGGTTTTGTCTTTTCAGTGTTACTTTAAGTAAGGCCTGCAATAGCCAACCCCATGAGAATCGCGAATAATAGAAACTATGGCTTACAGTGTTTTTACAAAGGTTCCAAAAAGGAACTTATAGTACTATAATGGAACCATCTAATGGGGAGTCATCATGTCTATTAACGTGAAATTGTCAGAGAATCTAGTTGAGCAAGCCAGATTGTTTGGGAGCATTGAGCATCGCTCAGTACCCAAGCAGATTGAGTATTGGTCGCAAATTGGCAAGATTGCCCAAGAAAACCCAGACTTACCATTTTCTTTGATTCGCGAAATCTTAGTTGCAGATCAAGAACCTGTCATTGGTGAATACGTTTTTAGTTAATGCGCTTACTTGTTACGGCCAGCTTTGCAAAAGCCACTAAAAAACTGCATGCCCCACAAAAGTTAGAATTAGATGCTGCACTCAAACAGATTGCCAAGGATCCTGTCATTGGCGAGGCAAAAGTAGGAGATTTACTGGGAGTGTACGTTTATAAATTTAGACTATCTCAGCAGCAGTGTTTATTAGCCTATCGTATTTTGGACCAAGAGAGTATTAAGCTTTTAACGTTTGGCCCTCATGAAAATTTCTATCGAGATTTAAAGCGTCAAGGCGAGTAGCTCCTAAGTCACTAAAGCTTTACGCAAATATGGATTAATGTCTCCTTGAGTAAAAAGCCACTGCTTGTAGTCCCTAGGAACATCCACCAATAACAATCCTTTATGTCTGTTAGTTAACCACACGAAACGATGCACATTGATATTTAGGAAACGTAAGCTCTTGAAATCCTAGTGGTTTTCTTTGAATTTCTGCTCTGATAATCCTTCGGTCCCAGGTTCAAGTCCTGGTGGACCCGCCAGAAAAGCAATCCCTCATCAGAAATGGTGGGGGTTTTGTCTTTTGGCCCTGTGATTGAATTCATCTTGGTGGCCTCAGCGAAGTAGGGGTTAATCCTTTAAAATTAATTGACTAGTCAACTAATTTTATGAAAAAAACCACCTTGTCTCTTACTCCGTTCTATACGCCAAAGGCTTACACCCCTCAGGGAAGTTTGGTTTATCTAATGGTTCGAAATAAATCTATTTATCAGCGCTTGGCCGATATGAGACTTGCTGATTTAGGAATCACAGCCTCACAAATGAGCATTCTGATGATGATTGGTCATG
>Ga0316223_1003757_pt1 | contig 11124 bp, 9 predicted proteins | sample TBH18009metaG_FD_206007 | JGI IMG/M metagenome (GOLD analysis project Ga0316223, IMG submission 206007) | Freshwater microbial communities from Trout Bog Lake, Wisconsin, USA - TBH18009 | ecosystem: Environmental > Aquatic > Freshwater > Lake > Hypolimnion/Profundal zone | place: USA: Wisconsin...
GGGAGTGCATGGCCGGTTGAAATCACGATGAGCAGGAATCCTGTGCTGGCGGAAATGTTCGTGTTTGTGCGCGACCTGACCGAACGCAAGGCGCTGGAAGCCGAGCGGGCGCAATCTGAAGCGCAGATCCGCAAGCTCGCCTTCCTGGATCCATTGACGCAGTTGCCCAACCGACGCTTGCTGTCCGACCGCATGAAGCAAGCCATGGCGGCTTCGCGTCGCAATCATCGGCATTGCGCATTGCTGTATATCGACATGGATAAGTTCAAGTACCTGAACGACACGCTGGGCCATGAGATGGGTGATTTGTTGCTGATACAGGTTGGGCAACGCCTAACGGAGTGTGTGCGGGCGGACGATACGGTGGCCCGTGTGGGCGGTGATGAGTTTGTCGTGATGCTGACTGGCCTCGATGAAGAGGCCGATAAGAGTGAGCTTCAAGCGCGATTGCTGGGCGAAAACATACTGCGCCGTTTGAATCAGCCTTATCAGCTGACCGTGCACACATATCAGAGTACACCCAGTATTGGCGGGACGCTTTTTTCGAACGATAGTGACGACCTCGATGCTATTTTTAAACGGGCCGACGCCGCCATGTATCGCGTTAAAAAGGCGGGGAGGAATGATCTTCGGTTTTCAGGCGATCCCGATTGACGGGTGGTGCACTGACGGGCGAAAACAGCGCGGATACTGTGGACTTCGGTATGGTATCTGTCGCCGGTGCCCCTTTGGGCCTAGTATGCAAATTTGGTCACCATGTAAGAGGTGTAGTCATGGAACAAGCCATTCCCAGTATGACGCTGTTGTTTTCTCAATTGGGCCTGCGTTCTACGCCGCAGGATATTGATGCATTTATTGCGTCAAACCGCCCACTCTCGACACAGGTTTTGCTCGCGGATGCGGATTTCTGGACGGCGTCGCAAGCGGATTTTCTTCGCTCTGAGGTGGCAGAAGATACGGCGTGGTCCGTTGTCATAGAGCGCCTCAATGCAACATTGCGTGCCCCCCATTAAGTGCACAGCGCCACAGGCGCTGCTGTCGTAACGGTTCCCTCTTGCCTTGAAGTAAAACATTCCCAGGATTCCACCATGCACCAACAAACCACCCGTCGCCAATTCCACAATGCCGTTATTGCCACGGCCACCACCCTGGCACTTGGTGCTACGGCTGCTTCGGCCTTGGCAGCTAGCGCAGAGGAGCTCCGCGTTGAATCTGCACATGCCCTCAAAACACTCTACGCCAACCACCCGGAGGCAGCGCGACTTGCCAAGGCGGCGCACGCCATATTGGTGTTTCCAAAGATCATTAAGGCCGGGCTGGTGTTTGGGGGGAGCTATGGAGAAGGTGTCATGACCCGTGGTGACACCTTTGAGGGGTATTACAACTCGGTTTCTGCGTCATGGGGCTGGCAGGCCGGTGCCGAATCCTATGGCTACGTGGTGTTTTTGATGAATGACAAGGCCGTGAAATACCTCGAAAAAAGCAAAGGCTGGGAAGTTGGTGTTGGTCCGTCGGTGGTGGTAGTGAACGAAGGGGTGGCCAAGAATATATCCAGCGCCACTATCAAAGACGATGCCTATGCTTACATCTTCGACCAGCACGGGCTGATGGCCAGCCTGAGCATTGAGGGTACCAAAATCACCCGCATCGACAAGACCAAGTAACCCAGGCTGAACGGGAACGTGTTCTGGCACACGCGCATTCAGTGGCGTGCGCCTTTTTGTATCTGACCCAGCACCAATGACATCGTGTTCGATAACTCGGTCAGCAGGTGCGTTTCCTGTTCGTCAAAAGCGTTCAACGCGGTGGAGCAAAGTGTCAGTACCCCCGTCGCCTTGTCGTCGACGATCAGGGGAAAGCTGGCTTGCGCGCGCAGGCCGCGCGCCACCATGCCCACCAACGACGGATCTGCCTGCGCATCGTTGGAAACAACCGGCCGCAGGTTTTGCAGGGCGCGGCTGGCGGGCCAATCGCCATAGGGCGCGCCGGGGTCCGTGGTGAGGTGGAGCAGCGGCAAAAGCGTTTCGTCATTGCCATTGCCATTGCTATTGCCATTGCCATTGCCATTGCCATTGCCATTGCCATTGCCATTGCCGCCAGTCCACGCCTGAATGGTGCCTTCGCTGGCGCCGTCTTCCAGCGTGCCAATCCATGCCAGTTCATAGGGGCCGAATTCGACAGCGATCTGACAGGACGCCTGAAACAACTGCAGGCGATTGGAGGCGCGCACCATGAGCGCGTGCATGCGGCTGAGCATGGCGTACACCCGATTGAGCTTGTGCATTTTTTGCTCGGCCATCTTTTGCGCGCTGATGTCCTGCAAGGTGCTGAACCAGCGCCGCTTGCCGGGCGTTTCGGTGTGGTTCTGCGCTGGCTCGAACGCTTGGTGCAGGTAGATCCATGCTCCCGTGCCATTCAAAAAGCGGTAGTCAATGGCCAGCCGTTCATCGGCGGTGTCGGCATCAATGCAGGTGGCACGAAACTGCGCCTGGTCATCCTGGTGCACCAGCGCAAGCCAGTCCAGCGTGCAGGTAACCATGGCCTCTGGCGGTACCGAAATCAAAGCAGGCAGGGACTCCGACCAACTTTCAAACGAGCCATCCGGCCGCGTAATCAGATGGGCCAGTTTGGCCAGCGACTCGGCACGGCGCAGTCCAGCCTCGCGCTCACGCAGCGCATGGCGCAAGCACACCTGCTCGGTGACATCCTCGGCTACGCCCGCCAGGCGGAAAACCGGCCCTGTGCCTTCGCGGATGGGAAAGCCTCGGGTGCGAATATGGCGCTCCTTGCCGTCGGAACGGCGAATCCGATATTCCAGTTCAAAGGCAACGCCGGACTGGCTTTTTGCAAAACACCGGGCGACGCGCCTGCGGTCTTCCATGTGGACGGCTTCTACCCAGGAGCGCGGGTTGGCATACAGGCGCTCGCAACTGCGTCCGAATATGTATTCATAGGCCGGGCTGATGTAGAAGCATTTTTCGCCCAAAGGGTCTGAGAGAAAGAACACCTCGCGAATATTCTCGGCAATCTGGCGAAAACGCAGCTCGCTTTCTTTCAAACGGCTGGCTGCGTGTTGGCGTTTGGTAATTTCACCACGAAGGCGGGCGTTGGCCGATTCGAGCTCTTCCACTTTAAGCACCAATTTGTCGCTCAGCAGACGCAGATGTTCGCGATCAAAATCGATGGTGTCAGGCCGCGAAAATTGCGGTTCTTGCTGTTGCAAGGCCTGTGCAATGGTTTGAAGAATGACCTCCGGTTCGCTGGGCTTGAATAGTAAATGCTGTACGCCGCAAGCCGCTGCCAGTGCACGTGCCTTGTCCTCCAGATAGGTCGCTGTATAGAAGATGACCCGGGTATTCGCCGTGCTGTCTTCCTGGCGCAACTGCCGCACAAATTCATAGCCATCCATCACCGGCATTAGCAGATCACACACCACCAGGTCTGGCAGCTCCTGTCGGACCAGCTCCAGCGCCACCGCGCCGTCAGCGGCCTCCAGCGTCCGGTGCCCGGCATAGCGAACAACGGTTGCCACCAACCGGCGGTTGGACGGTTGATCATCAACGATCAGGATGGTGGCCATGGTGTGGTTGCAACGTTGCGTTGGAACTCAATTCGCCGCAGACGCGCGCAGGTGTGGCGGTAGGTATTGCTCCACTTCACGCACAAACTTTTCCGGGTCGATGGGCTTTGACATATAGCCATCAAATCCAGCGCTCAAAATATGGCTGCGGTCGTTGGGCATGGAAAAGGCGGTCAGGGCAACAATGACCGTATCGAGCTTGCCGCGCAGGTTTCGCAGCACCTGGTATCCATCAAAGCCAGGCATCTGCAGGTCGCACAGGATCAAGTTTGGACGCGCCTGCAAGGCAACCGCGACGCCCTGCGGGCCATCGCCAGCCAGCAGCACGGTGTAGCCATGGTAGGACAGCAGGAAGCGCACCAGTTCCAGGTTGGCGGCATTGTCCTCAATGACGAGCAGTGTGGCCGACATGTTTGCCTACCTCGGCAGCACCAGCGTAAAGCAGCTACCGCAGCCGATTTCACTTTGCACCGTAATTTCCCCCCCCAGCAGTTCGGCCAGTTTCTGGCTCAGGTGCAGGCCCAGGCCCGTGCCGTCGGGGGCATTGGAGCGGGTCGGATTGATGCGGGTGAAGGCGCCAAACAGGCGGTCAAGGTCGTGCGTTGGTATGCCAATGCCGCTGTCTTCGATTTCGATGGTTGCCACGTGCCGACCCGCGCGCATGCACGCTTCGAGCACCAGCCGCACATGGCCCGTCTCCGTGAATTTGATGGCATTTCCAGTGAGGTTGAGGACGATCTGACACAGTGCGCGGCGGTCCGTTTGTAATATCACGGGCGCTTCTGGAAGCTGCAATTCAAACACCAGCCCCTTCGCCCACGCTTGCGGGCCCAGGGTGGCCTCCACATCGCGCAGCACCTCGTTGCACTCCACCGCTTCACGGATCAAATCCACTTTGCCGGCTGCAATTTTTGCAATATCCAGCAAATCGTTAATCAGGGCCAACAAATGCCGCCCACTGGACTGCACCGTCTGCAGCTGCTTTTTTTGCTCCGCGTTCAACGGACCGGCGAGTTGCATTAACAGCGTGCCGGTGAAGCCGATGATGGCATTGAGCGGCGTGCGCAATTCGTGGCTCATACCAGCCAAAAAATGGTCTTTGGCCTGGTTGGCACTGGCCAATTCCTGGTTTTTGTCCTGCAGGGCCTTTTCAAAGCGCTTGCGTTCACTGATGTCCCGAATGGCGCTCATGACAAAGGCACTTTCCTCGGTGCGCAACGGACTCAAACTGATTTCAATCGGGAATTCGCTGCCGTCCTTGCGCAGGCCCGAAAGGTCCAACCCGGAGCCCATGGCGCGTGTGCGCGGTTGCTGAAAATAGTTGGAACGGTGGCCGACATGGGCCTGGCGATAGCGCGTGGGCAGCAGCAGGTCGACGGAGACACCCCGAAGCGCTCCCGTTTCATAGCCGAACAGCCGCTCGGCCTGGCTGTTGGCGATGACGATGTGGCCCGTCGGGTTGGCCATGACAATGCCGTCCGGTGTGGATTCCAGCAGGTCGCGGAAGCGCGCCTCCATGAGCTTGGCGTCACGCAGAACTTTGATGGTGGTGACATCTTTTTCTGCGCAGATGACGCAGGGCTCACCGTGCTCTGTGCGACTGCGCCGCATGGTCACGTCTACATACAGCAGCGATGCATCCTTGCGCCGTCGGACCGATTCATAGGTTGTGGTGCGTCCGGCCAGTGCGTCCTGCAATTGTTGCTGCTGTTCAACACGGTGATCGGGCGGGATTACCAGATCCTGCAATAAGGTGTTGAGCGCTTCGTCTGCGCCATAGCCGAAAATGCGTTGTGCGCCCAGGTTCCAATGCAAAATTCGACCATCGGCGCCCAACACGATAAGCGCGTCTGGTGATTCGCCGGCAAACAAAACACTGCTTTCGGATTCCACGATCCCTCCAGCGCCCCCGGCTGACTGCAGGGGAGTTCGTGCCACTATAGGTCTTCCCTTGGTTATCTGTATGAACCATCCCGCATGTAGGGCTGTTGCCGATAAACCTGATTAGCGTTTTCACGAGGGTCGTGGAGCCTTATCCCAGGAATTTGTTGAAGTATATTGAGCCCGTTGGAATTCGGATTTTGGTGAAGACAGTCGTGATGATTCAAATAAATAGAAAAATTGGGTGGTTTTGTTGAATACAAAAATAGCAATTCGCCCATCCCTGGTGACATTGGCCTACGTGGTAACCGGGTGGCTGGGGCTGCAAATGCCCTATTTAGGTCAGCACATCACACTGGTCTGGTTGCCGACCGGCATTGCTGTGGCGGCATTGCTCCGGTGGGGGCGCCCGGTCTTGCCTGGTATTTTTGCCGGTGCGGTGGTGGTCAATCTTTGCGTCGGCTCTGCCTGGCCTTTGGCCATGGGCATCGCGGTGGGCAACACGCTGGCCCCGTTGCTGGCTGCGACTTGGCTCAAGCGGCGCGGGTTCCACGCCCGCTTTGACCGTCAACGCGATGTGGGCCTGTTTATCGCCGCTGCCGCTTTGGGTATGTTGGTGTCCGCATCCGGCGGTGTTGCCTGTCTGTCGCTGGCGGGTTTGCTTCCCCTTGAATCCGTAGGCACCGCTTGGCTGTCGTGGTGGATGGGTGACGCCGTTGGCGTGCTTCTGGCGGGCCCGTTGCTGCTGAACCTGACCCGCCCACATTGGATGCAGTTCAGTCGCAACCGTGTGGCGCTGTTGCTGTGGCTGGTGATTGCGATCCCCGTGGCCTGGTTTGCCTTTGTGCACGATTATGCGCAGTTCGGGCATTCGTTGCCTTTGGCATTTCTGACTTTGCCGCTGTTCGCGTGGGCCGCGTTGCGCTTCGGAATTACCGGCGCAGCATGCTCGGGTCTTGGGTTTTCGGTGGTGGCTGCCTGGAGCACGGTGGCCGGACACGGCACCTTTGCGCTTCCCTATGCGCACGTGAGTCTCATATTGTTGTGGACCTACATGGCGAGCACGGTGTTGACTGGACTGATGATCACGGCCATGCAGGCGGAGCGGCAACAGGCAGAAAGCACGCTGCGCGACAGTGAGGAAAAACTGCGTGCGTTGTACGAGTTGTCACCACTGGGTATTGCACTGACGGATATGGAAGGCAAATTTGTCGATTTCAATGCGGCCTTTCAGGCGCTGTGCGGGTATTCGACCGACGAACTCAAAGCCCTCGACTACTGGGAACTGACACCGAAGAAATACGCCGCGCAAGAAGTCCGGCAACTCGACGCATTGCAGCGCAATGGCCGCTACGGTCCGTATGAAAAAGAGTACATCCGCAAAGACGGAAGTCTGATTTCGTTGCAGCTCAACGGCACCCTGACAACCGGATCCGACGGCAAGAACTATATTTGGTCCATTGTGGAAGACATTACCGTGCGCAAACGGGTGGCGGCCGACTTGAAAATTGCCGCCGTTGCCCTGGATGCCCAGATTTGCATCGTTGTTACCGACGCCAACAGCACGATATTGAAAGTCAACCGTGCTTTCACCGAAGTCACCGGCTACACCGCTGAGGACGCAGTGGGACAAACCCCGCGGCTGTTCAAGTCGGGGCGCCACAGCCGTGATTTCTATCGCTCGATGTGGGAGTCCGTCAACTGCACGGGAACCTGGCAAGGTGAAGTCTGGGACCGGCGCAAAGATGGCACCGATTACCCCAAATGGCTCACGATTACCGCTGTGCGGGACGATGACGGGTTGGTCTCTCATTACATCGGCGTACACCACGACATCAGCGAGCGCAAAAAGGCGCAAGAGCGAATCGAAGAGTTGGCCTTTTTTGATTCCCTGACCCATTTGCCCAACCGCATACTGCTGATGGACCGTTTGAAACAGGCACTGACCGCTAGCAACCGCAATGGGACCTGTGGCGCATTGCTGTTCATCGATCTGGATAATTTCAAAACACTGAATGACACCCAGGGGCATGATCACGGCGACAAACTGTTGCAACAAGTCGCGCAGCGTCTGATCGCCTGTGTGCGCGATGGTGATACCGTGGCGCGATTGGGTGGCGATGAATTTGTGGTGGTCCTGGGTGACCTGCACGGAAACATGGAAGGCGCAGCCTCCCAAACGGAGGAGATTGGCACGAAGATTCTGGCAGAACTTGGCGGCATATACCGGTTCGACCGTGTTGACCATCGCAGCACGGCCAGCGTCGGCGCCACTTTGTTCAGTGGTCACGATGCGTCGGCTGAGGATTTGATGAAGCAGGCCGACCTCGCTATGTACAAGGCCAAAGCGAAGGGCCGCAATACGCTGTGTTTCTTCGACGTTGCCATGCACACGGCGGTCATGAACCGGGTGGCGGCCGAGGATGATCTTCGCCGTGGCATGCAGGAGCAGCAATTCGTTTTGTACTACCAAGCGCAAGTGACGGACCAGGGCCATGTCATGGGTGCCGAAGTGCTGTTGCGCTGGCACCATCCCGAGCGCGGCCTGGTGCCTCCACTGGAGTTCATTCCCTTGGCCGAGGAAACGGGCCTGATTTTAGCTTTGGGCCACTGGGTTCTGGAGACCGCCTGTGCGCAGCTTTCGCGCTGGGCCAAGCACCCGACGCTGTCACGTCTTACTGTGGCGGTCAATGTCAGCGCGCGGCAGTTTGGTGAGACTGGCTTTGTCGATCAGGTGCTCTCGGTGCTCCAGAAAACGGGCGCCAATCCCATGCGTCTGAAGTTGGAGTTGACCGAAAGCCTGCTGATTTCGAACCTGGACGAAGTGATCACCAAAATGTTTGCGCTCAAAGCGCGGGGCGTGGGTTTTTCGCTGGACGACTTTGGAACCGGTTACTCCTCGCTGTCTTATCTCAAACAGCTGCCGCTGGACCAGTTGAAAATTGACCGGTCATTCGTGCGGGATATTTTGATTGATCCCAACGATGCCGCGATTGCCCGAACCGTCATTGCGTTGGCGCGTAGCCTCGGGTTGGGCGTGATCGCAGAAGGGGTGGAAACCCAGGCCCAAAGTGATTTTCTGGCAGACGCGGGCTGCTATGCCTACCAAGGGTATTTTTTCAGTCACCCGGTGCCTGTTGAGCGCTTCGATGCGTTTGCACTGCGCGAACTAAACGCGCCGCCGCAGGTTGCACTTTCCTGAGACGCCATTATTCTCCTGAGAGCCTGGGTGGCGAGCGACTTCGGGATAATGCGGCATGCTGTATTTATTGTCTCCGGCCAAATCGCTCGACTACACCACACCGCTGCCCGATGTGCCGCACACGGCGCCGCTGTTCGTCAGCCAATCCAAACAATTGATTGACCTGCTGCGCGCCTATTCGCCGGCCCAACTGGCCGATCTGATGCACCTGAGCGACGCGCTCAGCAGCCTGAACGTGGCGCGCTACCAAGCCTGGTCCACGCGTGCCACGCCGAAAAATGCGCGCCAGGCCGTGCTGGCTTTCGATGGGGATGTCTACACCGGCCTGGCGGCGCGCAGTCTGGGCGCCGACGACCTGGCCTGGGCTCAGCAGCACGTCTGCCTGCTCAGTGGTCTGTACGGCGTGTTGCGCCCGCTCGATCTGATGCAGCCATACCGCCTGGAAATGGGCACGGCGCTGCCCAATGCGGTGGGCAAAAATTTGGTGGCCTTCTGGGCCGCGCCCCTTGCCCACTATCTGCAGCAGCGGTTGCGGGCTGACGCCAGCCCGGTCATTGTCAATCTGGCGTCGCAGGAATACTTCAAGGCGGTTGATACGCGCCAGGTGAAGGCGCGCGTGGTGGAGTGCGTATTCCAGGATTACCATGGCGGGAGTTACAAAATAATCAGCTTTTTTGCCAAGCAGGCGCGTGGCCTGATGGCGCGGTTTGCCATTCAGCAGCGTGTCGAACACCCCGACCAACTGCGTGCTTTCGATCTGGCCGGTTACGCCTGGGATGCCAGCGTGTCGAGTCCCGATCGGCTGGTGTTCCGGCGTCAGTCCGCTTCGGCGCCATCAATGACACTGCCCACGACACAGCCCACCGCAAAGGAACGCGCATGAACAACACTCCGGAGCAGTCACAGCTTGGCAAGGTCGCCCGCTATGTTGACCAGTACGACGCTGCTTTGCTGTTCGCCTTGCCGCGTGCGCCCAAACGTGCCGAAATCGGCATCAGTGGCGCACCGCCGTTTTTTGGCGCCGACCTGTGGACGGCGTTTGAGCTGAGCTGGCTCAACCTGCGCGGCAAGCCGCAAGTGGCGCTGGCGCACTTCATGATTCCGTGTGATACGCCCAACATCATCGAGAGCAAATCGTTCAAGCTCTACCTCAACAGTTTCAACAACACGCGTTTTGATGATGCGGCTCAGGTGGTGGCGCGGCTGCGCCAGGACGTAGCTGCGGCGGTTTGGCGTGGCGCTCCGGCGGTGGCCGGTGTGGGGGTCAAGCTGATTGCGCCGGAGCTGTTCGACCGGGAGCCGGTGTTCGAGCTCGACGGACTGAACCTGGACCGGCTCGACGTCGAGTGCACGCAGTACCTGCCAGCCCCCGAACTGCTGACCTGCGCCGTGAACGCGTCGCCGGTCAGCGAAGTGTTGGTCAGCAATCTGCTCAAGAGCAATTGCCTGGTTACCGGCCAGCCCGACTGGGGTAGCGTGCAGATCAGCTACACCGGGGCTGCCATTGCGCAGGAAGGTTTGCTGCAGTACTTGGTGAGTTTTCGCAACCACAACGAATTCCATGAACAGTGCGTGGAGCGCATTTTCATGGACATCTGGAGCCGCTGCCGCCCACTCAAGCTGGCGGTCTACGCGCGCTATACGCGCCGTGGCGGGTTGGACATCAATCCGTTTCGTACCAGCCATCCGCAGGTGCTGCCTGGTAACACGCGCACCGCACGGCAATAACGGTGGATTTCAGACCAGGGCGGTGGCTGCTACATCATCGCCCAGTTGGGCTTCAAATTCGTGCACCGGCAGCGGGTGGGCGAACAAGTAACCCTGGCACAGGGAGCAGCCGTGACTGGACAGAAAATCACGTTGTTCGGCGGTTTCAACGCCTTCGGCAATCACTTCCAGGCTCAGGTTGTCGGCCAGGCCGATGATGGTGTCAATCACGGCCGCATCGCTGGCCTGCAGTCCAATGTTGCGCACGAACGAGCGGTCAATTTTGAGCTGGTCCAGTGGCAGGCGTGTCAGGTAGGCCAGTGACGAATAACCGGTGCCGAAATCGTCGATCGAGAAGTGCACGCCCAGGGCCTTGAGCTGCTGCATTTTTTCAATGGTGTCGTCGATGTTGTCGAGCACGATGCTTTCCGTCAGTTCCAGCTTGAGCAGGTTGGCCTGGATGCCGGTTTCCTGCACGATGGACTGAATGGTCTGAACCAGCGTTGGACTGCGGAATTGGCGGGCGCTGACGTTCACAGCCAGTGGCAAACCGGCGGCAAACGGGTGCATCTCCCAGGTTTTGAGTTGCCAGCAGGCGGCGCGCAACACCCACTCACCCAGGGGAAAAATCAGCCCCGTTTCTTCCGCCAGGCCAATGAACTGCCCGGGCGCAATCAGGCCCAGCAGCGGATGCTGCCAGCGCAGCAATACTTCGGCGCCAACCGGCTGGCCGTCGCTGCGGACCTGAACCTGG